>JAEEGJ010001915.1_pt1 | contig 328322 bp, 297 predicted proteins | sample 8958761 | NCBI WGS metagenome assembly JAEEGJ01 (sample SAMN16246546, study PRJNA631951) | gut metagenome | biome: gut microbiome; feature: rumen; material: RS-attached | host: Bos | place: Iran: Karaj | collected 2018-10 | reverse complement strand
CTTGACACCGTCAAGAATAGGGCGGAAACGCCCTGTTTCAGGCTCATAAGTATGTGGCTGAAACATGGTGTCGGAACTTCTGTTCCATACCTTTTCCGGACGGACATATACGTTCTTTTTATCCGAATATACATCAAGAAAAAGCTGTGTTGTGTTCAGTATCTTATTTATAGCATGAACGGAGTGCTTTCCTCTGATTATAGGGAAAAATGCAACTGTATCAAGTATGAACAGAAACGGACAGGTCACGCGGAAAAAGTTGCCCATCATAAGGTCTGTAGCCCACATAGCCTGCAATTCCGAAAGACAGTCGAATATATAGAAAGCGTCCCTGCCTGCCTTTTCTATCTCGTTGTGAATGTCAACTGTGAATGTTTCAAATCTGTGAGACAGCGGAACTTCAATCGTTTTTACCTCCGGGCAGTTATCCACAAGGGGCTGGTGGCATGCAAAGCGGAAGTATATGATATTTCTTCTGTCAGAAATAGCCTGTCTGAGATAGGGTTCCATAAACAGCCGGAACTCGGAAAGCTCGGAAACTCTCCATACAACATTGTCGCCCAGTCTTATATTGTCAAGTGCGGTATCCATTTCGGGAATCCCCGATAATATCCTGTCAAAAGCAGCCATAAAGGCACCTCCCCGTACAAACAAAAAACGGCGCTGAATACTCAGCACCGTTGCTCTTTATCTGCATTATATCACAGTCGGGAACTCCTGTCAAGATTTTTCTTGACATTTTTACAATGACGTTATATAATAATCTCAGACAAGCAAAGGCGCTGCGTTTTTTAGCAGTGCCTTTTTGATTTTAGGAGGGACACTATGAAGGACGGATTTATAAAAACTGCCTGTGCGACACCCGAAGTAAAGGTCGCGGACTGTCAGTACAACGCTGACAGGACAATTGAACTAATCACCGAAGCTCACAGCAGGGGAGTGAAGCTTATATGCTTTCCCGAACTTTCCATTACAGGCTATACCTGCGGCGACCTGTTTTTACAGGATGCACTTTTAAGTTCGGCTAAGAAAGAACTTGTCAGGATAATAAATGAAACTCAAAATATAGATATAGTTTCGGTTATCGGAGTGCCTCTTGCAGTCTGCGGAAAGCTGTACAACTGCGCCGTTGTCATAAACAGAGGAAAAGCTGTCGGAGCTGTGGCGAAAAAGAATATCCCAAATTACAGCGAGTTTTACGAGGTACGTCATTTCACAGCAGCCGGTGACAGCCTCTGTGCGGATATTCAGCTTGATGACGGGTATTCAGTTCATCTTGAGGATACTGTTTTCACCTGCAGGGAGCTTCCTGAGCTTATCTTCGGAGTCGAGATATGCGAGGATATGTGGGTAAGCTCTCCGCCGTCCGAGCGCCTTGCAGCTTCTGGCGCTGTTATCATATTCAATCTGTCCGCAAGCGATGAGGTAATAGGCAAAGCGGACTACCGCAGAACGCTTGTCAAAGCACATTCGGGCTCTCTTGCCTGCGCCTACGCTTACGCCAGTTCGGGTATTGGGGAATCCACGCAGGATATGGTCTTTGCGGGACATGATATAATAGCGGAAAACGGCTCTGTACTGGCTGAGTCGAAGGCTTTTTCAAGCGGACTTACCATTGCTGATATCGACATAAAAAAGCTGAACTATGAGCGCAGAAGAATGAATTCGTTCCCGGCTTCTCCAGATATGAACTCTGTATTTTTTTCACTTGATATCACGAAAACTGTTCTTGACAGGATTTTTCCAAGAACTCCGTTTGTACCGTCTGATAAAAAGGCACTTGACAGCAGGTGTGAGGAGATACTCACCATGCAGGCTGTGGGACTTATGACAAGGCTGCGTCATATCGGCTGCAAGACAGCAGTGCTCGGACTTTCGGGCGGACTTGATTCAACTCTTGCGCTCATCGTTACTGTTCACGCATTTGATATGCTGGGACTTGACAGAGGCGGTATCCATGCTATAACCATGCCCTGCTTCGGAACTACTGACAGAACCTACAATAACGCCTGCTCGCTGGCAAAGGCTTACGGTGCTTCGCTCACCGAGATAAATATATGTGCAAGTGTCATGCAGCATTTCGCCGATATAGAGCAGTCTCCGGAGGTACATGATGTTACATATGAGAACTCACAGGCAAGGGAACGCACTCAGGTGCTTATGGACAAAGCAAATCAGCTCGGCGGCAACGTTATCGGTACAGGAGACCTGTCGGAGCTTGCACTGGGTTGGGCGACCTACAACGGAGACCATATGTCAATGTACGCTGTTAATTCGTCTATACCGAAAACTCTTGTGCGCTGGCTTGTGAACTATGAAGCTGAGATATCGGAGGGTGAACTGAAAAAAGTTCTTTTTGATATACTGGATACTCCTGTTAGCCCTGAGCTCCTTCCGCCTGGGGAAAACGGCACTATATCACAGAAAACGGAGGATATCGTCGGACCGTATGAGCTTCACGATTTCTTCATGTACTATATGCTTAGATACGGATATTCACCCTCAAAGATATTCTGTATCGCCTGTCTCACATTTGCAGAAACATATTCCAAGGAAGTCATAATGAAATGGCTCAAGACATTTTACCGCCGGTTCTTCTCGCAGCAGTTCAAACGCTCCTGTCTGCCTGACGGACCAAAGGTAGGAACTGTTACTCTGTCTCCACGCGGTGACTGGCATATGCCAAGCGACGCGTCGGCTTATATTTGGCTGAAGGAATTGGAGGATACTGACCAATAATGTTATTGGTTTTGAAATTGTGCATTAAAATCCGCTCAGGAGCCTATCCTGAGCGGATAGTTTTATTTCTGCGGATATGCTGCGATTTTCTTCTGATATAAAACTTCTGTAACGAATTCAGACTGATGAAAGATTTTCTCTCAGTTAAAGCGTTCTGTTCGGCTGTGATGATAACAAGGATATTGTGTGCCTGATCATAATTACTTGACTGTATCACGTGGATAATGTATAATAATGTTAATACAGACAGGTTAGGTGTACAGGAACATTTTTCCTGTACCTTGTTTTGATGTCAGGTGAAATGGGTTCATACAAATTATAGGGAAACAAACAGGAGATATTTTATGAAAAACAAATCAAAAGCTATGATAAATTCATTATTGCTTATGACACTGAGCTTCAGTGTTTTATCGCTTGGCTCATGTGCGGATGAAGTAAAGAGATCATCTGAAGCAGTACCGGTTGAGATAAATACAGCAGATACCGAAACTGAACCGTTTGAAGCTGAGGGAATGAGGTTCTCCGCAAAAAGCGGTTTTTATGACAGTGAATTTTATCTTTCCATATCCGCTGATGAGGGCTCTGAGATATACTACACTCTTGACGGCAGTATACCAACTGCAGAGAGCATTTGCTATGATTCACCTATTCTTGTGAAAGACCGTTCAGAGGAAGAAAACGTACTCAGCAAACACAAAGGGATTTCGCAGCCTGCGGCATACGAAACTGCTTTTATTCCGCGTGACAAGACAGACAAGGCAACGGTAGTCAGGGCAGTTGCGATAGATAAAAACGGCAACAGCAGTGCAGTTGTGTCAAATACATATTTTGTCGGTTTTGACCAGAAAGCGGATTACTACAAGGACACTAAGATAGTATCTCTTATGACTGATGAGGATAATCTCTTCGACTATGAAAAGGGTATTTATGTAACCGGAAAGGTATATGACTCATGGAAGAAAAGCAAGGATTACGACCCTGAAACTCCCGACTGGTTCCTTCCCGGCAACTATACCCAGAAAGGCAGAGAATGGGAAAGGGAAGCGACGATACAGTTCTTTGAAAACGGACAGCTTGCTGTGTCGCAGAATGTGGGGATACGTATACATGGCGGAGCGACACGTTCATATTCGCAAAAAAGCATGAATGTATATGCAAGAAAGGATTATGGCGCTGCTAAGCTTGAATATGATCTTTTTTCGGATAATGTCAGGAAAAAGTCTGACGGGACTCCTGTTACTTTGTTTGACAGCTTTATACTTCGCAACGGCGGAAATGACGCGCAGTATACACGTTTCAGAGATAAGCTGATACAGTCTCTTGTTCAGGACAGGCAGTTTCTTACACAGGGTATGGAGCCGTGCATAGTTTTCATAGACGGTGAGTTCTGGGGACATTACGAGATAACAGAAAAGCTTGACAAGGAATTCATCAGCACACATTATGACGTTCCTGCGAAGGAGATATGCATAATAAAAGCGGAGACTCTTGATGAAGGTTCCGAGGAGACATTTTCAGAATGGGAGGAGCTGCGCAGCTGGATACGTGATACAGATTTCTCGGAACAGTCAGCCTATGACGAGCTTTGCGGATATATTGATATGCAGGGCTTTATGGACTACGTAAGCACTGAGATATACATAAACAACGCAGACTGGGGAAAGCCTAATTCTGCAATGTGGAAAGCGGAAAATACAGATAATGATTCGCCCTATTCTGACGGCAAATGGCGGTTCGTTCTTTTTGATACGGAATACAGTTCGGGTATCTACGGTGAAGCACAGCCATATGAAGACAGCTTTGAAAAGCTTATGGAAAGCGATTGCTTTATCGCAGATCTTTTTAACGGAGCTCTTGAGAATGACGGCTTCAGAAAGCAGTTTGCCGATACTTTTATGGAGATAGCTGACGGTTACTTCGGTACCGGGCGCGTTGATTCCGAGATCGAAAAGCTGTCAGAAGAGTATCATGATATGACTATAGACACATATGACCGTTTCTGGGGCGGATGGATGGGCGGTTATGCCGCAGAGGGAAATTACGAGGAATCAGTAAATTCACTTAGACAATTCTACAGTAAAAGATACGATTACATTACAAAATATCTTAAAGAGGATATTCTTTCAGAACAAGAGCAGGAGGCAGCGTAAACCTGAAATATATATGTTCGGATAATTCACTTTTTAATATAAACGGGAGAATGATAAATATGGAAGAATTCTTTATTAACAGCGACGGTATACGCCTTCATGCAAAGCTTGACCGTCCGGACAAAATGAAAAAGGGACCGCTTTGCATACTGATACACGGTTTTACAGGGCATATGGAAGAAGAGCACATAATTGCAGCTCAGAAGGCAATGAATGAGGCAGGCGTTTCAGTTCTTCGCGCGGAGATGTACGGTCACGGAAAAAGTGACGGAGAGTTTAAAAATCATACACTGTATAAATGGGTGACGAACGCGCTTGCAGTGGTAGAATATGCGAAAGAACTTGATTTTGTTACCGGACTTTATCTTTGCGGACATTCTCAGGGAGGACTGCTGACAATGCTGATAGGTGGTATGTGCGCGGACGATTTCAGAGCTATTGTGCCGTTATCACCTGCATGGATGATCCCCGGTGACGCAAGGAAGGGTACAGTTCTTGGAAACAGTTTTGATCCGGAACATATTCCTGAAAGGTTAGCCAGCGAAAGCTGGGAGATTTCGGGCGATTATATCCGCACGGCACAATCGATTCATGTAGAGGACGCGATTTCGAGATACAAGGGAAAAGTTCTTGTCATACACGGTGACGAAGATACTATAGTTCCTTTTGACTATGCAGAGAAGGCGGCTGAACTTTATAAAAACTCCGGGCTTGTTAAGATACACGGAGGGGATCACTGCTTTACCGGTCATCTTGAAGAGCTGGCTGACTCGATAAGGGATTTTTTTCAGAAGGAAATAAGGTAAAAAAAGATCTGCAGCAGATACAGGATTATTTGAAGAAAAGTGAACAGCTCGGATATTATCATATCTGAAAAGCAGTCTTTAAAGGCTGCTTTTTTATTAAATATTTCTGCTGTGGTATCAGGTATGAAAAAAGCTTTAAGGTTATTTTAAGATTTACAAATTATTATACTATCATAAATATATATTGCCTATATTATTTTTTTATTTAGGAGGATGATTCAAATGAAAAAGAAAAACATACTGGCAGGTCTTCTGTCGGTAATGGTCCTGGGAACCGCCTCGGCTGTATCGGCGTCAGCTGCTGACGGTCTCTACGGTGACACAAACTGCGATGGCACTGTTGATATGGCAGATGCCGTGCTTATCATGCAGTCACTTGCAAATCCTGAAAAGTACGGAGTTTCGGGAACAAGTGAGAACCATATCACACAGCAGGGAATCGACCTTGCTGACGTCTGTGAGAACGGAAACGGTCTTACAACAAAAGATGCGCTCTCTATCCAGAATTATCTTTTAGGCAACATCAAGTCGCTTCCCGAATCCTACAAGGGAGACTCATCGACAGGCGAAGATGATGCGGACGAGGTAAAGACAATGATACACCTCAGCGATTCCGGTATTGAGATCGACGGAAAGTATGCTGAAGCTGAAGGTTCAAAGATAATTATCACTCACTCAGGAAAATACACGATCGACGGTACTCTCTCCGACGGTCAGATCTGCGTTGATATACCTGATGAGAAAGCTGATAACGGCACCGTCAAGCTTGTACTCAAAGGAGCAAGCATAACCGGAAAGAGCGCTCCTGCGATACTTGTAAACAATGCAGACAAGACATCTGTCACCGTTGCTGACGGCACAGAGAATACTATATCTGACGGAACGGCAGCTTATGCCGGCGACGAGGCTGAAAGCGCTGTTATCGAGGCGAAGGACGATCTTACGATCAAGGGCGACGACAACGGCACAGGTATTCTTACTGTAAATGCGAATGTACAGCCTGCTATCGTCTGCAACAATGATCTCAAGTTTACAGGCGGAGTGCTTAACATAAACACTCTCAACGAAGACAAGGAAGCTGCTCCTGACGCTGTAAAGGGCAAGGGCTCTGTAACAGTAAAGGGCGGTACTTTAAATATAACTGCCAAGGGTGACGGTATAAAGTCATCGAAGGGTGCAGTCTCAATTGAAGGCGGAACTCTTGTTATCAAAGCCGGCAAGGACGCTGTTCAGGCAGAGACTGATATCACTGTATCGGGCGGCGATGTAGCTGCATTCGGCGACAAGGGACTCACCGCAGCCGGCAAAGTAAATATCACAGGCGGCGATGTAGTTGCTACTGCTGTCGATCAGCAGTGCGAGACTCTTGCTGCAACAGAACAGGCAACACTCTTGCTTGACTTCACAAAGGAGTGGTCAAAGAACAATCCGATCTCTGTAACGGATTCCTCAAACAAGGTTCTCATAGAGAAGAACACATTCAAGAAGTATAAATATGCAGTTGTTTCTTCTGCAAACATTGCTTCCGTAGACCTCAAGGTATTTGCAGGCGGAATAAAGATGAAGCACAGCAGCGGCAGCACATTCAAGAGCGGCAAGCCTGCGAAGTTCACAGATGTAAACAACGATATGGAGAACGAGGAGCAGCTCTATCAGGAGCTCTTCAGCCAGGAGAAGATCCACAAGATCGATGTCCAGATCGATGAAGCTGTATGGGATAACCTTCTGAAAACAGCCAGCAAGGAAGAATGGACTCCCTGTGATATCACGATCGATGGCGAGACCTTCAAGAATGTTGGTATAAGAACAAAGGGCAACAGTTCGCTTATGATGGCAAAGGACGGCAAGTACAGCCTCCGTTTCAAGCTCGACAAGTATGACAAGACTCTCAATTATCACGGACTGACAGAGTTCTGCATGAACAATATGCTCATGGATGCTTCGTGCCTCAGAGATATACTTTGCTATAACGCTATGTACGAGATCGGCGGTGTAGCACCTCATGCAGCACATACAGATATGTACCTCAACGGTGACCTCTACAGCTTCTATCTCCTCGCAGAGCAGCCCGGTACAACTCTTGCTGAGCGCTACGCTGTAGATGATGATTCAGTTCTCTACAAGGCAACAGAAAAGAACGGAGCTGAAGGCGGCTGGGGCGGCTTCGGCGGTGACAGCTACTGCTCGTTCACTGAGAGTATGCCTCTTGACAGATTTGACGTCAAGTTCGGTTTGGACGAAAACTTCGATCATATACAGGCTGTCAAGACAGCTATCAACAAACTCACAGCAACTGATTATAAGTTCATTGAAGATGTTCTTGATGTGCCGAGCTTCCTCAAGGGCTTTGCAGTAAACTCAATATTCTGCAACTACGACAGCTATAATGGATCTCTTGCACATAACTACTATCTCATGTATTCAGGCGGCAAAATGCATTTTGTAGGCTGGGATTACAACCTCTGCCTCGGTAACTTTACAGGAGGAGCAAATTCAGTAACATCAGACATAAAGACAAGTCTTTATCAGTCGACTATAGAGGACCGTCCTCTTGCAAAGCTTCTTCAGGTTCCGGAGTATTACGATATGTATGTGGATATCGTTAAGGAAGTAATCGAATTCTACAGCGATCCCGAGCAGTATGTGGCTGATTACGCAAAGGCAATCCGTCCTCACGTAGAAGCTGATCCTCGCTTTGAATTCACTATTGATGATTTTGATATAAATACTTCAAAGAGTGCAGAAGGTCTTCAGTACAGCGAAGAAGATCCCGGCAATGCCTGGGGTAACTGGGGCGGCTTCGGAGGCGGAGACGCTAACGGTGAGAACGGCGGCTGGGCTGGTTTCGGAGGCGGTGACGCCAACGGTGAGAACGGCGGCTGGGCTGGTTTCGGAGGCGGTGACGCCAACGGCGAAGGCGGAGGCGCCTGGGGCGGCTTCGGCGGAGACGCAAGCTTCGACTGGGCTAACATGGACTGGGAAAACATGGACTGGGAAAACATGGACTGGGAAAACATGGACTGGGGCGACATGGACTGGGGTGATATGGACTTCGGCGGCGGTATGTTCGGCGGCGGTCAGACTTCAGTTGTAGACTTCCTTATCAAGAGATTTGAGATAATCCTTGCAGCTCTCAACAGTTGATAACCATTTTTTACACAAAGCAGCACATTCGGCATAGTTACTGAATGTGCTGTTTTTATTGTTGATATATACATAAATTATTGACATTAAAATTGATATATGTTATAATTAATGTACAGCGCGGATTCTTTATGTCAAGCTGATTTTAATCATAATGGAAAAAGCAGGCATTTATTATTATTGTATTATATATCACGGACGGAGGGGCACATATGAAAAAACTTAACTGTAAAAACTGCGGGGGACCAATGACCATTGATCCTTCCGGAACAACAGCACACTGCCGGTACTGCGGTTCGGAATATGTGCTTGATCACAGGGATACGGACTATTACCGTGATTTTTATGAGCGTATGAGAGGCTTTCTTAGTCTGTCATCTGACGGGCAGGAAAGGCGCAGGCGTTCTGATAAGCTTTGGAGCGGCGCTGCGTCGGAGGTGTTTGAATGCAGTGACGGCAGACAGATAGATATAAAGAATATGTATACCTACAAGGACAGAGACGCAGCTGTATATACGGCAAGACAGAACATCATATTCCGTTTCGATGCCGGAAATAGCGATAAAGCGGATAAATTCAGGAAAAATGTTTCGTCTGTCGATTATCCTTCAGCTGATACAAGGAATCTTTCGGACTTTTTTCCGAGGATAAGCGGAGGCTTTGAACTGAATGACGGTTCTGCCCTGCTTGTTGTAAAAAAGAGTGAAGACGAGTATCCGCTCCGTCTGTTCGGTACGCTCAGCGGCAGGCATACTGCCTGGCTTATAGGACGCATGGAAAATCTTTGCTGTGTTCTTGAATATAACAGTATTGTACATAACGACTTCGGTCCTGACACATTGTATATTGACCCTTACGATCATCAGGCGAGCCTGTACGGCGGCTGGTGGAATGCGGTCCGCAACAATACACGGGTCAATGACAGGATATGTACGACCAGGGATAATCTTACAGCTTTACGTGAAACTGCCGCTAATGTTCTTGGATTTGCTTCAGCTGATGCTGTCAGGGAAACTGATGATATCCCAAAGCCCTTTGCTGATTTCCTGAGAAGCGCTCCTATGAGCAATGCGTATGAGGATTTTGCATACTGGGACGATGTTCTGATAAAGTCATACGGTGAGCGGAAGTTTATAAATATGGAAACGGACGATCAGCATATCTACGGAAAAGGTAAGTGATTATGGGACGCGGAAGCTATACTGCAAGTGACTGGATAAAGCTGAGAAGCTCATTCGGCGATGCAAATAAAAATGACAGGATATTTGAAGAGAAGGTATCGTCTTCTGCGCTGACTTCACTGAAAGGAATTGAGAGAGAGTCGCGCGATAACGAGGATTCACCAAGGTCCACACCGGTCATTATCGGTTTTGATGTAACAGCGTCAATGGGATATCTTGCTGAGGAGCTTGCCCTCAATTCGCTCAATAAGGCAATAGTTTATCTGTATGAGAATAAACCGATATCCTGCCCGCAGGTGATGTGCTGCGCCATAGGCGACTGCAGGAGTGACAGATATCCGCTGCAGGTAACTCAGTTTGAGAGTGATATCCGGATAATAAAGCAGCTCACAGGTCTGTGTATAGAGGGCGGAGGCGGCGGAAACGGCGGAGAATCCTATAATCTTGCGTGGTATTTTGCTGCTGAACGCACACATACGGACTGCTTTGAAAAGCGCAAAGGAAAAGGATATCTTATAACTATCGGTGACGACAACTGCCATAGAATGCTGACCTGTGGTGAGATAAAACGGGTATTCGGTGATGACTCCGCTTACGATCTGGCATCTGAGGAGCTTATTTCGGCGGCAGGGAAGATGTACAATGTATTTCATATATGCATAGAAAGAGGAGTTCCTGAGGACGAAAGGATATTTGAAGGCTGGAGGGAGCTGCTGCCGGGAAGGACAGCCGTCATAAACAAAAAGGATATCTCATGCCTTGCTGAGCTGATATATGCTCTTATATCAGTTGCTGAGGGCAGGACACCAAATGAAGCACTCAGCGCGGTAGACCAGCAGGCAGCCGAAAGGATCGCTGGCTCGCTTGCTCATATAAATATTCCGAAAAACAATAATATATCATTCTGAGGAGGTAGACTATAATGGGACGCGGAAGCTATAATGCAGCTGACTGGAACAAGCTAAAAAACAGCAAAGGTATCAATGCGGATTCAACTGCCAATGATATTTTCAGCGGGAATCAGGTGAACGAGAAATATCTGCCTAAGTTCATAACTGTGCGCGAATCACGTGACAGTGAGGACTCGCCGGAGTCAACGCCGATAATCATTGGCTTTGACTCCACAGGTTCCATGGGCTATCTTGCAGCAGAGATCGCAAAGAACTCTCTCAACAGGACAGCTACCATGATACTTGAAAAAAGACCTGTTACGGATCCGCATATCATGTGTGCAGCTTTTACATCGCCTTCATCCTCTTCAACTCATCCCGCAATGCAGGTTACTCAGTTTGAAGCGGATATTCGCGTAGTCGAGCAGCTGCTTGAGTTCAAGCTCGATGGCGGAAACAGGTACAGCTACGATTCGCTTGTATGGTATTTCGCGCTGATGCACACCTCAATAGACAGCTATGAAAAGCGTAAAAAGAAAGGCTTTATCTTCTGTATCGGCGATGAGGTAGGAGATGACGGAAATACCGATATCCTTAACGCGAAAGAAATCAGAGATGTATTTAACGATGATACTGCTCACAACTATAAGACAAAAGAGCTCTTCTCGCAGACAAGCGAGAAATATGAGATATTCCATATAATAACCGGCGGACGTACAGAGAGCTCACTGGAAACGTGGGAGCGTCTCGTACCCGGAAGAAATGCAGTTATCGAGGCTGAGAATATTGAGTTTCTTGCTGAGGTAATGATATCAATTATGCAGTTGGTGAACGGAATGACCAGGGAGGAGACTGTTTCACAGTGGAGCGGCAAGGCTAAGGATACTGTAGAAAAAGCACTGTCAACTATCAGTGTAAAGTCTGCTCCTAAGACAGCGGAGCCGATGCAGCAGAAAGAACCTGTTTCAAATGCTGCAGCAGAGCCGCAGCATGATCCCAGCCGTAAGCCTGTTCCGGTTGCGAAGCCGATGAAGGAGGCAAAACCTGTAGCTGTTGCAAAGCCTCTCAATGCAGTTAAGCCTGTCACGGAAGCAAAGCCGGTCGCGGCTGACACGCCGGAAAATATTGCCGCTCTTAGTGAAGGCAACGAAAAGAAAGGTTTCTTCTCGAAATTATTCAATAAGAATAAATGAAGGTAAAGATAGTTATAGGAAAAAACTTCGGTGATGAAGGAAAGGGACTTGCCACAGACTATTTTGCTATGGACGCTGTAAAACATGGGTCGTCTGCAATATGTGTCAGGCACAATGGCGGAGCACAGGCAGGACATACTGTTGAACTGAGGGATAAGCGTTTTGTTTTCTCTCAGCTTACTTCAGCTTCATTCCGTGATATTGCAACATACTGGGCAGACAGCTTTATGCCGGATCTGTATAAGCTCTCTTCTGAGGCGGAGAGCTTCGGCAAGCTCCACGGAAAAATACCTGATATTTTTGCGTCAGGTAAATGCCGCTGTACATATATAGGTGATGTTCTTATAAATATGCTGCTTGAAACAAAGCGTGGAAAAGACCGCCACGGTTCCTGCGGCATGGGAATAAACGAGGCGGCTGTGCGGTCAGTTGGATTCCCTCTTTATCTGGGAGAGATCAAAGCTATGAACACTTCTGAACTGTACAGCAGGCTCAGAACGATACAACGGGAGTATGTGCCTGTAAGACTTGAGGAGCTTTCAATTGACATCAACGAAGCCGGAGAGTACGGCGAAATGCTTAACAGTGAGCGGGTATTGTACAATGCGGCTGAGGATATGTGCCGGAATACTGAATATGTCAGCATTATCGAGCAGGAACAGCTGCGGAATTATGACGAGATAATATTTGAGGGAGCGCAGGGACTGCTGCTGGATGAGTTTTGTACTGAATATGCTCCGCATCTCACGTCGTCACGGACAGGACTGTTTGAGCCTTCACGGATACTTGGCAATCTTTTTTCGGAAGAAGAGGTTATTGATATAGAAACGGTATATGTGACACGCTCATATGTCACCCGTCACGGAGCAGGTCCGCTGCCGAATGAATTCGTAATTGCGGGAGCAATGAACGATAAGACGAATGTATATAATCAATGGCAGGGACAGCTCAGAACAGCGCTTCACGGAGATATTCACGACTTTATGCACGCTGTCCGCGGTGATATTGAAGAAGCTGATATCTGTGCGGATATATCCCTGTTTATTACTCACCTGAATGAGTCGGGAAACTGTATAATGACTCAGTGCGGAAATATACCGGTATCACAGTTTTGTGATTCTGCGGATATCAGTTCTCTTTTTAAACGGATATATCTGTCCGACAGTCCGTTAGCGGAGGATACAGTATCGCAGTATATGAAATAAAAAACTGATTAGTGCAGCAGCCCGCCATCTTATGTACGGTACTTATATAGAAGTTTTTACATGAGCTATTGAGGAAGAACCCTTTTGAAAAAGGGTTCTTCCTCAAACTCCTTTCCTAAAACTTTCGTTTTTATTTTTTCCCTTATAGGGCGCGACCTGTATTCTTGCAGGTCTTTTTTATTACTTACGCGCCTTATAAGTGAAAAAATCAGATAAAATTCTTTGGAAGGGGGGGACGGGGGTGACTCCCTACAGTGTAGGGAGATGTCACGCAGTGACAGAGGGTCGCGCCTCCGTCAGAGGAACCTTTCTTCAGAAAGGTTTCCCCCCGATAATTCCATATAAAGTTTCTGTATGAGTATCACGCTTAGACAGCGGGCTTGGCTTTTTAGTATAAAACACTTGTATAATAATAAAAAATATGCTATAATTTATGCAGCGCAAAAAAGTCAGCAGAAAGTGTAAAGCATTATCTGCCGTCATGAAAATATTATTCCGGAGATAAATATGAAAAAGAATAAAACACAGAATATGATACACAATCGCAATCCTTTCCGCGCAATAAGCCTTGGATTTTTTGTTCTGATAATGGCAGGAGCTTTTCTTCTTATGCTTCCGGTCGCGTCAAAGGACCGAACTGTTACTCCTTTCAGAGATACGCTGTTTACAGCTGTTTCAGCGTCATGTGTTACAGGTCTGATCGTCCGTGATACGGCGACGCACTGGTCGCTTTTCGGTCAGGCGCTGATACTTATGCTTATACAGATAGGCGGTATGGGAGTCATAACGATAGGTCTTGTTATAACGAGACTGTCAGGTAAAAAGATCGGACTCTGGTTTCGCGGAATGATGCAGGATTCAATTTCTGCGCCTAATGTCGGCGGGATACTCCAGCTCACAAAGTTCATTCTGAAAACTACTGCGGCAGTTGAACTTACTGGCGCAGTTTTGCTGTATCCTGTTTTCTGCCGTGAATTCGGTGCGGTAAAGGGTATCTGGTATTCAGTCTTCCATTCCGTATCCGCTTTCTGCAATGCCGGATTTGACCTTATGGGAGTTCGTGAGCCCTTCTCGTCCATGACAGGTTTTGGCGGCAGTATATATGTAAATACAGTTCTTATGTTGCTGATAATTACAGGCGGTATCGGTTTCCTGACATGGGACGACATAGCTCAGTACAGACATCATTTTAAAAAGTACCGGCTTCAGACAAAGATAGTTCTTTTTACGTCAGGAGTGCTTATATTACTGCCTGCGCTGTTCTTCTTTTTTGCCGAATATGCGGGCGAGCCTGTAAAGGAACGTATCCTTCATTCATTGTTTCAGTCGGTAACTGCGCGAACAGCCGGATTCAATACTGCAGATCTTTCGGCAATGAGCGAGCCAGGAGCAATGCTTATGACTGTACTTATGCTCATAGGAGGCTGTTCAGGTTCAACAGCAGGCGGAATGAAGACATCAACGATAGCCGTGCTGTTTCTTGCTGCGCTCAGCGTATTCCGTCGTAAAAATGATGTGGAATGCTTTAAGCGCCGCATTTCATTGGACACGATACGCACAGCAGGCGCTATACTGTTTATGTATGTGTTTTTTTTCCTGTCAACAGGAATTATAATTTGCCTGATTGAGTCCCTTCCGCTTGTCACCTGTTTATTTGAGACAGGTTCCGCACTTGGGACCGCAGGCGTGACTCTTGGAATAACGACGTCGCTCTCGCTGCCGTCGCATATTATACTCATGATACTTATGTTTGCAGGAAGAGTAGGAGGACTTACTCTGATTTATGCGGCATTTGCATCAGGCAGTGAAGCTTCGAGACTTCCGCAGGAAAAGATAACAGTAGGATGATGATACACGAAAAGGAGAAATAATTATGAAATCAGTTTTGATAATCGGTGCAGGACAGTTCGGTATACATATTGCAAGACGCATGGCACAGCTCCGCTGTGAGATAATGGCGGTGGACAGTGAGGAGGAGCGTATCAACGCGATACTTCCTATAGTAACAAACGCACAGATAGGTGACAGTACAAACGCTGAGTTTATGCGCTCACTCGGTATCCCGGATTATGACGTATGTATAGTTACGATAAGCGACAGCTTCCAGGATTCACTTGAAACAACAGCACTTCTGAAGGAGCTTGGAGCTCGTAAGGTCATTTCACGTGCTCAGAACGACGTTCAGGAAAAATTCCTTCTCCGGAACGGTGCTGACGAAACTGTATATCCGGAAAAGCAGACGGCGGTTCGCCTTGCGGTAAAGGAAGCATCTGACGATATCCTTGACGTGTTCCAGATGGATCATGATATCAATATTTATGAAGTAAGGATACCAAAGGCGTGGAACAATAAAACAATTGCAGAACTTGATATACGCAAGAAATATCATCTGAATATTATTGCGATACGTTCAGCAGACCAGCTTGTGATCCCTATGCCGGATATGGTATTGAATACCGATAATGCGGTGCTGCTTCTCGGAAATATGAAAGATATTCAGAAAGTATTCTGATATTTATCAATGCTGCCATTAATGGCAGCATTTTTGTTTGGAAAAGTTTATAAGCATACAAATGCACAAAATGTTACATATCAAGTGCGATAAGTCATTGCATACCGGTGAATGTTCTGCTACAATATAAGTGTAAAAGCATAAGACAATATGTTTTTACCGTAATATACTGCTTTTTTCGGAGCTCCGTACACAGCGCGTTTATCGCTGTATCTGCACTGTACGTATATCTGTAAAAGCAAATTATGTTATCCGTAAAAAGCACAAAATGAGAGGGAATTAAAATGAAAAAAACTATCATCAAGCGCTGTGCAGCTGCATTTGCAGCAGGCACAGTTCTTGCAGCGGCACTGCCATTCAGCAGTCTGCCTGTTACAGCTGCAGGAAACATCATCAGCAATTCCACATTTGATAAGGGGACCTCAGGCTGGGGGACCTATAAGGAGAGCGGTGGAAAATGTTCACTCAGTACAGAGGACGGACAGCTTGCGCTTACAGTATCAAGTGTGGGAAAGGTCAATTATGCCGTGCAGGTGTTCTATGATATCGTACCCCTGTATCAGAACGGCGTTTACCGTCTGAAGTATGACATCTCTTCGAGCACCGACCGCTATATAGAGGGAATGATACAGCAGAACGGCGGTACATATCAGGCATATACATGGAAGGGACTTGAGCTTACATCAGAACCGCAGACAGTGGATTATGAGTTCACAATGAAGCAGGAAACGGATATAATGGCGAAGCTTGTTTTCAATTGTGGTATACAGGAAAAGCATGAGGGAGAACTTCCCGAACATACCATTTATATCGACAACGTGTCGCTTGAGCTGATCGACGACAGCAATGTTGATTATGCTTCAAGCCGTCCCTATGCTCCTTCGATAAATATAGACCAGGTCGGCTACAGACCCGGAGGACAGAAGATCGCAGTGTTCCGTGATGTTACAGACCAGACTGAATTCACGGTTGTAAATGCTGATACTAAGGAAGCTGTTTTCACCGGAAAACTTGAAAGCAGGACAGAGAACAAGAGCGCGGACGAAATAAACTGGACAGGAGATTTCTCATCTGTAAGTGAAGCCGGAAAGTACTATATTTCATGCAGCGGTCTTGACGATTCCTATACATTTGAGATAGGCGAAAAGGTCTATTCTGATCTTATCGATGACAGTGTGAGGATGCTGTATTTACAGCGCTGCGGCGTTAATGTCGAGGACAAGGATTTCGGTCACGAGGCTTGTCATACGGATATGGCTACGGTCTACGGTACTAATGAAAAGATAGATGTGAGCGGCGGCTGGCATGACGCAGGTGACTACGGAAGATATGTCGTACCTGCTGCAAAGGCTGTTGCAGATCTGCTCTATGCATACGATGCCGCTCCCGAACTTTACAGCGATGATACCGGTATACCGGAGAGCGGAAACAATATCCCGGATATACTTGATGAAGCGCGTTTCGAGCTTGAGTGGATGATGAAAATGCAGTCTGCTGACGGCGGCGCTTATCATAAGGTATCCTGTGCGACTTTCCCTGCATATGTTATGCCGACAAAGGAGACTGCGGAGCTTATCGTCACTCCTGTAAGCTCGACCGCTACGGCTGATCTCTGTGCTGCAATGGCGCTTGCTTCGGAATTCTACGGTAAATATGACGCAGACTTTGCAAAGAAGTGTATGGAAGCTGCCGAAAAGTCATGGTCATGGCTCGAAGCAAATCCCGGTTTTGTATTCAAAAATCCTGCTGACATCGTTACCGGTGAGTACGGTGATCTCTCTGACAAGGACGAGCGCTACTGGGCAGCCGTTCAGATGTACCGTGCAACAGGGGACGAGAAGTACACAGCAAACGTGAGCAGCGTTTCCACAGGACTCGACTGGTCAACGGTGGGTGACTACGGTAATATTGCTCTTCTCACAATGAAGGATGCAGACAAGGGATCAGAGCTTTATGCCAGTGCAAAAAAGGCTGTTATCACACAGGCGGAAAAGATGATATCAAATGTTGAGGCTTCACCCTATGGTTCACCGCTGAAAAGCTACGCATGGGGCAGCAATATGACCATTGCCAATGCGGGTATAATTTTCGAGCTTGCGCAGCAGCTTTCTGGAAATGAAAGCTACGGAAAGGCTGCTCAGGCACAGCTCAACTATCTTCTTGGTGTAAATCCTGTGGGTATCTGTTTTGTTTCCGGATACGGCACGGTCTCACCGAAGAATCCGCATCACCGTCCATCAATGGCAGTAGGCCATGCAATGAAGGGAATGCTTGCGGGCGGAGTTAATGAGAACCTTGAGGACAGTGCCGCAAAGGCATATTGTCAGGATCTTCCGGCTGCGAAGAGATATGTTGACAATTCCGAGAGCTATTCCACAAACGAGATAACGATCTACTGGAATTCGCCTCTCACATATCTGCTTTCTCTTACAGAAAATGCAGGCACGGCACCTGAACAGACAGGAACGTCAACAACTACAACTACAACATCGACAACATCTGTAATGACTACAACAACCGTTTCTGTGCCTGATTTAAAAACTGTAACTCTTTACGGCGATGCTAACTGTGATGATACAGTAGATATGGGCGACGCTGTACTGATAATGCAGTCCCTTGCAAATCCTGACAGATACGGTGTAAACGGAAGTGACGAGCTCCATATCACAGAGCAGGGACTTGCAAATGCTGATGTAAGCGAAAAAGGCAACGGCGTGACTAATGCTGACGCACTTGCAATACAGGAATTCCTTTTAGGACTTATCACTTCTTTGAGTTGAGCTTGTCCGGATTTTTAATATAGCAAAGCCCCTTGACCAGAGCTGCGTATCATGCGTTCAGCTCGGTTAAGGGGCTTTGTATTTTAGTATGTATTGACTCAGGAGTTTATAAGCAGTCTGCGCATGAGACAAAGATCAAAGATATCTATTCTTTTGTCACGGCAAAGATCGCCGTTTCCCCAGTTCACAAGATCACCGCTGCCGAGCAGAAAACACTGCATTGTGACAAGGTCAGCAACAGACAGGGTGCCATCGCCGTTGACGTCGCCGTCTGCTGCTGGGGAACCGTTTATTTCAGATTCGGTAAGAGCGCATTTGTATATCCTGATATTGTCAATGCTTCCCATGAAGAAGGTGTCGTCGGAATAGTATGATTTGCCGAGATAACAGCTCGTTCCCGAACCCATATCCGCAAGATGACCGTGTGTTTCAGTAGTGTGCAGTACCATTTTACCGTCAAGATACAGTTTCGTATCGGCGCCGCTGACGACAAGTGTATAGTTATGCCATTCAGTGCCGTCAATGTCATAAACGAGCTCTGTCTCATCACGCCACGAGTCGGTTGTGGCGGCAAACCTGAAAAGCTTGTCTGCGACTCTGAAAAATACATATTTCTCATCGTTTTTACCTGCGGCAAAGGTGAAGAAATTACCTGTTGATTCAGATTTTATATCCATGCTCACAGTATAGTCACGGCAGCCGTCAAGCATACCCAGCGGAAATTCTCCGTATGTACCGTCGCTGCCGTCGAGGTAGAGCACATTTCCTTTCTGAGCGTCCTGTTTAACGGAAGCATTTCCGTTGAGCGAGAGATTTCCGGTACCGTCTTCAAAGCTGATATCGGTGTATGGCTCCGGTTTCACGGCAGGACTGACCGGAGTTCCGAAGATCTTTACCTCATAGACCGTAGGGGTGTACCAGTTATTATCGGGATTGTTCTGTAATGTGGCATTCTGAACATTAAGACGTACATATCGAGCTTTTCCTGAGAGCATATCGCTGTTGAAGCCATAGGTCTTGTTTACAGTTTCGCTGTTCCTGTCGGTATGGTCAAGCAGCTTTGTCCAGTTCTGACCGTCGGTGCTGCCCTCAACGGTATAGGTATAATATCCCTCCGAGCCCTTGCATATATACCATGAGGTCTGAATGTTTGAAAGCTCGCAGACTCTTTCAAGATCCACCTGTAGGCAGAACGGCCATTTTTTATAGTCAGCGATAGCTGTAAAGGAGCTCTGATACGAACCGTCAAAGGCGTTTGCCGGTGAATTGCCTGACTTTGCGGCAAGTGATGATGAGGCTGGTCTGTCCTGAGAGAGAAGCTCTCCCTGCTGAACAGGATAAAGGTCGCCTGTAGAGGTATTATACTTAAAATAAGGACAGTAATCATAGAACGCAAAGCCATTGTCAAAATAGAGAGGACAAAGTGTGGTACCGCTTGTTGATGAAGCTCTCAGCCAGCGGTATGCGTGCATTATATAGTTTTTGTCCTGCATATTTACTATCCAGCCGGACTGTGAGGAAAAGGTCGAGGTATTTCCGATGCTGCGGAGCTCGCTCCACTTTCCACCGAGATCTTTGGTAACGCTGTAAGCTCCGCTGCTCGGATACCAGCCTGCGGCCTGTGAGGTGAAAAGGTAGTAGTATCCGTCCTTCTTGATAAGGTTCGGGAACTCGCGGTACTGATCCTCAAAAAGAGTTTTGACGACTTCGGTAACGTCGCTGTATTCATCATTCATACGGAAGATATACATGGTCGCGTTTGCGCCCTGACCTTCCTTGTTTGCTGCTGCGATAAGGTAGCCTGTGCCGTCATCGTCAAAGAATACCGCCATATCACGGACCTGTATACCCAGTGGATTGTATACGTGATGAACGGTGAATTGTCCGCCCGGAGTACCTGTAATAACGAGAGCCTTGCCGTCGCTGTATCCGCTTGGCTTTTCCCAGTGCGCCCACACTACGACTTTATTTTTTTCTGGGACATATTCGATATGCACCGATTCGATCTTACAGCTTGCAAGGGCAGAGTTCTGTGAACTGTCAGCGACGTTTCTCTCGTTTCCGAAATGCTTTCCGTCACTTGAAGAAGTCTCTGCAAGGTATATGTCGTCCTTGCCGGAATGCTTTTTCAGTGAGTAGCTGTAGTAGGTATTACCGACCTTGTAGCCGTTTGTATCGTAAACAAGGCTGCTGCCCTTCTGATTGTCGTAGGTGCTCAGACCGGAGGGCAGTGTGCATGGAGTCAATGATTTTACCGATGAAAACTTGTCATTGCCTTTTGAGCTGACTTTCAGCTGATAATAGTAGGTCGTTCCGGCTGTCATATCATCGTCCTCATAGGAATTGCCGTTTCCTTCGTAGACTGATATGAAATTATTTTTCGGGTCTGTCGAGCGGTAGAGTGTAAAGCTGTCCGCAGAGAGCGTGGTTGCCCACTGCAGCTCGGCATGATCGGCGCAGCTGCTGTCAGCGATACAGAAAAGATTACCCACAAGACCTATCTCATCGGATATCGTATCCGAAGCTGTAACAGCGCGGGAATAACCTTTTCTGACACTGCTGACAGTCAGAAGCATAGCTGCGCTGCAAATTAATGTAACTGTACGTTTGAAAAACAATTTCAATGCTTTTGTCGTTTTCATTGAATCACTCCTTCGGATCAGAGGCAGGAAAAAACTGACAAGGCGGCTTTTCCTGCACCTTTTTCAATATTCAGGTTAATAACTGCCTTGCGGCAGCTGCTGCGGGTACGAAATATGATTTTCACCACTATTATATCATGCCGGTATTGATTTTGCAATTATATTTTTTATTTCCGGTCATCATGATATAATTATGACCTGATAGTAATTGTAGTTGTTGCTATTTCCGGAATAATGTGATATAATATATTTCGACAAAAGAAAAACGGCACAAGGTACGGAAGCACTTTATGCCGGGAGCGTTAATATGACTACATCAAAAATTATCAGACACAACAGCAGATCCGAAACTATTTTAAGGAGGAACTAATTATGGACGCAATGGAAAACCTACTTTCAAGAAGAAGCATCAGAAAATTCAAGTCAGACATGGTACCGAAAGACATCATTAAAAAGATCATTGAAGCCGGCACCTATGCAGCGACGGGCATGAACCGTCAGTCACCGATCATAATTGCAGTTACAAATAAGGAGATCCGTGACCGCCTTTCAGCACTCAATGCAAAGGTAATGGGAATGAACAATGATCCGTTTTACAACGCACCTGTTGTGCTTATAGTTCTTGCCGACAAGGATATGTTTACATATCTTTATGACGGAAGTCTTGTCATGGGCAATCTAATGAACGCAGCCCATGCCTGCGGAATATCGAGCTGCTGGATACATCGTGCGAAAGAGGAGTTCGAGTCTGAGGAAGGCAGGGAACTTCTCAGAAGTCTTGGCATCAGTGGCAACTATGAGGGTATAGGACACTGTATACTGGGCTACGCAGACTGTGAGGAGCCTGAACCTTCTCCGAGAAAAGAGAATTATGTCTACTGGGCAGAATAAAAAAAGGCAGCTGGATTCAGCTGCCTTTTACATATATACAGTAATGTAAGTTCTTTTTACCGACTGCCGCTGAGAGACGTTCCGGCATTGTGGCACTTAAAATGAAAAAAGCTTTTATTTAACTAAAGAGTCTCTTTATCATGTTTTTTCAGGTGCAAGTCGTGAATAAGTGCAAATGGATTATTGACTTTGTTGAATTAATATGGTAGAATAAACATATGAATTATGCTTTATCAGGTATTAGTATGAAGCATTGACATTTTATCTCGTCAGATTCTCCATTTAAACCAGAAAGATATGATAAGGAGAAAGAATTATGGGAATGATGGATTTCTTAAAGGTCAGCAACGGCATTGCGAACAATATACATTTTGTAAGCAGTACCCTCGGTACAGGTTCATATTCCGGACACGTCGATTCATCGAGGCGCCCTAACGGACACGGCGTTTTTATAAACAGCCTTGACATTGAATATGACGGAGAATGGAAGGATGGTATGCTTTGCGGCTTCGGAAAAAAATATGCAAAGGGATATTATGATATCATTCAGGGAAAAGACGACGATACGTGTAAATCACTTATGTATGCGGGTGACTTCAAGGATGACAGGTTCCACGGCAAAGGACAGGAATTCAGTCAGACAGGAAAGCTTGTCTATGACGGCGAATGGCTGGAGGGCTGGAAAAGCGGCGAAGGCGTCGAATATTATGAAAATGGCAGACAGAGATTCAAAGGCACATGGAGCAGGGGCAGATATCACGGCAAGGGCGTTTATACCTGCGAGAACGGCAGCGTTATAGAAGGAGAATGGATCGAAGGGCTCCTTGAAGGCGAAGCTCTGCTGACAGATCGTGATGAATGTGTATATAAGCGCTTCTATAAGAACGGAAAAATGGTAAAGGAGGAGCTTATCAGCGGTACTCCCAAGCCTTCTCCTGATTCTAAAAGAGTTATTAAATTTGAAACCGGCATCTATGAGGGAGAGGTCGGCTTTACGGGTAAAATGCACGGAAAGGGCGTTTTTACCTATACTAACGGAAATGTGTATGAAGGCGGCTTTAAAGAGGGGGTAAAGAACGGAAAAGGTATTTTCAGATGGGCTAACGGCGATGTTTACGAGGGGGAATTTCAGAATGACCTCAGGAACGGCAGAGGAGTCTATTCCAGCATAAACGGAAACAGGTATGATGGTGAGTGGAAGGACAATCTGAAAAACGGTCACGGAGTATTCTTTTACAGAAACGGGGACAGGTATGAAGGAGAATATTCCAACAGCCTCAAGCATGGTCAGGGAGCTTATTATTTTAAAAACGGCAATATATTCAGGGGCGAATGGCAGAACGATATGCGTTCCGGCATCGGTATACTTACCTGTGCCGACGGAAGTAAGAAACGTCAGAAATGGGAAAACGACAAGCTGATTAGTGAAGAAAAGATATAATGACTTACCCGTATTCCGGATTTACGGACAAACATTTTATACAAATAAAAAAACGGCGCTTTTTCAGTGCCGTTTTCATATTACATGGATTTTTGCGCCAAATGCACAGTTTTATACACGAAATGTGCTTCTTCTGAATTGATATCTGGTACTATATGTGATATAATTGAATATCGGAGGAGATATTATGAAAAAAGACTTTTCACAGGGTCCGGTTTGGAAGATAATTCTCTCGCAGGCTGTCCCGCTCATGCTGGCTCAGCTTATTCAGCTTTTATACAATGTTGTTGACAGGATATACATAGGTCATATGAACAGCGGTGACGGTACGGCTCTCACAGGTATCGGTCTGACATTTCCGATAGTAACATTTATCGTTGCGTTTGCCGCTCTTTTCGGAACAGGCGGCATTCCGCTGTTTTCTATGTCTAATGGTGCCCAGAAAAACGAAAGGGCAGAACAGATACTTGGTAATTCATGCTGCCTTCTGCTTGCAGGTGCAGCTGTTCTCACCATAGCAGGCTACCTGTTCTCCAGACCGATCCTGTTTTTCCTTGGCGCAAGTGACAATTCGTTCGTTTATGCTTCGCAGTATCTCAGGGTATATCTTGCGGGAACAGTGTTCTCAATGCTGAATACCGGACTCAACGGCTACATAAGTGCGCAGGGCTTTCCTAAGATCGGCATGATGACTGTCATTATTGGTGCCGCGCTGAATATAATACTTGATCCGCTCCTTATTTTCGGATTGCATCTCGGAGTGAGGGGAGCAGCTCTTGCTACTGTGATAAGTCAGGCAGTATCAGCTTTGTGGATAATTATGTTCCTGACAGGAAAAAAAGCGACACTGCGGCTGAAACGACGGAATATCCGCATAGTTCCGGGACTGACTGCGGGAATATTAAAGCTTGGTACAGCGAATTTCGTAATGCAGGGTACTACCTGTTTCGTTCAGGCAGCCTGCAATTCAACATTGCAGACCTTTGGCGGAGATGTGTATGTGGGTATAATGACAGTTCTCAACTCGATCAGGGATATATTCATGCTGCCGGCCAACGGACTTATAAGCGGTGCGCAGCCTGTAATGAGCTACAATTACGGAGCAGGAAAAAATGACCGTGTAAAGTCCGTAATACGGTTTAATACTATCACCGGTGCAGCCTATACATTTGCTGCATGGCTGCTTGTGTTTGTATTTCCGGAATTCTGGTTCAGGATATTTTCAAAGGATACATCATTTATTGAATATGGCGTATCAGCCATAAGGATATATTTTTTCGGATTTGTTTTCATGTCGTTCCAGTTTGCGGGACAGTCTGTATTTCAGGCGCTTGGTGACGCAAAGCACGCGATCTTCTTTTCGCTTCTGCGCAAGGCAGTGATAGTTATACCGCTTACTCTGCTTCTTCCGAGGCTGGGCATGGGAGTAAAGGGCGTATTTGTTGCGGAACCGATATCAAATGCGCTGGGAGGCATTGCCTGTTTTATGACGATGAGAAGCAGAATATACAGGAAACTTGGTTGAAAATAAGCCGTACATATGACTGTACGGCAGTATTTTTTCGGCTTTTACGTGATAATTGCACGTTTTTCTTGACATTTCGTGAATTATGGATTATAATAATCGGGTAAGGAGCTGATGATAATGCATAATGTTACAACTGAAAAGGCATTCAGGAATCAGCTTGCGTCCGTAAGAATGGAAGGATTTCGTTTTTCCGGCAAGGAGATCGAAAACGTAAAGAAGTGTCTTAGCGGAGAACTGACCTTCAAGCAGTTCACCGACAAGATAGTAAAGGAAGTACGGAGCAAGTAAAATGGCTGTTTACAGGATAGACGGCTGTCAGTGGAATTGCTATCCCGATACAACTGTACTTATAAACAGGCTTGGCATAACGGATCAGAATGAGCTTGACACCGTTGAAAAGCAGATAACCCTGCTGAGAGGTATCCAGGCTGAACAGGAAACTGAATTTGCAAACGTGGATCTTGAGTTTTACAAGAAGCTGCACAGGCTTTTATTCGGAGATCTGTATGACTGGGCAGGGTGCCTGAGAACTATAAATATCTCAAAGAAGGGGACAGTTTTCTGTGACCATTCTGAGCTTGAGACAATTGGTATTAAAAAGTTTGAACGGCTTGAAAAAATGGACTTTCTTTGCGGATTGCCGGACGAGATTTTTTTCTCAGAGCTGACCGAACTTTACCATGAACTGAATATGCTGCACCCCTTCCGTGAAGGCAACGGAAGGACACTGAGGCTGTTCATAACCTTGCTTGTGAGAAACACAGGACGTGATATCGACTTTGCAAAATGCGGGAGCGATATGCTGATGATAGCAACAGTAAAGGCGGCTGATGGAGATATCACACTGCTCAGAGATGTGCTCTCCGGTATTATTTCATAGCTTTTTATATGTATAAAAATTGAGCCCCATCACTTTTCCAGTGACGGGGCAATTAATTTATATGTTACATTATTTTCTTCTGCCGGGTTTTGCAAGCTTCTGCTCGTACATTCTTGAATCGCTTATCTTTATAAAGTCTTCAAGTCTGCCGGAAGAATCGGTATCCGTAAGAAATGAGCCATAACTGAGATCAATCCTGTATGGCTTGTTTGAGTTGTTGTTGAAGCTGTCAAGAGCTCCTTCAAGTCGCTCTGTGAAGCGGTCAAGCAGCTTTTGTGAATACTGTGGAGCAAAAATGTAGAATTCGTCACCGCCGGCTCGTCCGGCAATTTCGCCGGAATCACAGCAGCGTGTGATTATCTCCGCAGCAGCCTTTATAGCGCGGTCACCTTCGTAATGTCCATAGTCGTCGTTTATATGCTTCAGACCGTCCATATCAATGACCATTGTGCAGACAGTTCTCTTGGTTGTAAGAATGCGTATAGCTTCACGTGAGCGGTCGTCAAATCCTCGGCGGTTGAGCATACCGGTAAGGCCGTCACGGATACTGAGATTTTCAAGAGTTCCTATGAGCTTGTTGATCCTGTCGTTTTTCAGCAGGTTTTCAAGTGTCATAGCCATATTCAGCAGCCACAGATTATAGAATTCATTGAAAATATCATTTCCTGCCATTTCAATAACAGCATAACCGAACATTCTTTCTGCACAGTGAACGCTGGCAATATAGAAGAAATGTGAAGAATCTGAATTCGGCTTAGGGATAAGAGAGGAAGCGTTGAAGGTATGACCTGACTCGGTGTATTCGCCTTTGGAATCTATCCATACCGCAGGAGTAAACTCGCCGGTAGGACACATGAAGTCGCTGTCGCTTGAAAGTCTTCCGCTTATATCCTTATGGAGCATGAGGAAAAACGAATTATAATTACCGAAATTGCAAGACGCTTCAACAAAAACATGGCCGAGCATAAGAAGACTGTCTACCTTGTTCAATTTCAGCATGGCTGATTCGGCGTCGTATATATTATAGCTCATGGTTCGGTTGATCTCGTAAACATTGTTTATATTTTCGGATTCAACCTTGTAATCAAGCTTTGAACATCCGCAGGACTGAGAATATATGGGTTTGGATGTTATTCGCATATCCTCGTCGAATTTTTTACCCTCTGAAAGATTTTTGAGAAGAGTAAGGGACTTATATGCTATCTCAACTCTTTCACGGGTTGCCGAGGAAAGGTGAGGCAGGAATTCCTGACCTTCAAAGGTCCCATCATAGCCGGTTATCGCAATATCCTCCGGAACACGTATACCGCGTTTCTTTAAGGCTGTTATCAGTGCGATAGCCATATAGTCATTTGCGCAAACGATGGCTTCCGGACGTTCAGATCGTGAAAGGAAGTAATCAGCCGCTTCCTCGCCCTTATGAAACCAGAAGTCGCCCTCGAACATTCCCGCGCCGTCTTCTGGAAGTCCTCTTGATCTCATGACAGCACGGAACTCTTTAAGACGTATCCGTGCGTCGGGGTGAGAAAGATAGCCGGACATGAAGCCTATCTTTGTAAAATGGTGATGATCGAGAAAATGCTCTATAAGTGTACGCAGACCGCCCGCGTCGTCAAAATCGATATTATAGAAGCCCTCAACATTGGTGCTTATGGAAACGACCGGGCATTTTGCCTCGCGCAGCTTACGAATGACCTTATCTGCCATTCCTTCGACGTTATAGCCTTCGCCGTCGAAAATTATACCGTCAAACTGATCAAGGTCGATCAGGTCAATCAGGTCGAATTCATAGTCGCCGTACTGAGCGTTTTTATTTCCGATTTTGCCGAGCGAGTTGATATATATTATGTTGAACTTCAACTCTTCTGCCACTGTATTAAATGATCTGCACAGGTTCTGTCTGTATCTGCTGGTGAAAGAGCATCCAAAGAATGCAATAGTTTTAAGCTGAGCGTTCATAGCATTTATCACCTCGATCCGAACGTGCTATATCTTACTATAATAATATCACAAAATTATTAAATTGTCAACCTGTAAAATGATTAAAAATGACGTTGAATAGTCAAAAGACCGTATAATATAAAAGGTTAATAAAAAGTTTACACAGTTATAATAATTTATTTTTTACTTTAAAATTAAAAGAAAGAATCGTGCAATAAAAATTATTTATCCGGCAGATTGTCACACAGGGTTATTGTAAGAAGGTCATCAGACGAGTCGCTCTTAACATAGTAGACAGTGGTCTCGACACGCCGATAAACGCCGTCGTCGCCGAGTTGACGTGTAACAAGGCGTACTTCTGATTTCCCCTTTTCATAATCCCGGATAAGGTTTTCTCTGTCAAATGTTGTGGCAAAGGCTTCCTTGTCATCAGGATACATTGTTTCCGCACCATGCATGATAAGTTCATCGAAAACGCCAGCCGACGGGCAGCTTGTAGATGTAAAGTTCTGATAAGCCATCATGTAGAATGAATTACGTGTAAGATTAGAGAATATGACAAGTGGATAGCGCCTGAAAATAACGCCCATAAGCAGATTGACCGCACTTGCGGGACTCTGGAGCTGAAGGATATCGGCAGGCTCCTCGGCGTTTTTGTCGAGCCTGCAGATAGCAACATAGTCTGCTTCAGGCATTGGCTTGGCGAATATGTAGCCTTGTATCCTTTCGCAGCCGCAGGTCCGGAGAAAAGCGAGCTGCTCCTTGGTTTCGACACCTTCTGCAACGGTTCTCATATGCAGCCGGTGAGCGAAATTGAATATGCTTTCCAGAACAATGCGTTCTTTTTCGTTCTCGCAGTTCTGACTGAGGAGCGATTTGTCGATTTTAAGCACATCAGCCGGTACATCTTTTACGAACTGCAGCGAGGAAAGTCCGCTTCCGAAGTCGTCAATGGCTATTCTGAAGCCTGCGCTCCTGGCGGCGTTTATCCATTCAAGTATCTTCTGCGCGTCATTTACCATTGCGGACTCGGTAATCTCGATCTCTATAAGCTTGTGAGAGAGTTCATAGCTGTCAACTATCGCAGACAGCTTCTCGGTAAAGTTTTCCTCATAGATATGACGTCTCGAAAAATTGATCGAGATCCTGTGACGTGAACTGCCCTCCTGTTTTACCAGGGTCTTGCAGACAAGCTCAACTATATACCAGTCTATATCCATTATGAGATCGGATTCTTCTGCAACAGGTATAAAAAAGAAAGGAGATATAACAGAGCCGTCGGGTTTTATCCATCTGGCGAGAGCCTCTGAACTCTTTATCTTACTTGTAACTGTATCGTACAGTGGCTGGTAGAAAGCGCATATTTCACCGTCGTTAAGAGCCTTTCTTATTTCGTTAGCTGTAAAAGTCATAATACCACTCGCTTTTCTGCTTATTTATTGCAATATGATCTTTGTAAGTCAGGTAATAATTTATAATATTTGTTTTATATATTATAGCATATTTTAACTGTATTATCAATGTATATGGATAAAAATTTATAAATAATTCACATATTTGAAGGATGGCAAAAGGCTCCCGATTTATCGGGAGCCTTTGGGGAGGGAATAGTCAAAATCATTTCATTGGAAGCTTGTCAATAAGGTGCAGACAGAATTTCTGTATCTCAACAGCATCATTATTTGTGACACCGTCGCCGACATTGTAGCAGTCTGCGTTTTTAAGACCAGTGTCTGTTATATGCTTTTCATTATCTCCGTTTATTCCGTAACGGGATGGATTTGCAAGTGACTGCATTATGAGTACAGCGTCTGCAATATCTATCTGTTCGTCACAGTTTGCGTCACCGTATTTGATCTGAACAGTTATATCTGACGTAGTTGAAGATGTTGTTGTATACGATTCTGTGACGGAGGTTAATGAAGTTTCAGAAGTAGTAGAAGTAGTCGTTGCTGTAGTGGTGGTGTTAGTAGTAGTAGTTGTTGTTGTTGTTGTCTCTGTGGTGCCGGAGGAGTTTCCTGACGCGATTATGAATGCCTCAATGCTTTCTGCGCCTGATTCAGCAGGATCGATCTGCTTGCCTGACTTGTCGGAAGCGTACCATGCCTGAAGGATAGATGTTTTCTGATTTTTGATATCCGCAATAAGCTTTGCAATGGTATCTTCGTCTGTTACAGCGACGGCTTCGGCTGATGACACGTCCATAATCTGTTTCGGAGAGTTCATATCAATAGTTATAGTATCGGATTTCTTGGTTTCCCATACATAGGCTACCCAGTAGCTCTTGCCGTTTAATGAGGGAGAGAAACCGAGGCAGCCGTTCATGAAGCCTGTATTGCTTCCGAGTTTTATATCGACAAATGCTGTTTCACCTATTGATGAGCCGAAGCTTACAGTTCCGTCGGAGCTCTTCTTGCCATAGACCTTACTACTGTCAGAAATAGGAGCAGTTGTGGTTGTAGTGGTCGTTGTCTGAGGCTTTGAAACTGTAGTAACTATGGTGGATTCAGCACTTCCTCTTGCGTACCTGTTTATAGCGGCAACGATCTCCGGCTGCTTCCATGTGCAATTTGACCTGTCAAGGAGCATGAAGCTGATATCGTCCCACCAGCAGCAGGTGATGCCTCTTGATGAAGCGTAAGCGGTGAAGTATGCGGCACAGTCGATTCGCGGCTGAACATTTCCGCCCTTGTCACGTGCGCCGTATTCGCCTATATAAACAGGTATGCCCTTTGATACATACTGATTGTATACCTTGTCGATAGCCTGCTGTATTTCTCCGGTATCTGAGTTTATGTTGAAGTGGTCAACGCTCTGTGAATCGCTCTGCTCTGCAAGTGCAAAGCCGTAGGGGAGATAGGCGTGGACAGCAACGATGAGCCTGTTCTGTACCTTATCTGTCGGAAGTTTAAAGTTCTCATTCGTAGCTCCGTCAACAGAACAGTCATAGCCTGGAACGGCAACGTATCTTGTTCCGTTATTGCCGCCTGATGAACGAATGGTATCAAGAATGTCCTGATTGAGCTTATTTATCGTCTTGACAGCGTCTATACAGTCACTGTTTGAAGGATTTATCCACCATTCGTTCTGATGACCTACAAGTCGTGGTTCATTCATTGTCTCAAAAATGAGCTTGTTGTCGTAATCCTTGAACCTGTCAGCGATCTGAGCCCATACAGTGGTCATGTACTTCTTTGACTGCTCATAGTGAGCGGTATTGGGGTACATATACTTCTCATCATTGTCGTGGTGAACATTGAGGATAACATACATACCGTCGTTGACAGCATAGTCAACGACTTCCTGTACTCTGTCCATCCACTGCTTGGTGATCTGATAGCTGCCGTCAACGTGATTGTGCCATGAAACAGGTATTCTCACTGTACGGAAGCCTGCTGCCTTGACAGCGTCAATCATTTCCTGAGAGGTCTTGTAGCCTCCGTTCCAGCAGGTCTCGATACCCATTTCGCTGCCAACCCAGCCTGTATCGTCGATAGCGTCGAGGGTATTGCCGAGGTTCCAGCCGAGCCTCATATCCTTTACAAAGTTTATTCCTTCCGTATCCGGAACAGATTTTGAAGGTATATTAAGATCGGGGATAGTGTAGTTTCCTGCCTGTACAGTATCGGCAGAAATGATTGCTGTCCGGGCTGAACCTGTAAACTGTACCCATGCTGCCGAAGCGCTGAATATCGTGCGTCCTGTCACTGCCGAGGACGCAAGTGTGACTGCTGCGATCAGTGCCGAGCAGCTTCTTTTTAAAAATGACTTCATAGTATAACTCCCTTTCAATAGTATTATTCAATGTCTGCACATCAGCTAATAATTAGCTTCATCATAATTATTATAATTGATATATGTGTAAGATTCAATGCTGTATTCAACTTGAAAAATATACTTTTCAGCTTTTTGGTGTTGATTTTTATTCTGTTGTATAGTATAATGTAATCATAACTTGCAGGGGAGGAATAGTATGCGAAAAAGAATTGCGCTTATAACAGCTAATACCGATACCCTTTATCAGACGAGTATGATAAAGGCGATGTCTGTACAAACTGCCGAACTCGGCTATGATCTTGTAGTCCTGACTCATTTTGTGAATTACGATAAAAGCAGCGAATATCTCAAAGGAGACGAAAACATTTACTCCCTTATAGATCAGCTTGATTATGACGGAGCTGTTGTTGATCTCGGCTCATTTTACAGCCGTTCGCTTGCCGCAAAGCTTGAGGAAATGCTGAGCGGAAAGGGGGTCCCTGTAATATCTCTTGATTATAAGAGCTGCTTTTTTGAGAGCTGTCTGCAGAACGACAGAGAGGGTTTCAGAAAGCTCACAGAACATTTTATAAAGGATCACGGATTTACTGACATATACTGTCTGAGCGGTCCGCGAAACGAGATACATTCCGAGGAAAGAATAAACGGTTACAAGGACGCTTTCAGGCAGAACGGGCTCTCTGTAAGCGCAGACAGTATTTTTTACGGCGATTTCTGGATAGGCGAGGCGCAAAAGTTTGCGGAAAGAATAGTTGCCGGAGAACTGAGAATGCCTCAGGCTATCCTGTGCGGAAGCGATTATATGGCACTGCAGCTCTGTCTGACTCTTATGAAAAACGGTATACATATCCCTGAGGATATATCCGTAGGGGGCTATGACGGCAATCCTGATGTGAATTATTATCAGCCATCGCTTACTACTTACAGCGGCGCCTATCTTGAAAATACCGTCAGGGCGGTATGCAGGCTTCATGAACTGATAAGCGGCAGAGCTTGCCGCAGTTCTGCAAAGACTTTTTCTTTTTTAAGAACAGGAGCGAGCTGCGGCTGCAGGGAAAGCAATTCACAAAGCGCTGATATCAGCCAGAAGATGCTTGACAACGCAATGCGCACAAACATTTTTATGCACAGCGATTATTCCTCTGCCATGAGCAGCGTTAAGGATATGCGTGAGTTTTCCGAAACTATGCTCAGAAATATGTACCTTCTTGACGCGAGCGGAGATTTCTTTATATGTATCTGCAGCGGTATTGACAACGGCAACGGTTCTTTTGATGAGGTAATGAAAAGCGGCTATACTGACAGGATGAAATGTATAGTTACTCATGTTGACTACAAAGGAGACCTTACTCCCCGCGATTTTATGCTTGAAAGTATTATTCCCGATGAACTTGTGACAGAGGTACCGGTTACATACTTCTGTACGCCTCTTCATTATCTTGATAACAGCTTCGGTTACTGTGTAAGGCGGTACCGGGCTGATGAAATTGTTTTTGAGCAGTTTTACGGCGAATTCTGTCAGATAGCAGCCGACAGTATCGAAAGGGTCAGAATGCTTGCGTATGAGACATATCTGAACAATAAGATACAGAGACTGTCTGAGCGTGACATTCTTACCGGTCTTTACAGCAGAAAGGGTATAGTTTCAAGGATCGAGGAGCTCTGCAGGGAAAACAGCTGCTTTGGTGTACTGTACAGTATTGATGATACCGAGCAGAAGAAGCAGGAACACGGCGATGAATATATAAAGCGTATATATGTTTCCTTTGCGCAGGCTGTAAATCTTTCCTGCATAAGAGGCGAGACCGCCGCAAGGATAAGCAGGGATGAATTCCTGATAACCGGCAAGTGTGACGGTTCGGAATTCCCTGAGCAGCTCTTTATAAATACACTTAAATCCAATATAAAAATGATCGAGAAGCAGCAGGACGTCCCGCTTTCATCAGTGACCTCGCATTTTTCAGCAGTAACGGACGGTTCCGGTACAGCGGAGGAATTCATCAGTTTGCTTGAAGAAAAGCTTGATTCCGGCAGAAGCTCAGGCGGTACTGCCGGAAATATATTCCTTGCAAAGATCAGGGAACTGCACGATAATATCTATGAGGAGCCTCAGTATGACTGGAATGCTGCAGCCGAATCCGGAAAGCTCGGTATAAGCCAGTCATATTTCCAGCATATCTACAGAAAATTCATTGATGTCAGCTTTAATACCGATGTTATATCAGCAAGACTTGCTCTTGCTGAGCGGCTGCTTGTAAGCACGAATCTTCCGGTAAGCGAGATCGCGGAAAGATGCGGTTATTCCGAGCCTTCCTACTTTATGAAGCTTTTCAGGAACAAGAAAAATATGACCGCCCTTGAATATAAAAGGAAAATGCTTGGCAGTAAGCGGTAATTCCCTGTTTATATTGACATTGAAATGTGAATATGATATAATTAAAGTTACTAATTACACATATTTGCCTTTTGACGCGGGGGTGACATTATAAAAAAAATACTTAAATACGCGTTGGATATCGGACTTATACTTGTTATTACTTTTTTTACTCTTCACCTTATATTCAGGGAGCAGGAACTTCCGGAAATAATCCACGATCTTAAAGGCGCTGATCCGCGGTGGATCTTCTTCGGAGCTTGTGCGGCAGTTTGTGTTGTAGCGGGTGAATCGCTTATAATACATTATATGCTGCGGGTGCTCGATCAGAAAACGAGTTTCCTGAAATGCCTGAAATACTCATTCATAGGCTTTTTTTTCTGTTATATCACACCGTCTTCCACAGGCGGCCAGCCTATGCAGATGTATCATATGAAAAAAGACAAGATAAAGATCGGGTATTCTACGCTGATAATGCTGATGATAACGATAGCGTATAAGTCAGTGCTTGTTCTTATGGCGCTTGGTTTTCTTATATTCAACTTTGATTTTGTTGTGCAGCACGCAGTGGATATGAAGTGGCTGATCGTTCTTGGATTCGTTCTTAATATGTCATTTATATCGGCGCTCATGCTGGTTTTCATTAAGCCGATATGGGCAAGGGCAATCGGTATCAGGACGGTGGATATCCTTACGAAGCTTCGTATCATGAAGCGCAGACACAAGGAAAAATACACGGAAAAGATCATCAGGATATGTGATACCTATGCAATGGGTGCCGATTATATAAAACGCAATCTGTGGGTTGTACTGAATGTCTTTCTGATAACAGCGGCACAGAGGATATGCCTTGCTTCGATAACATGGATGGTATATAAGGCTTACGGTCTTGGCAGTACATCATTCATTGATATACTTACTCTCCAGATAATGATAGGAGTTGCGGTGGAGATGCTTCCGCTTCCGGGTGCGGCAGGCATTACGGAGGGCTGCTTCCTGCTTGCATTCACTGATATATTCGGACTTGAGCTTGTAAAGCCTGCTCTGCTGATAAGCCGCGGGCTCACATTCTATCTCATACTTCTTCTTGGTGGTATAGTTGTATTTACTGTATATTGCGCAGGTATAAAAAAAGACAGAAAGAAAAGTGAATAATCTATTTGCTCCGCATTCAGCGGAGTTTTTTATTATTATTCGTAAAATATCTTGCATTTTGTCACTTTATGCTGTATAATAAAACGTGAGGTGATAATATGGGCTTCTGGTCAACATTTGGTCATGCGATCTCTCCTTATTATAATCTTATTATTTTTGCATTTGCTGTTGCTACCGCTATGATCGCGGTCAGTCTTCACCGTACCAGACAGTCGGTAGACAGTGAGATATACGACTGGGAAGCTTCCAGCGACGACCTGTACAATGTCGACAGGGTAGACAGGATTTTTGACAGCTACCGCAAGATAAACACAAGGTATACGCTGTTTGTAACGCTTATATCTGTTTTTCCGCTGCTTGGAATGCTTGGAACTGTCCTTGCGCTTCTCGGACTGGATATGTCCACTGCCGAAGCTATAAGCAATGCCAAGAACAATTTCTTCGGTGCGCTTACATCGACCGCCTGGGGCATAATATTTGCTGTTGTCTTCAAGATAGTCAATGCCAATTTTTTTGCCGACGTTGAGGATCTTATCCAGAGGCAGCTTGCTCTTATAAAAAGACTCAGGAAAAGCGGCATAAGTGAGCTGCAGAAGCAGATAAGACAGTAAGGTGAGCTTATGAAGGTTCGTGAGATCATACTTGATTTTACTTCGCTGCTTGATGTTATGATGATAATACTGTTCTTCTTTATCCTTTTCAGCAAGGCTGATGTCGAAACGGCGACTGAGAAGGCAAATCAGGCTCAGTCTTCATATAATACCATGATGGAAGAAGCTGAGAAAACAAAGCTGGAAAATGAAAGAGAGCAGCAGGAGTGGCGTGAAAAGGCGTCGGAAGAGTGGGACAGGATACTGTCAGCTGACGCTAATGCTGTCAATAATCAGAAGGCGCTTTCTGAGTATAATGCAGGTGCAGGGGTTTATTTCAATCTTCAGGGAGTTGAAAACAGTAATGTGTGGTCGCTGAGTGTCCTTTCAGGAACAAAGAAGACCGGAACCATCAGTTCGGAGGAGAGCCGTGATATCAGGGAAAAGATCAAGGATTGCCTGAAAAAGTCAGGATATTCTCCGGATGACGTAATTATCAGCACCCTTACATACGACGGGGATTCTTACGGTACAGAGACTGTAGTTCCGATGATAGAAAACGCTATAACAGATGTTCAGCGTGAATATAAAAGTCTTTATTTTACAACAATAAACATATCAAAGTGAGGTAATTACAATGAAAAAAATACTGGGTCTTCTGCTCATACTTATTATAGCTGCACTGATCTTCTTCCTTTTGTATTTCAAGGGATTCGGCGGATTCGGAAAGGATTCCGGTGAAAACAAGAAGGGTGAGACAAGCGTATCTCAGACCACCGAAAAAAATACAGTGGCTTCCACAGAGCCCACCACTGAAGAAAAGACTGAGCCGGAATCTGTAGATATAACTGTTTCTGGTCATGACTATCTTTTCAACAATGAAAAGCTGAGCATTGAAGCTCTTGCAGCTGAGATCGCAAAGCTCGGCAAGGAGACAAAGATAAACATCTCTTTCGATGATACAGCAGCAAAGAACACAATGGACGATCTTACGGACAAGCTTGATGAGCTTGGCTATAAGAACTATGAAAAGATATCAAAATAAACGATAAAGAAAAGGCTGATACAAAACGTATCAGCCTTGATTTTTATATGGTCTCTTTTCTTATAACAGTGCCTTTCGGGAAAACGAGCTCAGATCTGAAAGAAAACTTCATCATTGCGTGATTCGCGGTTTCGATCTCTTCGCCGGTTTCATCGTAAAGCTTATCGAGTGTGAGCTCCACAGGTCTCTGCGAGGGAGCGAGTATCTCGACCTTGTCGCCTGCAAAGAACCGGTTGCGCTGTGTGCAGTATACTATGCCGTTCTCACAGCATTCAACTACAGCAACTACATCATAGTTGCGTATATAGCCGCTGTTCTCGTAGTACTGTGATTCCTCAGGGACACCGAAGAAGAATCCGCTGCAGTATTTCCTGTGGCTGACTTTATAAACCTCATCTCTTATCCAGTCAGGAAGAACGAAGTTGTCCGGATTCTTGTAATAATGATCCACAGCCATTCTGTATGCGTTTGTCACCACAGTGACATAGTAAGCGGATTTTGCCCTTCCCTCGATCTTCAGGCTTGTAACTCCTGCCTTTGCGAGCTTGTCGATGTGTTCTATCATGCACATATCCTTTGAATTGAGGATATATGTGCCTTTTTCATCTTCAAAGACCGGGAAGAACTCATTAGGGCGCTTTTCCTCCATGAGATGGTATCCCCAGCGGCAGGGCTGTGCGCATTCGCCGCGGTTAGCGTCTCTTTGGACGAGGTACTGCGAAAGCAGGCATCTTCCGGAAAAGGAAACGCACATTGCGCCGTGAACGAATGTCTCTATATCAAGATCAGGATTTGTTTTGGCACGTATCTCTGATATTTCTTCAAGAGAAAGCTCTCTTGCGAGAACTACTCTTTTAGCGCCGAGGTTATAAAGCTCATTTGCGGTAACATAGTTTACAATGCCTGTCTGAGTGGAGATATGTATCTCCATGTCAGGGGCATATTTCTTTATAAGCATGAGAAGACCGATATCAGCAACGATCAGAGCGTCCACTCCTGATTCCACCGCTTCTTTTACGAATTGTTCAAAATGCGGTATCTCATTGTTCCGCGGAAGAGTATTGCAGGTAAGGTATACTTTTATATTGCGGGAATGAGCAGTCTGTACAGCTCTGCACAGCTGCTCAAAATCAAAGTTCATCGGTGAAGCACGCATACCGAACTCTTTTCGGCCGAGGTAAACAGCGTCAGCACCATAGTCTATTGCTGCATTGAAGCGCTCTTCGTCTCCTGCCGGAGCAAGGACCTCAAGATTATTCAGCCGCATTAGCTTCCTCCTGTGCCTTGAGTAATTCCTGTTCAGCTTCGTACTGGGCTTGTTCAGCCTTGACTTCCGCATCCTTTGCATTATGCTCTTCAAGCGTCTTTGTAAAGTATGTGATCTGTGTATAGATATTCGCAACGAAGTAGAAATCGTCAGTCTTCATCTTCATAAGAACAGCGTCTATAGCATCAAGACCGGGATTGGATATAGCTCCGGGAGGAAGGCCCTTGCTGATATAGGTATCATAGGCGTCGGTCATTTCCTTGTTTGAAACAGCAAGACGCGGTTTGATAACGTACTTGGCATAATTTGAGGTCGGGTCAGACTGAAGGAAGCCTGCGGTCTCGGCATCAGTTTTTTCAAGTCGGTTCCAGAAGACGCCTGCAACGTGATTCATATCATCACGGAAGGGTGCTTCCTTCTGAACGATGGAAGCAAGAGTAATGAGCTGATCCAGTGTAAGACCGAGATCTTTCATTTTCTTCAATCGGTCGTCGGAAGTGATCTTGTTATTGAAGTTGTAGTATATTTTCTGACATACCTGTTCGGGAGCCATATCCTTGGTAAAGGTATAGGTATCCGGGAAGAGGTAGCCTTCCATTCTCGCTTCGCCGAATTTCAGTCTGTTGGCAGTTTTGGGAAGCTCATCCTCGAAATCAAATCCGAAACCAGCCGCGTTGAAACGGTATATGAAGTCGCTTGCGTTGCATACGCCGGCTTCCTGCAGCTGATCGGCAGCCTCAAATATATTTATTCCTTCCTGAAATGTAATGGAGACAGCTTCCTTGCGCTCTTCCTCCTCGGCACTTGTGAGGTTTTTGAATATAGTTTCGTAAGCCATACTCGGACTGATGAAATGTTCACCTGCAAGGAAGTTATCAGCGTCATCCCTGAACTTTGCGAAGAGCTGGAAGCACTTGGGAGAATTAATGATACCTTCGTCATAAAGCAGATTTGAAATCTCTTCGGTCGTAGCACCCTCAGGAATGGTTATCATCTTTGTGGCATCGCTTTTTCCTATACCGAGAACGTCCTTGCCGAAAGCAATGATAACAAGGGAAAGACATATGGAAACAGCAAAAATGAAAACAGTCAGGATAAGTACGCCCGGAAGTCTGCTTCTCTGCTTTTTCTTCTTCTTTTTATGATGGGTATTGTTGCGCTTGACAGCAGAAGAATTGCGGACAGGCGCATAATCGCTCTGAGCGGGTTGAGCCTGCCTTGAAGGGAATGGCGGATGCTCATTGTTTTCAGGTGAAGCAGGGGCTTCATGGGAAGCCGCAGGCAAACGCCGTCTTACATGAGATGCCGCTGCCTGAGATGAAATATCCGGAACTGCGGAATGTTTTTCAGCAGGAGCAGGATCGTTTTTATTTGCTTCGGCAGAAGCCGGAGTTTCAGCGATCGTGGGAGCAGTATCCGGCTCCTGAGGGATCGCGGTTTTTTTTGCGTTCTCTGCTTTTTCGTTGTCGAGCTGATTGAGTATATTGTTGATAATATCGTTGTTATTATCATTCATTGCAGAGCACCGTCCTTTCTTCTGTTACAATAAGATCGACCTTTAGGTCGTGCTGCATGAGAGGCAGCTGCTGAACGATGAGCTCCTCATAGGCGAGGGCGATCGTATAAAGCTGTGGGTTGGCAAGAATGAACTCGTCATAGTATCCGCCGCCGTATCCGAGCCGTCCACCGTCCTCTGTAAAGGCAAGCCCCGGAATGATACAGACAGAGTTTTCAGACATTTCGGGCTGCGGCAGAGCGCTGTCGGGTTCGGGTATGCGGTACATTCCTTCATGGAGATCGGCGACCGATCCGATAAGATGGAACGTCATGGTTCGTTCCGGACCGCATTTGGGAAGAGCAACATTTTTGCCCATTTCTATAAGCTTGTCGATGAGCAGATATGTATCCACTTCTGAACCGAATGAGGCATACAGAAGGATATTGTCCGCTTCGAGTATTTTTTCCTCCTGCAGCAGACGTTCTGTGATATCCATATCCTTGGATACCTTGTCACGTATCTCTGCACGGAGATGTGAGAATTCTTTTCGCAGTTCTTTTTTATTATCCATAATCAGTCACATAAGATAGCATTACGCTGTCGAAGGCTTTCTTCCTTTGAATGAACTTTTTCAACGAGCTTGAGACCGAAATCGACAGCTACTCCGGCGCCCCTTGCGGTTATGAAGATGCCGTCCTCGGCAACGCTTCCGCTGCCTATTTCAGCTCCTTCGAGCTGCGTTTCAAATCCCTCATAGCAAACGGCTGTTTTACCTTTGAGGAGACCCTTGTGACCAAGTATGGAGGGAGCAGCACAGATCGCTCCGATGAATTTGCTGTTGGTCACGCAGTAGTCGATTGCAGCCTGAACATAATCGGATTTTTCAAGGTTGAGCGTACCGGGCATACCTCCGGGGAGCACGATCATTTCAAGCTCATCTGTCAGAGGAGCTTCCTGCGCGATAGTGTCAGGAACAACAGTGATACCGTGGGAACCGACGATGACATTGTCGCCGACGCCTACAGTAACGACTTTTTTTCCTGCACGTCTGAGCAGATCGATAGGTGCAATGGCTTCTGTCTCTTCAAAACCGTTTGCGAGAAAAACGTAGATCATTTTCTATATCCTTTCATTTAAAAGTAACTGTATATTTTTTCAGAAGAAAAGCCGGGTGATAGGAGCGTTTTGATCTGCGCAGTCCTTCAAGTCCGAGGTCTTCTTCACGGTTGACGTATTTATATCCGGCTGCGGCGGTTCTGGCAAAGCAGTTGTTTATGCCTGCATAAATGCCGTTGAAGCCGGTATCTGCCTTTTCGATATGAACGCAGAATGTATCATTGTTGAGCCTGTCTCCGATAGTAAAAGCCGCGATTTTTCCGTCTATGCGTATTACTCCGCCTTTCAGGGCAAGCTCGTCAAAATAGCTGAAATAAGTGTTTATGGCATACTGTTCGGCGATGAATGAATGGTCAGAGCCGGCTGATCTGCTGTTGTACTCCATAGTGCTGAAAGTTATACAGTCGTCGAAATCCTTTTCGGTCATTACAGAGAAATCTGCGCCAAGCTCGTTGAAGCGTGCTAAATGATTGCGCTTGCTGTGGTATTTCCTTCCTGGAAGCTCTGCAAGATCTGAGGTATAGTATATATAATCCCAGTCGCCATCGTCTGTTTCCGTTTCAAATCCACCGGGGAACAGTTCACCGAGCATTTCAAGCGAGGTGTCGGTGATACCTGCGACTCTCAGCGGTTTGCCCAGACTTTCCGAATATTTTTTCATTTCGCCGAGGACCTCTTTATAGCTGCCTTTGCCTGACGGAAGGAAAAAGCGTGGGATACCGTCATCTGAACGGAATGAACAGCAGATGTAGAAATCCTTGTAAAATGAGATCTTTGAATCGCCGAGCCGCTTCCATGCCATATTATTTGAGAAGCTGTACTCACAGCCCATGAACTGAGAGAACTCAAGCGCTCTCGTGATACGTTCCCTGTCTGTGATGTCTATGTCTCTGAATTCAAGCATTTTTATGCGTTGCCAGTTTTCATAGCCGAGAAGTATTCTCTGACTTCGTTTATCTTTCCGCAGGTCATTTTCCCTTCCGGACATTTGCCTTCGGCAACACAGGAAGGACCTGCGTGTGCAAACAGGTGAGGTGCTGTCTCAAGGCATTGCCTGAGCATTTCGTTTGCGACTGCCCTTATCTCCCACTGTGCCCGGTTGCAGCAGCGGTGGCGGAAGAAATTGAAAAGGGAACGCACATTCATAGTTACTACGATTTTTGTCTCGCAGGCGTTGGGGAGCACAAAACGTGCGTCCTCATTTGCGAGTTTTGACGCCTTGGAACGTGCAGTTTTTTCATCCATGCCCTGTTTTATGAATTCAGCTGTATGCTTTTCTGTAAGAAGAGCAGCGAGTTTTTCATAGCTTTTTGTGATCTCGCTGATGGTTCTGTCAAATTCTGACTTTGCTTCGGGAAGTTCAGCTATAGCGGGCGGTGTTATGAATTCAAATCCGTTTTCATTTACATATCGCTGACTTTTCTGCGAATAAGAAGCAATACGGTGTCTTACGAGCTGATGGCTGCAAGCTCTTGATATCCCTTCAATGCCGAAAGTAAAGCTTACGTGCTCAAGAACGCTTTCATGACCGATGGAAACGATCATATCAATGAAGCTTTCGACCTTGTCTTCGGTTAATCCGTCCCTGAGCGACTCTATATCACTGCTGGAATAGCAGAGCTTTGCTGCGGTGGCAACGAGTTTTTCAGCATCTGGAGTATGTGATAAGAGTTTGACTTTCAAATATGACACCTTCCTTATTTATAATAATGCACACATAACTATTTTATCATTTATGAATCTGTAAGTCAAGGAAATAACGTAAAAAATATTAAATATAATTTTTTAATTAAGAAATTTAGGTGATAAAACAGAAAAAATTTTCATTTTTCTATGGACAAATCAAATTTTTTGTTGTATAATAAAACAGTATTTGTAATCTACATTATATCGGAGGAATATACAAATGAATAAGTTTAACAGGTTTGCGGCAGCAGCGGCAGCATTTGCACTTGCTGCGGCATCAGCTTCATGCAGCGCTCCCGAAGCCATTACGATCGGCAAGAACGCTCAGACTGCTCTCACAGTTGACGGATATGAGGTTCCTGCTGGTGTGTTTATTTATAATGAGATATCTGCATATCAGTCAGCAGTATATGATCTCTATATGAAAAACGGAAAAGAACCGACAGTGGACGAAGTAAAGAAGGCTACCATCGAGCAGCTCGATTCTTCCAACTGGATACAGAGCAATGCGACGGATGCCTGCAAGGATTTCGTTGCCAATGAAAAGGAATTCGAGAAGATAGGCGGAGCTCTTACTGACGAGGAGCTTGCTCAGATCAAGGATATCCTTTCTTCAAACTCCGGTTCTGCAATGTTTACAGAAAACGGAGTAGGAGAGGAGTCGCTGAGAAAGATAATCGAGAATTCTTACAAGAAGGAAGCTATTTTCAAGCACTATTACGGAATTGATTCCGAAAAGGGCTGCACCGAGGACGAGCTCAAGTCATATTATCAGGACAAGACCACAAGAGTAAAGTATTTCGCTGTAAGCATGGTCGATGAGAACGGCGAGCAGTATGGTGCTGACGAGAAGCGTCGTCTCAACAACATGATCGATGATTATGTAAAGGAGATAAATGCCGAAAAGACTGACGCTGCCAAGCTCAGAAAGATCGACGAATGTGAGGAAGAGTACAAGGAGTATTCAGAAAAGCGCAAGGCTGAGGCTGACGCCAAGGCAGCCGAGGAAGCAGGTCTGACAACAACTACGACCACCACAACAACCACAACTTCCGGTTCGGCAACTACAACAACTACCACAACTGATCCTCATGCAAATGAGATCACTATTACAAAGTATACTACTACAACAAACGATCAGAACGACGCTGTTACCTCGACTACAACGACAGAATCCGACGAAGCAGCTGCAAGTGAAAAGGCTTACAGGGAATATAACGAGCATATCTTTTCAATGCCTTACAACAAAGCTGAAAAGTACCAGTATGATGATGATAACGTATATATTATCATCAGGGCGGATATAAAGGAGCGTATGACCGAGGACGATCTCTGGACAGAGAACACCATTAAATCACTTCTTGATGAACGCTATTATGAGGACTTTGAGAAGATGATGAAGGATATCGTCAAGAGCTACGATGTGAAGAAGAACAATACAGCATACAGAAAGTATAGTCCCTTCAAGCTCAGCCTTGATAATTTATATTGATCTGAAGCTTTAAAGACACATGAGCCATAGTATTTCCGATAGCATTATCGGGGATGCTGTGGCTTTTCTGTTGACACAGCAATAATTTAGTGTTAAAATAAATCAGAGCAATTTTACTCTTAAAGAAAGAAGAGATAACAATGGAAAAAGAAGTGAAAAAAAGCAAAAAAGACAGAAAAAGAACTGCCGATATCGTTATACTGCTCGTTTTGCTTGCAGTGCTGCTGACGGTCATATATTTCCGCGTTAACCCGAAATGGAAGGCTGCAAAGCTCGCGATCGAACCGGCAGGAAGGCATTATGAGATACAGTCCCTTGATCCGGACGGAACAACTCTTGAGACACGTATACTTACTCCTGAGGGTTATACACGGGTACCTGCCGCAGAAGACAGTTTTGCGGGATATCTGCGGAAATATCCTCTTCTTCCTGACGATATTAAGCTGCCTGTATACGACGGCTCAGCTATGGATTATACTGATTCAGCCGCTGTATTCGATATAAGTCTCGGAGACGAGGGCTATCAGCAGTGCGCTGACAGTGTTATAAGACTTTACAGTGATTATTTTTACGCGACAAAGCAGTATGATAAGATATCATTCCAGTTCTCAAACGGCGACGTATGTGACTATAACCGCTGGCGTAAAGGAAAAAGAATGCTTGCCATTGCAGGTTTTTCCTGTGAGATCCCCGCTGCTCTTCCTGATGACAGCGAACAGCAGTACATGAACTATCTGAAAGAGGTCATGCGCTACGCAGGAACACTTTCGCTGCAAAAGGAATCCGAAGTGATATCTTCCGATGAACTCCGTGTCGGCGATATTGTCTGCAATGACACTCATGTTGTTATGGTAGTTGACGAGGCAGTAAATGAAAAAGGGGAAAAGTGCTATCTTTTCGGTCAGAGCTTTATTCCTGCCGTATGCTTCCATATAATATCGAAAACAGAAGGTAATGTGACCACTCCGTGGTATACTCAGAAAGATATTGAAAAGGACTTGTTTGTCATTGGCACATTCCCGTTTGAAAAGAAGGATATCCGCCGCTGGAAGGACGGCTTTTAAAAGTCTGTGAGAATACCTGCAGGAGCAGCCTGAAGTTATTTTAGCAGCATAATAGCGAAAAAGCTCCCGGAAGCTGTTTGAAAATGCTTCCGGGAGCTGAACTTTTATGCGTTGTTTTTTCTTTTCTGGAGCCTGACATCCTCGCCCCTGAATTCAAGACAGGAATACATGGAAACTATCCTTGACATAACACGTTTATCATAACGTCTTGAAATTCCTTCAAAATCAAGATTTGTGCTTATGATCGAAGGCTTTCCGCAGTTGAGACGGGTATTTATGATATTGTATATCGTAGCGTTGTAAAAAGGAGACTCATATTCTGTGCCGATATCGTCAAGTATGAGCAGGTCGGTATTCATAACAAGGTCTATCATTTCAGACGAATGCTCATAGCTGAAATGTTCCTTTTCAATATTCCTGAGTATATTTATTGCAGAGTCATATATGACACCGTAGCCCTTTTCAAGCACTGTTTTTGCGATAGCAAGGGAAAGGTGGGTCTTTCCGAGACCTGTATGACCGAACATAAGAATGCTTTTTGAGTTCTCCGAGAAAGTTGCGGCATACTGCTTCGTGTATTCAAGGATATTCTTCATAGCCTGATAGTTTTCTCCGGAATAATAGGAGAGGGAGAAGCTGTCAAAGCTTGAAAGTTTGAGCTGTGAATTCTTGTTGAGTTCATCTGCGGCGAGCTTTCCGCAGAGAGTTTTTAAGCAGTCGCAGAAGTTACTGCCGTTATAGCCTCTGTCACAGCATTTCGGGCAGGTATAATGCATATCAAGGTAATCCTCTGGATATCCGTGTTCCTTCAGTATCTTTCTTGACATTGCCTGTGCGCCGAGATTGTACTGTTTCAGCTGCTCTATCTTCTGTGACACGTCCTTGCCTTTTCCGTTGGATATTATGGATATGAGCTCCTTTCCTGTGTTGAAAAGGACCTCGTTTATTTCGCGTATCTGAGGTATCTTATCATTGACATCGCGTATACGTGCTTCATTTTCGCTTTCAGCCCTGATACGTCTGTTATTTATTATAGACTGCGCCTTCTCGAAAATCTCGCTGTCCATTTTGACCTCCTTAATACAGGAATTTGTTTATAACGGACTTGTATTCCTCAATGTCAGAATCGCCGTTTCCGTTTCCGGAAGAAGAGTTTTTCTTTTTCTTCCTGAAATTTGTTTCTGCAGCCTTTACATCCTTGGCGGTCCTGAAACCGCTGTCGTTCCATGATACAAGGATCTTGTTTATATAGTCGAAGCTAAGTTTGTTTATCTGTTCAATAGTTTTTTCGTAGGCATAGTGTATGAGCTCAAGATCAAATCCGGCATTTTTCCACTGCTGAATGAATTCAGCTTGTTTTGATGTGGGACGGCGTGTCATCTCGAAGCACTTCATTATACCTGCTATGTAGTCTCTCGAAGCGCTCAGACGTTCTATTTCCTCCTGAGCAGCAGCCATGCTGTTGATATCATTTTCCGCCCAGTCGGCAGCGACCTTTTCAAAATAAGCCGTATTGGTCTTTTCGATTGAAGCGCAGTAGGTGAGCAGGGTGATGATGACTTCCTTTTTTAAGCCGAGGTGGTCGTACATCCAGATTATTGAGTTCATCTGTCCGTTTTTGAGAGTTCCGAGTATACCTTCGGAGATCTTGAAAAGCTCTCTTATATCCTGCGAGTCCTTCATAATAGCAGCTATTTCCGAGCTGCTGTAATTGGACTTATGGTCAGGAACAGCACTGGAAATATTCTGAACAGGTTCTGCTGTGACTTCGGGGGGCTGAGGATTTGACATCAGCGGTCTTACCTGTAAGGTATCCGGGCTGTTCTGAGGACTGAGGACGTTTGCCTGCTGCCAGAAAAGAATAGCCTCTTCAACTTCATCGGGACCAACGCCCGTATTGGACGATATCTCGTCAAGTGAACACATCTTTCCCGAATATCTCAGCAGATACAGAAGCACCTTTATTTGTCCGCCGGTGGCGAGTTTAAGAAAATTTTCCGCAACAATACCGGGAACGCCGAACATGGCTCCCCATATTCCGCAGTTTACCTTGAATTCCAAAAAAGACACCTCCGTAAAAATACTGCAAGAATCATTATAACATATTTCGTCAAAGTTGTCACCATGCAAATTGTACAATCAGTGACGAAAAATATCGTGCATTTTTTTATTTTCCTTCCGACAGGAGCGTTATAGCAGCGGCATATTTTTCGAGACGTTTTGCGGTTTCAGCGGACTCTGCAGGTTCTGTTCCGCCAAGACGGCTCATGTCGGAGTTATGCCTGAGATCCGCGAGCTTTACGGCTTTTGCTATTCTGTTTGTACCAATTTCCCTTACATAGTCGAAATAATCCGTGTTTTTGCTGTGAGTCAGCAGCTTTACCGCTTCTGTTACCTCAGAAGGGAATATGGCTTCAAGCTCCTTTAGTGTTACGTCCGTATCCTCGACGACGTCATGCAGCAGAGCTGCGCAGGTCGTATACTCATCGTTCATCTGCTCAGCAAGATGAAATGGGTGGAAGATATACGGAACACCGCTTTTGTCAAGCTGTCCGTGATGTGCGTCATAGGCGAGCTTCATAGCTTTGCGTGTAAGGTCGGTGTAGATCATGGATATGCGCTCCTTATCTGCTTTTTATATTATTATAACATAGCAGAAGGGTGAATTCAAATGATATTTGATTTATCAGAGCTCTGAATCATCGAACATTTTTTTCAGGTCGCTGATAGCCTTCTTTTCGAGCCTTGAAACATATGAACGCGATATGCCGAGTTTTGCGGCTGTTTCGTTCTGGGTATGCGGAGATGTTCCGTACAGACCGTATCTGTAGACTATTATTTCAAAGCTCCGTTCATCAAGGCACTGCCTGAGAAAAGAGTACAGCTGTCTTGAACGTATAAGCATATCAACCTGTTCGTGTATGTCTGCCCCGTCGTCAATAATATCCATAAGAGTGAGTGAATTGCCGTCCTTATCAGTTTCAACAGGTTCGCTTATGTAGATATCGCCGGCTGATTTTTTTGATGCTCTGAACTGCATGAGTATTTCGTTTTCAATGCATCGGCTTGCGTAAGTTGCAAACTTTGCACCTTTGGAACAGTCGAAGGAGGAAACAGCTTTTATAAGCCCGATAGTTCCGACGGATATAAGATCATCCTGTTCGTCAGCAGTTACGGCGTATTTTTTTACAATGTGAGCAACAAGCCGGAGATTATGCTCTATAAGCCTGCTGCGAGCTGCAGTATCGCCAGTCTTCATTCTGCTGAAGCATTCCTCTTCATCCTTTTTGGAAAGAGGTTTAGGGAAAACAGAAGGATTTTCGATATGGAGCGCAAAAAAGAAAAGGTTCCTGAGAAGTTCAAAAAACATATGATTACCTCCGTTCAGTATAACATTATGAGTTTGTGCATGGACAATATTAAAAAGAAATATATTTAACTTAGCTGCCTGAGCTGAAAAATTATATAAAAAAATAAGACTTCATATTGACGTTCACGAATAAATATTATATAATAATAGTGTATGGATTTTTAAAGATAAGTTATTGCTTTCAAAAAAGCGAATGAATTCGGAAGAAGTGATAGATTGAAAAATTATGTTTCGGCGTCTGTTTTAAGTGCCGATATGCTCAATCTGGGCAGTGAGGTACTCAAACTCAAAAACAGCGGCATCGAAATGCTGCATTTTGATGTTATGGACGGTATTTTTGTTAATAATATTACTTTTGGTCTGCCGATACTTCAGCAGGTCAGGAAACAGTCTGACATAACTCTTGATGTACATCTTATGATAAAGGAACCTGCAAAGTATATAAAGCGCTTTGCCGAAGCAGGAGCGGATATAATATCATTCCATGTTGAGAGTGACAGCGATCCTGCCGAGACGCTCAAAGCCATAAGGAGTTGCGGTGTCAGTCCTGCTGTCGCGCTGAAGCCTGCGACACCTGCGGAGACTGTATTTGACCTCCTGCCCTATCTTGATATGGTGCTTGTAATGACTGTGGAACCCGGATTCGGCGGACAGAGCTTTATTCCGGAGACTGTTGACAAGATAAGAAGCATCAGGTCAAAGATAACCGAAATGGGACTTGATGTGAATGTTGAAGTTGACGGAGGCATTAACAGTGAGACAGCCGCTGTTGTCCGCAGGGCAGGAGCAAATGTTCTTGTGTCGGGAAGCTATCTTTTCCATGCTGCGGATATGGCTGCAGCTGCAAATGCTCTGAAGGAAGATATGATATGCTGAAGAAAGCAAGAAAAGAACGTCTTATCTGGCTCGATATAATGCTCACTCTCCTCACGCTTGAACTGATGTCTTACTTCTATTACGGTATACGTTCTGTTGTTCTTGCGGGTGTATGTATCGCAGCTGCGGTCTTTGCCGAGCTTGTCTCTTTAAGACTGATGAAGCGTAAGTTTTCGGCAGATGACCTTACCTGTACGTCGGATGCGCTGATACTGGCACTTATGTTTCCGGCAGTCATGGATTTTAAGATCGCTTTTATAGCTGTGGTATTTGCTGTTGTCGCTGCAAAGAATATATTCGGCGGGCGTCTTAATATGATTTTTTCTCCTGCGGCAGCCGGATATGTTTTTGTTCTCACATCGTGGGGGCGAAAGCTGCTGCAGTTTACGGAGCCGCACGTCAAAACGGGCGTTTTTGAAGCCCCTTCCGCACTTGTGAACTCTGCTTCCCACACGTTCAATTTTACAGGTGTGTTCAAACACTCGGATTTTGAGATACTTCTCGGTAATTTCAGCGGTCCGTCGGGGGCGGTAAGCATTCTTCTCCTCGCGGTTGCGGCGGGAGTGCTTATATTCAGGCGCAGTATCTCTGCAGGAGCGTTTATAGGAACGATCTTCGGCACAGGTTTTCTCGCTGTTGTTACGCCTGCTGTACAATCGCGCACCGATTCCCTCAAATATTCGCTTGTTACGAATATGGTCCTTTTTGCTGCTGTATACATCATTTCTGATGTCAGGATAGCCCCGAAGCGTGATTATTATGCGTTTTTCTATGGCTTGTTTGTGGGAGTCGTATCATATATCCTTGTGCTTACAGGCGCAAAGGAGAACGCTATAGTGATAGTTTCCGTTCTGTTTACTCCCGTTGCGCTCGGCTTCAGGAACCTTGAGAATAAGATAGAGACAGCGGCAATGGAGTATGAGACAGGCCGCGGTCTTATATCATGTCAGACAGAAGAGGAGGGCGCACTGAGTGAATAAACACAAAAAAGCTCTTATGGGCGGCATCCTCGGAGAAAACATAGTCCTGTCCGGACTTATGGTTATATCGCCTGTCATTGTATGCGGCGATACATTGAAAAATGCATGGGCGCTGATCTATGCCTTTTCTGCGATAACCTTTATTTCAGTGCTTATTTCTTCATTTGTTCCGTCAAAGCTGCCTTATACCGTTAAGATCATAATATATGCGGTAATATCGGCTGTTGTATACATTCCTGTCAGACTTACCGCAAGTGTTATCTACCCTGATTCGATATCGAGGATAGGAATATTTTTTCCGCTTATAGCGGTCAATTCGCTTATTGTCCTGCAGACCGAGGCGAAGTTCTTCCGCATGAAGAAAGCCGATATGATCGTATCGCTTTTCTTCTGCATACTCGGCTTTGACGCTGTTATGCTGATCACGGGACTGCTCCGTGAGCTTCTTGCATATGGTACGATAAACAACAGGATCGTTGATATAAATACTCTGATCGACGGTCTTTCAAAGCCCTTCGGTGGATTCATATTCCTTGGTCTTATGTGCGGAGCGTACCGCTGGATAAGAAGCTTTTTCAGGAATGAAAGCAATGAAGTAAGGAGTGATAACGATGTTTCTGGTCAATGATCTTATCACTCTGCTTGCGGCAAATCTTATTCTTTCCCAGGCGCTGGGAACGAGTACGATCTTTATTGCTGCCGGAGGGAAAAAGAATCTTGTTGCGACAGCTTTTGTAATTACGTTCTTTACCACCGCAGGAGCTTCTGCCGCGTATCTGATCGACCTTATGCTCCCTACAACTGTATCTGAGCTCAGACTGCTTTTATATACGGCAGTGATCGGAGTGCTGTATGTTCTTCTTCTCACGGCTTTGTATTTTTTAGGCGGCTCAAGATTTGAAGAACTGCGCAGATATGTTCATGTGTCAGCTTTCAACTGTGCGGTTATGGGAACTCTTTTCACAGTACATGAAAGATCTGTCATGGACGGGCTGATGTACAGCTTTGCAGAGTATGCAGGCGCTGGACTTGAAGCCGGCGTCGGATTTATCATAGCGGCTTTGATGCTTACGGCTGCGTACAGTAAACTAAATTCATCTAAGGTACCTGCTTCGTTCAGGGGATTTCCTGCAATGCTTGTTTACCTCGGAATCATATCAATGGCAGTATATTCGCTGAAGTAAGCGCAATATACTGATATAGGAGAGACAATTAACAATGAAGTTCAAAAATAAAGGCAGGAAGATCTACAAGACCAAGGAAAAGAATTACTACGGAAAAAGTCCTGTCGGTAAAGCTTTTTCTATAGGTCTGACTTTGCTTCTCGTCGGCGGAATCTTTTTTATCGGTTTCAGTGTTGCCGGTCCGCTGATAAACTACTATTCAAAGAAAACAGGCGATACAGTTACTACGACTTCACCTGTTTTTGAGGAAGAAGTCGTAACGGATGAAAACGGCGAACAAATCGTTCAGGAGGATACAACGGCAGCTGCGCCTTTTGTGATCGAACGCTTCAAGGCGTTTTCACTGAATACTGCCGACCTTACGGACAGCAGTACTCTGAAGAGTGCGCTGAAGCGTGTTCCCGCTGACGGAAAGATCGAGTACATCGAGGTGCCCCTGAAGGTCAGCGGCGGTGAGATATATTATGCAACGAATAATTATTATGCCACTTCTTCCGGTATCGTCAATGGTTCGATGCGGGCGAAGGATATTGCCTCCGCCATATCCTCAGCAGGCTATAAACCGGTGGCTCTTGTCAGCACCTTTGATGACAGTGTGGTCCCGATGTACTTCCAGAATATGAGTTACCTTGCGTATGTGGACGGAACGCTCTGGATCGACAACAGTCTTGAGGCAGGCGGCAGACCGTGGATGAATCCGTTTTCCGAGGCAGCTGTAAACTATAATGCCGACATAGTTGATGAGATAACTTCGGCAGGTTTCGACAGGATAGTATGTTCCGACTTCGTTTTCCCGGATTTCAGGCAGTCGGACATTGAATTCCTTGGCGACAAATATGCCGCTTCTGACAGGTATATGGCGCTTACCTCCGCTGCAAACCTGATGTACGACAAGGCTATGCACAATAATTCAAAAATGCTTCTTGAAGTAAACGCTTCCGATATTCTCAGAGGCAAAAAGGACGTTCTTCAGCCAATGCTGCTCAAGGTCAATACAGTGGTACTTAACATTGATCTTGATGCTATAAGCTACGGCGTTTATACTGCTGATACGGTTTACGAGTTCAGCGGCACTCCTGCTGAAAATGTAAAGAAAATGCTTGATCTTTTAGGAGAAGATCTTGACGAATTCAATGTTGCCGTTCGTGTATCAGGTTCGGCTGCAGGTGTACAGGAATTGCTTGATGCAAAGGATGAGATAGTCGAATGCGGATATGATTCATACGTAATCGGCTGAAAATAATTCCCGGTCAGTGATCGGAGAACGGAGTTTGTTATGGCAGAAAATTTTAAGGTGTCACTTCAGCGCGTCATTGATGAATTCAAGCTTGAGACAATATATATACCCAAAGACGCCAACGAGGTAATGATCGACGAGAACGATGTCAATCGTCCCGGACTTCAGCTCATGGGATTCTATGAGTATTTCAATCCTGAGCGCATACAGATAATCGGTAAGATGGAGTTCGCGTATCTCTCCACTATCGATGAAAAAACAAGGAAGGAGCGTCTGCAGCTCCTGTTCGCACAGAGGATACCTGCCCTTATAATCACGAGAGAGCTTCCGTATTTTGCGGAAATGCTTGAACTTGCCAAGGAATACGAGGTACCTCTCCTCAGAAGCAAGGAAAGCACATCAAACTTTATGTCAGGACTGATAGCATTTCTGAATCTTAATCTTGCACCGAGAGTTACGAGACACGGCGTACTTATTGAGATATACGGCGAAGGCGTATTCATAACAGGTGAAAGCGGTGTCGGCAAGAGCGAAACGGCTATCGAGCTCGTTAAAAGAGGTCACCGTCTTGTTGCTGATGACGCTGTCGAGATCAGAAAGGTATCTAATATCAGCCTTGTGGGAAGCTCGCCCGACAATATCCGTCATTTTCTTGAACTCCGCGGTATCGGTATAATCAATGCGCGTCGTCTTTTCGGTATAGGTGCTGTAAAGATGACAGAGAAGATAGATCTTGTTGTTGAGCTCGAACAGTGGAATTCCGAAAAGGTATACGACAGAATGGGCGTTGATACGGAATTCGTCAGCCTTCTCGGCGTAAAGATCCCTTCTCTTACCATACCTGTAAAGCCGGGACGTAATCTTGCGGTCATACTTGAAGTTGCCGCCATGAACAACAGACAGAAGAAGATGGGCTACAATGCAGCCCGTGAGCTCCTTAACAGGCTTGGTATGGAGTCTGATCCCAAGGAAGTAGTTCGTGACTATGAAGCGTTCTGACGGACTTCATTTTATAACTGATGGATTCAGGGGGACACTATGATAAATATAAGTGAACTTACAGCATTATGCGGAAGGCTCGGTTGCAGGATAACTCCCGAAGCTCCGCTCAGCGATTATATAACCTTCCGCTTCGGCGGACCCTGCAGGGCTCTTGTCAGCATCAATTCCGCGGAATCTGCTGCTGAGATCATCAGATACCTGAAGGATAAGGACGTAAAATACTGTATCCTCGGCAGAGGAAGCAATGTTCTCGTTCCGGACGATGGGTTTGACGGAGTCGTTCTTCTGTTCGGCAACGATTTTTCAAGGATAGAGGCAGAGGGAAATACTATAAGATGCGATGCGGGAGCTTATCTTGCCTCCGTCTGTGTACGCGCACAGCAGCTCGGACTTACTGGAATGGAGAATCTCTTCGGTATACCGGGTACAGTCGGCGGAGCGCTGTATATGAACGCCGGCGCCTACGGGAGCGAAATGAAGGATGTAGTGGTTTCTGCTTCATATATCGATGAAAACTGCGATATAAAAAATATTGACAGGGACGAAATGGAGCTTTCCTACCGCAGAAGTATATTTTCAGGCACAGACCTTGTGATAACCTCTGTTACGATACAGCTTGCTTCGGGCAAGCCTGACGAGATAAAGGCTGCCATGTCCGAGTGCATGGCAAAGAGGAGCGCAAAGCAGCCGCTTGAATTTCCGAGTGCCGGAAGTACGTTCAAGCGCCCTGAGGGAAGCTACGCTTCTCTTCTCATTGACCAGTGCGGGCTGAAGGGGATGACCTGCGGAGGTGCGATGGTAAGTGAGAAGCACAGCGGCTTCGTTATTAACAAGGGCTACGCCACCTGTGCCGATGTGCTTGAGCTTTGCGACAGAGTTAAGAAGATAGTAAACGAAAAGACAGGTTATATACTTGAACTTGAACCTGTTATATTAAGCTGATTATAGCTTTTTGGAGAGATCTATGCAGATATTGATTGTGACCGGTATGTCTGGTTCGGGAAAATCAAGCGTCATGGACGTTATGGAGGATATCGGCTTTTACTGTATCGACAATATACCGCCAAAGCTGATAACCCAGTTCGTCGATCTGTGCAGACAGTCCGAATCTGACATTAGTAAGATCGCCGTTGCCGTAGATATACGAACAGGCGATATGTTTGCTGAAATATTCCGCTCATGGCAGGAACTGAAGCGCCAGCCGGACGTTGATGTAAAGGTGCTTTTTATAGAAGCTACCCATGACGTGATACTTAAACGGTACAAGGAGACAAGACGTAAGCACCCCTTGTCCGAGAAGTTCAACGGAAATATACATGAAGCCATCAACTATGAGTGGTCTCAGCTCTCGCAGCTTCGTGAGATAGCTGATTATTATGTGGAGACATCGAATTTTACCTCTTCACAGCTGAAGGAGCAGGTAAAAACCATATTCCTTGAAAAGAATTCGGATTCTCTCATCATCAAAGTAATGTCATTCGGCTTTAAATATGGTGTTGCGTCTGATGCAGACCTCATGTTTGATATAAGATGTCTTCCGAATCCGTTTTATATCGAGGAACTGCGCAATCATACAGGCTGTGACAGCTGTGTCAGGGACTATGTTATGGGTTTTTCTCAGTCAAAGGTGCTTTTTGAAAAGCTTACCGACCTTATAGATTTCCTGATACCCCTGTATGTACAGGAGGGGAAGAGTCAGCTTGTCATAGCATTCGGCTGCACCGGAGGAAAGCATCGTTCCATAACCTTTGCTGAGCTTATGGCGAAGCATCTTGCTGATAAGGACTATAAGGTGCAGAAGTATCACAGGGATATAACCAAGGACAAAAAATTCTGAGCGGGGAGTGAGTTGAAATATCCTTCTCAAACGATGTTAGAAATGAAATAAGCATTTCTGTGAATGATAAAGACAGGCGTTTTGCCTGTCTTTATGGTATGCTGCTGTTCTGCCGCACACTTTCCAGGGAGCATATATGCTTTCAGAGCGAGAGCAGGACTTCCGCAGAGCTTTTCAGCAGTCTGTTCGAGGCTGTGTTCAGATACAGGCCTGCTGCTGCAGAACATATTCGCAAAAACGGTGCGGTATTGTACAACTGTGAAGTATCCGGCATAAATGCGGAAAAAGTATTTCAGAAATACAGACTTGCCGACGGAGCAAGGGTCATAGATTCCGAGATTATTGCAACAAATAGTCTCGGAGTTTTTACAGCGGGAGTATTTCTTGCCTGCGGAAGTGTGAACGACCCGGCAAAGGAGTATCATCTTGAATTTGCCTGCCCCGACGAGGGGCTTGCCTTACAGCTCGTTGCGCTTCTGAACGATATCGGCGCCACCGCCAAGACAATGCTTCGCAGGGGACAGAACATAGTTTATATCAAGGGCAGCGAATCCATAGAGGATACGCTGACCTTTATCGGCGCGTCCCAGTGTACCCTTGAGCTGATGAATATGAAGATATACAAGGACATACGGAACAAGGCGAACAGGATAGCCAACTGTGACGCGGCAAACATCGACAAGGTCGTAAAGGCAGCCATGAAGCAGATAGAGGATATAAAGCTGATTGACAGAGCAGTCGGCATCGACAGTCTTTCCGAGGAGCTTCGTGAGGTCGCGCAGCTTCGCCTTGACAATACAGACATGAGTCTTCAGGAAATAGGTGAAAGTCTCAGCGAACCCATCAGCCGTTCAGGAGTAAATCACCGTTTCCAGAAGCTTGCAAAAATGGCTGACGAACTGCGGAACGGAGGAGGCAACAAGTGAGAGCGGACGCATTTGTAAATCTTCATGTCCATACCGAGTACAGTCTGCTTGACGGCGCCTGCCGTATCAAGGAGCTCATTGCCCGTGTGAAGGAGCTTGGACAGACTGCCGTTGCGATCACTGACCATGGAAATATGTATGGAGCTGTCGAGTTCTGGAACGCAGCAAAGGCTGAAGGGATAAAGCCCGTTATAGGCTGCGAGGTATATGTTGCAAGGCGTACACGTCATGACCGTGACGCAAGGCTGGACGCTTCCCCATATCATCTTGTACTCCTCTGCGAGAACAATGAGGGATACCGCAATCTTGTAAAGCTGGTGTCTTTTGCAAGCCTTGAAGGCTTTTACAACAGGCCGAGAGTAGATCTGGAACTGCTGAAAAAATACCACAGTGGGCTTATATGTTTGTCTGCCTGCCTTGCGGGAGAGATACCGCGTCTGCTTGCCGACGGCAATTATGAGGAAGCAAAGTCGGTCGCTTTGAAATACCGTGATATCTTTGGTGATGGAAATTATTACATCGAAGTACAGAATCACGGCATCAGTGAAGAGCTTAAAAATCTTCCGCTGCTTTACAGACTGTCCTCCGAAACAGGCATACCTCTTGCCGTCACCAATGACTGTCATTATATCAATAAGAAAGATTCCGAAATGCAGAAAGTCCTGCTGTGCATACAGACCGGAAAGACACTTGACGAGCCTAACGGAATGAGTTTTGAGACCGATGAATTCTATGTAAAATCCGCCGATGAAATGGCAGAACTTTTCAAAAGTCACGAGGAGGCTGTAACAAATACAAGTCTTATTGCTGAGCGTTGCAATGTGGAATTTGAATTCGGAAATATCAAGCTCCCTAAGTTCACAATAGAGGGAGTTACTGACAATAAGAAATTTTTCCGTGAGCTTTGCCGCAAGGGAATGATCGAAAAGTATGGTGCAGCTCCTTCGGATAAAGTCACTGAGCGTATGGAATATGAGCTTGATGTCATAACAAAAATGGGATATACAGATTACTACCTTATAGTGTGGGATTTCATACGCTATGCAAGGGAAAACGGTGTGCCTGTAGGACCGGGAAGAGGCTCCGGAGCAGGCAGCCTCTGCGCATACTGTATCGGCATAACAGGTATCGACCCTATAAAGTTCAATCTGCTTTTCGAGCGTTTTCTTAATCCGGAAAGAGTAAGTATGCCTGACTTTGATATAGATTTCTGCATTGAGGGCAGGCAGAGCGTAAAGGATTATGTGGTGCGTAAATACGGAGCAGACCGGGTCTCGGAAATAATCGCCTTTGATACTCTGAAAGCCCGTGCTGCCGTCCGTGACGTAGGCAGAGTCCTTGGAGTGTCTTATCAGCTTTGCGACGCGGCTGCAAAGGAGATCGACCCCAGATCCACGCTCAGTCAGGCGCTTGCCGAATCCGATGAACTCAGCGGACTTTATCATTCTGACAGGAATATGCGCAAGCTGATAGATTTAGCGCTTCAGCTTGAGGGTATGCCTCGTCACGCCTCCACCCATGCTGCGGGAGTGGTAATATCGGCTGTACCCCTCAGCGATCTTGTACCTCTGCAGAGAAACGATGATACAGTTGTCACGCAGTATACCATGGGTGTGCTTGAATCTCTCGGACTGCTTAAAATGGATTTTCTCGGTCTGAGAAACCTTACTATAATAAGAGATACAGTGAATGAGATACGAAAAACCGAGCCTGACTTTGATATAAGCGCGATACCTGTAGACGACAAGGGCGTTTATGAGATGATGTCAGAAGGGGATACCCAGGGAGTATTTCAGTTTGAGAGCGAGGGCATGACCGCAAGAGTAATGGAGCTTTGTCCGGAACGTCTTGAAGATCTTATAGTTATAATCTCACTGTACCGTCCAGGTCCTATGAAGTCCATACCCGTTTATATCGAGAACAAAAAGCATCCTGAGAATGTAACGTATAAGCATCCGCTCCTCAAAGACATACTTTCCGATACTTACGGCTGTATGGTATATCAGGAGCAGGTTATGGAGATATGCCGCAAGCTTGCTGGCTATTCCTACGGACACGCGGATATAGTCCGCCGTGCCATGGCAAAGAAAAAGCATGATGTTATGCTGAAGGAACGTGAAAGCTTCGTTGCAGGAGCAGCTGAAAACGGAGTTTCAGAGGATATTGCAAATTCCGTATTCGATGAAATGGTCAGCTTTGCTTCCTATGCCTTCAATAAATCCCATGCCGCAGCATACGCGTATCTTGCGTATCAGACTGCATACCTGAAATATCATTACCGTGGGATATATATGGCTGCGCTTATGTCCAGCGTAATGGGAGCAAGCTCGAAGCTCGCAGAATATACCGACTCATGCAGGGAATACGGCATAGAGATACTTCGCCCCGATATAAACAGGAGCAACAAAGGATTTACGTTTGACGACGGAAAAATGTATTTCGGACTTCTTGCCATAAAGAATGCAGGAAGCGGACTTGCCGAAAAGATCATAGCCGAAAGGGAAGAAAACGGCGAATTCCGCAGCCTTCAGGATTTCTGCGAGCGTGTGGAAGGACGTGAGCTGAACAAGAAAGCTCTTGAAAACCTGATAAAAGCCGGAGCCTTTGACGGACTCGGTCTTAACCGCAGACAAATGCTGGAGAGCTACGAAACACTTTTTGATATGGCAGGTTCAAATTCAAGGGGAATGATCGAGGGGCAGCTGAATTTTCTTGAGGGTACCGACACTTCCGAAATGGATATCCGTATTCCTTACAAGCAGGAATACGACCATAAGACCATACTGGCACTTGAAAAGGACGCGACAGGTATGTATCTAAGCGGACATCCGCTTGCTCCTTACAGCTGGATAGCCGAGCTGATGCATACCAAGAAGATAAAGGACCTTGCCGGTGACAGTTCACTGCGTGACGGTATGCCTGTTAAACTGCTGTGTTATGTGGAAAGTACAAAGATCCATATGACAAGAAAGGGCGATAAGATGTGCTTCGTCAGCTTTGCTGATGAGACAGGCGAAACAGAGGGAGTAGTATTCCCTGATCTTTATATGATAAGCGGCAGCAAGCTCGGCGCGGACTCAATAGTTGTCATAAACGGAAAAATATCAGTCAAGGATGACCGTATCACAGTAATATGCGGTGTTATTACAGTTGAAAGCGAGTTTGAAAGAGCTGTATCCAATATGAAGCTGTGTATCAAGACAACTTCAAAGGACACCGTTCTGAAACCGGAGCTTATAGACATATGTGAAAGATATAAAGGTGATACGCAGATTTGCTGTTATCTTGCCGACATAAAGAAAACGGTTGTGCCCCGTGCGAAATTAAGCATGAAACTTACAAAGGAATCATACGAAGAGCTGAAAAAACACTTTTCGCCTTCCGAGATCGGACTTATATAGCTTCAGTACGTCGTTTTACGGCTTTTAAGCGAAAAAATCCTTAATGCTCTTGACATTTTTTACACAAAGTAGTAAAATATAAGAGTATGGGATTATGTCGCAGATCGTCTGCGAGTTAACATTATTTGCCAAGTGCAGAATGGAGAATATTTATGATCAAGAAAATCGGTGTTTTAACAAGCGGCGGAGACGCTCCCGGAATGAACGCTGCTGTAAGAGCAGTTGTAAGATCAGCTCTTGCAAAGGGAATGGAAGTTTACGGTATCCGCAGAGGATATGTCGGACTTCTTAACGGGGATATCGTCAAGATGGACGAGAGAAGTGTTTCCGATATTATACACAGAGGCGGTACAGTCCTTTATACAGCAAGATGCCCTGAATTCAGAACAGCGGAGGGCGTTGCAAAGGGCAAGGCGAAGCTTGACGAGCTTGGCATAGAGGGCCTTGTTGTTATCGGCGGCGATGGTTCTTTCAGAGGAGCTGCTGATCTTTCTGCACAGGGTGTGCTTTGTATCGGAGTTCCCGGAACTATCGACAATGATATTGCCTGCACAGACTATACTATAGGCTTTGATACAGCTATGAACACAGCTATGGAGCTTGTTGACAAGCTTCGTGATACAGCTCAGTCACATGACAGGATCTCAGTTGTTGAGGTAATGGGAAGAGGCGCAGGTCACATCGCAGTAAATACAGGTGTTGCCTGCGGAGCTACTGATATAATCACAAAAGAAGTTCCATATGATATAAATGCAATTGCAAACACAATGCTTGCAAAGAAGGCAAAGGGCAAGCAGAACTTTGTTGTTATCGTCGCTGAAAGCGTTGGTCACTGTGAAGAGATCGCAAAAATGCTCCAGGAAAAGACAGGCATTGATGCAAGATTCACTATCCTCGGTCACGTACAGAGAGGCGGCTCTCCTACGGTAAGAGACAGAGTTGAAGCTACAAGACTTGGTTATTATGCAGTTGAGCTGCTTGAGCAGGGTATCAGCAACCGTGTTGTTGGTATCAAGGACAGCAAGCTCGTTGATTACGATATCCAGGAAGCCCTTTCCATGCATAAGGATTATGATGAGAAGCTTCATCATATCGCTGAGGAGATCGCATATTAAGATAATGATGCACCTGTTATTGCAGGTGCATTTTTTATACAAAGTCAGTACGTATTATTTTGTCGGATTCCCTGCTGGAATATACCCAGCTGTCAATATGTCCCGTACTGATAAAATAATCATATTCTGCCGGTAATATTTCTTCACAGCAGGTATCCACGATAATAAGCTTTATCTTCATTTTTTCCGGGAGTATAGCTTTTATATAAACGCTGACGCTCTGACCTGTCCTGATACCCTCTCGCGGTTCGGTAAGTCCTGCAAGATTAGGCGCAAGCTCCACGAAAATACCGTAATCCTCGATAGAGCGTACTATCCCCGGAACTGTCTCGCCGACCCTGAATCTTGCAGCGTTTTCCGTCCATGTACCGAGGAGTTCCTTGTGTGTAAGAAATATGCGTCCATTATTGTTTTCAGTAACGACAGCTTTTATATTCTGACCTGCATAGAATCGGTCGGAGGGGTGAGATATCCGGGAGACAGACATAGAATCAATAGGAATAAGGGACGGTATGCCGCAGCCTATATCCACAAAACAGCCGAACTGTTCAAGATGAGTAACCTTAGCGTCTATAATGTCTCCTTTTTTCAAATTCTGTATGTATTTATTCTGACATTCCTCCTGTGCGGATCTCCTTGAAAGTACAGCTACAACTTCGCCGTCTGCGGCGAGTTCAAGCTCTGTTACCTTGAAGCAGACTATTTTGTTTACCCGTGATATAAGAGCAATATCACGGGTCTTTCCTTCTTTAATGCCGATTGCGCCGTCTTCGCGGTGGATTATTCCTCTTGCACAGGGAAGTTCTATAATAAGATCATGAGAGCTTGTACACAGCACAGCTTTACCTTCGAGGATAATACCTTTTTTCATTGCTTCAGAAAGTCCGTCGATGTCAGAAATATATCTTTTGTTTGAATCGGTGCTGTAAATAAAGCCTTCCGGTCTGTATTCCATGTTTTTACCTCCGTTGTTATAGCTTTGATACTTCATTCTATTCTTTGAACGGAGGAAATATTCTAACTTGCAAAACGTATATTTGTACCGCCCATAGCGTTAAGAACAGATATGATATCGTCTACGGCGGCGCTGCCGCATACTATGCAGGCAGTAGTTCTGGTACGTTTGTGAGCCGGCGGTATGAGCTCATTGGGAACAGGTTCCCCAATAACATTCGTAAGCTGATTGTCATGGGTACTGTAATAAGCCGGAATCAGCGAAAAAGCAGAGCCGCGGCTTTTTGTCACAGGACCGTCAGAGATCCTGTGATACATCATTTTTGCAGAATATACGTATTGTACGCTTTCTCTTACTCTTTTCATTGCAAGCTCCGCGAGTTCGGGATTTTCAAAATCTGCTGTTACTCTTGATATCATATTATTGATCCTTTCTATTTTTTGTATGTGTTCAATATGTTTAATTGGCAGTTTTTATTATTTTTCACCAAAATGAAAAAAATATACCTCCTAAATATTGATTTGAAAGTGATTTTGCGGTATAATAAAAATGTTCGATTTTTATTTTTCCATGAAGGGAGGATACTTTTTTGGATATCAGAGCCGGAGATATTCTTACTATGAAAAAGAATCATCCGTGCGGCGGCAATGAAATGTTCGTCATACGTGCAGGAATGGACTTCAGGCTTCGATGTGTGAAGTGCGCAAGGGAGTTTATGGTACCGCGCAACAAGATCGAAAAGAGTATCCGGAATGTCAAGCACGCAGAAGAGGGTTAGCCTGCTGCAACATTATCAGTAATATTTTTATCATTAAGGAGAATACACGATGTTTGAAAAGCTCGCAGTAATGGAGCAGAAATATGAGGAGATAAGCGAGAAACTCTCCGATCCGGATATCGTAAATGATAATAAGCTTTATACACAGCTCATGAAGGAGTTCAAGACTATGACCCCCATCATAGAGAAGTATAGGGAGTACAAGAAAGCAAAGGCTTCGTTTGATGAAGCCAGGGAGCTTCTTGAAGGCGGCGGACTTGACAAGGATTTCAAGGAAATGGCTCAGACAGAGTATGATGAGTCACGTGAGTCAATGGAGACAATAACACAGGAGCTTAAAGTGCTGCTTCTGCCAAAGGATCCTAATGACGATAAAAGTGTAATAATTGAAATAAGAGGCGGTGCAGGCGGCGAAGAGGCTTCGCTCTTTGCAAATTCACTTTACCGTATGTATACGATGTATGCAGAGACTATGGGCTGGCGGCAGGAGGTGCTTAGCGCAAATCCTACAGAACTCGGCGGCTTCAAGGAAATAAGCTTTTCAATAGAAGGCGAGGGTGCATATTCACGTCTGAAGTATGAAAGCGGAGTGCATCGTGTGCAGAGAGTTCCTGAGACTGAATCTCAGGGACGTATCCATACCTCAACAGTTACCGTGGCTGTGCTCGTCGAGGCAGACGAGGTAGAACTTGAAATAAATCCCACGGATCTGAAAATAGACTATTTCCGCGCAAGCGGTGCAGGCGGACAGCATATAAATAAAACAGAGTCTGCTGTAAGAATAACATATCTGCCTACCAATACGGTGGTGGAGTGTCAGGACGAAAGAAGTCAGCATAAGAACAAAGATAAAGCTATGAAGATTCTGCGCTCAAGGATTTACGAGGCAATGCAGGAGGAGCAAGACGCAAAGATCGCATCGGAAAGAAAAATGCAGGTCGGTACAGGCGACCGTTCCGAGAGGATCAGAACATACAATTATCCGCAGGGACGTCTTACGGATCACCGTATAGGTCTGACTATCTACAGACTTGAGGACATCCTTAACGGAAATCTTGATGAAGTGTTTGATGCGCTTGCGACTGCCGATCAGGCTGCCAAGCTCGCAAATCAGGAAGCGTAGTATTTATGGAAACAGTTTTACTAAGTGACAGTGCAACAGGGCTTGAGAAAGCAGCTGAATTTATAAAAAACGGTGAAATAGTCGGTATACCTACAGAGACTGTATACGGTCTTGGCGCAGACGCTTCAAATGAGGACGCTGTCCGCAGAGTTTTTGAGGCAAAAGGCAGACCAGCTGATAATCCTCTTATAGTTCATCTTGCTGATTTTTCCCAGGCTGAAAAATATACATTATCTATTCCGGCACTTGCCTTTAAACTGGCTGAGCGTTTCTGTCCGGGACCATTGACTATGGTGCTTCCAAAGAACGACAGGATACCTGTGATAACTTCAGGAGGACTTGACACAGTCGGTATCAGAGTTCCTTCACATCCTGTGATGCACAGGATAATCGAGCTTTCAGGCAGACCGATAGCTGCTCCGTCAGCTAATACGTCAGGTTATCCGAGCCCGACCTCGGCAGAACACGTTATGCGTGATATGAACGGCAGGATCGCCGCTGTTGTTGACGGCGGAAGCTCTGAGTTCGGAGTAGAATCAACTGTTATATCAATAGAAGGAGGAAGTACGGCAAGGATATTGCGTCCGGGCTGCATTACCAGGGAAATGCTTCTGGAGATATGCAGTGATGTAATAATCGACCACGCTATACTCCATGAGCTTGAAGCAGGTCAGAAGGCAGCTTCACCGGGAATGAAGTATAAGCATTACTCACCCAGAGCTGATATAATCATGGTCGAGGGAAGTCTTGATAGCTTTATTGCTTATGTTGGAAAACAAAACGGCGAAGGTGTATATTCGCTGATATTTGATACAGACAGGGATGGATTCCCGTACAGGTATATGACTTACGGAAAGAACAGCTCCGAACAGGCGCATCTGCTTTTTCAGAGACTTCGTGAGCTGGACGATGCCGGTGCAGAAAGAGTCTATGTCCGCGCTCCGGAAAAGAACGGAGTCGGACTTGCAGTATATAACCGCCTTATAAGGGCGGCAGGATTCGAGGTGATAAGGGTATGAACAGTTTGAACGGCGTTATGGTCGTTGGTCTGACAGGACAGACGGGAGCAGGTAAAAGCACAGTTTCAAAAATATTTGCTTCCAATGGATTTGCTGTTATTGACGCCGATCAGGTAGCGCGCAAGATCGTCGAAAAGGGAACTAAATGTCTTGACGAGATAGCAGATCTTTTCGGTCAGTCCGTTATAAATGAAGACGGTACGCTGAACAGAAAGGGACTTGCGGCAATTGTATTTTCCGATAAGTCAAAGCTTGAAGCTCTTACCACGATCACATATCCTTACATCACTGGCGAGATACTTCGTCAGATAAGAGTTCATTCTCTTAGGGGCGAAAAGCTCATACTTCTTGACGCGCCAACCCTTTTCGAGAGCAGAGCAGACGATTTCTGCGAGATAATTATATCGGTACTCGCGGACGCTGAGCTGCGCGAGAAACGTATCATAGCCCGTGACAGCCTTACTGCCGAGCAGGCGAGAAAACGTATGAATTCTCAGCTTGATGAGGAGTTCTTCCGCAGCCATTCAGATTATATTATACATAATAACGGCTGCATAGATACTGTAAACGGTATAGCGTTGGAAGTTTCCGCGAAGATACGTGAACTGTTCAATAGCAGACAGGTACCTGCAAATGCGCAGCAGGATGTGATATGACATATATGATGTATTTGATGAGAAGGGAGTAATTTATTATGGCAGGAAAAAAGGATGCTGCAAAGGCACTGAAGGAAAAGCTGCTCATGCAGCGTAAAAATGTTTATAATCTTGTTTCTGAAAAGGACATCAAGGCTTGCGACAAGTTCTGCGAGGGCTATAAGGATTTCATGAACAAGGCTAAGATAGAGCGTGAAGCTGTGATATACTCAATTGATCTGCTGAAGAAAAAGGGATTTGTTGAGTACAAGACAGGTATGGCTCTTAAAGCAGGGGATAAGATATTCCGCAATAACCGCGGAAAAGCTGTTCTTGCCGCTGTGATCGGTACCGCACCGATCAGTGAAGGAGTAAGACTTTGTGCAGCTCATATCGACTCACCGAGGCTCGACCTGAAGCAGAACCCGCTTTATGAGGATACAGAGCTTGCGCTTTTCAAGACTCATTATTACGGCGGTATCAAGAAGTATCAGTGGACTACGATCCCGCTTGCTCTTCATGGAGTTATTATCAGGGCAGACGGTACAAGTATCCCGGTAAATATCGGTGAAGATGAGAATGATCCTGTTTTCTGCGTTACTGACCTTCTTCCCCATCTTGCAGCAGCACAGATGCAGAAGCCTCTTTCAAAGGGCATAACAGGAGAGCAGCTCAATATACTTATCGGTTCACGTCCATTCAAGGATGACGAGGAAAGCGGTTCGGTAAAGCTGAATATCATAAATATACTTCACGAGAAATACGGTATCACAGAAGCTGATTTCATTTCTTCCGAGCTTGAAGCTGTTCCTGCATTCAAGGCAAAGGATATCGGCTTTGACAGAAGCATGATCGGCGCTTATGGTCACGACGACAAGGTGTGTGCTTACCCTGCTCTCGTAGCAACAGCCGAGTGCAAAAAGCCTAAGCATACTGTCGTGACAATACTTACGGATAAGGAAGAAACAGGCAGTGACGGAAACACAGGTCTCAGGTCATCATATCTTGAATATTTTGTCGCTGATATAGCAGAAGCCCTAGGTTCTGACGCAAGAACAGTTCTTTCTGCTTCCGAGTGCCTTTCAGCTGATGTAAATGCAGCTTACGATCCTACATTCCCTGAAGTCAACGAGAGAAACAACAGCGCATACATCAACCGCGGTGTTGTTGTTACAAAGTATACAGGTGCTCGCGGAAAAGCAGGCACGTCTGATGCTTCAGCTGAGTTTACGGGACGAATCAGACGCCTTATGGACGCAAAGAAGGTCGTATGGCAGACAGGAGAGCTCGGAAAGGTCGATGAAGGCGGCGGCGGTACAGTTGCTGCTTATATAGCAAATCTTAATGTTGATACCATTGATCTTGGGGTACCGGTGCTTTCGATGCACGCTCCTTATGAAATTGTATCAAAGATGGATACTTATATGGCTTATAGGGCTTTTGAAGTATTTATGGCAGATTAAAAAATGTTGCTCTGTATGGTGATACATACAGAGCAATTTGTTTCTGAAAGTTTTTCAAATTATTACGAAGATGTAAATTGTTTACTTAAATTATCAGTAATCAAATATATATATAAAGAGATATATATTTTATATTTGCAATATATACCCCTCTATGCTATAATAATTTATGGAAAGTCATTCTTTCATAAATGACAATCTCATATCCCCTTATTAAGAATGAGAACCTCCCCCCTAATGGCTCTCATTCTTTTTTTCTAAAAAAATCCCCGATCGGAATTGATCCGGTCGGGGTGTTTTTATATTTCAAGGCCTTCAATTTTATCAGCATATTCATAAACAGTTCTTACGCAGTCAACGATAAGGGAGTTATTTTCACTTGCCTTGCGATAGATTATCATATCGCGGTTAAGGCTGTTTGCATAAGAGCATTTTCTGAGAACAAGACTGTTGAATTTAAGTATGCTCTGTGACATAGGAGCGACCCACATATATGCGTCCTTGACAGTCTTGAGCATACTTATCTGGGTTCCTCTGTCATAAATGAATATTCTTTTCGGTGATCTCTTTTCATCGTAATCCTGATTGATCGAAGCACGCCGTACCATTTCAGGCTCATCGTCTCCGTGGATTATCTCAGGGTACTGTGAAAGGAGCTCAAAGGGAATATCTTCATACTTTGCCAGCGGATGATCGGATCTCATTACTATCTGAAGAGGGAATTCCATTACAGTCTTGCCAATGAGATTCCTTGCTTTCAGACGGCTTTCGATCATTTCCGCATAGGTGCTTGGTATACGTATAAATCCAATATCGTATTTTCCGGCGCAGATGTCCTCCATGACCTTAGCGGTACTTGTTTCCATTACATGGACTTCTATCTTGTCGGTCTTGTCCGAGTAATCGCTTATGAGCTTGCCTATAGCTGAAGTAGCATATGTAGAACGGGCGGAAGCGACTTTCAGTTTTAGTTCATTATCCGGAGTCTGAGCGTAATCTCTTTCAAGGCTCTGCATTTCATCAACAATGGTCTGAGCTCTCGCAAGGAACTCCTCACCCTCAGGAGTAAGTATCATACCATTAGGCGAACGATTGAAGATCTGTATCCCCAGAGAAGTTTCAAGCTCTTTGAGCGCGATACTGATATTAGGCTGGGCCTGATACAGTTTCTTTGCAGCCTTTGTGATACTTCCTTCTCTTGCTACAGCAATGACATATTCAAGCTGTTGAATTTTCATAAAAATACCTACCTTATCTTTTAACAGTATTTTATATTATTATTGTATCACTTTTTAGCTGAAAAATCAAGACTAAATTTGCAGTTAATTAAATTAAACTTTTCCAGCTTAAAATACGTTTCTTCATCTCCGAAATACCGAGGATACCGTATGCAAATCCTTTTTTTACAAGCTCTGGGGGCAGGTATTCATCATATTTTTCAAATACCGGTACTTCTTTATCGTAAACAAGGTCCATAGGGCTGAATTCCTTTTCGGCTTCTTCTATGAGGATTGAAAAGAACTCTTCCGGAGCAGCCTTCATAGTGAACTGAATGTAAAACGGCCTTGAAGAATCCATTCCTTTAAGTCCAAGTCTGTCCGAACATTTAAGTTTAAGGAATCGTTCTAAAGCAAAGAAAGCGTATGTACCGAGCCATGGGAGGAGGCACCACATATTTCCGCCCATACAGATAAGAGGTGAGTCGGTAATGCCTGAATTCCCTGCGGTCTGCCGAGCCTGAGCAAGTCTTGCGACAGCATTCTTCATAAGGTAAGGATAGCTTTTGTCCTCACGAAGCACCTCTCTCATACGAAGAAGGATCTTTGTGTTTATGTCGCCGGGGCAGTCTCCGAAGTATGCCGGGACTTTTCCTTTTATCTGTTCACAGTAAACCAGTCTGCGCTTGTGGTCAACTTCCTCAACTATCCATACATGACCTGCAATTGCGATCTTTTCACCGGCAGGGGGAGGCATTACGATAGTGCCGAGCTCCTGAGAGCCCCAGCGGACGGTATATTCCTCATTTTCCTGAAATACCGCATAGAACTTGAAATTATTGACTATCCTTTCGCCTGCAAGACCTACAATGAGTCCGCCGTTTTCTGTACGCTGGATATGGTCTGTTTCAATGAGATGACGCAGCAGTATTTTGTAATCATCTTTCGTTATTCTATGGAAGTATTTCAGAGTAAGTACACGTGAAGCCAGCTCTGCAGGAGTAAGCTCGCCGCATGAGGCAAGAGTGCTCATGGTCTGGTGATAGAGGAGGCTGAAGGGAAGCCGGTCAAGCTTAGGAGGCTCTACCCATCGTTCCTCGATATATACCTGTATGAGAGCAATGCCCTGCAGGAGCTTCCACGGTATAGTTTCAGGCAGCATTGACCTTGGTTCAGGCAGTTCCTCACGTATAACGAACCACATTTCAGGCGGCAGGTCACGTCTGCCGGTCCTGCCCATTCTTTGAAGAAAAGATGAAACTGTATAAGGAGCGTCTATCTGAAAAGCACGTTCAAGACGACCTATATCTATACCGAGCTCAAGCGTGGCAGTAGTGCAGGTTGTCATGAAAACATCTTCGTCCTTCATGGCTTCCTCAGCTGTTTCACGGTAAGCAGCCGAGAGGTTGCCGTGATGTATCAGAAAACGGTCAGGTTCATGCTTTGCCTCGCAGTAGGAGCGGAGAGTAGTTGTGACAGCCTCGCACTCTTCACGTGAATTTACGAAAACAAGGCATTTTTTACCTCTTGTGTGCTCGAAGATATATCCCATACCTGCGTCTGCGTGTTCGGGAGCAGTGTCTGTTTTTTCATCAAGAACAGGCAGAGCGTCAGCAGTATCCTTCTCATTTGGCTGATCCTGCTGGCTTATGTAGAAATGCTCCATTGAGAGCCGCCATTTGATGCCTTTGTTTTCTATTTTGGGTATTACTGTACCTCTTCCGGTGCCGTAGGAAAGAAATTCTCCCGCAGCAGCCGGATCGCCGATAGTTGCAGACAGACCTATCCTCCGCGGATCAGCCCCTGCCATTTTACACAGCCTTTCTATAAGGCAGATAGTTTGTCCGCCCCGGTCACCGCGCATAAGTGAATGTATCTCGTCTATAACTATGAACCGGAGATCACCGAACAGCTTGGGGATTAGTGCGTGTTTCCTGAGAAGCATAGCTTCAAGGGATTCAGGAGTGATCTGCAGTATCCCGGATGGATTTTTCAGCATTCTGCTCTTGTGAGACTGGGCAACATCGCCGTGCCAGTGCCATACAGGGATATCAGCTTCTTCGCAAAGGGCGTTTAAACGTGAGAACTGGTCGTTGATGAGCGCTTTAAGCGGACCTATATATATTGCACCAACCGAGCGCGGCATATCTTCGGAGAAGAGTGTGAGGATAGGGAAAAAAGCCGCTTCTGTTTTACCTGACGCAGTTGACGCGGTAAGAAGTACATTTTCTTCCGTATTGAATATAGCGTCACCGGCAGCAGCCTGTATGGCTCTGAGGGATTCCCAGTTGTTACGGTATATGTAATCCTGTATAAATGGCGCATATCTGTCAAAAATACTCATAAATTCAATCCTTATATCTCGAATTCGGCAAACTCTTCATCGTCAGAAGAAGTATCAGCTGCTGAGGAAGAGATTACTGTGCCTGATGATATGAGCTCGCTGATATTTATCTGCGGATTCTGATATAAAATATCAAGCAGCTCAATAAAATCGCGTATCACCTCACGGGGAGTGATATGGCTGTCCGAGCCTATACGGCTGAATTCAAGCTGAATGAAGCTTATCATTTCCTCCTGAGTTATCATTTGCTGATATTCAAAAAGCTGAGCGTGGATATCAGCGAGTTTTTCTGTCAGGACCAGCATTTCCTCATAATTAAGCGGTGAAAGATGTATAACAGGCGCCAGCATATCCTTCATGCCTTCACGTCCGAACCTGCCTTCAGCAAGCCTTGAACGCAGTGCCTCATAGCTGTATACTCCCCGGCGGGTATCCTCGATACACTGAGGAGTTCCGCCCATTATTATGCCGATGTATTTAGCCTTTCCCTGTAGGGTGTCATTGTACATTGTAAGTACCTTTTCATAATTGTACTGCCGGGTTATGCTATTGGGTATCTTGTAAATGTTCACGAGTTCGTCCACAAGGACAAGAAGTCCGTTGTAGCCTGCTTTTTTCAGGAACAATGCAAAGAGCTTGATGTATTCGTACCAGTCGTCATCAGTGATGATGATATTAACGCCAAGCTGTGCTTTTGCCTCGGACTTTGTTGAATATTCTCCGCGGAACCACTGCACCACTTTGGCTTTTTCCTCATCGCTGCCGCTTACAGAAGCACGGTAATAAATGGTAAGGAGCTTTGCAAAGTCAAAGCCGTGTACCATTTCGCTGAGGGAATTAATGACCTCAAATATTTTCTTTTCCACAGCCCTTTGAAATTCTGCTGAATCGTCAGAAAAACCGGTTTCAGCTGCGGTCTCAGCCTGAACGCTGCTTATCCAGCGGTCGAGGATAAGAGTTAGAGCTCCGCCATCAGGACGAGTTTTTGTTGACATATTTCTCATAAGCTCTTTATATGTTGCAAGGCCCTGACCCTTTGTGCCCTGTAAGCGGCGTTCGGGAGAAAGGTCCGCGTCAACGACTACAAAGTTTCTGTCCATCACGTGGCTGCGTATAGTCTGCAGCAGGAAGCTTTTACCGCTTCCGTATTTTCCTACAATAAAGCGGAATGAAGCTCCGCCGTCAGCGATAATATCAACATCATGGAGCAGGGCGTCGATCTCGTTCTCGCGTCCGACAGTTATGTAAGGCAGTCCTGTTCTCGGTACTACACCGCCTTTCAGTGAATTTATCACGGCAGAGGCGATTCTTTTTGGTATTTTCATATTTACTCCTCAGGTATCATAGTTTTGAGTTCGTCTGTATAATCCTCTATCAGCATAGGAACATCGCCGGTAAAATCAATAACAGTATCACCGAAACTGTCAAACAGCTTTTCATTGACAGAATCGGCAAGTATAGAGATCATTTTTCCGCATTTATGCGCTGCTCCGGCAGGATCGCCGTTATAGAGCATAGCTCTCATAAAGGCGAGTTCATTTTTATCAAGTGCAAGAACATCGGTAACTTCATCTGCAATGTTTCCCGCCGCAGTATTGTTTTCTTCTTCGTTTTCCTCATCTGAGTAAACAAGAAGCTTTTCGCGTGTGATATCGGAAGCGCTTCTTATACTTCCGAGCTTTGATACATCTATCTCGATCTTTACCGCTTCATTTCTTCGCTTTTCGGCATAGTAAAGCTCAATTTCATTCTGTATCACCTTTATGGCAGCTTTTGAAACACCGTCAAATGATATTTTGTGCCTGAAGCTGTTGTGATCACGCAAAAGGCTGTCAATGGCCTTTACAAGATCGCCGAGATGTCCGTTTCTGTTCCGGTTGCCATATATCTTCCTGCAGCTCCACCTTCCGTTCTTACAGGTGTAGCTGTGTATATCGCTGAGCTTGTATTCACAGCTGCGCAGAGGCATTCTGTCATAAAAGATCGCAGATGCGAACATATTATGACTGCATTCAACGGGATTGCCGAATAGCTTGCTGAAAAGTGAGCTTTTTCTTTTTTCTTCAAAGAACTCAGAAAGCTTTATAAAGCAGCGGGCAACTACATTTTTCGTGTCATCAGGATTTGAGATAAAAAACATTGATTTCCGGAGCTGATAGGCTGAAAGAGCAGATACGGCTGAAAAGATCTCATCATTGTCATGCTCTTTCCATTTCATAAGGGTAAGCATATCATGGTCGAACTTTATCTCATGCAGACCGTCTGCAAGACTGCTGTCGAGCTCATTGTATACAATGAAATCAAGAAGCCAGTTGTCGGTGTATTTGCAGATCGTGTCGTCTGTATCTTTATATATACTGCAGAAATCTTTAAGCTTTATGAAACATTTTTCCGGAGTTTCTGATCCTATACAGTTTATCAGTTCGTAAATATATATGAAAACAAATGGCAGGGGAGCCTTGCTGATATTGCCGTTGCGAACACAGGTCCTCCATGAGAAATACCCTCTCAGCTGTTCCGTTGTCATGTCACGGTAGCAGGGATAGTATTTTATAAAGTCATCATTATAACTGAAACTGTCGGAATAGTTTTCCATAAACTTCCCTTGTGTATAAAAGAGCCAGGCAGACGTTTTCCAGTATGCTTCCGGCGTGAAAGCAAGATTTTTCATTTCCTTTATTTCAGAAGGCGTTTCCTGTTTTATGAACTGGGCAGCAGTTTTTATTATAGGTTCGTCCTTGTAGACTCTGTCCCTGAAAGCCTTGCTGTTTACCAGCTTTTTATCCGCAAGTACCTGATTTATTATTATATTCACATCAGACATTTTCACGCCTCCTTTACATAAGGTTTACTATATATTGTAACACAAAAAAACAGATTTGTCAAACGCTTGTTCGATTTGGCGAATATAAAAAAGCTGCCGGAAGTACCGGCAGCCAAGTTTTACTGTAAGCGTTTAATATCGTCGTCATTATTGACTTCAAAACCATTGGCGTCTATCACATCGTTTGAAGCAGTGATAACCTCTCCGTTCCGCTCGCTTATAACATAAGCAACATAGAAGTTAAAGGCTGCAAAGGCAAGCATGAGAAGTCCGATAATGAATCTTATGATCTTTCCTCCGAAGGGATTGAAAATAAGGAAAACAGAGGATATCAGCAGTATGATACCAAAGATGAGCTGAAATATCTTCAGTTTTTTTGTAAGCTCCTTGCTCAGTGATTTTATTATCTGGGTGATGGCGATAACCGCAAGGATAATCCCCGCAATAGCAGACATTTTTCTGGATATGAATCTCGGTATATATATTACGAACAATCCGACAAGCACACCAACGATACCGGCAGGCATGAGCGAACCGCCGTCGCCGCCTCCGAAGCTGGACAAGCCTGTAAGTATGCTGCCTGCAACAATGATACCGCCTATGATATAGAAAACCCAGGACAAAACACCGGGAAAGAACGCAAAAAGCACTCCGCATACAGCAAGCAGAATTCCCTTGATGATATAACCTGTATTATCTATCTTCATAATACCCCTCCTGTCATAAAACATAAATATATTTTATTACGAGCCTTTTCAGTCTTTCACTCCGCTTGCACATATTATCCGAGAAATCACTGACAGTCTTATAGCATACGCCGGCTTCTTCTTCAGTCGGCTTTGTATTACTGTACCTTGTTTTCAATGCGATTCGGGTGAAATTCTCAAAATCATTTTTATTGAAATATATTCCTCCGTAGCCTTTTTCTACCTGTGAGGCGAAGCTTACGTAATTACCGTTTTCGCTCTCCATATCAAGTAAAGACAGCATTTTTTCTGCATATCCGTACATTCTCAGTATCCTGTCTGATGTTTTGCCAGTTGTGAATCCTTTATTTCTGTAGTATAGAATTATACGGCGTCTGAGAATGAGCAGGCACACTGCAAGAGCAAGCAGCAGAATTAATTTTAAGAAGAACTTTATCCATTTCGGAAGGTGCATCTTTCCACCGGAGTCGACACGTAAAATGCCGGAAGCGATATGCTTTTTGGTTGTTGTGGTTGACGGCGCCGAAACATTTGGCTTAGTCGTAGAAGTCCGGGAAATATTTGAAGCAGCAGTGGTGGTCGTACTTGTGGTTGTTAATGTCGTAGTAGAAGTTGCGGTGGTTGTTTCCTTTGGAGCAGATGCTGCTGAGGTATTGATCTCGCTTTCTGAATATCCGTCTGTAAACTCATAAGGTATCCAGCCTGCGCCGTCAATGTATACTTCCGCCCACGCATGGCTGCGGTTGTCCTTGACGTTAACGGTTACAGAACCGTCAGGATTTCTTTTACCTGATTCGATATCGCTTCCTACAACAACGTAACCTGTCGCATAACGTGCAGGGATGCCTGCCATTCTTGCAAGGATAACGCCTGCGGAAGCATAGTGAGTACAGAAGCCCTTGTGGTTCTCAAGCAGGAAATAGTTTACGAAATCACGGGTCGCAGGAGTTTTTCCGGGAGAAAGCGTATAAGTGCTGGATTCCTGTATACTATTTTTTATATCCTCAAGAACGGCAAGTGTTTTGTTAGTTGAGCTTATGTCCCTGTTGTTTACTACATAAGCGAACTTATCCCGTATCTCGTCCATTTCGGGATTATCCGGAACGCTGAGATACTTTTCATAGACAAAATTCTTGTATTCATTCTGCAAAAGCAAAGTAAGGAGCAGATTAGGATTTTCAGCTGAACTGATATATTTAGTATCTAAAAAATCAGCGCATTCAACAGTAAAGTATTTATCATAGCTTAACAGCTCATGATCCGAACAATAAGCACTGAGCTTTTCCTTCGAGGGCATATCAACAAGAGCGCTGATATCCACTGGAATTAATGCCGGACGACTGTCGGAAGATGCAGTGTTACTGATCGAAGTTAAAATGCTGTCCGTATAGAGATCATAGGTATTATCGCCTTTTTTCTGATTTTTCGGAGTTATCATCAGGTCATCGGTATATCCGATATTTCCGGTATTTATAGTGCAGTACGGAACATAAGTGTGATTTCTCTTCTGGGAAGCAGGTACGATACGCAGCTTGTTCTTTTCCGGAGGATCATTTATTATTTTAAGGGCAAGTGCGGGGAAATCCTGTGGATGAATGTCGTATTTCTTAAACTCGCCGAAAAGATCGTTATCGTAATCTGAAGACGGCATATCGTCCCACATATCGCCTTTATAATCAGAACGGGTATATTCCTTCAGATATATAGCTCCGGACGCAGGAGTATCAAGTGTAATTGTCAGGTCTGTAATATTTTTGTAGCGAATATGACTGTTATTGCCGAGCTTTCGGTTGTCATACTCAAAATCAAGTCCGAATGAAGCTGTTATACGCGCCAGACTGTCAGCAAGATTTTCAATGGAAAATTCATCTACGGCATTGGTGATGTCCCGCCTTTTCTGATTGATCCTGTCACTTCTTTTATAATGTGTGACCTTCAGTAGCCACATTGAAAGGAGAGCAGTAATGATAACGGAACATATTACAAGCATACCGCATCTTTCCGTGACCTTCAGCTTCATATGCCTTTTCGGGAAAAACAGATCGTTTTTTCGCACAAATCCGCTCTGACCGCCTGAGTATTCTCCGGCGTCGATAGAAGACATCGACAGCAGTGACATCCAGTATGCGATGCAGAGTATTCCCCAGAATACAGGCAATATGATACCGTTGTACAATCCTATTTCAAGAAGTGGGAATGTCATGAGCAGCGGCAGTACAGGATTCGGTCTGCATATAGTAAAAAAGCAAAGAACGATAGCAAGCATCCAGATAAAGAAAAGCACTATCGTCGTTATTGACGGAGTTCTTAAAGACGGCTGGAGATTCCTGTAATAATCTATTTTGGATTCAAAGGTTACCTTATATATAAAATTGTAGGCAAATTTATAGCCGAGCATGATCTTTGAGGCTTTTTTAAAGGCAGCAAATAAAAAAAGAACCAGGGAAGCCGGATACAGCCACAGTGCCCTGCCGCCTATAACCGAAATGGTAATATAGAACGCAAGAATGCAAATGCTGGCAAAAAATACTTTTTCTGTATCGAAAGGAAGTCTGTACATTCCGAGAAAAGCCATGATGAATGAAACGAAACCTATCAGGGCTATGGCAACAGAAAAAGGCTTTCGCGGATTTGAATTCTTTCGTTTGACAGACATAACGATGCTGTCGCTGATGGTAATACCATTATATTTTTGTTTGAGCTTTCTTTTCATTATATATCTATATCCTTTATTGAAGCGCTTATCCTGCCGGTTATAACAGGTGTGATACTGAACGATGAAAAATCGGCGTTCAGTTCCGGCAGTTCATCTGCGGATCCGACAACGATCATGGCATTCTTCTGTTCAGCTTCTATTTCCTCGTCGATAAACTGAAGGATCTTCTGATTAAGGAGAGATCCGATATAAGTGAAGGAAGCATATGAAAGTTTGGGATTATCGAAGAAATAATTATCAGGGAGCTGGCAGGGAATATCGCTTCTGAATGATGAAAGTAAAGATTTAACGGCGATACTTATATCAGAAGTGCTGTTGATATGGTGTTCAGTGAACATATTCTTTGAGGTATCAAAGAATACAACGGAATGCCCTCTTTCATTGTCGATAAGGAACTGTGATACCGACATAAATGTATCGATAAGGGAATCAAGTATCGCAAGAGAAAGAAACTTGTCACTGTAGGACATCAAATCAAGGAAAAGAGTGCAGGGCACATCGATTGGAAGACTGTACTCTTTTACGATGAAGTCATCCTTCTTTGAACTGAGCTTCCAGTGTATACGGTTCAGCTTGTCGCCGGGATTATATTCTCTCAGGTCAAAGACCTCCGAGGGATCGTCGCCCGGATGGTATTCAGAGAATACATCGCTGTCTTCATTTATGCGGTCGGTATAGTGGACTATTCCGGATATGTCGTGACATTCGGGAAGAACGAGGAGCTCTGTGGAGACATTCTGAGCTGACCTGAACCTGAATATCCTGAGGGGATCAAAAACATTCAGATAAGAAGCGGTCACCCTTATAGTTCCGCAGAATTCGGACTGCAGCTGAAATGTTATTCTCTGGGAATTCTTTGGCTGTATGGGCAGATAAAGATCAAAGGCTGAAACTTCATCATTGAAAATATTATAGTATTCTATGTGTGCTTCGGCTTTTCCGATAGGGAAGATGCTGTTGTTCGTTACCACGAGCTGTATAGGGAAAGACGTATTTTTCGCAACGGTTTTGTCTTTAACTGCAAAATCTGCGGTTATATTCTTTTTAGCTATATTAGTCGTAATATACATTATTAAAGGCAGTGTGACAACAACTATCAGAAGAACAAGAGCAAAATTGCCGAGATACAGTATGTAAAACAGCACACAGATTATGATCAGAACTATAAAAAGTATCTTTGTCAGAATCATAGTACAGCCTTATTTTTCGGTTATGCCAGGAACGGGCACGGATCTGAGAATCTCTGTTATGATGTCGGATGCAGTCGTATCTGAAAGCTTTGCTTTTGAGTTGAGAATGATACGGTGCTCGAAAACGTCGTTGCATATGTATGAGATATCCTCCGGGATAACATAGTCTCGTCCCATAGCAACAGCTATGCCCTTGGAAAGCTGCATGAGTGCAAGCGTACCTCTCGGACTTACGCCAAGTTTAAGCATAGGATGATTTCTCGTGGCGGCAGACACTGATACGATATACTCATATATCCTTTCGTCAACATAAACGCTTGATATGTACTCCTGAAGCTCAGTGATGAAGTCGGCGTCAGCGACAGGAATGACTCTGTCAAGAGGATTGATGTTCTGTTTTGCCTTCAGTATAGAGACTTCTCCGTTGAAATCAGGATATCCCATGCTGAGCTTGATCATAAAGCGGTCAAGCTGTGAATCCGGAAGATTATGTGTTCCGGCAGAACCTATGGGATTCTGAGTTGCAATAACGGTATATGGCTCAGGAAGCTTGTAGGTATTTCCGTCAACAGTTATGCTTTTTTCTTCCATGAGCTCAAGCAGAGCGGACTGTGTCTTGCTTGATGTACGGTTTATCTCGTCGGCGAGAAACAGGTTGCAGAAAGCGACACCCGGTCTGAACTCGAATTTGCCGTTGCTCTTGTTATAGACCGAGAAGCCTGTAACGTCGGAAGGAAGCACGTCCGGAGTGAACTGCATACGGTTATGCTCAAGTGACAGAGCCTTTGAAAATGCGAGAGCAAGGGTAGTCTTGCCGACTCCGGGAATATCCTCGATAAGAACATGACCTCTGCACAGCATGGCAAGCAATACCTTTATTATAATAGCGTCCTTGCCGATGACGGCTTTTTTTACCTCAGAGATAATTGAATTGATTTGATCGGTGTAATATGTTTTGTTCATATACTTCTCCTAACAGATTTGTTTATACTTATTTATTATATCATTTTAAGCATTTTTTTGCAATAGCCTGAACTATATTTTTGAAATCTTCCGTGCAATTATTTCATCGCTTTTCTGGTTCTTGAAGGTCAGCTTTCAAGGCGGGATGTCTTAAAAATCCCATTATATCGTTAACAACGGCGTAGTTTTTGTAACTGTTTTGTAACAAAATGCGGTTAAAACAGAAGAGTTATTAACAATAAATTAACATTATATTCACATAATAGAAAACTAATATGTGCAGATTTACTTTGATACCTTTAAATTCGTGGAAACTATTAGCCATAAAATGGAAAAAAATTTGAAAGTATTGCCATTTGAGGTAAGATGTGTTATCATAACAACAGCCCGAAAAAATTGAAAATGCTTTTTTCAGGAAAGGATGAGTTGATGGGTAATCTCAAAACCGCAGCTTTATGTTGCGGAGTGGTTGCTTCAGTACTTGCTGGTGGATTCGGAGTTGGATACATAACTTCTTCAACTATCAGTAAAGTCGATCTTGTCTCTGATAACGCGGGTGTCGCAAATACTGACGGCGCTGCTGACTCAGCATCTGTAGATTCAACTGCAGATGAGACAGATAACGCAACTGCAAACAAAGGAACAACCACCAAGAAATCTAACAAGGCCGAGGATTTAATGGCCGCAAGCAAGTACTTTAGTTCTGTTCAGGAGGGCACATCTTCCAAAAACAGTACAGGGGCAGCTGATAAAGCTGCTAAGATTTCAAAATCGGTGCCAGCACCGGCTCACGCGCCGGCTGCAATTACACAGCCTGTTACACAGCCTGCTACAACGGCTTCACTTGTTGCTGACGTTGCGGATGTAGTAACAGAAACAACAGCTGCTTTAGCTGACATTACTTCAATAACAACACAGGCTACTACAACAACGACTACAGAAACAACTACAACTACAACGACAACTACTGAAACTACTACAGCCGAAACGACTACTACTACAGTCGAGGCTGTAACAGAAGCTCCCGAGGTAACAACACAGACGGATGTTGAACCTGCACCGGAGCCGGTAGCTATCGATGTTGAAGTAAGTGAAAAGGCTCTTCCGATCTCAGATGAAGATTATATTCTTCTCTGTAACGCTGTTGCAAACGAAGCAGGCAGCAATTGGATCAGCGACTACGATAAGGCGTTGGTAGTAGAGGTGATCATGAATAGAGTCAAGTCGCCGAGTTTTTCAAATACTGTATACGGTGTGCTCACAGAACCGAATCAGTTTACTGGCGCATGGAATTATGTAAACCTTACTACATATTCTGGTTACGTTACACAAAGCGTAAAAGATGCTGTAAGACTTTACTTCAATGAACCTGAATCCTTTACTCAGGGTTTCTTAGGTTTCTGGGGTGACGGATACAGCAACCACTTCTATTAATAGGAACAGCAGCCGGCTTAATCAGCCGGCTGTTTTTTTATTTCAAGCCGGTTGCTAATATATGGGAACTGTGGTATAATAGTCATATATTATTTTTAGGAGCTGCTTATGGAAATAGACATTAAACATATCGCAGAACTTGCATTCCTTGATATAAGCGAAGATCAAGCGGACAGCATTGCTGAAGACCTGTGCGGTATTATCGGAATGATGTCCGAGCTGCCTGAATATTATGAAGGTGAGATCATTTCAGAAGGAATGGAGCTGCGTGAGGATACTGTGATACCGTCAGAGCTGACCTTTGAAGAGCTTATGAGCAATTCGCCTCAGGTATCTGAGGGCTGTTTTGCAGTACCAAGGACGGTGCAGTAAGGATGGTGCTGTGTGATATGAGCGTATCCGTACTTGCTGATATGCTGAGGACAAAGAAATGCAGCGCAAGAGAACTGCTGAATGACGTTATGGAGCGTGCAAAAGCGGTACAGACTGAGCTGAACTGTTATGTAACCTTCAATGACAAAGCTGTTCAGGCAGCAGAGGAAGCCGACAGAAGGATCGCTGCAGGGGAGGATATCTCATTACTTACCGGTATACCCGTTGCGATCAAGGATAATATATCAACAAGAGGTCTGCGTACTACCTGCGCTTCGAGAATGCTCGAAAACTATATACCTCCTTACAGCGCAACGGCTGTCGAAAGACTTGAAGCAGCCGGAGCTGTAATTACAGGCAAGATGAATATGGATGAATTTGCAATGGGTTCCGCCTCTGATACAGGCATATTCGGAGCGGTAAGAAATCCTGTTGATAAGAGCTTTTCATCAGGTGGTTCATCGGGTGGCTCTGCTGCTTCAGTTGCAGCCGGAGCAGCGGTTCTTGCTCTCGGTTCCGACACAGGCGGATCTGTACGTCAGCCGGCATCTTTCTGCGGCGTTGTGGGATTCTGTCCGTCCTACGGTTCTGTTTCAAGATACGGACTGATCGCGTTTGCCTCTTCACTTGACAGAATAGGTTCCTTTGGAAAAAATGTAAGAGATACATTTTATCTCCACAATACAATAAACGGATATGACATCAAAGATGTGACAAGTTTCAGAAAAAATTTTTCACATGAGCTGACTGGGGAGCTAAAAGGGCTCAGGATAGGTGTGTGTGCTGAAATGATGAAAGCCTGCACTGACGCTGAAATATCTGATGCTTTGGAAGCTGCCCTAAAGGAAATGGAGAAGCAGGGAGCGGAGCTTGTGGATATATCTCTTCCTTCCATTAAGGATTCGGTAAAGGCTTATTATATAATTTCCTCGGCAGAAGCCTCCTCCAATCTCGCAAGATATGACGGTGTGCGCTACGGCTTCAGGGAACAGAATATAGTTTCGATTGCGGATATGTATAAACGCAGCCGTACAGAGGGATTTGGTGATGAAGTCAAGCGCCGCATAATGCTGGGTACTTTTGTACTGAGCGAAGGATACTGCGAGGCGTATTACAAAAGAGCAATATCATGCCGCAGGAGAATTACATATGACTTTGAGAGAGCTTTTGAAGTATGTGATATTATTGCTGCTCCGGTTTATCCCAGGGCAGGTATCGAGCTTGATAACAGAATACCAGCAACAGATATGTATGCGGCTGATATATTTACGGTACCGGCAAGTATGGCAGGACTTCCGGCTGTAAGCGTTCCCTGCGGCAGAAGCTCTTCAGGACTGCCGATCGGGCTGCAGCTTATCGGCAGGAGATTTGCTGACAACGATGTGCTTGACGCGGCTTACGGATATGAACTGACAGGAGGTGCGGCATGGCAGTAGTCGAACCAGTTATCGGACTTGAGGTCCATGCTGAGCTGAATACGGAATCAAAGCTGTTTTGCAGCTGTAAAAACATTTTTGGGGCAGAGCCGAATACAAATGTATGCCCTGTATGTCTCGGACTTCCGGGAACGCTGCCGCGCCTGAACAGGCAGGCTTGTTATTATGCGGTAAAAATGGGACAGGCGCTGAACTGCGAGATAAATATGATAAGCCGTCAGGACAGAAAAAATTATTTCTATCCTGATCTGCCGAAAGCATACCAGATATCTCAGGCTGATATACCTGTATGCGGCAGGGGTTATCTTGATATACTTGTGGATAAAGAAATCCGGAGGATAGGGATAACCCGTATCCATATCGAAGAAGACGCAGGAAAGCTTCTTCATGATGAAGCAACAGGCGGTACTCTTTGCGACTATAACAGGTGCGGAGTGCCTCTTATTGAGATCGTTACAGAGCCCGACCTGAGAAGCCCCGCCGAAGCGCGTATTTTTCTTGAAACTGTCAGAGCTGTCCTGCGTTACATCGGCATATCCGACTGCAAAATGCAGGAGGGCAGCATAAGGTGCGATGTGAATGTTTCGGTGCATGAGAAAGGGCAGCCGCCCGGAACACGCTGCGAGCTGAAAAATGTAAACAGCTTCAGTGCTGCTCTTAGGGGGATAGAGTACGAGATAAAACGTCAGACGGAAATCATTGCCGATGGTGGCAGTGTTGAGCGTGAAACACGGCGCTGGGACGATAAAAAAGGTGTGAGTATCCTTATGCGCAGCAAGGAGAACGCACAGGATTATCGTTTTTTCCCTGAACCTGACCTCGGACTGATAGTTCTTGATCCCGAAGCAGTAAGGCAGTCAAAGTCTGAGTTACCCGAACTGCCGGATAAGAAGATGATACGGTATGTAAAGGAGCACGGACTGAACAGCTCAGAAGCGTTTATCATAGCAGATTCGCCTGAAAAGGCAGAGCTTTACGACGAATGTGTAAGTCTTGAAAAATGCAGCTGCCATTCTGTTGCTAACAGGATAGTCGGAGAGATAACAAAGTATATGAACGATACAGGAAGGACCATAGCTGAGACCGGTATAACGCCGGAGAATCTCTGTGAGCTTTGTGCAGCACAGGAAAAAGGCGTTATATCAAGCTCCGGGTCAAAGACAGTGCTCGACGAGCTTATAATAAAAGGCGGAAACACCGAAGAAATAATAAACAGACTCGGTCTTGTACAGAATTCCGATACGGGATTTCTAAGCGAGCTTGCCGGTAATATCATCGCTTTAAACGAAAAATCAGTAAACGACTACAGGAACGGCAAAACAAATGCTTTAGGCTACCTTGTGGGGCAAGCCATGAAGGCTTCCGGCGGAAAGGCTGATCCCGCAAAACTAAGAGGTATACTTGAAAATAAACTTAAAACGGAGGAATGAAGATGAAATTTATATGCTATCCAAAATGTACGACTTGTCAGAAGGCTAAGAAATGGCTGGACGAGAGGGGAATAAGCTATGAGATGAGAGACATAAAGGAGAATAATCCGACTCTTGCGGAACTGAAAAAATGGCATAAAATGAGCGGACTTCCGCTGAAAAAGTTCTTCAATACAAGCGGTCTCCTTTATAAATCAATGGGGCTGAAGGACAAGCTGCAGGATATGACAGAGGAAGAGCAGCTGAAGCTCCTTGCAACAGACGGAATGCTGGTCAAGAGACCTATCCTTGTCACGGACGGCAAGGTCCTTGTCGGCTTCAGGGAAAAAGAGTACGAAGAGGCGCTCAAATAAGCGGAAAGCAGTCGTAATGACTGCTTTTTTGCATATATTTCAGAGATACTGCCGCGCACTTGCAAAAATAATCCTGATGTGGTATAATAATAAAGTATGCATAAAAACGTGACCGAAAGGCAGAGGATTATGGCTAAGAAACAAGATTACGGCAACGACAGTATATCAATGCTCAAGGGCGCGGACAGAGTCCGTAAGCGTCCTGCTGTTATATTCGGCTCAGACGGCCTTGACGGCTGCGAGCATTCGGTATTTGAGGTCATCTCTAACTCCATAGATGAAGCCCGTGAAGGATACGGCAATAAGATCATTATTACTCATTACAGGAACAATGATATAGAAGTCGAGGATTTCGGCAGAGGCTGTCCTGTTGACTATAACAACAACGAAAAGCGCTATAACTGGGAGCTTGTCTACTGTGAGCTCTATGCCGGCGGTAAGTATGATACTGCTGATGAATCCTATGAGTACTCCCTCGGACTTAACGGACTGGGATTGTGTTCTACTCAGTATTCCTCAGAGTTTATGGACGTTGAGGTAATTCGTGACGGTTTTAAGTATAACCTGCACTTTGAAAAGGGCAATAATGTCGGCGGTCTTAAAAAGGAAGAAACAAAGAGGAAGCAGACCGGTACAAAGACACGCTGGCGCCCCGATCTCGAAGTATTTACCGATATAAATGTATCTGACGAGTTCTTCTGTGATATCCTCAAGCGTCAGGCGATAGTAAACCCGAATATACTCTTTGTGTTCCGCTCCGAAAATGAAGCTGGCGGATTCAACGAGCAGGAATTTTTCTATGAGTCGGGTATAACCGAGTATGTCCAGGAAATAGCAGGTGAAGGCACGCTTACTTCCATACAGCACTGGACAGCCGAGAAAAAGGGCAGAGACCGTGACGACAAGCCTGAATACAAGGTAAAGCTTGATGTTGCGCTTACTTTTTCCAATAAGGCAAAGCTGACGGAATACTACCACAATTCCAGCTTCCTTGAGCATGGCGGCTCGCCTGCGGAGGCTGTAAAAAGAGCATTTCAGTCACAGATAGACAGCTATATCAAGTCCATAAACGGATATCAGAAGAACGAGAGCAAGATAACCTACGCCGATGTTGAGGAATGCCTTATACTTGTTTCATCGTCCTTCTCCACACAGACCTCTTATGCCAACCAGACCAAAAAGGCTATAACCAATAAGTTTATCCGCGAGGCTATGACAGAGTTCCTCCGTCATCAGCTGGAGGTATATTTTATAGAGAATCCCGATGAAGCTCAGAAAATAGCGGAGCAGGTACTTATCAACAAGAGAAGCCGTGAAAACGCAGAAAAGGTTCGTCTTAACGTAAAGAAGAAGCTGACAGGTACTATCGATCTTGCTAATATGGTTGAGAAGTTCGTGGACTGCCGTACAAAGGACGTTTCACGCCGCGAGATATACATCGTGGAGGGCGATTCGGCTCTCGGTTCAGTAAAGCTTGCGAGAAACGCCGAATTTCAGGCTATAATCCCTGTCCGCGGAAAGATACTCAACTGCCTGAAGGCTGAGTATTCAAAGATATTCAAGAGCGAGATAATCACAGACCTTATAAAAGTTCTTGGCTGTGGGGTAGAAGTTACCACAAAGGCTAACAAGGAGCTTTCAAATTTTGATATAAACAACTTCCGCTGGAGCAAGATAGTTATATGTACCGATGCGGATGTTGACGGTTTCCAGATCAGAACACTCATACTGACTATGCTTTACAGGCTCACGCCAACTCTTATCGAGCAGGGCTATGTTTATATAGCTGAATCTCCGCTATTTGAGATAAATACCAAGGAAAAGACATATTTCGCATATACGGAGCAGGAAAAGCAGCGTATACTTGATATGATAGGTGATAAGAAGCATACCATACAGCGTTCAAAAGGTCTCGGCGAAAACGAACCGGATATGATGAGCCTTACTACAATGAATCCGGATACGAGAAGACTTATAAAGGTGACTGCCGAGGATATCAGCGAGTCTGCTGAGATATTTGAAATGCTTCTCGGTGATGATCTTCAGGGCAGAAAGGATTATATATCCGAATACGGTGCAGATTACCTTGAACTTGCTGATATCAGCTAAGGAGTGATATCTTGAAAAAGATCAGAATGACAAAGTGCCGTTTCTGCGGCGGAACAGAGTTTATAACAGGATATCAGAACTTTTACGGAGCTGTATACAGTGCTGACAGCCTTCTTCATTCAACTTCCCTTTATCATACTATATGCCGTGAATGCGGAAGCATTGTAAGGACTTATGTAAAGGATCCCGAAAAGCTGCTTAAAAAGAAAGACAGAAAAACATCACAAGGAGAAGATTAAATGCCAAGGAAAAAGGAAACTAACCAGAAGCAGCCCGTGTTCAGGCACGAGGCATATATTGAAGGTTCCGGAAGCGTGGTTGACGAGAAGATCGCAGATACACTGAAAAAGAACTATATGCCTTATGCGATGAGCGTTATCATTTCCAGAGCACTTCCTGAGATAGACGGCTTCAAGCCCTCTCACAGAAAACTTCTTTATATGATGTACAAGAGGGGACTGCTCAGTCCTGAAAAAGAGCGTTCAAAGTCGGCAAATGTTGTGGGAGAGACTATGAAGCTCAATCCTCACGGCGATCAGGCTATATATGAGACCCTTGTCCGTATGACAAGGGGAAACGAAGCTCTGCTCCACCCTTATATAGACAGCAAGGGAAATTTCGGCAAGCAGTATTCCAGCAAGATGCACTTTGCCGCTCCGCGATATACTGAGGTAAAGCTTGAAAAGATATGCAACGAGCTCTTCCGTGATATTGACAAGGAAACAATAGACTTTGTACCGAATTACGACAATACCATGCAGGAGCCCACTCTGCTTCCGGCAACTTTCCCTACAGTCCTTGTAAATTCAAATACAGGTATTGCGGTATCAATGGCGAGCAATGTTTGCCCATTCAATCTTGAAGAGGTATGCGAGACTACGATAGCATTGATGAAAAATCCGCAGCATGACATAATAAGTACCCTTAAAGGACCTGATTTCCCCGGCGGCGGACTTATGCTCTATGACGAGACTGAGCTGAGCAAGGTCTATGAAACCGGAAGAGGAAGTATAAAGGTACGTGCAAAGTACAGCTATGACAAGGCTGCAAACTGTATCGAGGTCACTGAGATACCATATACCACTACTATAGAGGCTATAATCGAAAAAATAATCGACCTTGTAAAGCAGGGAAAGATAAGAGAGATATCCTATATCCGTGACGAGACTGATATAGACGGTCTGAAGATCGCCATTGATCTCAAGCGCGGAACCGATCCCGACAAGCTCATGCAGAAGCTGTACCGTCTGACTCCCTTGCAGGACAGCTATCCCTGCAACTTCAATATACTGATCGCCGGTACTCCGAAGGTCATGGGCGTAAGGGAGATACTTACCGAGTGGACTGCCTTTCGTGAGGAGTGTATTCAGCGCAGGACATATCATGATCTGCAAAAGAAAAAGGAGAAGCTCCATCTTTTAGAGGCTCTCTCAAAGATACTTCTTGATATCGACAAGGCAATAAAGATAATCCGCGAGACCGAGAACGAGGCGGATGTTGTGCCGAACCTTATGATAGGCTTTGGAATTGATGAGGTGCAGGCTGAATTTGTTGCAGAGATAAAGCTCCGTAATATAAACAAGCAGTATATCTTGCGCCGTGTTGAAGAGGTGGACCAGCTCAAAAAGGATATCGCCGAGATGGAGGAAATACTCCGCGATAAAAAGAAGATACGCAAGATAATCGTTGACGAGCTTCGTGATGTTATAAAGAATTACTCACAGCCAAGAAGAACCATGTTCTACTATCAGGCTGATGCAGAGGAAGCTGAAGAAGTTGATGATACTCCGGATTATCCTGTTAATATCTTTGTTTCAGACAGCGGATATTTCAAGAAGATAACTCCGCAGTCCCTGCGCATGAGCAGTGAACAGAAACTGAAGGAAGGCGACTATATCAGTCAGAGCATCGAGGCGACAAACAAGACCGAGCTCATATTCTTCTCCGATAAGGCTCAGGCGTACAAGTCAAGGGCAAGCTCCTTTGACGATACAAAGGCAAGTGTGATGGGAGATTATATACCTGCAAAGCTTGGCTTTGACGAAGGAGAGAATCTTAAAACTCTTGTTGCCACCACAGATTACAGCGGATATATTATTTTCTTCTTTGAAAACGGCAAGGCAGCCAAGATACCGTTAAAATCATACGAAACAAAGACAAACCGCAAGAAGCTTGCAAACGCATATTCAGAAAAATCTCCGCTTATTGCAGCTTTGTATACAGCTGAGGATTCAGATATACTGCTCAGGACTTCAAGCGGTCATGCACTTGTTTTCAATACCGGTATGATACTTCCAAAAGCTACAAGGGATTCACAGGGTGTACAGGTGATTAATCTGCGCAGAAAGGCAGTTCTTTCTTCGGCGGAAGTGGTTACAACTGAGGCTATGCCCGAACTCGAAAAATACCGTTCAAAGAGCGTTCCCGCAGCGGGCAAGCCTGCCAAGGAGCTTGGAGACAGCAATCAGCTTACATTCTGATAAAAAACACCGTATCAGCTTATGCCGATACGGTGTTTGCTTTTATTCCTGTGAGATTATTTCCTTGTAGAATTCAGAGATATCAGTTCTTTTTTCCTTTGTGTACTGTATTGCTGTTCTCGGATGCTGATTGAAAAGTCCGGTGAGGAGATACTGGAGATCATAGCCCCAGACTACGCCCTCATCGTGGAGTCTGCTGATATGTTTCTCTATGAACTGGAAAACAGGATATACATTGTATTTGGGATTTTTCAGGAAGCCGAGAAGAAGTTCCATCGCGCAGTTGCCGGCGCCTCTGCCCATAGCTGAGTATGTAGCGTCGAGCCAGTCAACGCCGTCGCCTACAGCCTCGATAGTATTTGCAAAAGCGAGCTGCTGATTGTTATGAGCGTGGATACCGACCTTTTTTCCGTATTTCTCAGCCATCTCAACATAGAGGGCAGCGATCCTTGCCATTTGCTCCGGATATATGGAGCCGAAACTGTCAACAATATAGAAAACATCAACAGGGGACTGTCCGAGGAGATCGAGAGCTACCTTTATATCCGACTCCTGTGCATTTGATATAGCCATAATATTACAGCTTACCTCATAGCCCTTTTTCTTTGCGTCCTCTATCATATCAACCGCTGTAGGTATCTGATGTATATACGCGGCCACACGGACAAGATCAACAGGACTGTTTTCGCGTTCGATGATATCCTGCTTGTAGTTGCAGCGTCCCACGTCAGCCATAATAGCAATTTTAAGATCTGTATGGTTATCTCCTACGATAGAGCGGATATATTCATCATCGCAGAATTTGCACGGACCGAATTTATTTACATCGAACATTTCCTTGTCAGCTCTGTAGCCGAATTCCATATAGTCTACACCGGCTTTGATATTTGTAAGATAAAGATCTCTTACAAATTCATCGCTGAAGCGGAAATCGTTTACAAGTCCGCCGTCGCGGAGTGTAGCGTCAACGACCCTTACATCGGATCTGTAACTCATAAGCTTTGATAATTCTTTCATACCTTATCTTCTCCCTTTTTACTGTACCACTTTGCACTGTAATACTTTAAAGTGATATCTCTAAAAATAGTATAGCACAGTATTCTGAATTTGTCAAACCCTTTTTGATTTTTTCTGTATTGTATCAAAATACAAAAAATAAAAGGGGATTTTATATTTAAAATCCCCATTTAATTATTATTTTGATCTGTACTATGGTATTCACTCTTTAAAATGGAAAAAATCATAAGGTTGTGCATTCCGGTAATCATTCTTTTAATACTTGCTATATCATTAACAGCGTTATGGATAAGATATTTGCAGGTAACTTCATCAGATAAGACTTCTGAAAGACTTTTATCATCTTCCTGAGTGATCTGCCTTAAAAAAAGCCGTTGGGTATCAAGTTCAGGAAATGATTCAAATATAAGTTCATTCATTTTAATAATTCTCTTTAATCGCTTCTCTGCCCCAAAAGCCCTTTAATAAAGTATATTATTTATCAGTATCCGAGCTCTTCACCGACAATAATTACCTTTATACGACCTTTATGGCGCTGATGAGCGGATATCAGATAATTGCAGCAGATCCTTCCGTCGCCTCCGCAGCCGTCCGTTATCTGGCGGTCAGCCTTTGACAGTGAAACACATTCTCCCTTTTCCTTGCAGTAAGTTGCACAGTCAAGGCGAACGCAGTTAGGCGGAGCAGCTTCGCGCTTTACTCTGATCTCAGCTTCATTAAGGTCTTTTACTATTTTATTGTATCCTGCGATAATGATAACTGATTTAGGACCAAAAGCTATAGCGGCGATACGGTTGCTGTTTCCGTCAACATTATACAGCACACCGTCCTCGGTGATCGCATTTGAGCTTGAAATATATACATCAGCGGAAAAAGCTTTTATATAGAGATCTGCCACCTCCTCAGGAGTCATTTTTGAACGGTCAAGATATGTATACTCAGGGGAGGACAGAAGTTCTGAAAGCCCGCATTCCTTCATTGTCATTGTACCGCCGTTTGTAATAACGTCACCCTTCTTGATAAGTGACCGTACTATGGAACAGACGTCGTTCCTTGTCTCGGCATAATAGAACTCCATATTGTTCTTTTTAAGGTTTTCACCGATCTTATTAATTCTCTTTTCTATGATAGCTTTTTTGTTGTTGTCCATTTTATATTACACTCCATTCGTAAAATCAATATGCGGGACTGATGTCCCGCATATCTTTAATTGTTTATTATTCGTTGTCAGGTTCGAGTACGGCATAATTTCCGTCATCGCGCTTGTATACGACATTTATAAGACCTGATTCAGCGTTTGTGAACATAAAGAACTCATGATCGAGCAGATTCATCTGAAGAATTGCTTCATCAATGTCCATAGGTCTCATCTTGAACTTCTTATGCTTGATGACCTCATAATCCACAGTTTCGGGAACAGGGTAAGCAAAAGCTTCCTTGAAAGCAGCGTCTTTCAGTTTCTTCTCGACCTTGGTCTTGTTCTTGCGAATCTGTCTGATTATCTTGTCGATAGCGTCATCAAGAGCGACATATTTGTCTTCGGCAGCACGTTCTGCGCGGAATATTATACTGTTATATTTAACGGTAAGCTCAAGAATTATCTGTGTCTTGATCTCAGAAATAACAATCTTAGCATCAGCTTCCTCTCCAAAGAATTTTCCGAGTCGTGAATCTATCCTCTTTTCTGCGTACTCAGTAAAGTTAGTTGGTATCTGCATTTTTTTAGCTGTGATAGTTGTTTTCATATTGGTCCTCCTTTTTTAGCTTTGCGAGAAGCAAAACTGTACTTTATGGTTATATTATACCATAAAGGAAGTGATAATACAAGTGGATTTTGTTGATTTCGTTTGAAATGCACAAAGCATTTTGCATAATTTGTTTAATCTGACATCAGAAATTGTTTTTTAAATTATCGAGAAGCACCTGCGCGATCTGCTCTGTAGTAACGTAACCGCTTGCTCTGTCTTCTATCAGAATACAGAAAGCGACGGGGAAATCAGGCTCATCTACAAAGCCAACAAGCAGGGAGTTTTCCTTCATTCCTTCATTGACCTGAGCGGTTCCGCTTTTGACTCCAACCTTATATCCGTTGATAAGATAAGTATATTTGTCAGAGCCGTTTGTAAGCATTATCTGTTTCATTGTCTCGGCAGTCTTTTCAGAGAATATCCTGTCACTGTAATTGGTTTTGGCTTTTTCTTTTTCATTTCCGCGGGTATCTGTAATATGGTCAATGAGATATGGCATAGTCATTTTTCCGGTGCTGTCAGCGACAGCGCTTTCCCACATCATGAGCTGGATCGGACTTACAAGAGTATCGCCCTGACCGATACAGCCCCACTGTGTTCTGAATTCATATGGATCCTCAAGAGTTGTCGAAGCTGTTTCACACTGTATACCGTTTATGTCGATATAGGTCGGCTTTCCGCCGTTAAGAACATATCCCATTTTCTCGTACTGCTTTTTTACTTTTTCAAGCGGCATATCGCCGTCCTCGATGAGCTGTGCAAAGAAAGGATTGCAACTGTTTTCAAATGCCTCCTGAATGTTCTGTGTACCATGACCGTAAGGATTATGGCAGTCGATATCCGCTCCTGAACCGTTGTGATACTTGCCTGTGCAGTTGTAGCTTTTTGAAAACAACCTGCTGCTGCCCATTATTTCAAGTGCGGATATTACTGTTGATACCTTTTGGGTCGAACCGGGAACTGTCCTGAACATATTTTTGGATAAGAGCGTAGCGGATTTGAAGTTGTCCAGATCATCATAACCTTTTGTTACGTCAAGAGAGGGGAGACTGACGCAGACGAGGAGCTCGCCTGTCTTATAGTTGTAAGCGCAGGTGCAGCCTTCCATGTAACCGTAGGCGTCATAAACAGCCCGGTTGGCTCTGTGATCGAGAGTGGTATATATAGCTGCGTGTCCTCCGTCGTGAAGCAAGCCTTCATTAAAGCTGTAATTGTTTAGTTTCTCAAGGTTCTGCGCCACGAGAGTGTTATTCATTTGGCCCTTGTCGTCACCGATTATATTTCCTACGTCAATGAAATGATTATCCGGGTATGTTCCGTTTCCAGTACCGTCGAAAAGCACATCGCCTGATCTGTCATAAACCAGACCCAGTTCATGGGTGTCTGAATTCATCATATAGAATGATGATTCATGCACGAGCTTTGCGATGAGCAGTGCCATACCGGCTATAAAAAGAAGTATCAGCAGACTTATTATCCTTTGGGTCCTTCTTATGCTTTTCATTCCTGCCACCTCCATACAGGCTCGCTGGATACCTGCTTTTTATGCTTCGGTTCTTTGAATGAAGGAGAGAGGCAGGCCATGAGCATACCTATCATGAACCCGCTGACCATAAGTGAGCTTCCTCCCGAAGAAAGGAAGGGGATAGTAACGCCGGTAAAAGGTATAAGATTGCATGAACCGAATATGTTCAGCGCCATCTGTACAGTAAAGGCGGCACACACGCAGGCGGAAACAGTACCGTGGTAATATGAGCGGGCAGGATTGATAAGTGGAACTGCTGTCATGATTATTATAGCAAGCACAGCCATAAGAGCGTATAAAAGCCCCCATTCTTCGCTTATAGTAGCGAATACTATATCGTTATCGTATGCAAAGATATTTGAAAGAAAACCCTTTCCAGGTCCGAGTCCGAACCAGCCGCCCTTGGCTATGGCGATCAGGGCCTGTGACTGCTGATATCCGTCACCGGTCTTGTCGTTCCATATATCAACATGAAGACGGTGCTGAACATAATCAGGAGCATATTTTAATCCGATAAGCAGGAATACAACAATAACCGCCGCTACAGCGATCAGCTTCTTCTTGGAAAATTTAGCTTTTGGGTAGCATATCCTGAGAAGGAAACCGACTGAGAATATGCCGAGAAATGTGGGAAGACTTCCGTAATCATGGGATTTGACCTGTACAAGACAGATCGCAGCCGTAAGGACAAGAAGCGTTATATTTTCGTACACCACATTGATGAACAGGACCTTGTGCTTTTTCTGCTGCTCTTCTATAGACGTTGCGCAGGCAAGAACGAACAGCGGCTTGATGAATTCTGAAGGCTGCAAGGTGAAGGAGCCTATCTTTATCCACATATCATGGGTGATGATATTTACAAGAAGAGTTATCAGAAGTACAGCGCAAACTGCGGCATAGATGTATTTCTTCTTTTCCTGAAGAAGTTTATGATTTTTGCAGAGCATATATCCTGCCTTGCACGAAGCGAGTGCGATGATACAGGTCAAAAGATGCTTGGCATTAAAGCTGACTTCTCCGAAGCATGACTGAAAAATCAGGCTCATGTTAAGTATAAGTATCAGCAGGAAATCTATCGCATATGATTTCTGCCTGAAAGAGAGCATTATAATAAAATATGCGATATCAATTATTATTACCGCTGTACCGAGAACAGCAACATCTCTTACGTCCTTGTAATTTCCGTTGAAATATATGTTCACTATCATAGCGATATGAGCGAGAAGAACAGAAAAACATGAAAAGCCGTATGCGATGGGATTAGCGTACACGTTCCATCCTCCTTTTCCTGAAGATAAGACGGCGGTTGCCGAGTGTAATGACGTCGTTTTCATTAAGCACAGCTTCTCTTACCATAGTGCCGTTGACAAATAATCCGGATTTTGAACCCATATCCCTGATAGACCATTTACCCTCGGATACGGTAAGCATAGCATGGTAACGTGACACCGAAAGATTCGGCAGCCTTATATCGGCAGATGCATGACGTCCGATAAGAACCTCGTCGCAGCCGAGTTCATAGGTTTTTCCCTGTTCTGCAAGTTCCATATCATTTGCAACTTCATGCCAGTTCTTTTTTGTGGATTTTCTTTCGCGGTACGCAGTCAGCAACAGAACAAGTATACATATATCAAGTGCCGCAGCTGCCGCAACGCATAAAACAAGATTCAAAGAATCCAAATAAACACCTCCGTAACAGTAAAGCGAAATATATGGCAATAAAAATCCCGAAGATAGCTCTTCGGGATAATATATTATTCTTCAGAAGGCTGTTCAGCGGCAGCTTCCTCGGTTTCCTCAGTTTTCTCCGCGGCAGTTTCTTTAAGGAGAATATCCTCGGACATTTCACCGCGCATCATCTTTTCAAAGTCGTCGCCGTCGATCTTTTCAAATTTGAGAAGATACTTCGCAAGGAAGTGCATTTTATCCTCATGAGCTTTGAGAAGCTCTGTACAGTCATTGTAAGCCTTCTCGATGATAGAACGGACTTCCTCGTCTATCTGAGCAGCCACAGCTTCGCTGTAATTTCTGGTATGACCGTAGTCTTTGCCGAGGAATACCTCGTCATTGTCCGAACCGTAAACAACAGTACCGATTTTCTTTGAGAAACCGTATCTTGTTACCATATTTCTTGCGGTTGATGTTGCACGTTCGATATCGTTTGAAGCTCCGGTGCAGATGTCGTCGATGAAGAGCTCTTCGGCAACACGTCCGCCCAGAAGCATTACGATACTCTCACGCATCTGATTGCGTGAAACGTGTCTGTCATCATTATCAGGCCTTGTGACTGTAAGACCTGCCGCCAGACCACGCTGAATGATAGTGACCTGATGGATCTTATCCTGAGTTTTGAGGTGATATGCAGCAACTGCGTGACCTGCTTCGTGATAGGCTGTAACGAGCTTATCATGTTCAGTAACGATACGTGATTTCTTTTCAGGACCTGCGATGACCTTCATCGTAGCCTCTTCGATATCAGCCTCAGTAACAGCCATGCGGTTGTTTCTTGCTGCAAGAAGAGCGGCTTCATTCAGTACATTTTCAAGATCAGCGCCTGTAAAGCCCTGAGTTGTTTTAGCAATGACTTTAAGGTCAACGTCCGGGCCCAGTGACTTATTCTTTGCATGGACTCTGAGGATCTCCTCACGGCCCTTTACGTCAGGGTATCCAACGACGATCTGTCTGTCGAAACGTCCCGGTCTGAGAAGAGCAGGGTCAAGTATATCACGTCTGTTTGTAGCGGCGATAACTATAACGCTGTCGTTGCCTGTGAAACCGTCCATTTCAACAAGGAGCTGGTTAAGTGTCTGTTCACGCTCATCATGTCCACCGCCGAGACCTGCGCCTCTGTGACGGCCTACGGCGTCTATTTCGTCTATGAATATAATCGCGGGAGCGTGTTTTTTTGCCTGTTCAAAGAGGTCTCTTACACGTGAAGCACCTACTCCGACGAACATTTCAACGAAATCAGAACCGGAGATAGGGAAGAACGGACAGCCGGCCTCGCCTGCAACTGCACGGGCAAGAAGGGTCTTACCTGTACCGGGAGGACCGAGCAGAAGAACTCCCTTAGGTACTTTAGCGCCAAGCTCGGTGTATTTTCTCGGATTTTTCAGGTAATCAACGATCTCTATGAGTTCCTGTTTTTCTTCGTCAGCACCGGCTACATCTTTAAAAGTAGCCTTGCGTGCGCTTGCGCCGTTTTTGAGATTTGCCTTGCCGAAGGTCGCGTATTTGCTTCCTCCGCCGTTTTGTTTCATTATAAAATAAAGTATGGAAATGCCGAGAAGAACAGTAAGAATAACAGGGATAAGCGAATATATCCATGTCCTGTCAGTTATCTTGATGTAATCCTGTTTGAGAGGCGCATCAGGGTGTTTTGCATTGTATTCCTTACGGTAATTTTCTGTATCATTCAGGAAAATATTAACATTCGGAACATTATAATGCTTTTCTGTGTCCTCGTTATCAAGCTTGTAGGTAAGATCTCCTGTACCGAGATCAAGTTCATAGTAAGATACTCTGTAATCGTCAAAATAACCGATTATTTCAGTATACGCAGTCTTATCGTTATTCTGGTTAAGTCTTGAGCTTATATATACAAGTGAGAAAACTGCTATTCCGACTATGAGCAGATAGGTAAGAACTCCTTTGCTTTTTTTGGGTGTCAAATTATCCTCTCCATTCTTTATGAGCGTTTTATACAGACCTTCAGGAAACGAACTGTGTTCCCATCAGGCGCAACACGATCGGCTATTCCGATCATTTCGGCAAATACAGTACCTTCTTCATCCTCTAAAAAATGAAGTGTACTGCGTTTTTCAGCCGGTATATTTTCATTGATTATTTTTTTTACGGAAGAAGTGAAATTTCTGCCGCTTAGTTTTATCCTGTCGCCGAATCTTCTGTTACGGACAACAACTCTTCCTATTATTTTATCATAATCGAGCAGATAAAATGTTGATTTTTTGTTAACAGTTTCATTTTTCTTCAAATTATCACATTGGATTATTTCGCAAAAGAGCGTACATTCAGCGAAAATTCGGTTTTCACCGATCACAAGCGGTTTAGATATAAAACTGTCGCTTACAGGCGGTATTTTTTTTAGTTCGATCGAACCGTTATCACCTACAAGGTAATTTTCACCGGAAATATTGATTTTTCCGCCCTTTATAATAATACTGTCAGCCTCTTCGAGTCTGTTATGCGAATACGGCAGCTTGTTTTCTGATAAGAGTCTTGCAACAGCGCGTTTTCTTATAACAGGGGAGAAACTGCGGATATCAATTAGTTTTGTGCCCTGAATGCAGGATTCATAAGCGTCGTTTGCCGCGGATTCGATAAAAGCGTTTTCTTGGCGAAGTGTGTCCATAGAGTTTATTGAAGTCTCGATTACGGAGCTGTTTATCTCATGAAGCAGCGGGAGGATATTATGACGTATCCTGTTTCTGGTATAATCATCGGAAAGATTCGTACTGTCTGTAACATAATCCTGATCCCTCTGACTGAGAAAAGCTTCTATCTCAGCTCTTGATATGCAAAGCAATGGTCTGAAAATATTGCCGCGTACAGGGGGGATACCTGCGATCCCTTTTATACCGGTGCCGCGCGCAAGATTCAGAACAGCCGTTTCAAGAGCATCATTAGCATTATGGGCAGTTGCCATTTTTTTATCTGTGGAATGCTCTGCAAAAATTGAATATCTCAGTTTTCTTGCAGCTTCCTCGACAGAAACGGCGTTTTTCTCTGCATATCCGCTGACATCGCATGAAAATGACTTGAAAGGAATACCTTTTTGCTCACAAAGATGACGGCAGAACTGTTCGTCCCGGTCGCTTTCTTCGCCTCTTAGACAGTGATTGACGTGCAGCGCCTCTACAGTGATACCGAGCCGTTCTCTTAATTCGTAAAGGGAGAGCAGAAGAGCAACGCTGTCAGCGCCGCCTGAAAGACCGCATATGACAGTTTCACCTTTATTGAGCATATGATATTTTTCAATAAAACTGTAAATCTTGTCTAACATCATCAAACATTTTCAGGAGGAGCATTATAATCTGGATTGGAGAATCTTGTGAACTGTCCATCCCATATAAGCTCTACGGTACCTGTTTCACCATGACGGTTTTTAGCGACGATACATTCGGAAATGTTCTGACGCTGGCTTTCTTTATTGTAATAGGCTTCACGATACAGGAAAAGAACTATATCAGCGTCCTGTTCAATAGAACCTGATTCACGAAGGTCTGACAGCATGGGGCGCTTGTCTGTACGGCTCTCAACGGCACGTGAAAGCTGCGAAAGCAGAATTACAGGCACATTGAGCTCCTTTGCCATTACTTTTAGTTGTCTGGTTATCTCACTGATAACAGTAACACGGTTGTCCGACCGTGAGGTAGACTCCATAAGCTGCAGGTAGTCGATGATAACAAGTCCGAGATTCTTTGTCCTGCGGAGCTTTGCCTTCATCTGCTGAACGGTCATACTTGCCGTATCGTCTATAAAAAGCGGAAGCGTACTAAGGTAACCTGCGCTCGTAGCCAGCTTTACCCAGTCATCGCCGGAGATCCTGCCGTTTCTGAGTGTATTTGACTCAACAAGCGCTTCGGTGGAGAGAATTCTTGTTGCGATCTGCTCCTTGGACATTTCGAGGTTGAAGGTAACAACTTCCTTTTCAGCACGTCTTGCAACATTTGTAGCTATATTCATGGCGAATGAAGTTTTTCCCATACCGGGTCGTGCGGCAATTATTATCAGGTCAGACTTGTTAAGTCCCGAAGTTATGCTGTCAAGCAGGGTGAAACCAGTTCTTGCGCCAACATATTTTTCCTTATCGGGACCGGATATTTTTCCGAGCCTGTCATAAGCCTCTGCGATAGCTTCAGAGAGTGGGACAAGTCCACGGACGTCCTTGCCCTGCCTGATATCATATATTTTCTGTTCAGCTGAGTCAAGTAGGAGTTGAGCGTCCTGTTCACCGGACTGAACTTCCTCAAGTATGGTTCTGGCAACATAACTGAGGCTTCTCAGGAAATATTTATCAGCAACGATCTTGCAGTAGCTTTGTATATTCGCAGTTGACGGGAGCAGATTGCCGATTTCAGCAAGATAGCGTCTTCCCTCGGCAGGGCTCTCGAAAATATGCTGTTTATCCGCCTCGTTGAGCACCGTTACTATATCTACAGGCAGGCTCATCGAGTTCATCTGGAGCATTATCGAGTAAAGAGCCTTGTGCTGTTCATTGTAAAAATACTCCGGCTTTATGAGCTCGATAACATCCGGAAGGACCGAAGGCTGTGAGATTATCGCTCCGAGGACAGACTGCTCTGCTTCAATGCTGTGAGGCAGCTCACGGGCTGAAAGCAGGATATCATGTTCATCCATAACATTCACCGATCAGCCTTCGATGACTTCAACATCTATGGTTTCGGTTATACCGTTATAGAGCTTTACAGCAGCTGTGTATGAACCGAAGTTTTTTATATCTGTGCTGAGAGCTATTTTCTTTTTGTCGACTTTGACACCGAGCTGCTCGGCAAGAGAATCAGCAACATTTCCAGCTGTTACAGAGCCGAAGAGTTTACCGTTTGAACCTGCTTTTGCAGCGATATTCACTTTTTTGCCCCTGATCTTTTCAGCTGCTTCCTTTGCAGCCTGTATGTCGACATCTATTTTATGCTGTGCAGAAGCCTGTGCGCCTTCGAGCTTGTTCATATTTGCGGCAGTTGCTTCAACGGCGTATCCCTTCGGGAGAAGCATATTGCGTGCATAACCGTCAGCAACATTCTTTATTTCGCCTTTTTTGCCGGAGCCTTTGACATCTTGCAGAAAAATTACTTTCATATTCATCAGCCTTTCTTGATTAGAGATCAGAATTATTGTTTTTACAGTCGTCTATTGCGATTATCAAAGCCTTTGCAGCTTCTTCTATTGTAACATTTTCAAGCTGTGTGGCGGCCATTGTCTGATGTCCGCCGCCGCCAAGCTGTTCCATAATGACCTGAACATTCAGTGCGCCCAGTGATCTTGCGGATATATTTATGGTACTGTTTGTCCTGTATATAACGAATGAAGCGTCAACGTCAGTTATACCGAGCAGCTCGTCAGCAGCCTGGGGAGCGACTATTCTTATATCCTCCGAATTGAAATCGGCAACAGCGATTGCACAGTTATTATGTATCTTTGCAGAAGCAACGATCTGTGTTTTTCTTCTGTAAGAATCTATCGAATTGGAGAAGAGGTGTTTTACAGCTATGGTATCCGCGCCCAGCTTTTTCAGGAAAGCAGCGGCTTCAAATGTTCTTACACCTGTACGCATGACAAAATTCTTTGTATCGAGCATAATGCCTGAAAGGAGAGCGTCTGCGATACAGCCTGCTATCTTGCCGTCGCCGGGATAATTGAAATACTGGATTATCTCAGTTACCATTTCTGATGCGGAAGACGCATATGGTTCGTGGTGGAAGAGAACGGCGTTATCAATGAAATTAACTGTTTTTCGGTGATGATCAATAACAACTACTGAGCGGGCGCGTTCATAGAGCGTATGACTTTCCACATAGTCCTTGTTATGAGTATCGACAATGATAAGCATATCGCCGGGAGTGATCATACTTTCCGCTTCTGCCGGTGTTATGAAAAGAGCGCCTTCGGTTTCTGCGTCGATCTTTTCAATGAGATTGACAGCAAGATTTTTAGTGCGGTCAACAGCGATAAAAGCCTCTTTTTCAAGGTTGATTATCGCACCTGCGATTCCGCAGGCAGCACCTACCGAATCAAGGTCGCCGAAGCGATGTCCCATAACAAAGACTCTCTCACAGTTCATTATAAGATCCTGCAGGGCATTGGCGATGATTCTTGTCTTTGAACGAGAGCGTTTTTCAACGCCGTTGGAAACGCCTCCGAAGAACCTGTAACCTGTGTCTGTCTTTACGACAGCCTGATCGCCGCCGCGTCCGAGAGCCATATCAAGGCATTGTCTTGCGATATTTTCACTTTCCGCGAGAGACGAAGCGCCCTGACCTACGCCTATAGAGAATGTGAGCGGGTACTTGCCGGCTATCTTTATACTGCGTGCAGCTTCAAGGATCTTGAATTTACTGCTTATTATTTCATTAAGGTGACGGTTTTCAAGAATAGCGAAAAAGGTGTTCGGAGAAGTTTTTTTGATAAAGCCGTTGGTCTTGCTCATAAAGTTTTCAATGAGCTTCTCGGTCTCTACGGATGTCTGAGCTTTTTCGCTTTCCTTTGCGTTCTGCATTATATCATCATAGTTATCAATGGTTATAACGAGAACATTGGGGTGAGATTCGGACATCTCCCTTCTCATTGTGTAAAAACTTGTCTGATCGTGGAAATAAAGCACAAGGAAGGACATATCATTCTTCTCGAATTTTTCAGCAGTGACATCGTAAATACAGCCTTTTACCGGACATACAGCATTTCCGTTCTGGACAAGCATATCCATATCCATTTTCACGAATCCCTCGAAATCAAGACCGTAAACGTCTTGTCCGAGTCCGATCTTTTCAGCGAATATCTGATTATACCATACGAACTTCCTGTTGTCGTCGATAACCGCAACTGGAGCAGGGAGAGAATTCATGAATTCGGCAGCCGAGCTTTCAAGATGCTGATTCATCTTTGAAATACGCCGCATTGAGTTCTGGGAATATATGATAGTATATACGATACAGCTGAGAATAAGAGCAAATGAAGTTCCTATAAGGATATTAACGATGGTATTGCTGCGGTCTGTCAGCAGAAATGAAGGTATCAGCGCCCCCAGCGCAAGCAGATGAAGTATCAACATAACTGCCGGGAATTTCTTTTTCACCTTTTTACTCCTTTCGGAAAGATCAGGTCTCCATTATAATTGGCAGTATCATAGGACTGCGCTTGGTTTTCTGGTAAATATAATCGGACAGAGCGTCACGGAGCTTGCCTTTCAGAGAGTTCCATTCTCTGAGTTCGTTTGAGGAGCAGTTGGCAAGAGTATCCGTAAGAAGCCCTCTGGCTTCCACCATAAGTTCTTCTGACTCGCGCACATATACAAAGCCTCTTGAGATTATATCCGGACCTGCAACGATCTCGTTGGTGCTTCTCTCAATTCCGATAACAATGATGATAAGACCGTCCTGAGCAAGATGCTTTCTGTCGCGGAGAACTATGGAACCGACATCTCCGACTCCGAGTCCGTCAACGAGGACTCTTCCGGCAGGCACCTGTGAAACGACCTTCATGGTATTTCCGTCTGTTTCAATAACATTGCCTATCTCTGCGATTAGTACATTTTCCTTTGGCATACCGAGCTGAAGTGCAAGATCGGCGTGTTTTTTCAGGTGCTTGTACTCTCCGTGGACAGGGATAAAGAACTTGGGCTTTGTAAGAGACTGCATAAGCTTCAGTTCTTCCTGACAGGCGTGACCTGAAACGTGTACCTCATACATTGCCTCATAAACTACTTCTGCACCTGATTTCATAAGTTCATTCACAACCCGTGTGACGAATTTTTCGTTTCCGGGAATAGGAGTTGCGGATATGATTATGAAATCCATAGGCGTGATATTGACTTTTTTATGGTCGTTCATAGCCATACGGGTAAGAGCGGACATAGGCTCTCCCTGACTGCCTGTAGTGATAAGAACGATCCTTTCACTCTCATAGCGGTTCATCATTTCGATGTCGATGAATATTCCTTCCGGAGCCTCAAGATAGCCGAGTTCAATGGCAGTATTGATTACATTGACCATACTTCTGCCGAAAACAGCGACTTTACGGTCATATCTGACAGCACAGTTCACTATCTGCTGGACACGGTGGATATTCGATGAGAATGTGGCGATAATTATACGCTTGCCCTCGCCCTTCTGAAATAACTTGTCAAAGGAATCTCCTACAGTTCGTTCGGAATGTGTATAACCGGGGCGCTCGGCGTTTGTTGAGTCAGCCATAAGGGCAAGAACTCCGCGGCTGCCGAGTTCACCAAATCTCGCAAGGTCTATTATCTTGCCGTCGATAGGCGAATAATCCACCTTGAAATCTCCTGTATGGACGATAACTCCGGCAGGAGTATGGATAGCCATACCCACAGAGTCGGGGATCGAATGGTTGACCTTTATGAATTCAACAGCCATACATCCCATTTTTACAGTTTTTTTAGGTTCAACGATGTTGAGATTGACCTTTCCGCTGATGCCCTGTTCCTTGAGCTTGCCTTCGATAAGACCTATGGTAAGCCTTGTTGCATAGACAGGAACATTTATTTTCTTGAGCAGGTATGCAAGACCGCCTATATGGTCTTCGTGTCCGTGAGTGATGACGATTCCCCTGATCTTTTCCTGATTCCTTTCAACATAGGTGAAATCCGGAATAACGATATCGACGCCCGGCATATCAGCGTCCGGAAAAGCAAGACCGCAGTCAAGAATGAACATATCGTTGGAACATTCAAAAACAGTCATATTTTTACCGATCTCATTAAGTCCGCCTAACGGGATTATTCGTACAGGTGTCTTTTTTATCTCTTTCGGCTGTCTTGAACGGGCTTTGGTTTTTGTTTCGGCTGGTGTTTCAGCCTTTACGGCAGTTTTTTTCTCTTTTGTTTCCTTATCCTTTGAAGCTGTTCGCTTCCTGTAAGTCCTTTTCGGAGCAGCAGAGGCGTTCTGCTTGGACTTATTGTTTTTCTCTTTTTCGTTCACTTTATGACCTCGCTTTCAATAATAGGGAAGACCTCTGCGTGAACGCCGCAGAAGCCTGAAAAAAATATAAAAAGTAAGGCTTCGGGATATTGTGATATGCGAAAACTGATGATATTCGCGGTATAAAAGCCGATAAAAATGCTGACCACATATAAAACAGGCAAACGTACAAGCTCTTTTCCGAGCCGACCTGTTAAGGATACACGTGATCGGGTGAATATGTTGGTTCCGAAGCATTTCTGACCGCAAATCGTCTGCGGCATATATCTTAATGACGTTTTTTCGCCATAAAAGCCTAAAAAAATAAATCAACGCTGCTGCGGGATTGCACCGCGAGCGCAAGTATTCAAATATAATTATACAGAAATAAAATATGGATGTCAATAGAAAAACTGAATGATTTTAACATTATGCAATATAAATAGTTTTTTGCAACATGGCAGCACCAAATGTAGAACTCTTTCTATTGTGCGAATTTATCGCTATACCGTAGTTTTCTTACATTTAATATTCATTTGTATGGAGTTCCGGATTGGATAACCAATTTTAAGCGGATAAACCACGGAACATATGCAGCAAATGTGGTAATTATGGTGTAAAACTGCGTAATATCGCCGCTTATACATTTATTTGACTTTCTGATGCGCTGCGTTTATAATATTTATTGACAGTTATTCTTGTTTTATTCTTTTTTTACCTGACCGATCAGCAGTAAAAGAGCGATAATATTGGGAAAAGCCATAAGTCCGTTGAAGATATCGGATACAGTCCACACCGTTTCTGAGCGGATAACTGCTCCGGAGGCTGAAATTACAGCATATATCGCCGGAAAAACAGACCTTCTGCATTTGAAAATGTATGAAAAAGCCGCTGAGCCGCAGTAAGACCAGCCGATAACTGTGCAAAAAGCAAATACAGCCATCAGCAGAGCAATTATGAAATTCGTATTTGCTCCTGTGACTGGGCGTAAAGCAGAATATACTGTTGGATCGCCGGATGAGCAAAGCACAGCCGCTGCTGTCAGGGTGCAGCAGAGCATAGTGTCAATGAATACTTCAAGCATACTGCACATTCCCTGAACCTTATAGGAGGAATAATTTTTTGAAGAACTGTGCAGGATCGGAGAGCTCCCAAGACCTGCTTCATTTGAAAATATACCTCTCCTTAGACCAACAGAAACAGTTTTGGAAACCGTATAGCCGGTAAATCCTCCGAATACCTGTTTTACGCCTGATGCCTGTTCAAAAATATCTGAAAGCACTGCAGGAAGAGCGTGTCTGTTCAGCATAACCGAAGCTATACAGATAACAGTATAAATTACAGATGCTGCGGGCAGAAGAACTTTCGCGGCGCAGCTTATTCTTTCTGCGCCGCCCTGAATAATTACAAAAATGAGTATAAATATGAGCCCTGCAAGCAATACATGATTTATATGAGTGCATTGGTAAAGATTATCCGAAAGAGTGCTTATCTGAGCTGCTCCTCCCATTCCGAATGAAGCAAATACACAGCAGATCGCAAAAAAATACGATAGCGGCCTGCAATTCAGTCCAAACCTTATATATGCCATAGGACCTCTTATTTCGTCTGTGCTGTATCTGGCGGACAGGAAGTTTTCGGCGTAAACGACCGACATACCGAGAATCGCGGATATCCACATCCAGAATACGGCTCCTGCACTTCCTATACGTATTGCCGAGGCTACTCCGGTGATATTTCCTGTGCCCATTGCCGTACCGAGAGACATACAGAATGTTCCGAACTGCTCCCGTTTGTTTTTGTTCCTGCGGAATTTTTTAAAAAAATAGGGAAAGATCTTTATTTGTATGAAACCCAGTCTTACAGTATACAATATTCCGGTGATCAGAATAAGAAAAATCAGACCATTTCCCCATATGTATGAGTTTATTCTTTCGAGCATAGTACACCGCTTTCAGATCAGTTTTTGATAAAGTTTACAATTTGTTTTAATTTTTGGTTTTACATTGGATATATTTTATGATATAATGTTCGCATACGAACATTACAGAATATATAATAAAGTTTAGGATATATGATATAATACACTTTGAAGGGGGGAATGAAATGAAACAGTATGCACCGGACAGGCGCTGTCTGACGACCATGAGGCTGATAATCACTGCAGCAGCTATTATTATCCTTGCAGCTGTAAGATATTTTGTTCCTGTAGAAAAAATAGTTGTTATAACAGTTGCGGCTGTCATTTCAGTTGCGTTTCTGGAGATGTTTGTTCATCTTCCACTGTATTTTTCCTCGATAAAGTATACAGCTACCGAAACAGAGGTAACAAAGAGCAGCGGTGTTTTTGTAAAGGTACATCAGTCGGTAAGATATTCTTCCATACAGTACACAACTTTCATCAGCAGCTATTTATCAAATTATACGGGGTTCAATTTCATAATATTCTTCGTATACGGCGGACAGCTAAGGCTTTTGTTTTTAAAAAAGGCGGATGCAGAGGAAATAGTAGCCATGTCCGGAGGAGTCAGCACAAAGGGGGAGAAGTATGTGCCGTGAACATCCTTTAAAAATACTGAAGTACTCCGCCAAGAATATCTGGCTTCTCATTTTTCCTCTTATACGCGGAATTTATACTTATCATTTCGATAAGGACTGGTTTTACAGCTGGGTAAGGGGAGCATGGTTCGATATAGCCGTGCTTGGTGTAATTATTCTCTTCGGATTTGTAAGGTGGCTTTTTTCGCGGATCTACATTACAGATGAGGAGCTTATACACCGTGACGGAGTTTTTCTTCATTTGAATACGTTCATACCGATACGCAATGTCAGTTCGGTCACGGTGGAAAGACCTCTGTTTATGGTCCCGTTCGGAGCGATAAGATTCCGCTGTGATACCCGTGCCGGGATATTCAGGACTGTGGATCTTAAACTTTTAGTCGGCAAGAAGGCGCTTAAAGAAATAATGGAGCATATGCCCGATATTGATGAGGATAAGAAGATAAACGGCATATCCCAGCCGAATACTCTTTCGGTACTGCTGTTTTCCGCACTTTTTTCAAGCGGATTTTCGGGAACGGTATATCTTGCGACTTTCTTTTTCAAAGGCGGAGATATAGCCTATAACATAATAAAGCGCTCGCTTGATCTTCTTACGGAGGAGACTGAGAAAATAACGGAAAAACTTGTTCTGAAAATACCGGCTGCTGCTATTTTTATAGGCGTTTTCTTTATTGCGTCGTGGTTCCTGTCATTCCTTGTGAATTTTTTCAGATACGGAAGGTTCAATATCGACTTTGACCGTAACTGCACAAGAGTTTCCTATGGAATAATCGACCGCAAGGAATACCGCATAAGAAACTCGCATATTAATTATACTGACCTGAGACAGAATCTTCTGATGAAAATAAGAGGAGCAGTTGCCGTAAATATAAGCTGTGCAGGCTATGGCTCGTCAAAGAACAGGATACCGGTGCTTTTACCTGTTAAAAGAGAAAGCAATATCGGAGAGAAGTTTCAGACTATCGGTATATACAGCGGAAAAAAGAACAAATACAGCGCACAGCCTGCCGGTATATGCTCATATCTTCTCATACCGCTGATCGTAGCTGCGATAATTGTCCCTTCCTACGACTGGGCAGCGCGTATATTGCCTCGTCTTTCGGAACTCACACTGTTCCTTGCGGTAATGCTCGAAATACCTGTAGTATGGTTTATAATCGTGAAATTTGTAGCTCTTCTGACAAGCGGAGTAGCATTTTACGAGGACAAGATAATAATACGCTGTTCAAAATGGACGAAATTCCATACTGTCGTATCAACACGTGACAAGGTCGTGAAGCTTGAGCTCGAACAGAACTTGCTTCAGGCTATGAGCGGCAGATGTGCGTTCAGTATATGGTTTGAGGGCGAAGAGCATACAAGGTACAAGATAAAGGCAATGAAAGCAGATGAAGTCAGAAAGATCGCGGAAAGTCTCGGCTACAAGATAGGTGAAAAAGTCAGAACTTGACATTTGCGCATAAAAATGCTATTATTATCAGGTGAGCAGACTATGCGGTAGCGGGAACGCTTTAGTTCACGAGGAAAGTCCGTGCATCACAGAGCAGGGTAGCTGCTAACGGCAGCCGGGGGCGACCTTAGGGCAAGTGCAACAGAGATATACTGCCGCTTTATGCGGTGATGGTGGAAAGGCGAGGTAAGAGCTCACCAGAGCACTGGAGACAGTGCTGCTATGTAAACCCTATCCGATGCAACGCCTATTGGTGCTTGTTATCTTAACGTCTGCTCGGCGGATAACAGGTAATGGCGGCTTGAGCTTGCCGGCGACGGTAAGCGTAGATAAATTACCGCACACGACAGAACACGGCTTATCGGTCTGGTCATTAAAAAAAGAGAGCGTAAGCTCTCTTTTTTTGTTCAGTCCCTCCACATCTTTCTGTATGAAAAACAGGTAAGGTTTTCTGATTTCTTGAATTGTCTTGCAAAGTAGCTCTGGTCATTGAAACCGCATAAATGAGCTATTTCCTCCACGGATTTATCAGTGAAGCGGAGAAGCTTCTTTCCGCAGTTGATACGGGCAGTTATAAGGTGCTGGAAGATAGTTTTGCCGTAAATCCTTTTATATTCGCGGGTAAGGTAGTATTTGCTTATATAGAATCTTGATGAGAGCATCTCAAGAGAGATATCCTCTGCAAAGTGTTCATCTATGTAATTATGTACTGATAAAAGCTTCTGTTTCAGCGCGGAATCAAACTGCTGTTCGCTGTTGTTGACAGTTAGTGCGATGGTCAGAAGTTCAACGATAAGCTTTGACGTGATTATCTCAGCGTCAGGAAGCTTATTTTCGTTTATATCCATCATTTCTGTTATCGCCGAAACAACTTTGTCAAAATAATGGGGATGGAAAACTGCTTTTGACTGTGATGTGAAATAGTCATAATACTGCTGAGACGTACATCCGTTAAAGTGTACCCATAGCAGCTCCCAGGGTTCGGCTTCGAGACTTCTGTAGTAATGTGGCAGGCGGCAGTCTACAAAGAAGCAGTCACCCTTTATGAGAGGATATGTGTCGTCACCGACAACAAGCTCACCGAAGCCGCTGATAACTGCAGCTATAAGGAAAGAATCAAGGTCGTGCCTGTGATGGATATGGGATTCATCTTTTTTAGAGTAGCCGGCTTCCTGTATATAGAAGAATGTATTTTTAGCTGACGGGCTCGGAGTACATATGATCCTCCTTGAAGATGCTTCGTCATTATTATCGGATAACAGCTTTTCCATAGAAGCCTCCTTTTTCGGTATTATACTATATTATACATCATATTTCGCATTAAATCAACTTTTAAATATCATGAAAAGCTTTTTATGATATACAAAGCGGTGACAAGAACCGCGGCGGCTGTCATAAGAAAAAGGATATATTTCTTTGCTTTTTTTCTCTTAGGACTCATTATACCGCTCAGGATTCGTTCTGTTTCACTGGCTGAAATGGTTTCCGGAAGTACCGGAACATCCGGCCTCAGGTATAAGACAGCCTTTTCAAAGTAAAGACTGTCGGTTTTATTGATCTCAACAATTCTCTTATTAACGCCTTTTAACATATTTCCTCCTGAATATCAAAGATAAGCAGATTATTGGCGCGTTCAGGGAAATTATTCACTTTGTCCCGAAATACTTCTGATATAATGGAAAAGATACTGCTGGGCGATACCAGCGTTGCTTTTGGCAAATTCTGGGAATCCGTCCGGGTAATACTTCGCAAGCACACGTTTTATCCAGACGTCAACAGGGAAAGCTTCGGTTCTGTACATCCCGAAAAGCAGGACACATTCGGCTACTTTAGGGCCAACACCTTTTACCTTTTTTAAAGCTGTTCTGGCTTCATCAATCGGAAGGGAAGCTATTGCATCAAGGTCTGTTTCTCCGGAAGCTGTCCTTAAAGCGGCGTCTTCAAGGTATTTTGCACGGAACCCGCTCCTCAGATACGAGAGCGAATCAGCATTTTCTTCGGACAATTCATTTATTTCAGGAAACCTTCCGTCATAATGTCCGCACAGTCTGTCGATAATCCCTTTTATTCTCGGTATATTGTTGTTCTGGGAAATAATAAAGGAAATAAGACATTCCCAGCTGTTTTGCCGGAGCAGGCGTATCCCTCCTGCGAATCTGCAGGCTTTGGCGAGTGTCTCTTCTTCCGAAAAGCAGCGTTTGAGTTCGGAATAATCGGTTTCAAAGTCGAAATATCTTATCCATTTTGAGATAAAGTCGTTTTCGTCCGTATCGTGAAAAATAAAGCTGCCCTTTGAGGTCTGGGAAACTGTCAGTTTATCGTTGAAAAAGGAACCGGTATATGTACATTCGTAATCAGAGGGTATCTTTTTCCATCGGAAAGCCTGACCGCAGTCAAGGGTCTCGTCAAGGTCAAGGTCAGCTTCGGATACAATTATATCCTTGCCTTTTATTTCGTAATCCATATGTAAACTCCTTAGGTTAAATAATTTTTTTGCATAATCAGGTATACCACTTGATTTTTCTATTAAATTATACTAAAATATAAGTATAAATACAAGAGCAGAGGATGATTTTTTTGAAAAAAATCTTGTTTTTGAATATTATAGCTTCTGCAGTATGCCTTGTAATGTGCAGCTGCTCCGCAGATAAAACTCAGCCGGCAACCGGTAAAACAGCAGAAACGACAAGCCAGCCGTTTACGGAGCGGAGGGTTGAAAGCTCTGACGGAACATATATTTTTGATAAAGCCGGTCTGCTCAGTCCGGAGGACTTGAAAGCCTGCAATGATTACGCAGGCTGGCTTCATGATGAGAAGCTGATAAACTCAGCAGTAATAACTGTAAGCGACCTTAACGGCATGACACCCTATGATTATGCTGCCGATCAGTTTGAGGCAATATATGAGGGAAAGGGCAGCGGACTTCTTATCCTTATTAATAACGCAACAAACGAAGATATCGTGTACCGGACAGGGTCATGCTTTACGAATATCAGTCAAAGCTCGGAAGATAATGCGATGTACTGGGCTACAAAGGAAATGATCGGCAATAACTACAGAAACGGGATAATGAGACTGCTGCAGCTCGGAGAGCTGTGCAATACCTATTTCATTGATAACGCACAGATATTCTCATATGATGAGGTAAAGAAATTCGAGAAGTCGCTTTCGCAGGCAAAAGAGGACGTATGCATGATCGCTACAAGAAACGGTTCCAAAACGTCAAACGAAGATATACTGAAGGTTTATTATCAAAGGAAGTTCAGGGACGGCAAAGGTATAATGCTCATGCTCGACACTGAATCCGGAACAGTTATTGCCCATTCCGGTGAGAAGCTGCCGTCAAAACTGGAAAAGGCAATGAAAGATGTCAATGAGCTTTCTGCGAAGGGTGACAATACCGGTGCTGTTAACAGGATAATTGAAGTATTTGACAAGTGATATATAATATATAATAAGGAGCTGATATTTATGCCGCCTGTAGGTGGACCGAGAGGTATGGGATATCTTACCGATGAGGAGAAGAAAAACCGTCCGAAAGTTACAAAGGATCTTCTGAAAAGGATCTTTTCATATTTAAAGCCGTACTGGAAGCAGATGACGATAGTTCTGATAGCGATAGTTATTTCATCAACGCTCAGCCTTCTTCCGTCTGTACTGACAGGTAAGATCATAGATGAAGGACTTATCGGCAGGAGCCTGAAAAAACTGATACTCTTTATAGTTTTATCGCTTGCGGTAACGCTCGGAGCAAATCTTATAGGCGTTCTTGAAAGCTATATGAACACATGGATAGCTCAGCACATCACTTATGATATGAGAAACAAGATGTATGCTCATCTTCAGAAAATGTCACAGCGCTTTTTCACCTCCAATAATCAGGGCGATATCATAACAAGAATGACCAGCGATATCTCAGGAGTACAGCAGATAATCACAAATACCCTTACCAGTATACTTTCCAATTCGATCACGCTGATAGTGGCGATGATCGTAATGTTCAGGCAGAACTGGATACTTGCCATAGTCGGAATACTTGTCGTACCGCTTTTCGCTATACCTACACGAAGCGCCGGAAAGACAAGGTGGACAATAACCAAGGAATCTCAGGCGTGCAGCGACGAGATAAACGGCATACTCAACGAGACCATGTCTGTCAGCGGACAGCTCCTTGTAAAGCTTTTCGGTATGGAGCAGACAGAGTATGAGAAATACGAAAAAGTAAACCATAAGATGATAAAGCTCAATATCCGCGAGGGTATGGCAGGCAGATGGTTCAGAGTTGCGCTGACAACTTTTTCAAGCATAGGCCCTATGCTTATTTATCTTGCCGGCGGTATACTTATGATGAAGTACGATTCTGACCTTACAGTCGGCGATATCACGGTGCTTGTAGCACTTCTCGGAAGAATGTACGGACCTGTGAACCAGCTTCTTAACATACAGGTGGACTGGATACGTTCAATGGCTATGTTTACCCGTATATTCGAGTATTACGATATGCCCGTTGAGATAGAGAATGCTCCTGACGCTGTAACTCCGGACAAAGAGCCAAACGGTGAGGTGGAGTTCAGAAATGTCGGCTTCTACTACGATAAGGAGCGTCAGATACTCAATGATATCACATTCAGTCTCAGCAGCGGAAAATGTATTGCAATAGTCGGACCCTCCGGCTCAGGAAAGAGCACTCTTGTAAATCTTATCCCGCGTCTTTATGACGTTACAGCCGGAAGTGTCCTTTTTGACGGTATTGACGTAAGAAAGCTTGACCTTGAGTATTTAAGGAAACACATAGGAATAGTCAGTCAGGAAACATATCTGTTCAACGGAACTATCCGTGAAAACCTCCTGTATGCAAAGCCGGACGCAACGGAGGAAGAGCTTATAGAAGCCTGCAAGCAGGCAAATATTTACGAATTCATCGAAAAGCAGGAAACAGGTCTTGACACTGTAGTGGGAAACAGGGGACTGAAGCTGTCAGGCGGCGAAAAACAGCGTATATCCATAGCCCGTGTTCTGCTGAAGGATCCTGCGCTGATGATATTCGACGAAGCGACCTCTGCGCTTGACTCAATATCGGAGCAGAAGATACAGGACGCTATCGAGCCGCTTATATCTTCAAGAACAAGTATACTCATTGCACACAGATTATCTACTATCCTTGCCGCTGACGAGATACTTGTAATCAAAGACGGCGTCATTTCTGAAAGAGGTACCCATAGTGACCTTGTAAACAGAGGAGGCGTTTATTCAGAGCTTTATAAGACGCAGTTCAGCAAAGCCGGAAATACTTCCGACAGCTTTGAATATACGGAAGGCGAGGACAGCGAGAGCTGAAGAAAGGAATGATACAGAATGAGCGAAAGGGACTTTTACGAAGAGGCGTTTGACAATCTTCCAGCGCTTGCTGATAACAGCGAATCCATGAAGGAAATGTTTTCACACGTTTTCTATGATTTTCTGCAGCTTCAGCATCTTTATGACTCGGCGATAGAGGTCGTAAAAACCTATCTGAACATTCTTGACAATGAATTCGGCGTAAAATTCCAGCGCAATCCTATACATAATATTGAGAGCAGGTTAAAGTCTCCGCAGTCTATAATAGGAAAGCTCCAGAAGAAAGGGCTGCCTATTACTACGGAAGCAGCAAGAAAAAATCTTCTTGATCTTGCCGGTATACGTGTTACCTGCTACTATATAACCGATATCTATGCGATAGCGGAGATGCTGAGCAGACGTGACGACTTTACGGTCATAAAGAGGAAGGACTATATCAAAAAGCCGAAGCCAAGCGGCTACCGCAGCTATCATATCGTATTGAATGTACCTGTATACCTTTCGACTCACAAGGAGTATGCTCCGGTTGAGATACAGATAAGGACCATAGCTATGGATTTCTGGGCAAGTCTTGAGCATCAGCTCAAATACAAGACTTCCTCCGAGATACCAGCCGAAATATCCGAGGAGCTTCGTGAATGTGCGGAGCGTATAGCCCAGACCGATATGCAGATGCAGCGTATCTATATGCAGATAAATGATATTGAATGACCGGTAGCAGCGCTGTTTCGTCAATATATCCGAATAATCCTACAGTTTTACAAAAAAATCCCCGTTCACATTTACTGTATCCGATGCTATAATAATAAATGTCATAAGGCAGTAAAAATAGAAAGGAGCAGTAAAATGTTCGGGACAGTAAAGAAAAAAGTGCAGGAAGTACGTGACAAAACACTCTATATGGAGATCTACGGAGAAAATAAGGTCGCATACAGGGTGCTGAGCGGACGAATGCAGCTCTTCGGAGACGAAGTCATTACATACGGTGTTGAGGTGATCGACAGAAAAAGCGGGGACGAGGAATGTATCCCTGATTTTTCCAGGAATATTGAAGACGCCGTTGTTTTTGCGGAATCTCTTATCACGAACAGGTCAAAGCCGAGACAGCTTTACGGAAGAGCGCTTGATTTTCTGAGAGTATCAATTTAAAAAAAATTTTCTTTTCAGGTATGGACAAATCTTTTTTTATATGATATAATATCAAATTGAAATGGTTTTTAAGCCGGATCTTGAAAGGAGAAATCAATATGGCAGAGCTAAAATATGAAATTACAGAAAAGATCGGTGTTCTTTCTGAAAACGCAAAGGGCTGGACCAAGGAACTCAATATGGTAAGCTGGAACGAGTATGAGCCCAAGTATGATATACGTGAATGGTCTCCGGATCACTCAAGAATGGGAAAGGGCGTCACACTGACAGCTGATGAGCTTGCAGAACTCAAGGAACTTCTTGCAGGCATTGATCTTGACTCGTTTGAGGAATAATAAAAAAGGCAGCTCGTTGAGCTGCCTTTTTGCTTTAATATTTATTTTACAATAGCCTTTATGCCGAAATATGCGATGACAAGTATTCCGAGTACGATCCTGTACCAGCCAAATACCTTGAAATCGTGTTTCTTTATGTAGTCCATAAGGAATTTGATAACAAATATAGAAACTGCAAACGCTACTACACAGCCGATAAAGAGGACGGCAAGCTCGCTTCCGGTAAAGTCAAAGCCGAATTTGACAAGCTTCAGCAGGCTTGCGCCGAACATTACAGGGATAGCAAGATAGAAGGTGAATTCAGCAGCCACAGTTCTTGAAACTCCGATAAGAAGGGCTCCTACTATAGTAGCGCCTGAACGAGATGTTCCGGGGAATATAGCGGCTATGAGCTGGAATATACCGATTATCAGTGCGGCTTTGAAGGTGAGCTCTGCAATGGTATTTATCTTTGGCTTCCTGTTCTTGTTCCAGTTTTCCACAACGATGAATGCAACGCCGAAAACGATAAGTGCGATCGCAACAGTCCACGGATTGTAGAAATGCTCGTCTATCCAGTCGTCAAGGAGAAGACCAATGACTGCAGCCGGTACACAGGCTACGAGCACCTTGAACCACATCTCGAAGATATCAGTCTTTATCATCTTGCCGAAAGGTGTTTTATTGAGCGGATGAGCGTTATCCTTTTTGCCGAAGGGCCAGAGCTTTTTCCAGAAGATAACAACAACGGCAAGTATAGCGCCGAACTGTATTACAACATCGAACATTTCCTTGAAATCTTCTGATTTATCAAGTTTCAGGAATTCTCCTACGAGTATCAGATGACCGGTACTGCTTATGGGCAGCCATTCGGTTATACCTTCAACGATTCCGAGTATTATGGTTTTGATCATTTCCCATATCATAATTAATAATGTTCCTTTCAAGTAAAAATACAAGTGATATTATAGCATATATAATTATAACTGTCAATATGTCTGATCAGGATATCTCATGAGCTTGAATTTTCTTTTGGATATGGATAGTACGCCCTCTTTTTTCAGTCTTGATATCTCACGCTGAAGCGCGCTTCTGTTGACGCAAAGGTAATCTGACAAAGCCGTGGTGGAAAAAGGAATCTGCGGAGCCTTTCCCTTGGGAGTCTTTTCCTCTATGATACTAAGACAGCTTATCAGCTTCTCTTCTATTGAACGCTGGCTGAGGACCTCTATCCTCTCATTGAGGGAGATAGCCTTTTCGGACATAAGGTCAAGGAGATTTTCAACGACCCTTGAATGGCACTGGCAGGCATTTTCGCATCTTTTTGTTATTTCCGAACGCTTTACGAACATTACTTCACATTCGTTTTCCGCTACTATTTCTATGCCGCTGCGCTGGGAGGCGGTGAATGTAAAGTATACGCCGAAAACGCTCTGTTCGCCAAGGGATTCCATAATGGAGCGGACTCCGTTGACATCGTATCTTACCATTACAGCTGTACCGTTAAGGACTATGCCGAGTTTGTCTGGATTGTCGGAGTAATCCATAATCCGGCTTCCCGGCTTGAAAGTACGAATATCAGCATTGAAGCAGCTTATCATACGGTGACAGTCGCCGGCTTCTATACCTTTGAACAGTATGTTATCCTCAGGTAACATATTTTTTCACTCCTTTGTTGCAGATGCAACAGATTTTTCATTTTATATATGATACAATATATTCAGTCAAATGTCAATACTATTTTTAAGGAGGTCGATCACAATGAAGGTAAATGTTGTAGGCGAACAGATTTCTCAGGACGAGATCAATGCATATATTGATTACGGCAGGAAGAAGTACAGCGACAGAGAGATCCTCGGTATGACAGTAAAAACCGACGGAGACTATGTTGATCTTCAGTATGATTTTGCGAAAGATGTTCCCTTTGACAGAATAAGACGCATCACAGGGTATCTCGTAGGCACCCTCGACCGTTTCAATAACGGTAAACGCGCAGAGGAACATGACAGAGTAAAACACTCGGTTTGAATTTGTCCACATCAGCAAGGCAGCTGTCTTAGCTCGGACTCAACAATAATATTAATACAATGGAGGTAACTATTATGAAGACTTATGTATGTCCCGTTTGCGGATATGTTCACGAAGGAGATGCACCCCCGGAGAAATGTCCTCAGTGCGGAGTTCCCGGTTCAAAGTTCATTGAGAAACAAACAGGTGATAAGCTTGTATTTGCCTGCGAGCACGAGCTCGGAGTCGCAAAGGCTGTAACAGATCAGGAGATCCTTGACGGTCTCAGAGCGAACTTCAGCGGAGAATGTACCGAGGTCGGTATGTATCTTGCAATGGCAAGAGTAGCATACAGGGAAGGATACGCTGAGATTGGCGCATACTGGGAAAAGGCTGCTTATGAGGAAGCAGAGCACGCCGCAAAGTTTGCAGAGCTTCTGGGTGAAATCCTTTCATCTTCAACAAAGGAAAATCTCGAAAAGAGAGTTGCAGCTGAGCACGGTGCTACAGAGGGCAAGCTGAAGCTTGCTAAAAGAGCTAAGGAGCTCAATCTTGATGCTATCCATGATACGGTTCATGAAATGGCCAAGGATGAAGCACGTCACGGAAAGGCATTTGAAGGACTTCTCAAGAGATATTTCGGCTGATAAATATTCATTGAAACGGCAAGGTATATACTTTGTCGTTTTTTGATTTTTATATCAGTTCTTTTGTTTAAACTCGATCAAAACCCTTGCAAAAGCAGGCAGAATTTGATATAATATAATCACTTACTTTAACAGAGAGGTGATGATATCTATGGAAATGATACTCGATTGGAACAAATATCTGGAAAAAGCTGCCGAGACCGTAGCGGAAGGTATTGTTATGCTGAAAAATGACAACGGCGCTCTTCCGCTCGATATGAATGAAACAGTTTCTGTATTCGGCAGGATACAGCTTCATTATTATAAAAGCGGAACAGGTTCCGGCGGAATGGTCAATGTTTCAAAGGTGACCGGCATAGTTGACGGACTGCTTGAAGCAGGAGTCAAGATAAATGAAGAGCTGCTCGGAATATACCACAGATGGGACGAAGAAAATCCGTTTGAGCTCGGAGACGGCTGGGGAGCAGAACCCTGGGCACAGAAGGAAATGCCTCTTGATGACAGTATTGTTGAGGCTGCTGCTGCAAAAGGCAGCAGAGCGATCGTTATAATCGGCAGAACTGCCGGCGAGGAGCAGGACGCAAGAGCAGAAGCGGGATCTTTCCTTTTATCCGAGCTTGAGATTGATATGCTCAGAAAGGTCAGAAAATATTTCGGTAAGGTTATCGTTCTGCTCAATGTGGGTAGTTTAATAGATATCAATGAAATAAACGAGGTGTGCCCTGATTCATTATTATACGTTTGGCAGGGCGGCATGACAGGCGGAACCGGTACAGCAGCTGTACTTACCGGAAAGGTGAGCCCGTCGGGAAAACTGCCGGATACGATAGCGGTAAAAATATCGGACTATTCTTCTGATCAGTATTTCGGCAACAAGGAAAAGGCTGTCTATACAGAGGATATATATGTGGGCTATCGCTGGTTTGAGACATTTGCCGCTGACAAGGTGATGTATCCTTTCGGATTCGGATTATCATACACGACCTTCAGCATAGAGACTGTATCAGTCAGCGGAGACAGAGAGCTCACTTTCACAGTTAATGTTACAAATACGGGCAAATATTCAGGCAAAGAAGTTGTACAGCTCTATGTCGGCAAGCCTCAGGGGAAACTCGGACAGCCTGCAAGAGAGCTTTGCGGCTTTGAGAAAACGAATTTACTGAAGCCTGGTGAGACACAGAGCGTCGTGATTTCTGTAAACAGGGAAAAGCTTGCTTCCTACGATGATTCCGGAATTACCGGCAATCCATACTGCTGGGTGCTTGAAGAAGGAGAATATGTATTCTACGCAGGTTCTGATGTACATACGGCGGAAAAGGTCTACAGCTTTGTACAGGACAAAACTGTTGTTATTGAAAAATGCTCTCAGGCAATGGCTCCGGTCGAAGCGTTTGAGCGTATAAAAGCTCAGAAAAACGGAGAGATCTATACTTATAAAATGGAAAGCGCTCCCCTGAGCAGAATAAATGAGGAAAAACGCAGAACAGACGCCATTCCCGAAGAGATACATTATACAGGTGATAAGGGAATAAAGCTTGCAGATGTCAAAAACGGAAAGAACTCCATGAAGGAATTTATTGCACAGCTTTCGGACAATGCTCTTTCAAGCATAGTACGCGGCGAAGGTATGGGAAGTCCGAGGGTAACTGCCGGTACTGCTTCTGCTTTCGGCGGTGTATCTGATGAGCTTGAAAGCTTCGGTATTCCTGCCTGCTGCTGCTCGGACGGTCCGTCCGGTATGCGTCTTGACTGCGGAACAAAAGCGTTCAGCCTGCCTAACGGAACTCTTATTGCCTCTACGTTCAATCGTGAGCTTGTACGTGAGCTTTTCACATTTATGGGAATGGAAATGAAGGCTAACAAGGTGGACTGCCTGCTCGGTCCTGGCATGAATATACACAGGCACCCACTCAACGGACGCAATTTTGAATATTTCTCCGAAGATCCGTATCTGACAGGTCAGATGGCAGCTGCAGAGCTCAGAGGACTTCACGGTATTGGAGTTACTGGTACTGTAAAGCACTGCTGTGCGAATAATCAGGAAACCAACAGGCATTTCCTGGATTCGGTCGTTTCGGAAAGAGCTTTGCGTGAGATATATCTTAAAGGTTTTGAGATAGCCGTGAAAGAAGGCGGAGCAAAGACCATAATGACAACATACGGTGCGGTTAACGGTTTGTGGACAGCCGGAAACTTTGATCTCAATACAGTCATTCTAAGGAACGAATGGGGATTTAAGGGCTTTACGATGACAGACTGGTGGGCAAATGTCAATTTCCGAGGCAGCGAGCCTGAGAGAAGCTATTATGTTCCTATGATACGCGCTCAGAACGATGTATACATGGTTTGCTCCGACAGTGCCTGCGTTGATGAGAAAATTATGGCAGCACTGGAGCAGGGTGTAATTACAAGAGCAGAACTGCAGCGCAATTCAGCCAATGTTCTTGGATTTGTACTGACTACCGACGCAATGAAGAGAGTAACCGGAGAGGCTGATAAGGTCAGGATAATAAACAGGGACGACAGCGAGGAAAACTCTGATGGACCGGTCGTATTCTATGATATCGACAAGGAGCTGAAAATTGACCTCAGCGGTTTGAAGAGCATTAAAGGGCAGAATTATGCATTTGCGCTTATATTGAAGAATATGGGCTGGTATAAGGTCACAGTGACCGCTTCGTCAACACAGAGCTCTCTTGCACAGATACCTGTAACTGTTTTCGCTATGGGTACTCCCTGCAGTACTCTTACATGGAACGGTACAGACGGCAGGAAGGTGCCTATTTCCTGTGAGATACCATTGTTCTCGCGTTTTTCGGCAATAAGGCTTTATTTTGCACAAAACGGTCTGACTCTTCATGACATCGAGTTTGAACTTGTAAAAGAAGTCGATAATATGGATATTGCATTTTCACCGGAGGAAAATTGATGAACATTCAGATCTTTGGCACTAAAAAGTGCTTTGACAGCAAGAAGGCGGAACGCTATTTCAAGGAGCGCGGTATCAAGTATCAGTTTATTGATATGAAAGAAAAGGGTATGAGCCGCGGAGAGTTCAACAATGTAAGGAAAGCTGTCGGCGGCACAGAAAAGCTTATCAACAGCGCTTCAAAGGATAAGGACCTTCTTGCTTTGCTCAATTATCTCTCTGAAGAGGATAAGGAAGAGAAGATTCTTGAAAATCCGCAGATAATCATTACTCCTGTTGTCAGAAACGGCGCAAAAGCGACGATAGGCTATTGTCCGGAAGTCTGGAAAGACTGGGAATAAATAGTTAAATAATAAAAATATAATAAAAAACGTAAAAAATTGCTAAAAGGTAGTGCATTTTTTCTTTAAATATGTTATAATTACAATATGTTAGTTTTCTGCTGACACGTAAATGACGAAAAATGGCTATTTTTCGCTTAATAAAATTTTATCAGGGATTTTTTCCCGAAAGGAGCTATAATTATGGGTATTATTCAGGCAGCTCTCGTCGGAGCATCTCAGACTCTTGCTGATACATGGGAAGAGTTCTATACTTGTGACGCTCTCCCTACTGATGTCCTGGTCGTTAGAGCCAAGAAGCAGCTTGGAAAGCACTCTTCCAACACAAAGGGAAATGACAATGTAATTTCTGACGGAAGCGGCATTGTTGTTCATGAGGGTCAGGCAATGATCATGGTTGATCAGGGAATGGTGACCGAGATAGCTACAAAGCCGGGTATATATAAGTATCAGACAGGTACATCTCCCAGCATCTTCAACAGCAGCTTCGGTACTGGCCTCAAGGATATGTTCAAGGAAATGTGGGACCGTATCAAGCACGGCGGTACAGCTGCAAAGGATCAGAGGATCTATTACTTTAATATGAAGGAACTGCTTGACAATAAGTTTGGTACACAGAATCCTGTTCCTTTCAGAATGGCATATCAGGATCTCGGCAGAAGCTTTACTGTAGGAGTTCGCTGCAATGGTGTATATTCATACAGAATTGCCGATCCTGTACTTTTCTATGTAAATGTTTGCGGAAATGTAGCAGACAAGTATATGCGTTCACAGCTCGACAATCAGCTGAAGAGCGAGTTCCTTGATTCACTCCAGCCTGCATTTGCTTCTATATCTGCATCAGGAATCAGATACGATGAGCTTCCCGGCAGACAGAGAGAAGTAAAGGCTGCTATCGAGACCGAAGTTAATCCTATGTGGAAGGAAAAGAGAGGTCTTGAGATCCAGACTGTAAATATCAATTCCGCAACTATTTCCGATGAAGATACAAAGAGAATCCAGGAATTTGAAGACAGAGCATGGAACCGTGACCCCGGCAACGCTGCTGCATCACTTGTTGAAGCTCAGGCACAGGCTATGCAGAATGCTGCAAATAATCCCAACGGCGCTGCTATGGGACTTTTCGGAATGGGCATGGCTCAGCAGGCAGGCGGCACCAACGCTCAGAATCTTTTCGGAATGGCTCAGCAGAATCAGGCACAGCATACTGCTCAGGCAGCACCCGCTGCAGGAGGAGCTCCGGCAGATTCATGGAAGTGCGAGTGCGGTGAGATTAATACAGGCAAGTTCTGTTCATCATGCGGCAAATCCAAGCCTGCAGTTCTTACACCGGATGGCTGGACCTGTGAATGCGGCTCTGTAAACAAGGGAAGATTCTGTTCTAACTGCGGAAAGAAGAAGCCCGAAGGCGCACCGCTTTATAAGTGCGACAAGTGCGGCTGGGAACCTGAGGATCCCAAGAATCCTCCTAAGTTCTGCCCTGAGTGCGGCGATCCTTTTACAGATGACGATATTGTAAAGTAAATCATACATAAACGGGCAGACCTTAGCGTCCGCCCGTTTTAAATAGTATATAACCGAAACGAGGTTTGCATATGTCAGATTTAAATGAGTACAAATGTCCGGCATGCGGAGCCCCGATCCACTATGATATTACTAAAGAAAGCATGACCTGCCACTTTTGTAATAGTACATTTGACCTTGAATATATAAAATCCCATATCATAATACCAGTTGATGAAAAACTTTCGGATTTTGACTGGGTTGAAAGATCAAGATATGTATGGGAGCCTTATGAGCCGGACGGGCTTGAGGAGTTCACCTGTCCCTCCTGCGGCGGAACGATCGTAACAAAAGCATTCTATGCTACCGCAAAATGTCCTTTTTGCAGGAATTACGTTATTATTTCTTCTGATTTGGACGGAGATATACGTCCCGATAAGGTGATACCATTTAAAGTACCGTCTAATGTTTTTCTGGAGAAATATACGGAATACATATCAGAGTTCAAAAATGTTCCCAGGGAATTCAGAAGTAAGGACGTTCAGAAAAAGATAGTCGGTTGTTTCATACCGGTATGGAGGTACAGCTGCACGTATAGACCTGAGGAGCAATTTGATATAAGTGTAAATCACTATCCTATACTTGCAAATGATGCGGATATATGCGAAGAAGTGTTTTATTCGCTTCTGCCTTTTGAATACAGCGATTCGGAAGATTTTTCCGAATCTTACATTGCAGGCTTTTCTGCCAGCAGATATATTATCGGAGCAGAAAACGCCATGAAAAGCACCGATTCTGTATTGCAGGCTATTTACAATGAAGAATCCGGTGTCAAAGCGATTTCAAATAAAACGGAAGCTGAAAAGCCTTTGGATACAGGCAGAAAAATGGACAGGCTGCTTAAAGTCGGTTTGAATAAATATATACAAAACAGGAAGCTGTCTTATTATCTTGTACCTGTATGGCTTCTTGATATAACCTATAACGGAGAGAAATTCACTTATGCCATGAACGGGCAGACCGGAAAAATGCGTGTTGATAATGTACCTAAAAAATCTAAAGCTGCCGTCTGGACATGGCTGATATACCCGCTATTGCAGGCATTGCTGATCGCCTGTGCATATTTGGCAGTAAAAAGAATGGGAATGGGTGTAATTATCCTGATCTTGGTTTTGGCATTTTTTATATCTGTATTCAATTACTATTTTACGAAAAGTATGCGAAAAAAGCTGTCAGAAAAACGGGTATACTTCAAATCTGGGCGATTTGAAGAGCAAAAGGTCTGGAGCATAAATGATTTTATGATCCGGCATTGATTAAAAGATTAATAATTACAGAGGTGAAATGAATGTCTGATGTAATAGAATATAAATGTCCTGCCTGCGGCGGCAAGCTTGAATTCAGTTCAGGCTCCCAGAAGATGAGATGTCCGTTCTGTGAATCGGAATTTGATGTTGATTCCATAAAGGATCATGACAACAGTCTTGAAAATATAAAAGACGATGATATGAACTGGGAAACAACAGCCGGAAACAGCTGGCAGCAGAGTGAAACTGAAAATATGCGCGTTTATACGTGCAAATCCTGCGGCGGCGAGATCATTACCGATCCTACAACTTCTGCTTCAAAATGTCCGTACTGTGATAATCCGGTTGTTATGTCAGGCAATTTTTCTGGTGATCTGAAGCCGGATTATATAATTCCGTTCAAATTGGACAAGGAAGCTGCAAAGGCTGCTCTGAACAAGCACCTTGAAGGAAGAAAGCTGCTCCCGAAAGTTTTCAGGGATCAGAATCATATTGATGAGATCAAAGGTGTTTATGTTCCGGTATGGCTGTTTGACGCTGACGCAGAGGGAAAAATGCTTTTCAAAGGCGAAAAGATAAGAAACTGGAGCGATGGTAAGTTCAATTATGTTGAAAGAAGCTATTTTTCCGTAAAAAGAGAGGGTAATGTTCAATTTGAGCTTGTTCCTGTTGATGGTTCATCAAAAATGCAGGACGACCTTATGGAATCCATCGAGCCTTTTGACTTTAAAGACGCCGTCGAGTTCAAAACGGCATACCTCTCAGGCTATCTCGCGGACAGGTACGATGTTAATGCCGAAGAAAGCATAGAACGCGCAAATGAAAGGATCAAGAATACTACCGAGCAGATATTCGCTTCTACGATCCAGGGCTACAGCGCCCTTACAAAAGAGAGCGGTTCTGTAAGCCTTCATAACGGAAGATCAAAATATGCGCTTTATCCTGTGTGGATACTTAACACTACATGGAATGGTTCAAAATATGTTTTCGCGATGAATGGTCAGACCGGTAAATTCGTTGGAGATCTTCCGATTGATCCAGGAGCTTCTGCAAAATATTTCTGGGGCATTGCCGCGGCGGTTACTGCGGTCTGCTTTGGAATATCGCTTCTTATGGGACTTGGCTGAGGAGGTATAGGCAATGTATAGAAAAAGAATGATCTCCGCTATAACAGTATTCATTACTATGATCCTGTTAGCCATAAGCTTTAATATTGTTGCATTTTCAGCACATACAGGAATGATCGCTGCTGCCGATTATGAGTTTGAGTTCATAGACGAGGACGATACGACGGAAGTATATGCATATGACACCGGAGACGATGAGAGTGATATAATCGAATTCAGCACCAATGGAAACAGTTATGATGATACTGTATACTATGGGGCAGATGTGAGAGAAAAAACATTCGATCCTGTAAAGGCTTTTATTATAAGTCTTATTATAGGTCTTATTGTTGCGTTTATAGCGGTTTCGATAATGAAATCCAATATGAAGTCAGTGTACAAAAAGCAGGGAGCTTCTGATTACAGGAAGCAGAACGGCTTTGACCTTAAAGTAAAATCCGACACTCCGCTTGGTTCAAGAATTGAAAAGAGCCCTGTGATCAGAGTTGAAAACACATCTCAGCGCAGCTCAAAGAACTGAAATTATAAATTAATTATTTTTATGTTGACAAACAAAAGCGTTTGTTGTATAATTAATGTAATATGGCGTTTTATAGCTGTAGTTTGGTGATATGTTAATGATATCAAGAAAAAGTTTAATGGAGGAAACAGATATATGTGCGGAATTGTTGGATTTACCGGCAGCGCTCAGGCTGCGCCGATACTGCTCGACGGACTTTCCAAGCTTGAGTACAGAGGTTATGACTCGGCAGGAATCGCTGTAAGAGACGGTGAAAAGGATACAGAAGTTGTAAAAGCAAAGGGCAAGCTTAAAGTACTCAAGGAGATGACCAATAACGGTGACGCTGTCAGGGGCGACTGCGGAATCGGTCATACCCGCTGGGCAACTCACGGTGAACCTTCTGCTCTGAACGCTCATCCCCATTCAAGTGACGATGAAAATGTTATCGCCGTTCACAACGGAATCATCGAAAACTATCAGGAGCTTAAAGAAAAGCTCGTAAAAAGCGGCTATTCCTTTGTTTCTCAGACAGATACAGAGGTAGCGGTAAAGCTTATAGACTATTATTTCAAAAAGTACGGTCTTGGTCCTGTTGATTCGATCGCACGTGCAATGATAAGAATAAGAGGTTCATATGCACTTGCTGTAATGTTCAAGGATTATCCCGGTGAGATCTATACAGCACGTAAGGACAGTCCGATGATAATCGGCATATCAAACGGCGAGACCTATGTAGCTTCCGACGTTCCTGCAATACTGAAATATACAAGAAATGTTTACTATATCGGCAATATGGAGATCGCTAAGCTTGTAAAGGGCGGCGTAACATTCTATAATATTGACCGTGAAGAGATCGAAAAGCCTCTCACAGAGATCAAGTGGGACGCAGAGGCTGCTGAAAAGGGTGGATATGAACACTTCATGCTCAAGGAGATCCATGAGCAGCCCAAGGTAGTTCGTGACACTATCAATTCAGTAGTAAAGAACGGAAAGATCGACTTCTCCGATGTTGGACTCACAGATGAGGAGATGCAGAAGATAAGCCAGATCTACATAGTTGCCTGCGGAAGCGCATATCATGTTGGTATGGCTGTACAGTATGTTGTTGAGGACTTTACGTCTATACCTGTAAGAGTAGAGCTCGCGTCTGAGTTCAGATACAGAAAGATGACCCTCGTTCCCAACAGCCTTGTTATCATTATCAGTCAGTCCGGTGAGACTGCCGACAGCCTTGCGGCTCTCAGAGAAGCAAAGGAAAAAGGTATCAAGACTCTTGGTATCGTCAATGTTGTCGGTTCATCCATTGCCCGTGAAGCAGACAATGTATTCTATACACTTGCAGGTCCTGAAATATCTGTTGCTACTACCAAGGCTTACAGCACACAGCTTATCGCCGGATATCTTCTTGCTATGCAGTTTGCTGTTGCAAGAGGTGAAATGACAGAGGGACAATGCGAAGAACTTCTTAAAGAGCTTTTCACTATCCCTGATAAGATCAAGAAGATACTTGAGGATAAAGAGCGTATTCAGTGGTACGCAAACAAGCTTGCCGGCGCAAAGGATGCTTTCTTCATAGGACGCGGCATAGACTATGCTATCGGTCTTGAGGGTAGCCTCAAGATGAAGGAGATCAGCTATATTCATTCCGAGGCATATGCTGCAGGCGAACTGAAGCACGGACCTATAAGTCTTATTGAGGAGGGTATTCCGGTAATCGGCGTACTTACCCAGCAGGAGCTTTACGAAAAGACTGTAAGCAATATGGTAGAGGTAAAGAGCCGCGGAGCTTCACTTATGGGACTTACAACCTATGGTAATTACAGCATTGAAGATCTTGCTGATTTTACAGTATATATTCCCCAGACCGACCCTCATTTCGCAGGAAGTCTTTCGGTAATACCGCTTCAGCTCCTCGGATACTATGTATCCGTTGCAAAGGGCTTTGATGTTGACAAGCCAAGAAACCTTGCAAAGAGTGTAACAGTAGAATAAAAAGTATAAAGGCTGTCGCGTGAAGCGTCAGCCTTTAATTCTGATATCAGGAGTTAGTATGGAAAAAGAAAAATTATCAATAACAGAGCTCGGAAATCCCGCTAAACCTCATGGCGAAGCAGGTATTGAAATGCTGAGGGGCATGAACGAGCACCATTCTGCCGTTACCGGCTGGGCACTGGACTTTCTTGAGCTTGGGGCTGAAGATATTGTTCTGGATATCGGCTGCGGCGGCGGAGAAACACTCAGACGTATGTCAGAAAAAATCAGTGAAGGAAAGCTGTATGGGGTCGATCATTCAGAAGTTTCGGCCATGCTTTCAGAAAAACATAATATGAAGGACGTTGAATGCGGAAAAATAAGCATTATAAAAGCTTCTGTAGAAAAGCTTCCTTTTGAAGAAAACACTTTCGACAAGATCATCACTGTGGAAAGCTTTTATTTCTGGCCTGATCCGGCTGAAAATCTCAGGGAAGTGCGCAGAGTTCTCAGAAAAGGCGGACGATTGTTTATCGTTGCCGATATAAATGGTGATGCAGAACTTGACGAAAAAGATATCGAAGGCATACGAAAGTTCCATCTTTTTAACCCTACGGTTGCGGAATTCCGTTCGCTGCTGGGAAATGCCGGATTTACTGACATAAGGATACATACTCAGCCCGGAGAGAAATGGGTTTGTGCAGAGGGAAGAAAGTAAAGATCATTTCTTACCATAGACAGGTGATATATCCGGCACATCGCCTATAATTACAGTTTCAGCGATAAGGAATTCAAATTCGGTATGAGTATTGAATTTATAAAGCGGTGTTGATGAGGTTACATTTACTGAGATAACAGCTGAAATGTGATGCTTGGTCTGATTTATACCTGCGCTTTCCAGTTCGCTTTTGATTTTTACGTCTGCTGAGCCCAAAGGACTGATCCTTATATGTATTTTTGGTCCTTTGCCATTAAAAACGTAGGTTTGAGTAAGAGTCCCTATCGGTATTTCAGTTTTGGCTTTGTCCGCGCTTTTAAGTCTCTGATTTATCAGAAGCGTAAGTTCTGACTGCACTTTATTAATAGTATAAGGAATGGTCTCGACAGACGCTGCCTGTTTTTTTTCGTTGTAAAGTACGGCTGCAAAATCACTGTATCTGTACCTGTTATCTCTCAGATATCCGGAAACTGTGCTTTCGATTATCTCTGCGGCGATCTTCTCTGAGAAGTGTTCAGCCTGCTCGGTTACCACTGGTTTGAGAAGTTTTTCTGTTCTGATCACGGAAAAAATCAGTAAAAATATGATTAAAAACATATATATACCGATCATTTTCCGGTTCCTGCGAGTTCTTTTTCTCATTTTTTCCCTCCGCTTTATATTCATTATATTCACCATTATCTGATAAGGACACAACATTTAATATATGGACAAAATTATTTTTTTGTGATACAATTAAGCAAATAGCTTATATGACCGAGGTGAAATGATGAAAAACATAACTATCGGAATAACCGCTCATGTTGATTCGGGAAAAACAACACTTGCTGAGGCTATATTGTATAAAACAGGTGTTATACGGAAGCTCGGCAGAGTGGATAACGGTAATTCAGCGCTTGACACCGACTCTATAGAAAGAGAGCGTGGTATCACAATTTTTTCCTCACAGGCTGAATTTACTGTTGACGGCACAAGATATACCCTTCTTGATACTCCCGGACACGTTGATTTTACAGCTGAAACCGAGCGAACAATGTGTGTACTGGACTATGCTGTCCTTGTTATAAGCGGTACCGACGGTGTACAGAGCCATACTCATACTTTATGGAAACTTCTCCAGAAGTATGAGGTGCCGGTATTCATTTTTGTAAATAAAATGGATCTTATAGGTGCTGACAAAAGCTCGATAATCCGTAACCTGAGCAGTAAGCTGTCAGCCGGCTGTGTCGATTTTACGGGAAGCAGTGCTGAAATAGCCGAGGCTTCTGCGTACTGTTCGGAAAAACTTATGGAAAAGTTTATTTCTGAGAGCAGTATAGGAATCACTGACATTGCAGAAGCTGTAAAGAACAGAGAAATATTTCCGTGTTTTTTTGGTTCTGCACTCAAAATGGAAGGTATCGACGAATTTATTGATATACTGCACAGATATACCGAGGTTTCAGCTTATTCCAATGAATTCGGAGCTAAGGTCTATAAGATATCATACGATCCCAAGGGTACAAGGCTTACTCATGTCAAAATAATGGGCGGACAGCTTGGAATGCGTGATGAGATATGTTACAGAGACAGTGACGGCAATGATGTTTCTGCCAAGGTAAGTTCTATAAGATTCTATACCGGTGAAAAATTCCGTAACGCAGAATATGCTGACCCCGGTGATGTATGCGCCGTTACTGGTCTTCCGGAAACATATGCCGGACAGGGGATAGGATTTATAAGGAACAGTGAGAGAGCATATATCGAACCTGTTATGACTTATAAGGTGATAGTGCCTGATGATATTAATGTATATGACGCGCTGAAGGATCTGAGGATACTTGAAGATGAAGATCCGCAGCTCCACATTGTATGGGATGAACAGAACAGGGAGATACACATTCAGCTTATGGGGGCAGTACAGATAGAGGTGCTTACACGCAAGATCAAGGAAAAATTTGGCTTTTCAGCCGGTTTTGCCGACGGTGCGGTAGCTTATAAAGAAACGATACGTTTTCCTGTTGAGGGCATAGGACACTATGAGCCGCTGAGACATTATGCGGAGGCGCACATTCTCCTTGAACCTCTCCCATTAGGCAGCGGACTTGTATTTGATACATCATGCTCTGAGGATGAGCTTGACAGAAACTGGCAGAGACTGATACTAACTCATCTTGCCGAGAAAACGCATTTAGGTGTACTGACTGGTTCGCCGATAACTGATATGAAGCTTACGCTGGTCGCAGGAAAAGCTCACCTGAAGCACACAGAAGGAGGAGACTTCCGTCAGGCGACATACAGAGCTGTCAGACAGGGGCTCAGATGTGCGGAATCAGTTCTTCTCGAACCATATTACGAGTATGAACTGGAGATACCTAATGAAAATGTCGGAAGGGCAATATCAGATCTTCAGCATATGTCAGCTGAATTCTGCAGTCCCGAAGCAAATGGAGATATCTCAGTAATAAAAGGAATGGCACCGGTTTCGGAGCTCAGCAGCTATCAGGCAGAGGTAATTGCTTATACACGGGGGAAGGGGCGCTTGTCGCTTAATTTCAGCGGATACAGGGAATGTCATAACACAGACGAGGTAGTTGCAGATATTGGATATGATTGCAACGGTGATATTGAAAACAGTGCTGATTCAATATTCTGTTCGCACGGAGCAGGCTACAATGTAAAATGGGACGAGGTCTATGACAATATGCACCTTCCTCTCGCAACGGCTGGTAAAGACGATTCAGAAAACTCTGAGGATAGGAAACTAAAAGCGTCGCGTTTTATTGAAAAGGCTGTGAGCGATGAAGAGCTTATGGCTATATTCGAGATGACCTACGGAAAGATAAACCGCGAGCCGAGCCGAGCTTTCAAAAAGACAAAAGCTGTAAATATAGAAGACAAGAGTATACGGTTGCCAAAGTATTCGGGACCGGATTACCTTCTCGTTGACGGTTATAATATTATTTTTTCATGGGAAGATCTGAAAAAGATCGCTGAAGAAAACCTTGATGCTGCAAGGGGAGAGCTTATAAACAGGATGTGCAATTATCAGGGATACGCCGGCTGCGAGCTCATTCTCGTATTTGACGCTTATAAAGTCAAAGGAAAGCACCGTGATATCGAAAAATACTGTAACATTAATATAGTATATACAAAGGAATCTGAGACAGCGGATACGTATATCGAGAAAGTAACACACTCTCTTTCAAAGGATCACCGTGTCCGTGTGGCAACCTCTGACGGCGTCGAGCAGATGATAATTTTAGGCAATGGAGCAATGAGAATATCAGCATCCGAATTCAAAAAAAGATGTATCGCGGCAGAAACCGCAATTAAAGAGTATATTGAGACTATGAAATAGCAAAAAAGGACTTGCATAATGCAGGTCCTTTTGTCATTTTATTACATGATTTTGTTTAATATAAAAAATAAATACAAATTTTGTAAAAAGAGTGGAAATTTCAAACGGTATATGATATAATAATTTTTGATTGGGATTTTTGCCGGAAGGTATTGATCCTTGTTCCCATAAGGGAAACAGTGTAATTTTATCTGCTATGCAGATTTATATTTTGAGGAGGCTTGTACATGAAAAAAGTGCAACTGACAGAAACCGTATTACGTGATGCCAATCAGTCGCTGATGGCTACTCGTCTTCCATATTCGGACTATGAGGGTATCCTTTCCGATATGGACAAAGCAGGTTATTATTCAATCGAATGCTGGGGCGGAGCAACATTTGACTCATGCCTGCGCTATCTTGGAGAAGATCCGTGGGAAAGACTTCGCAATCTCAGAAAGAACCTTCCCAATACCAGACTCCAGATGCTTCTCAGAGGACAGAACCTTCTGGGATATAAGCATTATCACGATGACGTAGTTGAGAAATTCGTTGAGCTTTCTATCAAGAATGGTATCGACGTTATCCGTATCTTTGACGCTCTCAACGATTTCAGAAATATCGAGACAGCCCTTAATGCAACAAAGAAGTATGCTACTGAAAAGACTATCGCATCAGGCTGTATCTCTTATACACAGAGTCCTGTACATACAGTTGACAAGTACATCGAGATGTGCAAGGAGCTCAAGACTATGGGCTTTGATACTATCTGCCTCAAGGATATGGCAGGAACCATGTCACCATATGAAGCTGAGCATCTTATCAAGGGAATCAAGGACGCTATCGGCGATATGACGCTTATTCTTCATACTCACTGTACTACAGGTATGGCATATATGACACTTACAAAGGCTATCGAGTCAGGCATAGATGTTATCGACTGCGCTACTTCATGCTTCTCAGGCGGTACTTCACAGCCTTCAACAGAGACTATGTACTACGCTCTCAGCCAGTACGGAATTGACAGCGGTCTTAAAGAAGATATCATCAACAAGGTAAATGACTACTTCAAGCCTATCAAACAGAAGTATATCGACAACGGTCAGCTCAATCCCAAGAGCCTTGCAACCGACGCACAGGCACTTGTGTACAAGGTTCCCGGCGGTATGCTTTCAAATATGATAGCAAATCTTACAGATATGCACGCAATGGATAAGTTTGACGCTGCTCTTGCAGAGATCCCGAAGGTTAGAGCAGATATGGGCTATCCTCCGCTTGTTACACCTCTTTCACAGATGGTAGGAAATCAGGCTGTAACAAACGTGCTTGTCGGTGAAAGATACAAGAACATCTCCAAGGAGATAAAGAACTATATAAAGGGCGAGTACGGTAATCCTCCCGCACCTATAGCACAGGAACTGGTTGATAAGGTTCTCGGTGACAGCGAAGCTGTTGACTGCCGTATAGAAGACCAGAAGCGTACAGGTGAGGAATTTGCTGACGCTAAGAAGGTACTCGGCGATCTTTGCCGCAGTGAAGAGGACGTAATGAGCTATATCTGCTACCCCGATCAGACCCTGAAGTTCCTCAAGGATCGTAAAGCCAAGGAAGAAAACGAAGCAGTTTACACTATCGAGGCTATGTAAGGGGAGGGAAACTATGTTTGATAATGTTATTCTTTCCGCTGCTGCTGAGAGTTTAGATGATATTACGATAGGCGACGCTGCTGTAACTGCTATATTCGGATACACAGTAGTTTTTGCAGGACTTGTATGCCTTATGATAGTATTGTACTGTACTGGTGCGTACTTTAAATCAAAAAATGCCAAGGAAGAGGCTGCTAAAAAGGCTGCTGCCGAAGTAAAGGCTGCACCTGCTGCCGCTGAGGTTAAGGCAGAGCTCCCTCTTGCTCCCGGTTCAGCCGGTCACATAAAGCTCTTTGACGTTCCTGATAAGGAAGCTGCTATGATAATGGCTATTGTTGCAGACAAAATGCAGAAGCCGCTCAATGAGCTGCACTTTATTTCCATTAAGGAGGTCAAATAATCATGAAGTATAAAGTTACACTTAACGGTAAGACTTATGAAGTAGAAGTAGAACAGGGAAAGGCTGTTCTTCTTGACGAATATGAGGCACTCGCACCTGCACCTGCCGCTGCGGCTGCACCTGTTGCCGCTGCTCCTGCAGCAGCTCCCGCTCCTGCGGCTGCACCTGCTGCTCCCGTAAATCTTGCGGCAGGCGAAACTGTTACAGCTCCTATGCCCGGCAATATCATCAGAGTTGATGTTGCACAGGGTGATACGGTAAAGGCTGGTCAGATACTCGTTATTCTCGAAGCTATGAAAATGGAAAATGAAATAGTAGCTCCTAAGGACGGTACAGTTGCTCAGGTAGTTACAAGCAAGGGTTCTGTTGTAGACACAGGCGCTCCTCTTGTTGTTATAGCATAAGGAGGGCAAGTAGATGGATATTCTTGAAACCCTGAAAACTTTGTGGAATGATTCAGGTTTCCAAAGCTTTTTCGTTAACGGCGGATGGAAGAACCTTATAATGATAATTATTTCCTGTGTTCTTCTTTACCTCGGAATCAAAAAGAAGTTTGAACCGCTTCTTCTCGTTGGTATCGCATTCGGCTGTCTGCTCGTAAATCTTTCGTACTTTGGTGCGGGATCTACAGACGCCCTTTATCACTTGGATCTGTGGGATAACTTCCTCAATCACGACCACCCTGACTATCACAGCTACGGCGCTATCATGCGTAACGGCGGACTCCTTGATATCCTTTACATAGGTGTTAAGGCTGGTATCTATCCTTCACTCATTTTCATGGGCGTTGGCGCGATGACTGACTTTGGTCCGCTTATCTCCAATCCTAAGAGCCTTCTCCTCGGAGCTGCCGCTCAGATGGGTGTATTCCTCGCATTCTTCGGTGCCGTTTGCCTTGGATTTACAGGAAACGAAGCTGCTTCCATCGGTATCATCGGCGGTGCCGACGGACCCACAGCTATCTTCCTTACTACAAAACTTGCTCCTCATCTTCTCGGACCTATCGCTATCGCGGCATATTCCTATATGGCTCTCATTCCTATGATTCAGCCTCCGATAATGAAACTCCTTACTACAAAGAAGGAGAGAGAGGTAAAGATGGAGCAGACTCGTGTAGTTTCAAAGACAGAGAAGATAATTTTCCCTATAATTGTTGCAATGTTCGTTATTCTTCTTCTTCCTTCAACAGCTCCTCTTGTTGGCTGCCTTATGCTGGGCAACCTCTGGAGAGAGTGCGGAGTTACAGAAAGACTTTCAGATACTGTTCAGAATGCTCTTATGAATATTGTAACTGTATTCCTCGGAATCTCAGTTGGTGCTACAACTGCTGCTGAGCGTTTCCTCTCCCTTGAGACTATCAAGATAGTAGTTCTTGGTCTTACAGCATTCTGCTTCTCGACAGTCGGCGGACTTCTTGTCGGTAAGATCATGTATAAGCTCTCAGGCGGCAAGATCAATCCTCTTATCGGTTCTGCCGGTGTTTCAGCCGTTCCTATGGCTGCACGTGTATCACAGATGGAGGGTCAGAAGGCTAATCCTTCAAACTTCCTTCTCATGCACGCTATGGGACCGAATGTTGCGGGCGTTATCGGCTCTGCTATCGCTGCCGGCTTCCTGCTTGCAGTATTTAAGTGATAATAAAAGCCCGAAAGCGGTCAGAACGACTTGCTTTCGGGTTTGCTTTTTCAGATATACTTGCTTCCTTCCTTTACGCTAAGAGCAGACAGATCATTTTTACGCCTGCTGATAAAGTTTTTTACCCATTCGGGAGCTGTTTTTGAATATTCTCTTAAAGCCCAGCCTATAGCCTTATTGATGAAAAATTCGTCGCTGCCGAGGCAGTTGGATATTATTTCCTCCAGCAATCCGGTATCGGTTTTGTCCTTATAGGCTAATTGATGAAGAATAGCACTCCTTTTAAGCCATATATCACTGCCGGCAGACCATTTCAGCATAAGCTTGCTCACACGTTGGTCTTTTAAGCCTATTTCACCTATGACCTTGCAGAGAAAGTCAGTAGTGTCCCACCACGGTTTAGTAACGATATAATGTTGTATTTTATCTGTATTTTTGTAAACTAAATACTTTTTCATTGCAAAGAGATAATCATAAACAAGATACTGGAACTCTCTGTGATCGTCTTCATAGCATTTATCAAGGAATGACCAGTCTATATTCTTAGAAGCCTTTTCAGTTTTCAGGAAGTCTTTATAAAGCGCTTTACGTTCAGGCGTTGCGATACCGTAAAATATAAACTTATTTTTCATGTACTTAGACATTGAAGCAGCGGTTTCTGTATTTTTACTGTTCACAAAAAGCTCCTTAATATTTGTGTATTTATCCATATATACCACCTCCTATTGTTTTGGATCATTAGTTCGTTTACTAAGATTATACATGATGCATGGGGCATTGTCAAGAATTATATAAATCAATTAATAAATTCTACGATGTCTGAACAGTTCATTTTTTCTATATTACATATCCAAAGAAAAAAATTTCCTGTTTAACATGAAAAAAATCACGGAAAGGCTTGCAAATTTTATTAGAATAGTGTAAAATAGAAATGTACGTTGTTAATATTATAACAACATCAATTATGTAATTTATTATAACGAAAGGATGTCATACCCATGGCAGGATTAAACAAGGTTACAGTAGAAGACATTAATGTTAAGGGCAGAAAGGTTCTCGTAAGAGTAGACTTCAACGTTCCTATGAAGGACGGCGTTATCACAAACGATAACAGAATTCAGGCTGCTCTTCCCACTATCAATAAGCTCGTTGAGAACGGTGCAAAGGTTGTTCTTTGCTCACATCTCGGCAAGCCGAAGAATGGTCCCGAAGCTAAGTTTTCGCTTGCTCCTGCAGCAAAGAGACTTGGTGAGCTCGTAAATACAAAGGTTACTTTTGCTGCTGACGATACTGTTGTAGGCGAAAACGCAAAGAAGGCAGTTGCTGCAATGAACGACGGTGAGATCGTTGTCCTTGAGAATACACGTTTCCGCGGCGATGAAGAGACAAAGAACGGCGAGCAGTTCTCAAAGGAGCTTGCTGATCTTATCGACGGCGAAGTATTCGTTATGGACGCTTTTGGTTCTGCTCACAGAGCACACGCTTCAACAGCAGGCGTAACAAAGTTCGTTAAGGAAACTGCTGTAGGCTACCTCATGCAGAAGGAGATCCAGTATCTCGGCAATGCAGTTGAGGTTCCCGAGAGACCTTTTGTTGCTATCCTTGGCGGTGCAAAGGTAGCTGATAAGCTCAATGTTATCTCTAACCTCCTTGAGAAGTGCGATACACTTATCATCGGTGGCGGTATGGCATATACATTTATAAAGGCACAGGGCGGCGCTATCGGTAAGTCACTTGTTGACGAAGAAAAGCTTGACTACTGTAAGGAAATGCTCGCTAAGGCTCAGAAGCTCGGTAAGAAGATACTTCTTCCTGTTGATACAGCTATTGCTGATTCATTCCCGGATCCTATCGACGCAGAGATCAGCGTAGATTATGTTGATGCTGACAAGATCCCTGCTGACAAGATGGGTCTTGATATTGGTCCAAAGACGGCTGCTATCTTCGCTGAGGCTGCTAAGTCTGCAAAGACGGTTGTATGGAACGGACCTATGGGCGTATTTGAGAATCCAACACTCAAGAAGGGTACAGTTGCTGTATGCGAGGCTCTTGCACAGGCTGACGCTACAACTATCATCGGCGGTGGCGATTCGGCTACAGCTGCTATCCAGCTCGGCTTCGCTGACAAGATGAGCCACATCTCAACAGGCGGCGGCGCTTCACTTGAATACCTTGAGGGCAAGGTACTTCCCGGCGTTGCAGCTATCGCTGAAAAGTAATCATACAAACGATAGGGCGGATAGAGATATTCGCCCTTAAACGCAATAAAGCGCATATCCGAATGAAAAACATTGATAAAGTAATAGAAAACGGTATAGGTTTAGTTTCCGTTGCAGTGCTTGTATTTTTGCTGCTGTGTTTTCTTGCCGTATTGATATGGTGCGGTGTGCGCAGCCTTCTTGGAAAAACGCTGAATCTTCCGCCTTCCCACAGAAAATGGGCAAGGATGAGGGCTGATGTCATACGTGATGATGAAACGGATGATATAAGCGTCCGCTTCTTTTACGAATATAAGGAATTTACGGCTAAAATAGACGGTTTTACAGTTTACGGAGATAAGGCTGTTATATATGTTAAGCGTAATGAGCCTGAGGTAGTCAAAGAGTTCATCCCTGTTCCACCCATGTCTGCCCCTGTATATATATCATGTTTTTTCATGGCAGGTATCATTCTGCTTTTCGGAGCAGCTTTATTGACAGGAGTTTTATTATGAAGAAATGTAACTGCAAATTTACCGAGGAACTCAAGAACAGCGGCACAGCTATGTGGCTGTTTGCTTTGTGCAGCTTCCTCACCGGCATCATCGTAGGATTTTTCCTTTCTCCCATAAAGAAAGGCGTAAAGATCGGCTGCAATAACGGCAACAATACTTATGAAAAAGAGCCTGATATGCTTCCATATTACGATGACGACGAAATAAAATTCTGATAAAAGGAGTTAAACAACATGAACAAATCATTAAGAAAGGCAATTATTGCCGGAAACTGGAAAATGAACAAGACACGTCCTGAGGCTAAGGCACTCCTCGAAGCTATCAAGCCCCTCGTTGCAAACGCTGAGGGCAAGATCGAGGTCATTGCTTGTGTTCCTTTCACAAACCTTGAAACAGCTATCAACACAACAGCAGGCAGCAATGTTAAGATCGGTGCAGAGAATGTTCACTTTGAGAAGAGTGGTGCGTTCACCGGCGAGATCTCAGCTGATATGCTCACTGAGCTCGGTGTTGAGTACGTTGTTATCGGTCACAGCGAGAGAAGACAGTACTTCGGCGAGACAGACGAGACAGTAAACAAGAGAACTATCGCTGCTCTTGAAGCAGGTCTCAAGCCTATCGTTTGCGTTGGCGAGCTCAAGTGGGAGCGCGAGTGCAACATCACAGAAGAAGTTATCGCTCGTCAGATCAAGCTTGATCTCTGGTCACTCACAGCAGAGCAGGTAAAGAACGTAGTAATCGCTTACGAGCCGGTATGGGCTATCGGTACAGGTCTTACAGCTACTCCTGATCAGGCTGAGGAAGTTTGCGGATTTATCCGTGCACAGCTTGCAAAGCTCTTTGACAATGCAACTGCTGACGCTGTAACTATCCAGTACGGCGGTTCTATGAACGCTAAGAACGCTGCTGAGCTTCTTGCTAAGCCAAATATCGACGGTGGTCTTATCGGCGGCGCTTCACTGAAGGCTGAGGACTTCAATGTTATCGTACAGGCAGCTATAAACGGTTGATTGTTTATATGACATTAACGGGCGGATCTTATCCGCCCTAATATATGAAAGGATAATAAAAATGGCAAAGAAACCTGTTGCACTTATAATCATGGACGGCTTCGGATACAATCCCGATACATACGGCAACGCTATAGCTGCCGCAAAGAAGCCCAACATAGACAAATATATGGCAGAGTGCCCGCATACTATCATCGGTGCAAGCGGACTTGATGTAGGTCTGCCTGACGGACAGATGGGCAATTCAGAGGTAGGACATACCAATATCGGTGCAGGACGTATCGTCTACCAGATGCTCGTCAAGATATCAAAGGATATCAAGGACGGCACATTCTTTAATAACAAGGCTATCCTTAATGCCATGAACAACTGCAAGGCGAAGGGAAGCGTTCTTCACCTTATGGGTCTTCTTTCACCCGGCGGAGTTCACAGTCATATGGAACACCTTTTCGGTATTGTTGAAATGGCTAAGAAGAACGGTCTCGACAAGGTCTATATCCACGCATTCCTTGACGGAAGAGACGTACCGCCTTCATCAGCTGCCGAATATATGGAAGAAACAGTTGCTGAACTCAAAAAGATAGGTCTTGGAAAGGTCGCAACTATTTCAGGACGTTTCTATGCTATGGATCGTGATAACGCATGGGACAGAGTGGAAAAGGCTTACGCCGCACTGGTTTACGGTGAAGGCGTTAAGGAGTCTGATCCCGTACAGGCTATCAAGAATTCCTATGCAAACGAGGTTACTGATGAGTTTATGCTTCCGACAGTAATTGACGGCGGTGCTCAGATCAAGGCTGATGACAGCGTTATCTTCTTCAATTTCCGTCCTGACAGAGCAAGACAGATCACACGTTCATTTGTTGATCCTGATTTCAGCGGCTTTGAGAGAAGAAACGGCTTCTTCCCTGTGAACTTTGTTTGCATGGCTCAGTATGATGCAACAATGCCAAATGTATCTGTTGCATATCCTCCTGAGCAGCTGACTATGACTATGGGCGAGTACCTATCAAAGCTCGGCAAGACCCAGCTTCGTATCGCAGAGACACAGAAGTATGCACACGTTACGTTCTTCTTTAACGGCGGCGAGGAGAGGCAGTTTGAGGGTGAGGACAGAATACTTATAAAGTCTCCTGATGTTCCTACATTTGATCTCAAGCCTGAAATGAGCGCTTATGAGGTATGCGACGCTGTATGCGAAGCTATAGATTCTGATAAATACGACGTTATCATTCTTAACTATGCGAACTGTGATATGGTCGGTCATACCGGTATATTTGATGCGGCTGTAAAAGCTGTTGAGGCAACTGATACCTGCGTAGGCCGCATGGTTGATAAGATACTTGCTAAAGGCGGTGCAGCTCTTATCACAGCAGATCATGGAAATGCTGACAAGATGATGGAACCGGACGGAAGTCCTTTTACGGCTCATACAACAAATCGTGTACCGCTTATTGCTGTAGGTGTTGAGGGCAAACTGGCAGAAGGCGGCGTTCTTGCTGATCTCGCTCCTACTATGCTTGATATTATGGAAGTTCCTCAGCCTGCTGAAATGACAGGCAAGAGCCTTCTCAGGAAATAATGTAAAAAACGGATCTTCAAGATCCGTTTTTTGTTATATACGGTTAACATTTATGGTTGCAAACACTAACACATTATGATATAATATTCTAAGATTCTAACAGGAGATAAAATAATGTGTAAAAGAAATATGCGCCTTGCAGCTATGGTCGTTGGCTGTATTCTTTTTTCCGGGTGTTCGCAGAACAGTGCCGAAGCGAAATATGATGATACATCACCTTGTTCCCGTGATATATTCGCTATGGATACTTACATGAATCTGAAAGTTTATGGTACGAATGCGGATAAAGCACTTTCGGAAGCAGAAGAAAGAATACTCACCCTTGAAAAAGAGTTATCAGTGACCTCAGACACGAGTGATATATATAAGCTGAATGACGCTAGTGGTGAACCGGTTCAAATATGTGATGACGCTGCTTTTCTTATAGAAAGGTCAAAAGAATTTGGTCTGACAACATCAGGCTGCCTTGACATTACTGTTTTTCCAGTGCTCAGAGAATGGGGATTTACTACCGGGGAATACAGTCTGCCGGATAAGAAAAGGATCAGTGAACTCCTGGAATATGTTGGTTTTGATAGGATACAGATAAACGATAATACAGTTCAGCTGCCTGAAAATGTACAGATTGATCTTGGTGCAGTAACAAAAGGCTATACCGGTGATGAGGTAATCAATATATTACGCTCATATAACATCAAGTCCGGTATCATCAGTCTCGGCGGAAATGTTCAGGCACTCGGTACGAAACCTGATGGAAAAGACTGGAAAGTAGCTGTGCGTGATCCCTTCAAGACGGATACTGATATGTGTATAGTTGAAATAGCGGATAAGGCTGTAATAACTTCAGGAAACTATGAGCGATTTTTTATAGGAGAAGACGGAAAAAGATACTGTCATATAATTGATCCTAAAGACGGTTTTCCGGCTGACAACGGTTTTGTATCGGTAACTGTCATAGGTGAAAACGGGCTGACTTGTGATGCGCTTTCAACTGCTGTTTTTGTTGCCGGAGAAGAAGGAGCTCAGGAAATAATAAAAAGCTTTCCGGGGTATGATTTTGTCATTGTTTCAGACAAGGAGAAGGTATTTTATACCGATGGACTTACAGGACACTTTCAGAATACAAGTACGATGGATGCTGAGGTGATGACTTTTGACTAAGAGCGTAAAGATCATTGGAAGTATCGTACTTGCGATGTTTATTATTTCAGTAATTATTGTAATAATCAGCTTCAGAACATCAGATAAAAAAACTGTATGCATAATCCAGGACAATAAAGTAATTTATACTCTTGATCTTTCTGAGGAAGAGGACAGGACGTTCCGTATAGAATCTTCAAACGGAGGCTGGAACGATGTCAGGATCGAAAACGGAAAAATATGTATTTATGATGCTGATTGTCCGGATCAGACCTGTGTTCATACCGGATTCCTTCGTGCAGAAGGTGTTCCGATAGTTTGTCTGCCGCACAGACTTATAATAAGATTTGCAGATGAGGAGAATAAGTGATATGAAAGCTCATAAAATATCCGAGTTGGCTCTCCTTACAGCACTGGCTCTTATTATTTTTGTTATAGAGCTTCAATTGCCCGATCTTATACCGATACCCGGAGTTAAGCTTGGTCTTGCCAATATTATAACGGTTTATGCAGTTTACAGATACAAAGCAAGGGAAGTTGTTATGGTCGTTTCAGCAAGAATAATCCTGGCAGCTTTTTTTGCTTCGAGGATAATGGCATTGCTGTACAGCGCAGCCGGTGCAGCTTTATGTCTTACAGGAATGCTTCTTATAAAAAGAATTATTCCTATGAAGTATATATGGCTCAGCAGTGTTGTCGGAGCTGTTCTTCATAATACGGGACAGATCATTGCTGCGGTAGCGATATTAAGATCATTTGCTGTTGTTACATTTTATCCTGTGCTTATTATATCAGGCTGCATTGCAGGCGCGTTTACAGGTTTATGCGCACAGTTACTAATTAAAAGGAGCCGTCTTGAAAAAATAGTTTGAAAAAATCAGCGGAATATGCTATAATACATAAGAGGTGAAATAATAATGAATCCAATGAATGTATTTAAGCTGAAAGGTCTGCTTGATCGTTTTAAAAACAATCATCCAAAGGTTCCGATGTTTTTTAAAGCTGCTGCAGGTTCGGTGCAGGAGGGGAGTATAATCGAAATAAAAGTAATTTCCCCCGATAATAAGAGCATAATTACAAATTTCAGGATCAATTCGGAAGATATAGATTTGGTTAAGGAATTAAAGGATATAATATAAGAAAAAAGCTGCCGGTTTGGCAGCTTTTAGTATTCTATACCCTTTCTTGCGTTTATCCCGTTATTGTATGGGTGCTTTAATGAAGTCATTTCGGTAACATAATCAGCAGTATTTAACCACTCTGCTGATGGATCTCTTCCGGTGACTATGATCTCTGCCTTTTTACTGCAGCAATTTATAAATTCATCTGCAAGTTCAGCGTCGATAAGCTTCTTGTTATATGCGTCAAGCAGTTCGTCAAGAACAACCAGATCAACACTTCCGTTTTCGATTAGATCTTTAGCATAAATAAGCATATTATTATGTTTTGACGTTACATTGCTTTTCTCATCATCATTCATCTGAAAAGAGAATTTGCTGCATGATTCACAGCACATAACAGTATTATTTTCAAGCTCTTTAAGTATATCAATTTCAGAAGAAGAACCGTTTTTCAGAAACTGAAAAAAAGCAGTTTTCATTCCTGCACCGATCGCTCTGACAGTGAGACCGACAGCGGCTGTGGTTTTTCCTTTACCATTTCCGTAATATATATGAAGCATTTGCACCACCTCTTAAAACAATTATACCATGTGTCAAAGAAATTATCAAGGCTTGACATCAATTGTAGAAGGGAATATAATTGTTAATGTATAAAAAGGAGTGTTAAAATGAGATCTGTTATATTTTTTGATATCGACGGTACTTTAGCTACCGAGGACAACAGGGCTGTAATACCTCAGAGTACACGGGAGGCTATTGCTCTGACACGTCAAAAAGGCAACCTTACATTTATTAATTCCGGCAGGACAGCCTTCAATATAAGTACGAAAGTCAAGAAGCTTGGATTTGACGGTTATATTTGCGGCTGTGGTACGTACATAGAATACGGCGGAAAAGTTATTCTTTCGCGAACCGTAGAAAAAGACGAATGCAGACGAATAGCTGCTCTTATGCGTATGTGTAATGTTACGCCGGTATATGAGCACAGGGACGGCTATTTCTTTGATGATAAAGCTCCTGTTAATGACGGGTTAAAGTATTTCATGGAATTTTTTGTGGATTCCGGTATAGATACAAGCGGAAGAGTTGAGGATGAGAATTTCGGCTTTGATAAATTCGTTATCTGGACTAATCCGGACAGTGATATGGAATTGTTCAGACAGGAAATAGGCAAGGATTTCTCAATAATTGATCGCGGCGGCGGATTCTATGAGAATGTTCCATTAGGCTTTTCAAAGGCAACAGGTATTGCCACGATACTTGACAAGCTCGGAATATCAATAGAAAATGCTTATGCGATAGGAGACAGTACAAATGATCTGCCCATGCTTCAGGCAGTTCCGAACAGTATTGCTATGGGCGGAGCTGAGCATATATATCCTTATGTGTCGTATGTCACCACGCCAATTGAAGAGAACGGAATCTATAATGCTTTAAAGCATTTTGAACTTATATAAGGCAATATATATTACAGCTACCGTTATTTGATTGGGCGTTTATTGCTCTTTTACTCAAATATTGCGATTTTTATTGGCGCATTTTGTCATTTCTAATTATTGATTTGGATATTCTCCCTGTGCTATAATAATAATACAGCTGAAAAGCTGATTATATGGGAGGAATGGCTGAGTTCGGGATATTACTCAGTCAAATAAAAAATATGAATATTGCTGTTGCACAGTCAGGCGGTCCGACCTGCGCTATAAATGCTTCCTTGGCAGGAGTATATAGTGCTGCAGGTCAGATCAAGGATATTGACAAGATTTATGGTGTGCTGAATGGTATCGAGGGTATCCTCAAAAATGAAATGGTGGACCTTTCAGAGAAGATCACGAGCGATGTAAGTTATCAGCTGCTTTTGCGTACTCCGTCGGCGGTACTTGGTTCATGCAGAAGAAAGCTGCCGGATCATAAGGTTGAATCAGAGATATACGAAAAGATAACGGAAATACTCCGAAAACGCGATGTCGGAATGTTTTTCTATATCGGCGGAAATGATTCTATGGATACTGTTGCAAAGTATTCGGCGTATCTGCGAGATAAAAAGATCGACGATATAAAAATGATCGGTATCCCCAAAACGATAGATAATGACCTTTGTGAAACAGATCATTCACCTGGATATGGTTCTGCGGCTAAGTATGTTGCTGCATCTGTACAGGAGATCACACGTGACAGTAATGTTTACAGTATACCATCGGTGACCGTTATTGAAACAATGGGACGTCATGCGGGCTGGCTTGCAGCTGCCGCATGCTGTATTCGTGCGAATGGCGAGAGCGCTCCGCATCTTGTTTATCTTCCCGAGACCACTTTCAGTATTGAAAGCTTTCTTTCTGACGTGAAAAACGAGATGAAGAAGCATAGGGCGGTAATAGTTGTTGTTTCTGAAGGCGTAAAGACCGCAGAAGGTAAATTTGCGGCTGAAGAATATCAGTCAGGGCAAAAAGATGTTTTCGGGCATAGTTATCTGTCTGGTATAGGAAAGTTCCTCGAAAAGCTTGTTGCAGCTGAGATCGGGTGTAAAGTCCGTTCGATAGAGCTTAATGTTATGCAGAGGTGTAGTTCTCATATTGCTTCTCTTGAAGATATTAAGTCATCAGAGGCTATAGGAATGGCTGCTGTCAAAGCTGGATTAAGCGGTAAATCAGGTTGTATGATGACTTTTGTGAGGGAATCAGATATGCCGTACAGTTACAGGATAGACACAGTAGACGCCGCAAAAGCAGCTAATTCGGAGAAATTCTTCCCAAGAGAATGGATAAACGAAGCAGGAAACAATGTTCTTGCGCCTGCATACGATTATATCATGCCTTTGATACAGGGCGAGCTTCACGCAATAATGAAAAACGGTATGCCATTGAATTTTGTTATATAAATAAATGTCCTTTATCAGAGAAAGGTATGAAAAAAGGAGAACCTTTAAAGGTTCTCCTTTAATTATTATGCTTTAGCTGGCATTTCGCCTTTCTTCAGTAAGAAGAGCTGTATTGCAAGTGCATCGTTTGTTGTAACGCCCTTTGCTGCGTCACAGTCAGCATTTGCAAGTCCGTCAGCTGTTATGTGGTGAGTATCTGTACCGTTCAAGCCGTACTTATCAGGATTAGCCAGTGACTGCATTATGAGAACTGCATCTGCCATATCAACTGAACCGTCGCAGTTAGCGTCACCGTAAGCGATATTGTCGTTTCCTGACTCAGATGAAGTGCTTGTTGTGGAAGTAACAGTAGTTGTGCCTGTGGGCTTTGTTGTTGTCGTTGTAGTACCTTCTTCACTGTCGTGGGATACAACAAAACCACTTGCATTGCCTGCTGTAGTTCCGTCAGGTTCTGTACCCCAGATGAGTCTATCACCTGCATAAAGAGTAACCTTATCAGTGATAGCAGCAGCTGAGTTATCGTCCTCAAAGCTTACGAGATCAGCATAGCTGTAGTCGTTTGAAGAATCCCACTCAGGATACTCGTTTGTCTCTGGATCCATCTTTGTTGTAAGCGCGAACTGGTATACACGGCTTCCGTAGAACTTGCAGTCCTTCCATGTAACTTCAACGTAATATGTTCCGTCGTCGTCATACTTTACAGGATCGGAAAGCACAGCGTGTGACTTGTTGTTTGTGTAGCCTGCTTCCTGATCGTAGTCGATACGGGGAACAAGGTAATCCACGTCATAGCCGTTATCGAGAAGCTCCTTGATGTTGAAGAAGTATCTTGCCTTTACATCACACTCAAATCTCGGAGGATTGATCGTTCTGTTGTGGAGAACAAGCTTGAGCTGGATACCGTCTGCCTTCTCCTGTGCCTTACCGCCTGATACGAAGTATCCAACGGGGAGGGGATCGCCGTTTTCGTCTACCTGATCGTAGCCGATAGCGTTTTCAGACATATTAAAGTCTTCAATGACGTAGTTCTCGTCCTCATACTCCTTGCCCTTTGTACCGTAGTAGTGGTACAGTCCTGCAAGGTCGCCGCAGAAACCTGCGTTATAGTCGTCGGTAACTTCGTTGTAGATATAGTCCTTTGTCTCGTCAACGTGCTCGTCTTTAAGGCCGGGACCTCCAACGAGAGCACCCCAGAGAGTGTGTACCTGGATTATCGGGTCGTCCATGCTCTGTGTAGCTGAGCAGTGTGATGAACGGTGATGCGGATGTGAAGCAAAGTTATATTCGTAACCTACTTCGTAAGCATAACCCATAGGGTTCTTACCGAGAATGTATTCCATCTGAGCCTTTGCCCAAGGGAGGAATACTTCATCACCGGTTGTCTTGGCGTAAACACAAGCGCAGAGACCTGCTGCAGTATTGTAACGTGCGGAACCGTAACCTGAAACAACAGCCCAGCCGTTGGGAGACTTAGCGATGAAGTCACCGCTTGTCTCACTGTCGGGGAGATCAGCAATCTGATCGCAAGTCATCGGCATATTCCAGAGATAATCGTCTCTGCCGAAATACTTATGACTGTGAACAGGCTCATAGCCCCAATCAGAGCAGTCAGTTGTCTTGGAACAGCCTGACCAGAACTCAAGGTTGTAACGGAAGATATACCAGTCACGTGCAGTATTTGTAACAGGAGCAAGCTTTGCGAAAACACCGCCCCAAACAGTATCCCAGCAGTGAACCCAGATATTCTGCCAGCAGTTGCCTGTATCAGTAATGATACGTTTCATATAGCCTGTGTAAGCGTAAGAAGGCTGCTGACCAGTCTGAGCCTGTTCATCATATGAACCACTGTCAGAAATCGGCTTAGAAGTATCAACTGAGATAATATCGTCTATATAATCATAGTTTTCGGTACAGTAGTAGAGCCATACGGCAGCCCAGGCAAGTTCATCGTAGTCATAGCTGGATGTATAGAAACCGCCATCGTAACCAAGGCTTGAGTTGCTTGGTACCATACCGGGCTCCCATTCCTCAATGTGTGTCTTTACAGCAAAGTCATAAAGAGCCTTTGCGTACTTGAGACACTTTTCAGCATATTCAGGTTCAGTATCCTTGAAGTTGAGGTAGTTTATAGCGAGTGAAGCGGCTGCACCTGCACACTGGTCGGAAGCAGGCATTTCCTCTGTTGCAAAGTAAGCGGGACGCTTAACAGCACAAGAAGATGAAGCGACCATTGTGTTGTCCTGCTGAAGTTCAGGCGGACACCAGTAGTTATGGTCGTTGTTACCTTCGCCTACCTGATAGCAGTAAGCAATAACATTGTCATTATCATCCATGAAAGTTGCTTTCATGAAGTAGTCGTTGATCCAGTGAAGCTCATCTTCAACGTGCTTCTGAAGACCGAGTTCCTCATAGGAATCACGGAATTCATAGTAACCCCAGCCAACTGTGGATGCAGAATAGCTGCCGGGGAGACCGAACTTAACGTGGTCACCTGCGTCGTGCCAGCCGCCTGTGAGGTCAAGAGTGCCGTTTCCGTCGGGATCAAGGTACTTTCTGTTCTTCTCGATAAATGAAGAACTCATATTTACACCGACATAGAGGTCGGGATCGTCGTCACCGAGATTTGGCTTTGCCTTTCCGCTGTCGCCCTGTCCGAGACCCTGATCTTCCTTCAGCTGATCGTCAGACTTGCCCTTACCAACAGTAGGCATCGGGCTCATAGGCTGTAGCGGGATCTCGCCGTCGATTACGTGACAGTTTGAACGCCATGAATAATAGCCGTCATCCGCCACCTCATCACCGCACTTGTTTGCATCATAGAAGCACAGTGCAAGCTGCAGAGCCTCTGCAAAATTATGGTAGTTGTTTTCCTTGCCCTCGGTGATAACCGCAGCATTTGCGCCTGTCAGGAGACTGCATGACATAAGTGTAGCAGCAGCAGACAAGCAGGCTAATGATTTTTTGAGCATCTTCGCCTTGTCCATTTAGATCTTCCTTTCAAGAGTAATTTTTCGAACGCTTCTCTGCCTTGAGAGCATTCTTTTTTCACGTTTTTATTTGAGCAGATTCTTCCCCTTGAGTCTGTCAAAAACTATATTATATCCGTCGTTTCCGTCCTTTAATGAACGGTTGACTCTGCTTATGGTAGCGGTACTTGCACCTGTTTCGGTTACGATGCTGTTATAGACGCGGTGTTCGTCAAGGAGCCTTGCGACATGAAGGCGCTGAGCAAATGATTTCAGCTCAATGCTTGTACAGAGATCATCAAAGAACTTATAGCAGTCATCAATGGATTCAAGTGTAAGAATGGCTTCAAAAAGCAGGTCCATGCTTTCAGATTTTATCTTGTCTATCATATTAATTCTCCAATCTGCCATAAAGGCATAACCAAACAATTTCTTACTAAACATTTTAACACATTATTCCGTAAAAGTAAAGCCCTTTTTTATACAAAAGGAAAATGTTTGTTTGTTATAATACAATAAGAAATAAATTACACCTTTGTGTATATCATACCACATTCTTAACAAAAAGTAAAGTAAAATTTCCTGAAATCGCAAATTTTGGCGTAACATACCAAATCTTCGCAAGTTTTCGTATAAATCAACAAATATCAGTATTTGTTAACTGTAGATAATGCTGATTTGTATCAGCAATTAATTATGGAAAATACTTTTATGGTAAATTATTTTATCGCCATGCTGCTATGAGGGGGTTGAATTTTTTTAAGCTTTATAGTATAATATCTATGAACAGCTTTTTGTTCACAAGGATATGATACCATGAGAAATGCGGTGATTTTATGGAACAAACCATTAAAAGTGATAAAAATATAGAGGAATCCAATATTCTTTATACTGTTGCTATGAGGGGGCTTGTTGCTTTCCCGAAAATGGTGATGCATTTTGATGTTTCGCGCAGCAAGTCTATGGCTGCCGTTGAACGCTCACTCAAAGAGGGAGGAAAACTTTTTCTCGTTACTCAGCATGAAGCGTACATAGATAATCCCAAAGCATCGGATCTTTACAAAGTCGGAGTTGTTGCCGAGATAAAACAGGTACTGAAGCTTCCGGACAATGTTATGAAAGTGCTTGTTGAAGGTGTATACAAGGCAAATCTTGTAAGACTTATTGATGACGGTGAAGTGCTTAAAGCAGAGGTAAGGCGTACTCCTACCTATTCACGTATAAAGTATGACGAAGTTGAAGCTGAGGCTCTCATGCGTTCAATAAAGGACGTATTCGAGAGATATGCTTCATTTTTCCCTAAAATGCCGAAGGAACTCCTGAATTCAATTATGACTCAGGATTCGCCTGTAAAGCTTTTTGAAACAGTAACATTCAACTGCAACCTTAATTACAGAGACAAGCAGACACTTCTTGAGGAGACAAGTATTATCAACAAGCTTTCCGTTCTCTTTGCCTGTCTTACCTCGGAGGTCGAAATACTCGAACTTGAAAACCTCATTAACGAGCAGACTAAAAACAGCATTGACAAAGGACAGCGTGAGTTTTATCTTCGTGAGCAGCTCAGAGTCATTCAGGAGCAGCTTGGTGAAGATGAGGGCGAAGAAGCTTTCGGTTATATAAATGATATAATGGATCTCAAAATGGATGAAAAGAGCAAGGAAAAGCTCCTGAAGGAAGCGGATAAGCTCACAAAGCTTCCTCCGGCATCCCAGGAGGCGTTCGTAATCAAGAATTATCTTGACACAGTTCTTGATCTGCCGTGGGGGAAGTATACGAAGGCAAAACTTTCCATGGATAAGGCTGAGGCTGTGCTTGAAAAAGATCACTATGGTCTTAAAAAGGTCAAGGAACGTATACTTGAATTTCTTGCGGTCCATATGCTGAATCCTGAGATCAAGGGACAGATTATCTGTCTTGCGGGACCTCCAGGTATAGGAAAGACTTCGATCGCTAAATCCATTGCTAAAGCAATGGGCAGGAAATATGCGAGAGTTTCTCTCGGCGGCGTCCGTGATGAGGCAGATATCAGAGGACACAGAAAAACCTATGTCGGCGCTATGCCGGGACGTGTTATTACAGCGATCACGCAGGCAGGCTCTGCTAATCCGCTTATACTTTTTGACGAGATCGACAAGCTGTGCAGTGACATAAAAGGCGATCCTTCATCCGCGATGCTTGAAGTTCTTGATGCAGAGCAGAACTATGCGTTCAGGGATCATTTCCTTGAAATACCGTTCGATCTGAGCAAAGCTGTATTTATAACAACAGCCAACAATGTAAGTGCGATTCCCGCACCGCTGCTTGACCGAATGGAAGTTATCGAACTTCCGAGCTATACAGCTGAGGAAAAATTCCATATCGCAAAGGAACACCTTATTCCCAAGCAGCTGAAAGAACACGGGCTTAGAGCTTCACAGCTCAGAATAGCTGATGATACGATAAATGAGCTCATACAGTATTATACAAAGGAAGCCGGTGTGCGTTCTCTTGAACGATGCATAGCTTCGCTTTGCAGAAAAACAGCCAAGAAAATAGCTGCCGGTGAAGTCAGCCGTGTTTCTGTCAAGGCAAAGGATCTGAACGAACTTCTTGGCATACGCAGATATACTGGGGATCTTTCTTCAAAGAATGATCAGGTAGGCGTTGTAAACGGTCTTGCGTGGACCTCTGTAGGCGGCGTGTTAATGCCGATTGAAGTCCTTGTTATGAAGGGAACAGGTAAGATCGAAGTCACAGGTTCTCTGGGCGATGTTATGAAGGAAAGTTCAAGGATAGCTGTAAGCTATGTGCGCAGTATTGCCGAGAAATACAAGATAGATCCGGATTTTTACAAGGATAAGGATATACATATACACGCTCCGGAAGGAGCTGTTCCTAAGGACGGACCGTCTGCCGGCGTCACTATGACAACTGCACTTGTTTCAGCTCTGTCAGGTCTTAAAGTCAGATCAGACATTGCCATGACAGGCGAGGTTACTCTTCACGGAAAGGTGCTTCCCATCGGCGGACTGCGTGAAAAAACCATGGCTGCTTATAAAGCGGGCATAAAAACTGTTATCATTCCGGAAGAAAACAAGCCGGATCTTGAGGAAGTTGATAATGTTGTCAAGGACTCGATAGGCTTTGTTTACGCATCTGACCTGAAAGATGTACTTGGTGAGGCGCTTGTAAAATAAGTTGGTAAGGAGGAGCAAAGGTGAAACTGAATTACAATAAAGCTGAGTTTTCAGCGTCTTACGGAAAGTTTTCACAGATACCGGCTCCGGATCGTATTGAAATAGCTTTTGCAGGACATTCAAACGTCGGAAAGTCCACGCTTATAAACAGGCTTTTTAACCGTAAGAATCTTGCCCGTGTCAGTTCTGTACCGGGAAAAACGGCTACCATAAATTTTTATGGTCTTGAGCACATATATTTTGTTGACCTTCCCGGTTACGGATATGCCAAGGTCGCAAAATCCGAGAAGGAGCGCTGGGCAGGACTTATAGAAGGTTATCTTGGTGCGGACAGGGATATACGGCTTGTGTTCATGCTTGTGGATATGCGCCATGCTCCCACAAAGGATGACGTTCACATGATAAATTTCCTTATTGATACAGAGATGCCTTTTGTACTTGTTCTTACAAAAGCTGATAAGCTGAACAAGACGGAACGCGCCAAACGAATGGAAGCTTTCAGAGATGAGATACCATGCTTTGAGGATATTCACTGTATACCTTTTTCCTCCCAGACCTTGGAGGGCGTGGAAGAGCTCAGAAAGATCGTTGAGGATATCGCAGATGACAATGACGTCACTGTTGAATAAATACACACGAAAGGATGTTAAATATGTTTGTATCCGAAAATTTGAGCGTTAATTCTGCCGGACACCTTACTGTCGGAGGCGTTGACACCGTGGAGCTGACAAAGGAATACGGCACTCCGCTCTATGTTATGGACGAACAGGTTGTCAGAAACAGTCTCAGGCGTTTTCACGACAGTATGAATAAGTACTATGGCGGCATGGGAGAAGTCCACTACGCAAGCAAGGCTTTTTCCTGTATGGAAATGTGCAGGATAGTCGCAAGTGAGGGCGACGGTCTTGATGTTGTTTCGATAGGTGAGCTTTACACAGCTGTAAAAGCAGGATTTCCGATGGAAAAAATAGGCTTCCATGGTAACAACAAGACTGATGAGGAACTGGAGTATGCTGTAAAGGTCGGTGTTGGTCACATAATAGTCGATAATATCAGCGAGCTTCACAGGCTTGAAAGAATAGCTGAGAAGAAAAATGCACAGCCCAGGATCATGTTCCGTATAAAGCCGGGAATAGATGCTCATACACATGATTTCGTAAAAACAGGGCAGATAGACAGCAAATTCGGATTTGCTCTTGAAACGGGAGAAGCATTTGAAGCTGTAAAAGAAGCTGTAAACTGTAAAAATGTCAGACTTTTCGGACTTCATTGCCATATTGGTTCGCAGATCTTTGATATCGCGCCTTTTGAAGAAGCCGCAAGGGTAATGCTGTCATTTATTGCAAAGATAAAGAGCGAGCTGAACTACGAGATAGAAGGACTTAATCTTGGCGGCGGATTCGGTATAAGGTACGTAGCCGAGAATGATCCTAAGCCCTTTGAGGTATATCTTGAAAAAGTGTCAGAAGTCGTTAAAGCTGAGTGTGCTTCACTTGGACTTAAACTTCCGAAAATGTTCATAGAGCCCGGACGTTCAATCGCAGGTCCTGCCGGAATAACACTTTATACGGTCGGTGCTCGTAAGGAAATACCGAACATCAGGACATATATTTCCGTAGACGGCGGCATGGCTGATAATCCGAGATATATCCTTTACGGTTCGGAGTACGATGCGGTTGTGGCTAACAAGGCGGGCGAAGAAAAAAGCGAAAAAGTAACCATTGCCGGAAAATGCTGTGAAAGCGGTGACCTTATCGGTGAGAATATGCCTCTTCAGCACGCGGACTCCGGTGATATCATCGCTGTCTGTGCGACAGGAGCCTATAATTACTCAATGTCCTCAAATTATAACAGGCTCCAGAAGCCTGCTGTAGTTTTTGTGAACGATGGCAAGTCAAGGATCGTTGTAAAGAGGGAAACTCTTGATGATATAATCAGGAACGACATATAAAAAATAAACAGGTGTGCAAGGATAGCTTCACACCTGTTTTTTATAGTTTTTTCCCTGCCATGTATCCAGTTCGGCCAATCTTTTGTCGATACCGCCGAGAACGGATATCTTGTCAGCGCTCCATGAAGGAGCTAAGAGCTTTGACTTGTCACCGTCACCCGTTATCCTTTCAATAACAGTTTGCGGAGGCAGCAGTTCAAGCTGCTTAACAATTATATCGATATATTCATCACGCTCAAGCAGACGGATATCTCTCTTTTGAAACATATCAGCAAGAGTGGTGCCTTTTATAACATGAAGCATCTGGAGCTTTACCGCGTCAGGGGAAAGCTTTGCAAGTTCAGCGGCGGTTTTTATCATCATTTCAGCATCTTCGCCCGGCAGACCGTTTATAACGTGTATACAGGTACGGATACCGTTTGATTTAAGTTTGCGAAACCCCTTCAGAAATTCATCGTGTGTGTAACAGCGGTTTATTATGTCTATGGTCTTTTCATGACAGCTCTGCATTCCGAGTTCAACAGTAAGGTCAGTTTTTCGGCTGATATCGGAAAGAAGGCCGATAACATCATCAGGCAGACAATCTGCACGTGTTCCGACAGATATTCCGCATACACTGGGATCATTGAGCACTGAACAGTATATTTCACGCAGTTTGCTGACAGGAGCGTATGTATTGGTATTAGCCTGAAAATATGCAATAAAACGTGCGCTGTCACCGTACTTGCTGAAAATACGTTTTTCTTCACTTTTTAACTGTGACATGACGTCAAGTTCACCGTGTGTGAAATAACCGCTTCCGCCATCACAGAAAATACACCCGCCTCTGCCCTTGGTTCCATCGATGTTCGGACAGGTAAAACCGCAGTCAAGTACAGCTTTATGTATTTTCTGACCATATTTGATGAGATTGTGGTAATTCAGCGTGTGATAGCGCTTATTGTCGTTTGAATATTCAAAAGGACTTCTTTTCATGGCTTCACTCCTTGTAAAAATATGTTATCATATTCATCAGTAATTGTCAATATTTAGTGTTCGGAAAATAAAATCGCAATATATGGCTGAATTATCTATTGACATTTTGCACAAAGTGAGTTAAAATATAAGAGTAACAGAAAAGCGGGGGAAAACAGTGGATAAAAATATTGTTCTTATTGGTATGCCTGGAGTCGGAAAAAGTACCATAGGTGTGATTCTTGCAAAGCTGCTGGGATACAGATTCGTTGATACAGATATTGTTATCCAGGAAGAAGAGAAAAAACTTCTTAAAGAAATAATTGCAGAAAAAGGAACAGAAGGATTTATTGAAACTGAGAACAGGATAATCAAAGGATTAAAAGCTGAACGGTCTGTTATTGCGACCGGCGGAAGTGCTGTATACGGTGCTGAGGCGATGAAAAATCTTTCCGATGACGGCATTGTTATATATCTGAAGCTTGATTACAGTAAACTAAGATACCGGCTTGGTAATATCAAAAATCGCGGCGTAGTTATCAGGGAAGGGCAGTCTCTGAGCGGACTGTACAAAGAAAGGGCGCCTATATATGAAAAATATGCGGATATCATTATTGATGAGAACAGTTGCAATGTTGAGAAAACTATAATTAAAATTCTTGATGCGCTCGATGAATATTTGTAAGAAATCAACAATGCTCGCTGTGCTGACAGGTTCGATTTGCACAATTTTATGTTTTGTTTAAAAAGTTCTTTGACTTTTAGCTAATTATGTGTTATAATGTAAAATAGGATTATTTTTAAAAGTAATTATAAGACTTCCGCGCCGTCTATGCAGTTGATCTGCTTTGGCTTTCGGATATCGGAAAGGAATAAAAATGTCTAAAATAATTGCTGTTACTTCAGGAAAAGGCGGAACCGGTAAATCTACCGTTTGCGCAGGAATCGGCTACACTCTCGCTAAACAGGGACACAGGACGCTTATCATCGAGCTTGATTTCGGTCTGAGATGCCTTGATATCATCTTCGGCGTTGAAGAAAATATAAGGTATGATCTCGGCGATGTACTGAACGGAAAGAAAACTGCTCTTGAAGCAGTTGCACAGATACCTATGGCTTCAAATCTGAATATTCTCTGCGCTCCAAAAACGCTTACAGCGGTGAACGCTGAGCAGATCGTTGAAATATGCCGTTCTGTAAAGAAATACTTCGAGTACATCATTATTGATACAGGTGCCGGAATAAATTCCCATGTTTTCGATATTGTTGAACAGGCAAATCTTATTCTTGTGATATCCACACCTGATCCGGTCTGCATAAGAGATGCAAGTCTTATGTCGGATGAGTTCTATAATAGAGGAAACAAGAGCCAGCGGCTTATCATAAATAAGATCAGCAAGAAGATAATCGGTGCGGAGCTGATATCCAACCTTGATGAGATAATCGACAAGGTGGGCGTACAGCTCATCGGTGTTATTCCGGATGACTTCAAAATGACTGTTGCTACCGGTAAGGGCAATCCTATTCCTACCGACAGCGAAGCTCTCAAGGCTTTTGACGCAATATCAAAAAGACTCGGCGGAGAATTCATTCCGCTTACAGTTAAAACTGTATAAAACATGAAATATATCCGCTTAGCGGGGAAAGGGCATTATAATGAAAATCGCAATTATAGCACATGATGCGAAAAAAGAGCTTATGGTACAGTTCTGCAGCGCTTACTGCGGAATCCTTTCAAAGCATACTCTTATAGCTACAAATACAACAGGAAAGCAGGTAAGCGAAGCTACCGGTCTTCCTATAAAAAGATATCTCAGCGGTCAGGGAGGAGCTGAACAGATCCTTGCGCTTCTTTCGTGCAACGAGGTTGATGTTCTTCTTTTCTTCCGCGATCCGATCAATCCAAAGGCAGCAGATGTTCACGGCATGAACCTTCTCAGACTTTGTGATGTTCACAACGTACCTGTTGCAACAAACATCGCTACCGCAGAAGCGCTTATCCTTGCACTCGAAAGAGGAGATCTTGATTGGCGTGAAGTCGGTAATCCGAGTATCTGAATCATCAATTGTCCCTTTCAAAGGGACAATTTTCATGTAAAAACATACAGGAAAGGCTTGAAATATATGGCAATAAATATCAAACGTCCGAATGGAACAGAAGACGTTCTGCCTAAAGATGTCTATAAATGGCATACGGTTGAAAAGATAGCACGGGAGACCGCTGAAAGCTTCGGCTTTTCTGAGATAAGGATCCCGACTTTTGAAAATACTGATCTTTTCCTTCGTTCTGTAGGAGAAACTACAGATGTGGTGCAGAAGGAAATGTATACGGTAAAGGCAAAGGAGACAGAGTTTACCCTTCGTCCAGAGGGAACTGCAGGAACAATCCGAGCTATGCTTCAGAACGGTCTTCTTAATGAAGCGCTTCCGCAAAAGGTATATTATTTACTGTCCTGTTTCCGACATGAGCGTCCGCAGGCAGGAAGACTGCGCGAATTCCATCAGTTCGGACTTGAAATGGCAGGAAGTGCCGCTCCTACTGCTGATGCAGAGGTCATCTCTCTCGCAAAAACACTTCTTACCAGACTTGGTCTGAAAAATATCGAACTGAATATAAATTCCATCGGTTGTCCGACCTGCCGTGCCAAGTACCACGAAGCACTCAGAGCTTATTTTGAGCCTCACAAGGAAGAAATCTGTGATACCTGCAAGGAGCGTCTCGCAAAGAATCCCATGAGGCTTCTTGACTGCAAGAGCCCTATTTGTCAGGGAATCGCCAAAGATGCACCTGTTATCACGGATTATCTCTGTGAAGAATGTGATGAACATTTCAGAAAGCTTCAGACCTATCTTACAAATCTTGGTATTGAATTTAAGGTAAATCCAAAGATCGTAAGAGGACTTGATTATTATACAAAAACTGTCTTTGAGTTCGTTACCACAGAGATCGGCGCACAGGGAACTGTTTGCGGCGGAGGCAGATATGACGGACTTATCGAACAGCTTGGCGGTCAGCATACACCTGCGCTTGGCTTTGCAATGGGTATAGAAAGGCTCCTTCTTGTTATGGATAAGCAGAATTGTGATTTCCTTACTCCGAAAAAATGTGATATTTATTTTGCCACAATGGGCGATGCTGCTCTTGAAAAAGCTATGGAGCTTGTAAAAGAGCTCCGTGAATTCGGATACTGCGCGGAATATGATCTGATGGGCAGAGGAATAAAAGCTCAGATGAAGTACGCTAATAAGATCGGAGCAGCTTATACAATGGTTCTCGGTGATAATGAGCTTGAAAGCGGCAAGGCAAAGCTGAAAGAAATGGAAAGCGGCAACGAGGTAGAAATGCTTCTGAACGAAAAATTCACAGCTAACTTTGAAAACGAATACTTTAATAAAATTCTCGATGTAATGGACGAAGACGGAAACGGCTCGCTGTTCACATTCGCAGGGGAGGACAAATAAGATGGCAGATAATATGAAAGGTCTCAAACGTACACATTACTGCGGAGAAGTGACTGAGGCCGGAAAAGAAGTTGTAGTCGGCGGATTCGTTGACAGAATAAGAGATAAGGGCGGAGTTATTTTTATCGTTCTCAGAGACAGGACCGGTGTTGTTCAGCTCCTTTTCAATGATGAAACAGACCGCGGACTGTTTGAAAAAGCTGCTTCATGCAAGAGTGAATATGTTCTTATGGCGAAGGGAGAAGTGCGCGAGCGTGAAAGCAAGAACGACAAGCTTAAAACAGGAAATGTTGAGATTTTTGTCAATGACCTCAGGATACTTGCCAAGGCGCAGACACCTCCTTTTGAGATAGTTAATGAAACAAAGGTAAATGACGAGCTCAGACTTAAATACCGTTATCTTGATCTCAGACGTGCACCGCTGCAGCAGAATATCATCATGCGCCATGAGATAGCTAAGGTGACACGTGAGTATTTCTATGAGAACGGCTTCCTTGAAATAGAGACTCCTATGATGATGAAATCCACTCCTGAGGGCGCAAGGGACTATCTTATCCCGTCAAGAGTACATCCGGGCAAGTTCTATGCTCTTCCGCAGTCTCCTCAGATCTATAAACAGCTCCTTATGGTATCAGGATATGACAGGTATATACAGCTTGCACGCTGCTTCCGTGATGAAGACCTCAGAGCAGACCGTCAGCCTGAATTCACACAGATAGACCTTGAAATGTCATTTGTTGACGCTGAGGATATTCAGGAGTGTGTTGAAGGTTTTATTCAGAGAGTATTCAAGGAGGTAATCGGTGTTGACGTTCCAACTCCGCTTCCGAGAATTACCTTTGCAGACGCTATGAACCGTTATGGTTCTGATAAGCCTGATACACGTTTCGGCTTTGAGATACAGGATATCACAGATACTGTAAAGGATATTGATTTTGTGGTATTCAGGAGTGCTATTGAAGATGGCGGTTCAGTATGTGCGATAAACGTAAAGAACGGTGCTGCAACTTACACCCGTAAGGAGATAGACAAGCTTGTTGAACACGCAAAGGGAATCGGCGCTAAGGGACTTGCTTATATACGTTGGGCTGATGAACCGAACTGCTCATTCAAGAAATTTCTTGCCGACGGAGAGCTTGAAAAAATATGCGCCGCAGTTGATGCGCATGAAGGCGATCTTGTTCTTATATGTGCTGACAGGACAAAAACTGTTCTTGCAACGCTTGGTGCGATAAGACTTATATGCGGTAAGAGACTTGACGTTATTCCTGAGGATAAGTATAATTTCCTCTGGATCACAGAAATGCCGTTCTTCGAGCATGATGACGAAAATAATACATGGGTAGCGGCTCATCATCCGTTCACAATGCCTATGGAAGAGTGCCTTGAGTACCTTGACAGTGATCCTGCAAATGTACGTGCAAAGGCGTGGGATCTTGTACTTAACGGAACAGAGCTATCAAGCGGCTCTATGCGTATTACGGACTATGAGCTTCAGCAGAAGATGTTTGAGGCTCTCGGTATGACTGATGAAGAGATACAGGCTAAATTCGGATTCCTTGTTGACGCTTACAGATATGGTGCGCCGCCTCACGGTGGAATGGGCATTGGTCTTGACAGACTTGCAATGATAATGTGCAAGGCTGACAGTCTCCGTGACGTTACGGCGTTCCCGAAGGTCCAGAACGCAAGTGAGCTGATGTCCGAATGTCCCTCATACGTTGACGATGAAAGCCTTGATGTTCTTGGCATAAGCGTTGTAAAAAAAGAAGGTGAGTAATAAGTATTACGCAGTCTGTGGTATAGTTGACATTGACGGCAATATTCTCTTTGTCAGGCATACTTACGGACCGGCAAAAGAACGTATACTGATACCTGGCGGTTATCTGAAGGAAGGAGAGCTTCCTTCGGAAGCCGTGAAAAGAGAAGTATTTGAAGAAACAGGTGTTGATGCTTCTGCTGAATCGGTGTTTGCCGTACAGTTCCGTTCGGAGCAGTGGATAATTGTTTTCCGAATGAAATATTTATCAGGTGAGCCTCATTCCGATGGCTATGAGAACAGCGAAGTTCTCTTGCTTACTCCTGAGGAAGCGGTAAAAAGAAATGATATCACAAATATGAGCCGTGCCATTCTCAATGCATATATCGATGATAAGGAAAATACGCTGAAAAAAGGCGAATACAGGTCGATATCCCTGAAAGCAGGGGAATATGAGATATTTGGTGTGTGAATGTACTGAAAAAGTATAAAAAGTCAAAGATTATTATTGACTTTTTTCGTGATATGGAGTATAATATTAACTATAAACTTAATAATTTTTAAGGGAGCTGTCTGTAGGGTGGGCTCCCTTTGTCTTTATTGTTAGATTTATTTAATAATTCCAATATTGACTAATTGAAAAATAGATGTTATAATCAAGTTATTAAATGACTTTGGGTCATTTTTAGGAGGTGTATATATGGCATCTGAGGCAGTAAAAAGGATCCTTGAGGCTGAAGCACTTTCAGATAAAAAAAATGCGGAGGCGCGTAAACAGCGGGATGATATAATCAGTAACGCTACCGGTCGGTCTGCACTGGCTATACAGAAAAAGCTCGGTGAAGCTCATACGGAATTATCAAAGCTTAAAGCTGATTATGACAGGAAACTTGAAAACTACAGAAAAAACGCAGAAGCTGAATGTCAGAAGAAAAATGACAGCATAAAACAGCAAGCTGATAAGAATACCGGCAAAGCTGTTGATGAAATAATCAGCCGCTATTTTTGAGATCTGCCTTCGAAAAGGAGAGTGATGTGATAGATGGCGATATTAAAAATGAAAAAGATCGAGCTCATAGCGATGCTTACTGACAGTAAGAAAATTATTGAGCTCCTTCAGCGGCGCGGAGTCGTTGAGATAACGCGAAATGACGATGAAGAACTTGAAAACACTAATGTAACGGCTGTTGTTGGTGAATTTGACAAGTTCAGGAATACGGCTGTTCAGGCTCTGGAAATCATAGATTATATTGCACCGGAAAAAGCCGGTTTCAGAGATCTTCTCGGAGGAAAGACGGAAGTTGAAAAGCATGAATTCGGCAAGGAAGCCATGCATATGGAACAGGTAATGGGAGCTGCAAATGAAATCATAAAGAATCAGCGCTTTATTACCGAAGCTGCAAACTCTGTCTCTCAGCTGCAGATAAAGTGCGATATGCTTGAAAGATGGAAGTCTCTGGATGTTCCTCTCAATTTTAAAGGAACTGCTACCACGGCTGTATATATAGGAACTCTGCCTTATTTGACAACCGCAGAGGAACTTGAAGAAAAGCTCCCTGAAAACTGCAGTGTTGAAGTCATAAACGCTGCCAAGGAACAGACAAACCTTTTTGTAATTTGCAGTAAGGCTTCTTATGAAGAAGCTGGTGATGTTCTTAGAAAGCTTGCTTTTTCCCATGTATCCGATCCTGAAGGCAAGACTCCGTCGGAGCTGATCTCATCGTATATGGCTGAAATCAAGAAGCTTGACTCAGATACGGAAAAAGCAAAGGAGAATATAATAAAGCTTTCCGAAAACAGGCAGCAGCTCAGATTCGTAATAGACTATCTCCAGATGAGAAAGGAAAAATATGACGCTTTGAGCGGTCTTGGTTTTACAGAAAGCACCTTCGTCCTCAATGGTTATATTCCCGAAAAATTTACCGGATCACTTGAAAAGGAGATCAAGTCGAAGTATACGGCAGCGATATCCTTTACCGATCCTTCTGATGATGAAGATGTACCTGTATTGCTTGAAAACAGCAAGTTTTCAACACCTATAGAAGAGATAACAAAAATGTATGCAATGCCAGCGAAGGGTGATGTTGATCCTACACCGGTAATGTCGTTTTTCTATTACCTTTTCTTCGGTATGATGCTTTCAGACGCCGGTTACGGTCTGCTGATGGTGATCGGAACGACAATAGCACTTAGGAAATTCAAACTTGAAGACACTATGAGAAAAACATTGACAATGTTCAGAAACTGTGGCATATCAACTGTATTCTGGGGTGCATTGTTTGGCAGTTGGTTCGGTGATATCGTACAGGTTGTCGCAAGTAATTTCTTTGATAAGGAGATCGGCAGTATTGCCTTATGGTTTGAACCTATTACCGATCCTGTAAAACTACTGCTCGTGTCTTTCGGACTCGGCATACTGCATCTGCTGCTTGGTGTGACGGTATCTTTCAAAATGACGTGGGATACAGGCAAAAAGCTTGATGCAATATTTGACGCATTGCCGATATACCTTATAGTTCTTGGCATAGCTCCTGTAGGTGCCGGAATGTTCATGATTGTTTCGGAGCCTCTCAGAACGACAGGACTGTATATGCTTGTCGCAGGCGTTATAATTCTTGTACTTACGGCAGGCAGGACTTCCAGATCAATATTCGGAAAGTTCTTTGGAGGCGTGTATGCACTTTATAATACTGCTACAGGCTATTTCGGAGACATACTTTCATATTCCCGTTTGCTTGCTCTCGGACTTGCAACAGGTTCCATTGCAAGCGTTATAAACCTTATCGGCACGATGCCCGAAAATAAAATAGTAAAGCTTATAGTACTGATTGTCGTATTTGTGATCGGTCATATTGCGAACCTTGCAATAAATCTGCTTGGTGCGTATGTCCATACAGACAGATTGCAGTTCGTTGAGCTTTTCAGTAAATTTTACACAGGCGGCGGTCGTGAATTTGCACCGCTTACTGTTAATACCAAGTATATAAAATTCAAGGAGGAAAATTCAAATGACTAACGGATTAGTATTAGCTTTAATAGGAGCTGCACTTGCAGCGCTTCTTGCAGGAATAGGTTCTGCAAAGGGAGTAAGCCTTGTGGGTGAAGCTGCATCAGGAGTTGTTTCAGTGGATCCGTCAAAATTCAGCAAGGTTCTTCTTCTCGAACTTCTTCCGGGTACTCAGGGCCTTTACGGACTTATTGCTGCAATGTTCATTCTTATCCGTACAAATGTACTCAGCGGAAACGCTGCCGAGCTCACTGTACAGGAGGGACTTGCTTTTCTTGCAGCTTCACTTCCGATCGCTATCGTAGGTCTTGTATCCGGCATCATGCAGGGAAGAGCTGCCGCGGCAGGCGTAAGCATTACTGCAAAGAAGCCCGAACATAACGGTAAAGCTATCATCATGGCAGCTATGGTCGAGACCTATGCTATCCTTGCACTTCTTGTATCAGTTCTTATAATAATGAAGATCAATGTATAATGGAGGTAGAGATATGTCAGGACTTGACGAGATCCTTAACCTCATCGAAGCTCAGCAGAAACAGACTGAAGACAGCATTATAAAAGCGGCGGTAAGCAAGGCTGATGCGATAAAAGCAGAAGGTGATTCCAAAGCTCAGAAGGCATATGACGACTTTATGAAAAGATCATCTGCACAGGCTGAAAAGGATTTTGAAAATGCCTGTAATTCAGTAGATGCAGACATGAAGCGCAAGATGCTTTCATGTAAAGTTGAACTGATAGAACAGACGATTGAAAAGACGATCGAAAAGCTTAAAGGACTGCCCGATAAGGAATACTTTGATATGATACTCAGCCTTGCGGATAAACATATCCAGTCCGGGAAGGGCATTATCAGCTTCGGAAGCAGAGACCTTTCAAGGATACCTTCTGATTTTGAAGGCAGGATAAATGAACTTGCAAAGAAAAAAGGCGGACAGATTGTACTGTCAGATAAACCGTCCGATATCGAAGACGGTTTCATATTGAGTTACGGACTTATCTCCGAAAATTGCAGTTTTCGCTCGATGATCGAATCCGAGAAGGATTCCATACGTGATACGGCTGCAAGAGTTCTGTTCGGGTAGGTGATATCATGAACGGTACAAAGTATGCAAATGCTGTAGGTGCGATAAGAGCGATGGAAAACTCACTTCTTTCAAGAAGTGATATAGATCAGCTTATAAATTCACGCAGCAAAGCTGAAGCGGAAGCTGTCATTTCTTCAAAGACGGGCTCATCTTCGGGATCTGATACACTTGTCTCAGTATGGGAAATGCTTCATGAATACGCACCTGATTGCAAAGAACTTGAAATACTGCTTTACAAAAATGATTTTCACAATCTTAAAGCTGTACTGAAGGCAGTAATTTCAAACAGAGATCCATCAAATTATTATATATATCCGTCAAACGTGGAAATGCCAGTTCTTGTTGATTCAATAAACAGCAGGGACTACAGTATGCTGCCAGAGTATATGCGAAAGACGGCTGCTGAGGCTTATGAGCTCGTGACCAATACTCTTGACGGACAGCTTTCCGATTCGCTTATAGATAAAGCGGCATTGCAGGCTATGCAAAAAAGCTCTGAGGAGTGCGGAAGTGAATTCATACAGAAATACTCTCAGCTTATGACTGCCTGCGCAGATATAAAGACTGCATACAGGTGCAGCCTTCTCAATAAATCTGTCGACTTCATGGAAAATGCCATATGCGGCAGTAAGGAACTCGGCAGTGAAGAGCTTTTGAAGGCAGCTCTCAGCGGTACTGAATCTCTGTTTTCTTTTTTGGAAAGCACGCCTTACAGTGATGCGGCAGCTCTTTTGAAGATCTCGCCCGCAAAATTTGAAAAATGGTGCGATGATGCAATAATGGAGCTCGCTGAAACTGCGAGGATGCAGGCTTTCGGTTCCGACCCGCTTGCGGCATATTATATTGCAAAGGAAACAGAAATAAAGAATATACGTATCCTTACAGTATGCAAGGAGTTTGGGGCTGATAAAGCAACTATCACGGAAAGGATGAGAAAGCTATATGTATAAAGCAGCTGTTATCGGTGACAGTGCAAGCGTTTCGGGATTTGCTGCTCTCGGTCTTTCTGTTTTCCGTGAGACCGAGCCAGAAGCGGTCACTAAACTTATTTCACGGCTTGCGGCAAATGATTTTGCGGTAATATATATTACCGAACCTGCTGCGGCTCTTGTAAAGGATACAATAAATAAATACAGGAGCTCAAAGCTTCCGTCCATCGTGCTTATACCTGCAATAGAAGGAAACACAGGCGAAGGAATGATGGCTTTGCATGAAGCAGTTGAAAAGGCTGTCGGCTCCGATATATTAAATTAGGAAAGAGGCGGATAAGTATAAATGAACAGCAAAGGTACTATCATAAAAATATCAGGACCACTTGTAGTTGCTGAAGGCATGAGAGATGCCAATATGTTCGATGTTGTCCGTGTAAGTGATAAACGTCTTATCGGCGAGATAATCGAAATGCACGGTGATCGTGCATCAATACAGGTTTACGAGGAGACCTCAGGTCTCGGAACAGGTGAAAGCGTAGAATCCACAGGCGAGCCTATGAGCGTCGAACTCGGTCCCGGTCTTATCGGAAGCATTTTCGACGGTATACAGCGTCCGCTTGACGATATAAGAAAAGTATGCGGCAATAATCTTCAGAGAGGTGTAGAAGTTCCGTCTTTAAAAAGGGAACCTCTCTGGAAGTTTTCTCCCTCTGTAAAAAAAGGCGACAGAGTTGTCGGCGGAGATATTATCGGTACAGTTCCGGAAACGGATATAGTTCTCCATAAAATAATGGTGCCGAACGGCATTGAGGGAACTGTAAAATCAATTTCAGAAGGCGAGTTTCATGCAAATGATACAGTCTGTGTTATCGAGACCCCTAAAGGTGATAAAGAACTGTCGCTTATTCAGAAATGGCCTGTAAGACGCGGCAGACCATATATGAAAAAACTTTCGCCTGAAATGCCTCTTGTTACCGGTCAGAGAGTGGTTGACTGCCTGTTCCCGATAGCAAAAGGCGGTGTAGCAGCCATACCCGGACCATTTGGAAGCGGAAAGACCGTAACACAGCATCAGCTGGCAAAATGGGCAGAAGCTGACATTATAGTTTATATCGGCTGCGGAGAACGCGGAAACGAAATGACGGACGTTCTGAATGAATTTCCTGAGCTTATTGATCCGAATACAGGAAAATCACTTATGGAACGAACCGTTCTTATCGCAAACACATCTGATATGCCTGTTGCAGCCCGTGAAGCTTCCGTTTATACAGGTATAACTATTGCGGAATACTACCGTGATATGGGTTATTCGGTTGCGCTTATGGCTGATTCCACTTCACGCTGGGCCGAGGCTCTTCGTGAAATGTCAGGACGTCTTGAGGAAATGCCCGGTGATGAAGGCTATCCCGCATACCTCGGAAGCCGTCTTGCTCAGTTCTATGAACGTGCGGGAAGAGTTATATCCACTGGCTCTGACGGCAGGGAAGGAGCGCTTTCTGTTATCGGTGCAGTATCTCCTCCCGGCGGTGATATATCAGAACCGGTATCCCAGGCAACTCTGCGTATAGTCAAGGTATTCTGGGGACTCGACTCAAATCTTGCATATCAGAGACATTTTCCGGCTATAAACTGGCTGACAAGCTATTCGCTCTATGCAGATTCACTTGCTGAATGGTACAACAATAATGTTTCAAAGGACTGGATGAAATGCAGAGCGCGTTTCATGGAGCTTCTCCATGAAGAAGCTGAGCTCAAGGAAATAGTCAAGCTCGTAGGTATGGACGCTTTGTCACCGAATGACCGACTGAAAATGGAAACGGCACGTTCGATACGTGAGGACTTCCTGCATCAGCTTGCGTTCCATGAGGTGGATACGTATACCAGCCTGAAAAAACAGTTATATATGATGAAGCTGATCCTGAACTTCAATGATGAAGCATATGAAAGCATCAAGAAGGGCGCAGACATCGAAGCTGTAGCAAACCTTGCTGTCAGGGAAAAGATCGGACGATTCAAGTATGTTGAAGAAAAGAATACAGATGCAGAATTCGACAAGCTCTCAGTGGAGATCTCCTCAGAGCTCAATGAGCTGCTTGACAAGGAGGAAGACTGATGCCAAGGGAATACAGAACTATCGAAGAAGCGGCAGGTCCTCTGCTGCTTGTAAAGGATGTTGAGAATGTAACTTACGGCGAGCTTGCGGAGATAAGACTTAAAAACGGCGAAAAGAGAAGGTGCAGGGTACTTGAGATAAATGGTACAAATGCTCTTGTTCAGCTTTTTGAAAACGCCGCAGGTATAAACCTTCAGGACAGCAGTGTTGTATTTTCAGGTCATCAGATGGAACTCGGAGTTTCAGAGGATATGCTTGGACGTGTATTTGACGGACTGGGCAGACCTATAGACGACGGTCCGGAAATTATACCCGAAATGCGACTTGACGTAAACGGACTTCCTATGAACCCTGTTGCAAGAAAGTATCCTCAGGAGTTCATACAGACCGGTGTATCCGCTATCGACGGACTTAACACTCTTGTAAGAGGTCAGAAGCTCCCTATCTTTTCAGCAAGTGGACTTCCTCACGCACAGCTTGCTGCGCAGATAGCACGTCAGGCAAGGGTACGTGGAAAAGATGAGCAGTTTGCAGTTGTATTTGCCGCTATGGGTATCACATTCGAGGAATCTGAGTATTTCGTTCAGAGTTTCAAGAGCACAGGTGCCCTTGACAGAACTGTGCTTTTCATTAATCTCGCGAACGATTCTGCTATCGAGCGTCTTGCCACACCCAAAATGGCTCTTACAGCCGCTGAATATCTTGCGTTTGAAAAGGGTATGCACGTACTTGTAATCCTTACAGATATCACAAACTATGCGGACGCTCTCCGTGAGGTATCTGCCGCACGTAAGGAGGTACCCGGTCGAAGAGGATATCCGGGATATATGTATACCGATCTTGCGACTATATATGAGCGCGCAGGCCGTCAGAACGGAAAAGAGGGAAGTATCACGATGATACCTATCCTTACTATGCCTGAGGACGATAAGACCCATCCTATTCCCGATCTGACAGGATACATCACTGAGGGACAGATAATCCTTTCACGTGAACTGTACAGAAAGGGCGTTACTCCTCCTGTAGATGTACTTCCGTCTCTTTCCCGACTCAAGGATAAGGGCATAGGCGAAGGAAAGACACGTGCCGATCACTCCGATACGATGAACCAGCTTTTCTCCGCTTACGCACGAGGAAAGGACGCAAAGGAGCTTATGGTAGTTCTCGGCGAAGCTGCTCTTACGCCTGTTGATCTGATATATGCTAAGTTTGCGGATGAATTTGAGAAAAAATACGTTTCTCAGGGATTTGAAAATAACAGAAGCATTGAAGATACTCTCGCTATAGGCTGGGAACTTCTTAAAATGCTTCCGAGGAGCGAGCTCAGAAGAATACGTGAGGAATATCTCGTAAAGTATTATGATACTCAGAAATGAGGTGAGCTGATTGGCAAGACTAAATGTTAATCCCACCAGAATGGAGCTAAGCAAGCTGAAAAAGAAGCTTTCATCAGCACGCAGAGGTCATAAGCTGTTAAAGGACAAGCGAGATGAGCTCATGCGTCAGTTCATGAATCTGATTAAAGAAAACCGCCAGCTGCGTGCCGAAGTTGAAGCTGCGATAAAGGAAGCCAATAAATATATGGCTGTTGCAGGTTCGGTCATGCAGCGTGAGGTGCTTGAAACAGCTTTAATGCTTCCTAAACAGGAAGTAGAGCTTGAGGTCAGCGAAAAGAATGTAATGAGCGTATATATACCTGAGTTTAAAACAAAATTCCGCTCAGGTGATACAAACGATATATATTCTTATGGTATGGCTTTTACATCAATTGATCTTGACGGAGCTGTAAGTTCACTGAATTCAGTTTTTCCGAAGATGATCCGTCTTGCGGAGATAGAAAAGGCCTGTCAGTTAATGGCTGATGAGATTGAAAAGACAAGACGCCGCGTAAACGCTCTTGAACATATCATGATACCAGATTATGAAGAAACAATCAAATTCATAACCATGAAGCTTTCTGAAAACGAAAGAAGCACGACTACATCCCTTATGAAAGTAAAGGATATGGTGTTAAAACAGAGTCATCATTATCAGCAATAATAAAACGGTCTCCGAAATCGGAGACCGTTTTACATTTGAGTATAAAAATCCGCCTTGCCGTCATATAGTGCATAAAACCCGCACTAAGCAGGTGGGTAAACGCCCTTATGCTTCTCGCTCCCTTCTTCCGCAGGGCGGGAGGTCTGCAGTCCACATACGGAGTCGAATTCCCTTGAATTATGTGTTGGATTATAAAAACTATAATTACCCGAACAAGGCAGAAATTTTTCTTTTCTATATATATTATAGCATAAAGAATTCCAAAAATCAATAGCAAATCTATGTAAAATGATTGAAATTTGGTAAAATTATTCTTCGTATATGTCATCAAGACGTTCAAGAAAGATCTTTGAGATTTTTTCAAACTCATCGTCATCATTGATCGAAGCAAGTATCTCCTCTCCGTCTTCTTCTATTGACTTGAGTATCACAAGATCACAGTCTGAATCAAGATAATCCTCGTCTTCAATGGCGGGCAGCATTGCATAATACTGTTCTCCATCAATTTCGGCAGTGTCAAAAAGCTCAAATTGTTTTTTGTTCCCGTCTTCATCGATCAGTTCAAACAAATCAGGAGTATATTCGTTCATCTCTGACATAGTCATTCTCCTATCCGGCATACGCCTTTTATATTTATATTATACACTAAATCAAAATAAAAATCAAGAGGAAGATTAAGTAATAACATTGTAGTGAATTTCTCCAATTGATAGGGCCATTCTTTGTTGTTTGTGCTGATTTGCACTAAAAAGTCGCTGAGAATCCTAAATTTCTATTGACATTTTACACAGAGTATGGTAATATATAATCAAGGAAAAGGAAAGCTCAATTGAGTGATCCGAGCTGCATTTACTTGGACTGAGGGTGACCTCAATGTAAATGAATATACGCGGAAGGGAGTGTGAGTCCAATGGAAGGAAAGTTCGCACAGCAGCGTGAAGCCGGCGGGCTTGCTGAGTAATTGGATTTCATAAAACGGGAATATAGGCGTAAGCTTGTTCCATTGATACAGGCTCAAAAAGGCTTAACAATTCAATTATGACGCTGACGTTTTGCTAATCTAAACGGCTTCATGTAGTAATTTAGATACAGAGTTATCTGAAATTTCGACAATAAGTCTTTAGATATATTGCGAAAAATTTCTTAGTAGAGGTTGAGTCCAATGAGAAAATAGGTTATTGCTTTATGAACTTGCATTATGTTCGGCATAAGGCCGGATAAATACAATTTTATAGGTGATTCCGATGGAGAAAAAATAAGATTGCTTTATTACTGAAATAAAGGAATGATGTACAGTGAAAAAGAGGTACACATTAAAAATCTGATCCGAAAGGGTGAGTCCAAAGGGTAATTTAGCTAAGTGATGAAAGTCGCTTTAAAATTGAATAATAATAGCCCCGGCTTTATGCCGGGGTTTTGTTTCAGTTAAAGATATAATTTGCCGAAATCAGTATTTTTCCCTGCATTATCATATAATTATCACAAAAATGCGTATAATATAAGATAGTGAATTATATCAGAAAGGATGAATGGAATGACGGATAATAACAACAATGATGATATTTATCTCTCTGATGAAGTTTCCGACAGCAATGAAAGTACCCATTCTTATAATTCAGAAGATGATAATTATGATTCAGAGAGTATTTATGATAATGAGTCGCATTCCAGTCAGAGTTCCGTTGCATTTACGTCAGAAAATTCCGGCAAAACAAAAAAACTCAGCAAACTTGGATTTGCTTTTAGATTTGCAGTTGTTGTTCTTGCTTCCGGGATTCTTATTGCTGGCGGTGTACAGATCTCGAAGTTTTTAAAGGATTCCAAGAACGAACTTATAGAGTATACAAGTGATACATCAAGAAATATTTCAAGGAATACAGGCGAGCAAAAAACAAGTTCTGCCGAAAAGGATTTGCCGAGTCTTATTGAGCTTGCTTCGAGAGATGATGCGAAACCTATTCCTGATATTGTTGATTCTATTATGCCGTCAGTTGTTGGAGTTGCTTCAACATTTGAATATGAACCCAAATCAACTTTCAGCATATGGGGTTGGAGTTCAGAGCCTCAGATTCAGAAAGTAAGGAATACCGGCACAGGTTTTATAATTACCGATGATGGTTATATTGTAACTAATTCCCATGTTGTTTATGATGAAGAATATGATGGTGAGGCTGTTGAAGTCAATGTTCTTTTCAGCGATGAAACAGAACACGAAGCGGATATTATAGCATTCGACACTGAAACGGACATTGCCGTCTTAAAGGTGAACGAGACAAAGCTTAAACCTGCAGTTCTTGGCGACAGTGATGAACTTAGGGTAGGAGAGCTGGTTATAGCGGTGGGAAATCCTCTTGGTTTTGATCTTTTCGGAACGGTTACAAGTGGAATCGTTTCTGCACTTAACAGAAAGATCGATATCAACGAAAAGAAGATGAACCTTATACAGACAGATGCTGCAATAAACAATGGTAACTCAGGCGGTCCGCTGCTCAACAGCTGCGGTCAGGTCATTGGCATAAATTCTGCAAAAATGTCTTCGAGTTACAGTTATACTTCAGCAAGCATTGAAGGCTTGTGCTTTGCTATACCTATAAAAGAAGCTAAAGTTATAATCGATGATCTTATAAATTACAGGTACGTCACCGGAAGACCGCAGGATGGTATAATAAGTACAAGGGATATTACCGAAGCTCAGTCGCGTTACTGGAATATACCAGTTGGTGTATTCATTATGTCAATTCAGGAGGACGGAGCTGCTGACCGAGCCGGTATAAAAGTCGGAGATGTTATAATCGATATTGAAGGAAATGCGGTTTCTTCTGCTCAGGAGTACAACGAGATCAAGAATCAATTCAAAGCAGGGGATACTGTTTCCATAACAGTATCAAGAAACGGGCAGGATATTAAAATAAAAGTTACTCTGCAGGAACAGAAGTCAAATTCTGAAAGTCAGAAATATCCTTTTGAAAGATAATTATAAAAGAAAGCTCCCGGATTTTTCCGGGAGCTTTTATGCTATAATTAGTTTTTGCGCTCATTTTCCACAAGTGCTTTCAGACCGGTTGCAAGACCTGCAAGTCCCTGTATCTCACTTGGGATAATGATCTTTGTAGCCTGACCGTCAGCTGCCTTTGCGAATGATTCGAGAGACTTGAGTTGAATAACTCTTTCGTTAGGATTGGCATTATTGAGTTTAACAATACTCTCTGCAAGTGCTTCCTGAACCATTTCAATAGCCTTTGCTTCACCGGTAGCTTCAAGGATCTTCTGCTCTCTTACGGCATCAGCTTTGAGTACCATAGCCTGTTTCTGAGCTTCTGCTTCAAGTATCTGAGCCTCTTTCTTAGCCTGAGCACGAAGTATCTGTGATTCCTTCTCACCTTCTGCAACAAGGATCTGTGACTTCTTGTCACCCTCTGCCTGAAGTATCTTCTCACGGCGCTCACGCTCAGCTTTCATCTGCTTCTCCATGGCGTCCTGAATCTCACGGGGAGGAATGATGTTTTTGAGCTCAACACGCTCAACTTTGATTCCCCAGCGATCTGTAGCCTGATCAAGTATGGCAGTGATGTTGGTATTGATGGTATCGCGAGAGGTGAGTGTGGAGTCGAGCTCAAGCTCACCGATGATATTACGGAGAGTGGTAGCCGAGAGGTTCTCGATAGCTGCGAGAGGTCTTTCAACGCCGTAGATGTACTGCTTTGCGTCAGTTACCTTATAGAATACTACCGTATCTATCTGCATCGTAACATTATCCTTTGTGATAACGGGCTGGGGCTTGAAGTCAACGACCTTTTCCTTGAGTGAGACCTTTCCGGCAATCCTGTCGATGAAGGGTACAAGGATATGAAGTCCTGTTTCCCATTCAGCGTGAAAGGAGCCGAGACGCTCAATAACGAAAACGTGTGCCTGAGGAACGATCCTGAAGCATCTGATGATGATGAAAAGTAAAAAGATTACTACTAAGAAAATAATGAATACGCCAGGATTTTCCATAGCCATAAACAAGCTTGCTTTTTCAAACATTTTTAAGTACCTCCAAATAAAATAATTGATTACTTAGTATGTAGTTATTTCTTGGGTGCCACGATAAGTTTGGCGCCCATTACTTTTTTCACGATAACGACTGTTCCGTCAGGAATGATTTCGTTTTCGTTTTCCGGAACAGCACTCCAGTTAACCCCGCTTAAAGTGACTCGTCCGGTACCTTTGTCTGTGTTGATCTCTTCGATCACTGTTGCGTGCTTACCTACATCAAGATCGGAATTTGTTGCAACGATCGTTTGTTTCTTGCGTTTCCTTATAAGCGGTAAGCTCAGCAGCAGGAAGACAGCGGAAGAAATAATGAACGTACCTAGCTGCTGTATCCATGAAAGATCTAGAAAATAAGTCAGCAGCAGAGTAGTAATAGCTCCTGCAGCGAACCATATAGATACCAGCTGGATAGTTAATACTTCCGCAACAACAAAAGCTATAACAGCAATTGCCCATAAAAATATATCCATGGCGAGACCCCCTTTCTACTAAAATTTGTAGTAATCCCTACAAAATTTATTATACCATGAAAGTATGAATTTTTCAAGTATAATCGACATTTTTTTAGCAATATTTTTGTACAGATTGTTTTAAAGAATGTGATATAAACAGAGTGTAAACAGAACGTTTTTCATATACTGCTTTTTATCCTTTTTATAACATTCTTCTCAAGCCTTGACACCTGAGCCTGTGAGATGCCTATCTCAGAAGCAACCTCAGTCTGTGTTTTTCCATGAAGGAACCTAAGATACAGAATATCACGTTCCCGAGGTCCAAGCTCTTTTATTGCGTCACGTATGGCAAGCTCGTCCATCTGACTTTCAACTCCGTTGATATCGCTGATCTGATCCATGATATAGAGATTATCCTCAGTATCTGAATAAACGGGTTCATACAGCGAGACTGGATCGCTTATACTTTCGAGCGCAATGACAACATCAGAGCGTTTTTCATTTATTTCACAAGCTATCTCGTCCATAGTCGGTTCGCGGCAGAGTGTGAATGTGAGCCGTTCTTTTGCCTGTATAGCCTTATATGCAAGATCGCGAAGCGAACGGCTGACTTTTACATGACTGTTGTCCCGAAGGTAGCGTCTTAACTCACCGTTTATCATGGGAACGCAGTATGTTGAGAATCGTACTTCTTTTGAAAGGTCGAAATTGTTTATTGCTTTTATCAGACCGATAACGCCTATCTGGAATAGGTCGTCTATATCTTCGCCTCGCCCGGTAAATCGCTGTATAACGCTCAGAACGAGTCTGAGATTCCCGTTGACGAGTTTATCGCGGGCTGATTTGCTTCCCGTAGCGCGGATTTCTTTGAGCAAAGTGATCTTTTCATCTTCTTTAAGAACTTCAAGTTCGGAAGTATTGATTCCTGCGATAACGACTTTATTATATGCCATAGAATATCCTCCACAATGATCTGCAAGGATATTATTGCCCTGTAGTGACAGGGTAATCACAGGAAAAAGATAACAAAAAAGCAGACAAGTCTGCTTTTTTGAAGAAATTATTTTACATAGTCAATAAGCTTGCCGAGACACAGCTCAAAGCTGCTTCCGTACCATGTTTCTTCAATATTAGGTACAGTTGCTTCTATACAGTCAAGAGTGAATCTTACAGCGATATCGAGACAATGCTGTAAATCCATGCCGAGGGCACAGGCTCCCGTAAATACGCTGCTGAAAATATCTCCGGTACCGTGAAAGCGGTAATTAACATTTTTGTCAAAGGAGAAATAGAATCTGTCATTTTCAGAGTCATAAGCGGCAGCTCCTTGTTGCAGGTCATCATAATGTACGCCGGTTATGACAGGAACTTTGCAGCCAAGCTCAGCAAGACGCCGAAGAGCGTCCTTGATATATTTTTCGTCATAGCATTCGGTGTAAGGTATACCAAGCAGAAATGAAACTTCAGTCATGTTAGGCATAATATAATCAGCTTTAGCGCAAAGCTTCTTCATTTTTTCAACGAAAGACGTTGTGAAGCCCGCATAGAGTCTTCCGGCATCGCCAAGCACAGGATCTACGATTATGTGATTATCGACAGTGCCAAAATCGTCAAAAAAGTCAGAAACGATCTCTACCTGTTCCGGAGAACCGAGATAACCTGTATAAAGCGCGTCAAATTTCAGGTCCATGCTTTTCCAGTGGGCGGCGATAGCAGGAATATCGCAGGTTAGATCACGAAAAGTATAGTTTTTAAAGCCTTCTCCTGTGTGAGTTGAAAGCACAGCAGTCGGAATAACAGCAGTCTCGATTCCCATTGCTGAAATTATCGGCAAAGCCACAGTCAGCGAGCATTTGCCGAAGCATGAGATATCCTGTATAGATACGACCTTTTTCATTATCATCATTCTTTCTTATGTATTCATCAATTTCTGATTATACCCCAAATAAGCGGATTTGTCAATATGAGCAAAGGAAAAGCTCCGCAATGCGGAGCTTTTTGAGGTTTGTGAAGCTTTATGAAACAGGAACGAATACGAGCTCGTCGCTTTCGTTTATCTTTAGCCTGCCTTTTTCACCTCTGCTTTTTTCCCAGAAGCTGCTTATACTGCTTTCAGTGTCAAGTTTACGGACAAACAATTCATTGTCTTCCATGAAAAGAATGTAATCGTTCACCATTCTTTCCCAAAGAGTGTATTCCTTTTCATTTCGCAGGTCATATACGATTACATGTTCATCAACTATACCGCTGCCAAACGAAACTGTCATACAGAGTTCGGGTGAACCGTCACCGTTAAGGTCTGTGAAGAATGCATTCCATAAGGGCATTCCGCCGAACGCCGCCGCAGCTGTTCCGTTCTTATATACTGTTATGCCGCCTTCCAGGCCGTTCCATGTAAATTCTGTGTCCGGGAAAGCTGAAACTATTATGCTTTCATTTATATTGCGCGAGTCAAAGCTTTTAGACCAGTAATCATGCCAGCACCATGTACTCAGACCGCTGATATCAATATTTTCCGGTTCCTTTGTATTTGTGATGAAATTATAAATGTATGTTTCCAGCTGGCTGCATGAATCGCTTTCTGCTTTATAGCCTTTACCATTTATAATAAAATATGAACCGACCAATCCGAGATCAATGGTATTTCTATTGTGGAGAGTGATCTTTATCTTGTAGTTTATACAGCTTAACAGCTGATATGAACCGCTTTCTTCGATAAGAGATATATCATTGAGACGTGAAAGCAATATCTTTATCTGGTCATAAGTCAGTTTTTCGGTATTACTGTGTACGTTGTCGGAGATCTCGATACTTGCTATACTGTCAGGAATGAGCTCTTTGATCTGATTCATAGCACTTGAAACTCTGTTTGGCATATTGATAAATTCCTGAACGTCGTTGTAGCGGATATCTATTCCGTTCTGAGTGTCTATGCCGTTAATACCGTGATAAAGCTTGATATAATTAGGCTTCTCTGGCGGTACACCGCCTATCCTAAGAGTATAGCCGGTGCCCTCTTCGATCTTAAATTCCCAGATATAGATACCTGAGCCGATATCCTCATAGATATAGTCTTCAAAATCAGACCATGTGAGAGAGTCGCCCTTTTGTGAGAGTGAAGTAATGTCTTTGGTGTTAAGATAACGCTTTACAGTTGTTTTATCAGTGCTTTTCTGAGTTGTGACAGTTTTTGCAGTTGTTTTCTTGACGGTAGTCGTTTTTACTGCTTTCGTGACAGTTCTGTCTGATGAAGCAGATGTTCTGACTGTTTCAGTAAGTATCAGAGCTTCAACAGGCTCGTTAGCAGCAGATGTTGTTTCCGGGTCTGAGTCTTTTGCTGTCTCATTAGTTGTCAGCATTGTAACAGCGGCGTTTGATACTATCGCTGTGCCGGTTGATGTGGTTACAGTTGCCATATTGTCAGAAGAATCATTTACAGGAAGCGGCTCATGAGCTCTTTTGTGGAGCAATACGCCTATGCTTCCGAAAATTATCATAATACAGGCAGCTGCTGCAAGTACAGGATAAAGTTTTGGGCCTCTGCGTACAGTTTCAGCTTTCATGAGCTCGACCTGTTCATATTCACTTCCGATTCGTGAAACGCATTTATCGTATATCCGTTCGGAGGCCTTTTCATCAGCAGCCCTGTACTTATCAGCAATGCGTTCAACTGTTTCGTTATCAGCATTGTGAAGTATATCGGAGATATTTTTTTTCATACTTATCCTCCTTTAAATTGTTATGTCCATATCCGTAAGAGCGGTTTTCAGCTTTTTCAAAGCACGCTTCAGGCGACTCCTTACGGTTATAGGATTCATGCCGAGTACCTTTGCTGTTTCCGCAGAGTTTCGGTCATAGAAGTATTTCTGTATGATTATCGAAGCGTCTGGTTCACCGAGTTCCTCGATCTTTTGCAGCAGCAAAGCGGATATACCGGCATTTTCAGCTTGTATCTCGATATTTTCTCCTGACGGGATATCCGGAGAATTATCATCATCGAGAGGGACAGTGTTCTTTGCGGAAACAGAGCGCTTTAAATCAATAGCACGTCTTTTGGCAGATGTACCGATATAAGCTTTCAGCGAGCCCTCTCGGTCTGTATCATAGCTTAGCATCACATCGCTCAGAACATCGGCGGTGCAGTCCTCAATATCGTTTCGGCTTGCTGAACTTCGGAGTACATTGTATACTATCGTGTATGCGTAACTCCAGTACTCGTCAAACAGCGCTCTGAAGCCTTCATCCCTTGACCTTTGCATGATAAGCCTGATCTCGTTTTCAGTCATCGTCCCACCTCCCCATGAAAAGCTTTGCGTATACGTTATGCTTTCATTATACACATACGGAGCAAGAATGTAAAGTGTTGCATCTGAATTGTAAAAGAAAAAAGCTATTGTTATCTCTTTTGCGCCATTCACAATTAATTCAGTTTTGCTTTTGAATTAAATGTTGCTTTTTAACAAAATATGTGATATAATGCTTTATAAGGTCATTAGATATTTTAATGTCTTAATGATATATGATAAGGAGTGAGATTTTATGAAAGAGATCTGCAATGAGCACTTTTCGGGGGAAAGGGCGCTTTATCAGGCAAATGGTCTCAGGATTTGTGGTACTTCTTTCGGATACGGAGAATCACCACTCAAACGCAGCAGCTATATAAAGCTTTCCGACAGTACATTTTCTTCAAAATTTCCATTATGGCACAGTGAGATGATAAATCTCAAAAACTGTATGCTGACTGAAGACGGCCGTGCTGCAATGTGGTATTCCAAGGATGTAGGAGCTGATGATATCATAGTTGAAGCGCCTAAGTGTTTCCGACGCTGTAATCGTATCAGCCTGAGAAACGTGAGCTTTCCTAACGGTGATGAGGTTTTATGGAAATGCAATAATGTACGTATCGACAGAGTAAAAGTTAACGGCGACTATTTCGCAATGGACTGTGACGGTATGGAAATAACCGGTCTTAAAATCGTAGGCGGATACGCTTTTGACGGAGTACGTAATGTTACTGTGCGTGATTCTGTAATAAACTGCCGTGACGCTTTCTGGAACAGTGAAAATGTCGTTATTTATAACTCAACAATAAAAGGCAAGTGCTTTGGCTGGAATTCACGTAATATCTCTCTTATCAACTGCACTGTCGAGAGCCGTGAGGGAATGTGCTATATAGAGAATCTTATGATGAAGAACTGCAAGCTTCCGAATACCACCTTCGCTTTTGAGTATTCAACAGTAAATGCTGATATAATAGGTAGCATCGAAAGCATTAGAAACCCGTTATCAGGTATAATAAAGGCTGACTCTATCGGAGTTATTATACTTGAGCAGGATAAAGTAGATCCTATGCGCACAAAAATAATCTGTGAGGATCAGCTGGTAAGTCATCATATGTAAAAAGGAAAGGCGTTCATTATGAACGCCTTCTTGCATATATAAAGCAAGCCTGCACATAAAGTGCAGGCTTGATATTTAAGGAATAATATGATATAATTACTTGGAAATAAGAGCAAGTGTATCTCTTGCGATAAGGAGCTCCTCGTTTGTAGGAACGATCCATACCTCAATCTTTGAATCAGGAGTCGAGATCTTTGTGAGCTTGCCTCTGATAGTGCGATTGAGAGCTTCGTCGATCTTGATTCCGAAGTAATCCATATTGCGGCAAACCTGCTCTCTTACTTCCCATGAGTTCTCGCCGATACCGCCGGTGAAAAGGAGAGCGTCGATACCGTTCATTGCAGCGGTATAAGCGCCGATATACTTCTGGATCTCATATGCGAGCATATCTGAAACGAGCTGAGCTTTCTCGTTTCCGTTGTTAGCAGCTTCCTGAATATCACGGTTGTCAGAACCAACGCCGGATACTCCGAGGAAACCTGACTTCTTGTTCATGTATTCGCTCATCTGTGAAGGTGTGAAACCGTGCTTGTCAGCTACAAATGTAACAGCAGAAGGGTCTACAGAACCTGTTCTTGTGCCCATTACAACACCGTCAAGAGGAGTGAAGCCCATAGAAGTATCTACAGACTTGCCGCCGTCAACAGCAGTAATTGAAGAACCGTTGCCAAGGTGACATGAAACGATCTTGAGATCCTTGACATCTTTGCCCATAGCATCTGCAAGAGCCTTGGAAACAAATCGGTGTGATGTGCCGTGGAAGCCGTATTTTCTTACGTGGAGCTTTTCGTAGTCCTCGTAAGGAAGTCCGAACATGAAAGCCTTTGCAGGCATGGTCTGATGGAAAGCTGTATCAAATACAACTACCTGAGGAACATTTGCTGGGATAACGCTCTTGCAGGCTCTGAGAGCGAGAGCGTGAGCGTGATTGTGAACAGGAGCAAGCTCGCGGAGCTCATCTATTTTATCAATAACTTCATCTGTTACGAGTACAGATTTATCGAAAACGTCAGCGCCCTGTACTATTCTGTGTCCGACAGCGGAAATAGCGTCCATGCTGTCGATAACCTTTGCATCGCCTTTTGTAAGGCAGTCAACAAGCTTCATGAAAGCCTCTGTATGTGTCGGGAAAGAGCAGTCCTCATCAAGAACTCTGCCGTCAGCAGTCTTGTGGTTGATATGTCCGTCGATACCGATACGGTCGCAGTTACCCTTTGCGATAACGCTTTCATCGCTCATATCGATGAGCTGATACTTCAGGGAAGAGCTTCCTGCATTAACAACTAAGATGATCATATATTAAAATTCCTTTCAAAAAATATTTTGCATATATTATTATATACTATTTTCGGAAAAATGCAAGTGTTTTTTTTGAACAGTGTCAGCTGCGGTCGGGAAATGCATTTAAAAACAGTTTTTTTGTACCGGACAAGCAGAAAAAACGCGCTTTTTGTTTTGCAAAACGACCAAAACATAGTAAAAAACTATAAATAATATGTAGAGTAAATAAAAAATTAGAAGAAATCATTGAAATTTGACAGGAGAGGTAGTAAAATGAAAGTCAGTGGTATTGTATGCGAATATAATCCTTTTCATAACGGACATCTTTATCATATACGCAAAACCAGGGAAAACGGTTGTACGCATATCGTAGCTGTAATGAGCGGCAATTTTGTTCAGCGAGGCGGCGTTGCGGTCATTGACAAGCTTGAAAGAGCTCGTCTTGCTGTACATTCAGGGGCTGATCTCGTTATCGAGCTGCCTGTACAGTATTGTCTCACTTCTGCCGAAAATTTTGCAGCCGGAGCGGTTTATCTTCTGGATTCCCTCGGAGTTGTTGACGAGATATCCTTCGGTAGCGAATGCGGCGATACGCAGCAGCTAGTTAAGGCGATGGATATCGTTGACAAGGCTTCAATAACGCATCTGGAAGAGATAAAGAGCATTATGGAGAAAGGATATACTTATCCGAGAGCGCTTAATTCCGTTGTTAACGGCTACGATCCGGAGTCGGCTTCCATAATCGCCGAACCGAACAACACCCTTGCTGTTGAGTATCTGAGAGCATTGAAAAGATTCGGTTCTGATATTAAACCGTTTACGGTTAAGCGCAAAAGCGTCCGTCATGACGGTGATGAAACTGCCGATGGATTTGCAAGCGCGTCAAATCTTCGTGAAATGATCGGACAAGGCGTTTCTGTCGGTGAATTTACCACCGCGGAGTGGGCTGAGGCAATTAAAAATGCCTCTTCCAAGGGTGAAACAGCATCTTTAAGCCGCCTTGAGAGAGTAATATTATATAAGCTTAGGAGCAGCACTGTTGAAGATATCGAACAGATATGCGATGTGGGACAGGGCCTTGAACACAGGATATACGGCGCGAGAATGGCAGGCTCCATAGACGAACTGCTGTTTACCGTAAAGACCAAGAGGTATACTATGGCAAGGATAAGACGTATTATGCTTGCTCTTCTTATAGGGATCACAAAGGAAGATATGGAACAGCTTCCGCCGTACGGAAGGATCCTCGCATTCAACGAGCGTGGCAGAGAGATACTTGCACGTGCTAAGGATAAGGCGAAGATACCTTTTGCTTCGTCTATTGCAAAGCTTTCACAGCTTAGCGATACGGCAGAGCGATTTGCAGAGCTTGAAATCAGAGCTTCGGACATATATGGACTTGCTCTTGATACGATCACCTCGGCAGAAAAAGATTATCGCGCAAAAATAATGATAGATCTGGAATAATGCAGCGGAATAACCTGCGATCAGTGGAGGTTTACCGCTTTTTTTACAGGAGAATAAATTGATAAAGGGTATAATATTTGATCTTGATGGTACACTGCTTGATTCGATGACAGTATGGAGCAGCATAGACCGGGAATTCCTTATTGAAAACGGTATAGCCGATCCTCCGCCGGAGGTATCGGATATAGTAAAAAAAATGACAGTTGACGAGTCATCGCAGTATTTTATTGACCGTTTCGGACTGAACTGCACCAAAGAGTATGTTATACGGCGTATCGAGGATATGGTGCGGCAACGTTATGAGGAACAGATACCTCTGAAGCCTTATGTTACGGAACTTCTTGATTATCTTGACAACCGCGGGATCCCTTACGGTATTGCAACAGCGACATACAAAAGTCTTGCTGTGTCAGCGCTGAAACGATGTAAAATATATGACCGGTTCAGCTTTTTGCTTACCGATATTGAGTATCCTGCCGGCAAGAACTTTCCTGATATTTTTATCGGAGGAGCTGAAAGATTTGGTGCAGCTCCGGAAGATGTTCTTGTTGCCGAGGATTCGCTTCACTGCATAGAGACTGCAAAATCGGCTGGTTTTAAAGTGTGCGGTGTTTACGATCCTGTTGCTGAGAATGATACCTGCCGTATAATAGAGCTTTCCGATTATTATGTGAATTCCCTTGATGAAATAATGAACATAGTATAGGGCGAACTAAGTTCGCCTGTGCTGTTTTCAGAAGGAGTATTTAAAATGAAAAAGGTTATGGTTGGAATGAGCGGCGGAGTTGACAGTTCTGTAGCAGCCATGCTGCTTCGTGACAGCGGATATGAGGTCATGGGAGTAACACTAAAGCTTTTTTCGGATGAGGATATATCCGAAGCAAAAAAAGAAGGTAAGACCTGCTGCGCACTTTCTGACGTTGAGGATGCAAGGAGCGTTGCGTACCGGCTCGGTTTTGAGCACATTGTTTTCAATTTCAGGGATATTTTCCGAGAACACGTTATGAAACAGTTTGCAGAGAGCTATCTGAAGGGCAGAACGCCAAACCCCTGCATTGAATGCAACCGCCATGTTAAATTTGATAAAATGCTTCGCAGAGCGCAGGAGCTTGGATACGATTATATTGCGACAGGACATTACGCTGTGAACGAATATGATGAGAAGAGAGGACGTTATCTTCTGAAACGTCCAAAAGACCGAAGCAAGGATCAGACATATGTCCTTTATTCACTTACGCAGGAACAGCTCTCACATACACTCTTTCCATTGGGAGAACTTGAAAAAACTCATGTCAGAGAGCTTGCTGAGTCGGCAGGACTTGTTAATTCAAACAAGCCTGACAGTCAGGACATATGCTTTGTTCCGGACGGCGATTATGCAGCTTTTATACGCAGATTTACAGGCTGTGGTACGCCATGCGGCAATTTTGTGGATATGAACGGAAAAGTTCTGGGTGAACACAAGGGTATCATCAATTATACAGTTGGTCAGCGAAAGGGGCTCGGCATAGCCCTCGGTCATCCTGCATACGTGGTCAGAAAAGACATTGAAGCAAACACAGTAACTATCGGCGATGAATCCGACCTTTACACCAAAAGTCTGATAGCTGATGATTTCAACCTTATTTCAATAGATATGCTGACAGAACCTATGCGTGTTACCGCAAAAACTCGTTACAGCCAGCATGAACAGCCTGCGACAGTAACATATATCGGCGGCGGAGAATATATGGTGGAGTTTGATGAACCGCAGAGGGCTGTCACAAGCGGTCAGGCAGTCGTGCTCTACGACGGGGATACAGTAGTAGGCGGAGGAACGATAAAATGATAAAAACGGCACTGCATTACAAGTATTTAATATGGAAAAACGATTATGCTAAGTGCAGAACAGCTATTGAAATGATACGGAGCGAATGAATGGAATACAAATACGAAAAGCTTACGGATAAGATATATGTCTGTGCCAGCAGCGACCACCGCTTCGGCACTGACGCTTTTCTGCTGGCGGATTTTTCACAGTACCGTGCAAAGGACAAAGTATGCGATCTTGGTACCGGCTGCGGGATAATCCCTCTTATTATGCAGAAAAAAATGCCGCCGCAGATAACATATGCGGTCGACATTCAGGAAGGAGCTATAGAGCAGCTTTGTCTCGGACTTGAAAAGAGCGAGACCAGAGGAATAGTTCCAGTATGTGCTGACCTGAAAGAGCTTTGGGCTGATGCTCCTCTCGGACAACTTGATCTTGTTACCTGCAATCCGCCGTATAAAGTAAATAATGCAGGTTTTCAGAGTGCTGTAACCGCACAGAAGATAGCGCGGCACGAGATACTCTGTACCATAGATGATGTATGTGCAGCAGCTCAGAAACTTCTTAAATTCGGCGGCAGACTGTGCGTGTGCAACCGTCCGGAGCGTCTGAGCGATGTTGTTTATGCAATGAAATGTCATGATATTGAGCCTAAAAGGTTACGATTCGTATCAAAAAATGCCGGTGAGGCTCCATGGCTTTTCCTTATTGAAGGTAAAAAAGGCTCAAAGCCGTTCATGAAGGTTGAACCTCAGCTGTACATCAGGAGCGAAAACGGTTTTTCCGAGGAGCTTCAGAAGATATATGACACAGGAAAGGAGCAGCAATGACGGGAACATTTTACGTTATAGGAACGCCTATAGGCAATCTTGAGGATATTACCCTAAGGCAGCTTGATATACTTGCAGCAGTGGATTTTATATGTGCTGAGGATACTCGCGTTACTTTGAAGCTCCTCAATCGCTTTGATATTAAGAAACAGCTCGTAAGTTTCCATGAACATAGTTCAAAAGCCGATGCGCAGCGGATAATTGACAGGATACTTGCAGGGGAGAGCTGTGGAATAGTAACAGATGCAGGTATGCCATGTATTTCCGATCCCGGTGAAGTTCTGGTAAAGATGTGTGCTGAGAATAATATTGATATAAAGGTAGTACCTGGTCCAAGCGCAGTTGTTTCTGCTGTAGCTGTATCCGGACTGAGCACACGGCGGTTTACTTTTGAGGGGTTTCTTCCTGTTCAGAAAAAAGAAAGATCCGAGCGTCTCGAAAAGCTCAGAAGCGAAGAGGCTGTGATGGTTTTCTACGAAGCTCCTCATAAACTGAAGACTACGCTTGCTGATCTGAACGGTTTCTTTGGCGGAGAACGTCGTATATCACTGTGCAGGGAGCTTACAAAAATACATGAAGAAGTGCTCAGACTGACACTTGCAGAAGCGGTTGAATACTACAGTATAAACGAACCCAGAGGAGAATATGTTCTTGTTCTTGAGGGAGCGCGGGACAGCAGTGAAAATAATATAACAATTGAACAGGCAATGAATCAGGTAAATAAGCTGATAGAAATGGGAGAGCGTCCTACTGACGCCTGTAAGGCAGTAGCAAAGGAAACAGGCTTCAAAAAGAGCGATCTTTATTCAAAATTGCAGTGATAGACCATTTTTTAGTATACTTCTTTAATAAAAATATTATAAAAATGTAAAAATTGATGAAATCGCTTGAAATTATAAAGAATTTGTGATATAATTATTACCGTTATTATTATTATTTTTGGTAATGTATGTCAATATGTTCTAAAAAAGCGACTGAAAAATATTATTATATTAATATCATGCCGCGTATATTGCGGTGAAAGAAGGTACTGTATGATTTGCGATCTGCACTGTCACACCACGCTTTCCGACGGCTCGCTTGGCATTGAGGATGTTATTGCTCAGGCAAAGCGAATGAATATCGATTGGCTCTCTATAACCGATCATGATACAATGGCTTCTTTTTCAAGAGCCGATGTTCTTGGCGAGCGCGCAGGGATTAAAATCCTTCATGGCGTAGAGCTTTCAGCGTGGGACAAGGAAAGAAACAGCAAAGTGCATATACTTTGCTATGCGCCGTCCAAGCCTAACAGACTTGAAGGTCTGTGCCTGAAATCTTGTGAGATAAGAAAGGAATGCTCAAAGGAAATGATCGATAAGGTCATGGCTAAATTCCCTATAACACAGGAAAGCATACTGAAGCGGACCACTGCTTCAAAAAGCATTTTCAAGCAGCATATTATGCGTGCTCTTATTGATTACGGCTATGCGCTTGAATTTTACGGTGATCTTGACCGTGAGCTTTTCAATCCGCAGAACGGTTCGTGTTATGTGGAAAGAGAATATCCGGATGTAAACTTTGTTGTCGATTTGATACATACAGCAAGAGGTGTCGCTGTTATGGCTCATCCTGCACAGTATGACAATATCGAGCTGCTTGAGGAGCTTGCAAAGAAAGGCAAGATCGACGGAGTAGAGGTAGGTCATTTTTCTGCTGATAAAAAATGCCGCAAGGAACTTTCGGCAATCGCTGCAAAATATGATCTGATCGAAACAGGCGGTTCTGATTTTCACGGACTGTATAATAAAGTTCCTACACATCTCGGAAGCGAGACAACGACAAAGGAAAATCTTGACAGGATATTAAAGCTTTCTGCCGCAAGGAGCAAAGAAGCTTAAAATGTCAGCAAGAATTATCCCGATTTCTGTCTGCCTGTTTTTCTTTATACTCTTCGCTGTTCCTCTTACCAGAGGCATAATTAACGTTGGAAACGGTGCAGGTATGTTCCTTTCTGCATCTCTTATGCTGATTCTTGTTTTCTGGCACAGATTCCGGTTGTTTCTCGGCCATTGCTGGGAAAAGCCTGTCGGAAAAACGGTGATATCAGTTTCTGTTATTATTATGACAGCTTCTGTTATACTTGCAGCGGTAATAAGCGCTTTCATGATTAAAGCCGCAAATGACAAACCTCGAAATGAAGATACCACTTTGGTCATACTCGGCTGTCAGGTCAGAAACGGTGCTCCGAGCCTGATGCTGCATGGCAGACTTGAAGCTGCTTATGCATATTTAAAGGAACATGAAGGCGTAAAAGTTATTGTTTCCGGCGGTAAAGGTGAGGATGAAATTATCAGCGAAGCTCAGTGCATGAAGGAATGGCTCGTTGGCAGCGGAATATCACCAGACCGCATTTATATGGAGGACAGATCTGTTAATACGGAAGAAAATCTCCTCTTTTCAAAGGAAATAATAGACAAGAATCATCTTCCATCTGCCATAACTATCGTAACAGACGGCTTTCATCAGCTCAGAGCTGATATCTTGGCTGAAAAGCAGGGGATAGAATCATATAATATATCATCTCATACTAAATTCTATCTTTTGCCCACATATTGGGTAAGAGAATGGTTCGGCGTCATATATTGCAAAATATTCTGATCTGGAGGTATTTCCGTGAAATGGATCATAAGGCATATCCCTGACGGAATGTATGTGGTTTCCGGACGGTTGTTAATATACAACAGCAAATTTGCATGCCGTTTCAGCACAAAGAAGCAGGCAGATGCATATATGACATCTTCAGGATTTGACAGAACAGCGTATATCGCTGAAGAACTTCAAGTTGAGACTGTTAATGTACAGCAAAGAAATACCAAAAATGTAAAGGAATGATTATTTTGAAAATCGGATTTTCAACCCTTGCTTGTCCCGAATGGTCGTGGACAGACATTTATTCAATGGCAAAGGATTTCAAGTTTGACGGAATCGAGATCAGAGGACTCGGTAACGAGATCTTTTCTGTCAAGGCACAGCCTTTTACCGAGGCACAGCTACCTGCCACTATTTCTAAGCTACAGTCTCTTGGACTTGAAATACCATGCCTTTCATCGGGAGCTTGTCTCAGATTCAGAGATAAGTATCAGGAAGCAGAAAACGAGATCAAAGCATATGCTCAGCTTGCAAGCAAGCTTGGCGCTTCATATATAAGAATACTTGCTGATCTTACTCCTGAACCTGTTGACGAAGTTGATGACGAATGTATTATTGAAGCCTTAAAAAAGCTTGTTCCCGTTGCGGAAGAATACAATGTAACACTTCTTGTTGAGACAAATGGCGTTTATTCCGATACTGCCCGTCTTGCCAAGGTACTTGACAGTGTAAAGAGCCGAAAGGTAGCCGCACTTTGGGATATGCACCATCCATACCGTTATCACGGCGAATCGCCTGAAACGACAGTTGCTAATCTGGGAGAGTACATAAAGTACATTCAGGTTAAGGACAGTGTAATGCACGAGGACGGCACAGTTGAGTATCGAATCATGGGAAGCGGCGATATTCCTGTAAAGGAAATGATAGAAGCTCTTGATACTATTAATTATAATGGTTATATCTCTCTTGAATGGGTCAAACGATGGGCAAGAGATCTAAGTGACGCAGGTATTGTTATACCTCAGTTTGCTGAATATATGGCACCTTACAAAAAGTCACACAAGCATCCTCTTCAGACGAACATGAGAGGTGACGGTCAGTATCCCTGGCCCAAAGAGCGCATTCTTAATTATACTTTCCCTGATATACTTGACCGTATCTGTGAACAGTTCCCGAATCAGTATGCATTCAGGTACACTGAGCTTGATTATACAAGAACATATCCTGAGTTCCGTGACGATGTGGATACATTTGCACGTGCACTGCTCTCTATGGGCGTCAAGAAAGGCGACCATGTTGCAATATGGGCGACAAATGTGCCTCAGTGGTATATCACTTTCTGGGCAACGACCAAAATAGGTGCTGTACTTGTAACAATGAATACCGAATATCGTATCCACGAAGCAGAGTATCTTCTCAGACAGTCTGATACGATGACTCTTGTAATGATTGACGGTATTAAAAATATCAATTATGTTGATATAATAAAGGAGCTTTGTCCCGAACTCGGTACCTGCGAGCCGGGTAAGCTGGTGTCAGCCAAACTTCCTTATCTTAAAAATGTTATCACTGTGGATTCAAAGAACAACGGCTGCTACACATGGGAAGAAGCAGTTGAGCAGGCAAAGAATGTTCCTTACAGCGAAGTGGAGCGTGTAAGAAAGACGATTGATATCCATGATGTTGCAAATATGCAGTATACTTCAGGAACGACAGGCTTCCCGAAGGGCGTTATGCTCACACATTACAATGTAGTTAACAACGGCAAGGCTATAGGAGACTGTATGGATCTTTCAACTGCTGACAGAATGATGATACAGGTGCCGATGTTCCATTGCTTCGGCATGGTTCTTGCGATGACTGCTTCTATGACTCATGGTACAACGATGTCACCTATAACACGTTTTTCACCGAGAAAAGGTCTTGCTTGTATCAACAAGGAAAAGATAACCTGCTTTCACGGAGTACCTACAATGTTTATCGCCATGCTCGGACATGAAGATTTCGATAAGACAGATTTCTCGTATATGAGAACAGGAATCATGGCTGGTTCTCCTTGTCCAATAAAGACAATGGAAGAAGTTATAGAGAAAATGCATATGAGTGAGATATGCATAACTTACGGACAGACAGAAGCTTCTCCCGCAACGACTATGAGCAAGACTACTGATTCTATCGAACAGCGCGTTAATACTGTCGGCGGACCTATTTTCGGAGTTGAGTGCAAGATCGTTGATCCTGAAACAAACAAGGAAGTTCCTGATGATGTGGATGGCGAGTTCGTTGCAAGAGGCTATAATATAATGAAAGGCTATTATAAAATGCCGGAGGCAACTGCAGCAGCAATAGATTCTGAAGGCTGGCTCCACACAGGTGACCTTGCGAGACGTCGTTCGGAAGATGGTTATTTCAAGATCACCGGACGTATCAAGGACATGATAATTCGTGGAGGCGAAAATATCTATCCGAAGGAGATCGAGGACTTCCTCTACACATATCCGAAGGTCAAGGATGTTCAGGTAATAGGTGTTCCCGATGAAGACTACGGTGAAGAGATCATGGCGTGTATTGTGCTTCAGGACGGAGAGAATGCTACAGAGCAGGAGATAAAGGATTTCTGCCTTGCACGTATGGCAAAGCATAAGTGTCCGAGATATGTTGATTTTGTTGACGGCTTCCCGATGAATGCTGCCGGAAAGATACTAAAGTATAAAATGAGGGAACAGGCTGTTGAAAAGCTGAAGCTCCATAAGGCAGACAGCATTGTTACAGCATAAAAGATCAATGCAGTGCATTTAAAACTGAAATCTATCGTTATACCTCTGATCCTGAGATCAGAGGTACTTTTGTAATAGCGAGAACAAATCTGTTATAATTATTGGTATATTCCTGAAGAAAAACACCATAGAAAGGAGTCATAAATATATGAAAAATGTTAATAAAAGAATTGCAGCTTTTACTGCGGCTTTATTCATATCAGCTTCAAATCTGCCTTTCAGTGCATATTCCGAAGTAATAAATGATATTATTATAGGTTCAGGAAAGAAGCAAGCTTCCGCGTTAACTCAGTCATGCTCCGTCTCAGCACCTGTTTTAAAGCGTGTAGGCGGCAACGCTGCCGATCTTGAACCAGCAGCGGTCTATGGAAATGTTAAAGCAGATGATAAATCATCTCTGAATGTTTACCCTGAAACCTTTGATATGAGAACAGTGTATGGTTCAACTTCTGTAAAATCCCAGGGGTCTTATGGAAGCTGCTGGGCTCATGCCGCTATAGCAAGCGCAGAATCAAGCCTGCTTTCGGAAGTGCCGTATATCGACCTCTCCGAACTTCATTCCGCCTATTATACATATTACGGATACGACCAGCTCTATACAGACTCAAAAAAGCCTGAAGATGTGCTTGGAGAAGGCGGAAACTCGAAGATGATATCAAATCTCTGGTCACAGTGGATCGGACCTGTAAATGAAAACAGACTTAAATATTCGGATTTCAGGTTCTTTGACAATCCCTCTGATGTTGATCGTATGCAGCATCAGGCTGATTATCATCTGAAAAATGCATATTCCTTTGATTTTGACAGTGAAAGAGAGAACTTTGATGCGATAAACGGATTAGTCAAAGAGTTTGTGTACAGCGGACACGCCGTAGATGTTTCTTATATGTCTGATAAAGTCAAGAACTGGAACCCGGATTATTATACATCCAATTCCAAAAGGAAACCGCGTTTTGCCAATCATGCTGTTACAATAGTTGGCTGGGATGACAACTTTTCCGCACGTTATTTCTGTAATTCTCCCGAAGGAGACGGAGCGTGGCTTTGTAAGAACAGCTGGAGCACACGTGACGGCTTGGATGGATACATATGGATATCATATTATGACAGAACTCTTGAAGATTTCGCAGTATTTGAGATCGAAGATGCTGATGAGCACGAAAAGATATATCAATATGACAGTTTTATTCCAATACAGACGCTTTCAGCATATGACAGCGCTGATGAGAGTGGTCCTTCGTATATGGCAGATATATTCACCGCAGATGAAAACGCACAGATAAGCTCGGTCGGAACGTACATTTACAACTCCGGAACTGAATATGAGATAACCGTATATACAGACCTCAAGGATGAAACCGATCCTGTATCGGGAAATCCCTCTGCAGTTACAAAGGGCAGCTGTGAACTTACTGGTTTTTTTACTCTTGACTTGTCCGAGCCGGTAATAATAAATAAAAATGAAAAGTTTTCTGTTGTTTTAAGGCTTTATTGTGAAGATTCGCCATTTGTTATACCTATCGAAAGCAGTTTGTATATTGATGGAGCAGAAAAGCTTTATGACCTGAGTCCGTACGCAACAGACAGCAAGATAAAGGAATACACAGGCAAAAATCAGAGCTTCTACAGTACAAACGGCAAAGAATGGAAAGACGTTACAGACGAAAATGTAATTTACAGTGATGAAGAAAAGCAGATACTTCTTGAGTCGTTCATAGAACAACAGTATGACGGACTTGAAGATGAAGATATAGAACTGCTTGAAAAAGCGGCAGACATCGAAAAAAAATACAAGGAGATTTTCTCCAAAGGCGATCTTAAAATACATCTTGGCAATCTGACGTTAAAAGTATATGCCGATCCTGTCGGAAAGGTGTATTTTTCTCATCATTCCGGAGCTGTGTCGTTAAATGAAAAGGTGGCTTTGTCATATGGAAGCATATCCGATGGTATCTCGTACAGTTTTGGCGATGATGAACTGACTCAGTATAAGGAGCCTTTAAAGATCGTTTCCGATGTGATAGTTCATGCTGTGAACGGAGATACAGATACCCGGCGCAGCTTTTATCCCAAAAAGGCGGAATTCAACTGGATAGGCTATATTCCGGCAAATTATCGGACTGTAGACGGACTGCGGTATGCCGAACGGATTTCAGCAAGTGAATACAGTCTCGATATACCGTCAGGAGCAGAAGGGATATCCCTTTGCCTTGGTACTATATATAATGTAAAAAAAGAAAACAATGAATATAAGGGCGGAGAATGGATAAAGGAGATCCCTGTCGAATTTGGCGCAACAGATATCGTTATGGAGCTTTCAGGCGAAAATGTACTTGATAATGAAGTTACGCTCCATGTAAACAGATCTCTCATAGCCTTCGATGACAGAAAAGCTGTCATTGCCAATTCATGGGCGGATGAAATATTTACCTCGGAAGGTATTAAGCTGAAAGAAGGTGACAGTGTTCTGCCTTATGCCGGTCAGAAACTGACTGCGTTAAAGGACGGCAAGGAAGTTCCTGTTCAGGTGCCTGAACGCTACGATGTATCAGAGCTGACGATCAATTATAAAAGTGAAGCCCTTGGTCCGTTGGAAAAAGATACAGCATTAAAACTTGAAATAGCTTTTGATAGCGAAAATGAATCCGGATATGTTTCAGCTGAAAAGAGGCTTATTCAGGGAGAGGACGTAGATCCTGACTCGCTTGGAAAGTATTATCTAAGTATTATTCCGGGTGAGAGCTTTACTCTCAGAGTAAGCGGCGGTGATGGAAAATTCGAGAGTGAAGCTGTGAATTACAATATTCCTCAGGCACCTACGGACAAGCCTGATCCGACATTTATTCTTCCATACGAAAACGGGAAATACATATACGATGGTGATGGTGTGTGTGAAGTAACATATGAAGGATATCTTCCTCAGATGATACTTGATTCTCTTGTCGAAACATATGGCTACAGCATGGACAGGTTTATGGAGCTCATGACCGGCAGGCACGGTATCAGCGAAGATCAGGTCATGAAAATGGCGGGAAATGACTTTAAAGCAGGCAAGATAATTGATAATTCCAAAGGATGTTATATACGATTTGCTGCGACAAATACTGATTTCGCATCAGGATCGTTATATATTCCTCCATTGCATGGGATTACAAAGGGTGACGTGAATGGTGACGGTTTTATTGATGCGGTAGATGCATCCATCGTATTAAGTCATTATTCTGCTGTTTCCACAGAAGGTGCTCCTGTTATACCTGAGGATAAACGCATATATGCTGATCTCGATGACAATGGTATTATCGACGCAGTTGATGCTTCTGCCATACTAAGGATATATTCCCAGAACTCTGTAAGCGGATAAATAACGAATATATGTTTGACCATATTGTCAAAAACTCGCTTCCATTAGCGGCTTGTTTTGTATCCGTTAGGCAATAGGTATAAAAGAATGAGCAGTTCTTTGTGTAAATAGTGTTAAAAATGCTTTTACCAATTTGTAACTTTTGAGGTTTACTCCTCGTTTTTGTGGAAGAATTGCTAAAAAATATATGTTGAAAATGTACAATATGTTTGAAAAAGATTAAGGAACGATACAAAGGATTGACTTTGACCGCAAAATACGGTATATTTGTATCTGCAAGAGCAATAGTTGCACAGTCAAGCTGAAAAATGCGGAATGACACAGTCAGAAGTATATTTGCAGCAGGCTGTTAAAATCAGAGTGACAAAGAACTCGGAGCTTTTACATCCGGTCAGCTGAGGACATCAGTTTTTACCGGAGTTCCTTATGTATGTCATGAATGATAAAACATTGCTTTTTAATAAAAGAAAAAGAGACTGCGGTCTCGTAGACAGCTTCACAGAACAGAGGCAAGGGTAGACATAACGGTTGCAGAACGTCAGCGGTGAGGACAATCATCGGACATATAAATACCGCGATGTTACCGCAAACAGTTTATAAACCAGCTGATATTATACAATAATGTATAATATATATATTTAAGGAGGAAAATCAAATGAACACACTTAAGAGAACATTAGCCTTAGTGGCTACAATTGCTATGGCTGCTACATCACTCGCAAGCTGCGGTGATAAGACAGACAGCGGCAATAATACTTCTACAACAACAGCTCCCAAGACAGAGGCTACAACAACTGCTGCTGACGGCGGCGAGACAACAACAGCTTCTACAGTTGAGCCTGGTAAGATCGCTGACGACGTTAAGACAGGCGGCGACACATTCACACTGGCTTCATGGAACCATGATGACGTTCCTGCTCTTATCGCTCAGTGGAAGGGTCTTGACTATGATACAATAGTTGAGCAGCTTTCTGACAAGAAGGTTCCTGGTGTAGACTTTATCGACATGAACGTAAAGGGCGGCGAGGCTGCTGAAAAGTTTGACCAGTATTTCAACGATGGTACACCTATCGATGTATACTTCTGCGAAGCTGACTGGGCACTCAAGTATATCAACGATGATACAAAGACACTTGCTCTTGAAAAGCTCGGCTTTACTGATGATGATTTCAAGGACATTTATGGATACACAGATGCTATCGGTCAGGCAACAGAGGGCGCAAACGCTGGTAAGCGTGTAGGTGTTTCATGGCAGGCTGCTGCAGGCGGATTTGCTTACAGAGCAGATCTTGCTAAGGAATACCTCGGCGTAAATTCACCTGCTGAGATGCAGGAGCAGATCAAGGACTGGGATAAGTTCGTTGAAACTGCTAAGAAGATCTCTGAAAAGACGGACAAGGGCGTTTCACTTGCTGACTCACTCGGTGGACTCTGGCAGGCATTTGCTTGCGAGCGCAGCACTCCTTGGGTTGTAAACAACAAGGTTGAAGTTGATGACACTTGTGAGAAGTTTGCTAAGACACTTAAAGAACTCTGGGAGTGCAACGGTGTTGCACACAATGACCAGTGGACAACTGAGTGGACAGCTGCAGGCGTTTCAGGCAATGTAATGGGCTACTTCGTATCAACATGGGGCTTCGGCGGATTCTTCCTCGATGCTGCAGGCGGCGAAGGCGGCGAGCAGTATGGTAAGTGGGCACTCTGCCAGGGACCGACTCCTTTCTACTGGGGCGGTACATGGATCGTTGTTAACCCTGCTACAGATAACGGTGAAGAGGATCGTGACTTCATCAAGAGCGCTGCACTTGATTACGACAATATGAAGGAATTTGCTGTTAAGAAGCCTGAGTATGTAAACAACTCAAAGGTTATGGATGATCTCATCAGCAGCAACACTGTATTCAATGAGAAGATTTCCGGCAACTTTGCTGAAAATCAGAACTACTTTGCAGAGCTCGCTTCAAATGCTAAGAGCATTGACTTCAAGGGACTCATCACTCCTTATGATGCTACACTCAAGGCTGCATTCGCTGACGTTGTTAGAAAGCAGTATGTTGAGGGCGGCAAGTCATGGGATGAAACAGTAGATGCATTCCTTGACAAGGCTGCAGAGGCTTCAACCGATCTCGAAGTTGACTGATTTTAAAGTCTTAAAGTTCAACTAAATAAATATGCCTACGGAATACTTATGTATTCCGTAGGTCTATATTTGTTTATACTAATTCGAGAGGGTGTGTTTTATGTCATCAAATGCGCATAGACGTATTAAGTCTGTAAGCTACGCTAAGTATGGCTATCTTTTTATTTTACCGTTTTTTCTTGTTTATTTCTTTTTCCAGTTATGGCCGCTGATAAATACCTTTATTGTAAGTTTCCACGGCAATGGTAAAAATGTTGCTGAATGGGTCGGCTTGCAGAATTATCAGGATATTCTTTTCGGCGGTGAAAAACGTACTGTTCGTGTTATTCATAAGTCTTTCTTCCAATGCCTCGGTAATACTATTATCCTTTGGTGCGGTAACTTTATTCCCCAGCTTGCACTTTCACTTTCACTGGCTGTATGGTTTACCGAAGCACAGTTAAAGATTCCGGGCAAGGGATTCTTCAAAGTTGTAATGTATCTTCCAAATATCATTACAGCAGCTTCAGTAGCTGTTCTTTTCCTTCAGCTTTGCGGAGAGTCACAAACAAATCCGGGTGCATTGAACCTTATCTTTTATAAATTGGGTATAGTAAAGAAAGACGTTGTCGGCGCCGGACTTTATTCCACAATTCAGTTTGTAAGTGCAAAATGGCAGTCTCGTATCGTTGTAATGTTTATTCAGACATGGATGTGGTTCGGTAATACTATGATCATGCTTATGTCCGGTATCCAGGGAATCAACCCGTCACTGTTTGAGGCTGCAAGTATCGACGGTGCAACATCAGGACAAGTTTTCAGGAAGATCACTCTTCCTCTTCTTACCCCCATCATGGCTTATACTCTTATTACTTCCATGATCGGCGGTCTCCAGATGTTTGATATTCCTTATCTTTACAGGAAGACCCAGACTGTCAGCGATCATCTCAAGACAGTTGCTGTAATGATATTCCAGTACTTCCACGCTCAGGCCAATGAAAATAAGATGGGCTATGCAGGTGCTGCTTCGGTATTGCTGTTCTTTATCACTCTTGCACTTGGTCTTATTGCGTTCTACCTTACTCGTGACAAGGATGAGATCGCAAAAAGAAAACAGCGCAAGAAGGCTGCTCAGCAGGCTAAGAAAGAAAGCCGACAGTTTGGAGGTATCAGTATATGAGCAATAATATGAAGTCTGTGTACGGCAGAGCTAAAGACAGCTATGCATTCAAGATCAAATTAAAGTCTGGTATCCTTTTACTGTGGTTCATTATTCTTACAATTATCTGTTTACTTCCTATCTACATACTGGTGATCAATGCAACACGTTCACATACAGATATTTCCAATGGCCTCAGTCTTGTTCCCGGCAAGTTTCTGGTGTCAAACTTTAAAAAGGTATTGAGTGAACCAAACTTCAAGTTTGCGTTCAATATTTTCCATGGATATAAGAACAGTTTGATAATTACTTGCTGTTCTACATTCCTGACGGTATTCTTCTCAGCGCTTACTGCTTACGGAATACACGTTTATGATTTTAAACTCAAGGAGATATCATATACGGTCATTCTCCTTGTAATGATGGTACCTATGCAGGTAACATCGGCAGGTTTTGTAAGCTTTATGATAGATCTAAAGCTCACAAATACATACTGGCCACTTATAATACCGGCTGTTGCAGCTCCTGCGGTAGTATACTTCATGAGGTCATACATGAAGTCTTCTTTCCCGCTTGATATCGTTGAAGCTGCACGTATAGACGGATGCAGCGAGTTCAGGACTTTCTTATCTATTGCAATCCCTATGATGAAGCCCGCTATAGCAGTTCAGGCTATATTCGCCTTCATCGCGAGCTGGAATAATTACTATAACCCGAATATGATACTTATTAATGTTGGTTTGAAAAAGAAAACGCTTCCTATGATGGTTGCTTCACTTTCAGCATCGGATAAGTTCAATGATTTCGGTACGATTTATCTGGCTATCGCACTTTCTATTATTCCGATCATAATTGCATATGTAGCTCTTTCGAGATTTATCATTGCCGGTGTTGCACTTGGCGGTGTAAAGGAATGAGCAAAAAACAGTACACTTTATGTGTACTGTTTTTTTGTTGGCGCTGAGGCGCCTATTTTGTTCTATGCTTATTAATTGCAGCATATTATTGAGTAAAGGAGATGATAAAAATGAATGACAGTACAAGCTATAGAACGGTTTTAAGCTATCTTCCGGAAAAAATGCAGAAACTGATGTCATTGTTATCGGATGATTTGTTAGATGGACTTATGGAGGTGAGGATAAGATCCGGAGGTCCTATATATTTCGTTTTTCCGGATAGAACAGAGTATATTCTAAAAAACGGGAAGCTGTCTGTAAAATATAATGAAAATGCCTGTAAGGTTGAAGCAGAAGAAATCCGCGAGATAATTGACAGACTATCTCATTTTTCTGTTCATTGTTCCACAAAGCAGCTTTCAGAGGGCTGCTTTGTGATTGAGAATGGCGTGAGAGTCGGAGTATCGGGTATATATTCTTCAGGAGAGAATCCGGTATTATATGAATTTTCATCTCTGAATTTCCGCATACCGCGATGCGTCGAAGGATGTGCTGATAAGATCTTCGCTGAAACATATGATAAGAATGTAATAATATGCGGAGGAGTAAACTCAGGAAAGACTACAGTTTTGCGTGAGTTGTGCAGATTGAATGGTAATATTCGCAAAACTGCGCTAATAGACGAGAGAAATGAGATAGCTTATATTTATAACGGAACGCCACAGAATGATGTCGGAGCTATGACAGATATCATTACAAATACAAGTCGTTCAGCCGGGATCATGTCAGCAGTAAGGACTCTTTCACCTGAAGTGATACTATGCGACGAGATATCTTCCATGAAAGATTCCGAGGCGATAATGAACGGAATAGGCTGTGGTGTACATTTTATTGTTTCAGCTCATGGCTGCAGTATGTATGATATTTATAAAAGACGTGAGATAATGAGTCTGATTGAGAATAATTCAATAGACAGCATAGTCTTTTTATACGGAGCCTCTTCGCCATCAAAAGTTAAAGAAATAAAGAGTGTATGCAATGGTTATAAAAATATCAGCTATGCTCCTGATAATACTCGGAGGAGCATTCTTTGGAATTGATCGTTCGGAAAAACTGAAAAACAGAGCGGAAATATGCCGTGAAATTGAAAAAGTGCTGCAAATCTGTGAATTCACGTTAAAGAGCAGTGATTCCGACGTTTACAGCATTGCAGGAAAGCTAAAAAACAACAGTTTTAATGGCCTTTCTTTTTTTAGGAACTTACCTGAAAGATATGAAGCAGGAAAAAACTTCAGAAACGACTGGGAAAACGCTATATTAAAAAGCAAGCTTGAAAGTGAAGAAAAACAGCTTCTCAGGGAATTCGGCAGAACACTTGGTACAAGTGATACAGACGGACAATTAAAAGTGATATCTGCGTACATCGAAGAGATACACAGCCTGTATGAACAAAGGAAAGCAGAATATACAAAAAAAGGAAAGCTTTACCGTTCTCTTGGAATACTCGGAGGAATTATGGCAGGAATTATTGTGATATGAGGTCAGAAAATGAAGATCGATCTTATTTTTAAAATTGCAGGGACAGGTATAATCGTTGCTGTTCTGAACCTTGTGCTTAAACGTGCTGAACGTGAAGAACAGGCTATGATGACAACTCTGGCAGGACTGATCGTTGTACTTATCGTAATTATTGATGAGATAGGTGATCTGTTTGACAGGGTGAAAAACGTTTTTGGACTATGGTAGGAAATTGTTATACTGTATGCGTATTCTGCATAGGCGGGTCGCTCTTTTCGTTGCTTCTGAGACAATACTGCGCTGAGCACTCTCTTTTATTGTCCGCTGCTGTGTGTGCATCAGTGTTCATTGCGTCAATCCTTTTGCTTGAATCTCCTTTGGATGAAATCAGAAATATACTATTATCTGCGGATATACCGGAAAGCTATATTTCTGTGTTGTTAAAGTCACTTGGAATATGCTGTATAACACATATTTCATCAGAACTCTGCCGTGACAGCGGAGAATCAGCAATGGGAGCAGCTGCTGAATTATGGGGACGGTGTGCATTGATAGCTGTAAGTATTCCTGTGATGAGAGGTTTTATTGAATTGATTGGAAGTATAATGTAGGTGAGAAATGAAAAAGACTGCTTTTATTTTTCTGATAATAATGCTTCTGTTTATGATATCTGTTCCGATAAAAGCCTGTGCAGAGGATATTAATGACATAGAAAGTGAATATAACGATCAAATTGACGTGGTAATGGATGAATATGATATAGGCATTAAAGCTGAAGAAGCTAAAGAAGTGACAATAAGCGGAATGACCGATAAAATCATAAGCAAAACTGATTTTTCAAAACGAAAAGCGATAAATCTGCTTGTTACAATTATCTTAGTTACTGTACTTACAGCTATACTGAAAACAGCAGGAAGCGGGCTGATAAAGAATTCATCTGATATTTACAGCTCGGTGTGTACGCTTACAGCAGCTGCCGTTATTGCTCCTGAATTATCAAGGATTTTTATCAACGGTGTTAATGCTGTAAAACTAAGCGGCGGTTTTATATCAGCGTTTATTCCTGTTTACGCTGGGATTACGGCTGTTTCGGGCGGTGCGGTCACAGCCGGAGTTTACGATATAACAGTTTTGACAGCCTCTGAACTTATAGTCAATCTGTCATGCAGCTTTTTGATGCCATTGCTATCGGCGGCCACACTTTTGTCAGTGACAGGGAGCGTATGCGGAAATGCGAATTTCAGTGGTACTGTGAATATCATAAAGAAAGCGGTTACATGGCTTCTGACATCAGCAATGCTTCTGTTTACCGGATACACTAATTTAAAATGCACACTTGCAGGAAAAGCTGACGGTGCCGCAACTAAAACGGCTCGTTTTATTATATCAGGACTTGTTCCAGTAATTGGCAGCGCAGTCTCTGACGCATACACGACAGTCCGAAGCAGTTTGCTGGTAATACAGGGAACAGCCGGAGCCGCTGGAAATATCGCAGTAATTCTAATTATAATGCCGGTTTTATTGCAAATTGTGGTCTTCCGACTAATAATGTGTGCAGGTGCAGCAGTTTCAGATATTTTTGATGAAGGAGGGATGACTAAGCTTCTGCGCTCCTTTGACAGTACACTGGCTATTATTCAAAGCGTTCTTGTATGCTACGGTATGATGTTTATACTCTGTACTGCTGCATTGATGAAAAATACAGGATGGTGACACAATGGACATAGTCGATGCTGTTCACGCCATATGTTTTGTATCAGCCGGTATATACTTGTTAGGAATGCTGACAGAAGGTACACGGCTGAAAAAACAGGCAGACTTTGTATTCAGACTTGTATTTTCAGTTGTGTTTTTATCTTTAGTAATAAACGGATTCAGAAAAGCCGAATTTCCTGATATACATGAAATCGATATTAAGGATTACAGTAATTCAGTGGAAATATACAGAAATGAGCTTTCAAGAAAAGCCGGTGAAAACATTGCTGATATATTGTATTCACAGCTCAAAGCTGCGGGTATCAGTATAGAAAAAATTGACGCAGAAGTTAATATTTCAGAGGACGGAAGCATAAGTATTAGTAGAATCATTATCAGTTCAGCAGATCCTGAATCTGCTTCAGAACTGATACGCAGAAGTCTCGGACAGGAAACGGAGGTCATAAATGGAATGGGCTGAAAATGCAAGGGAATTTCTAAAAAGCAGGAAATGGGCTGTATTTATGACCATATGCGGTATCGCAGGACTGCTTCTGATAATGATATCTTCTTTGCTGCCTGAAAATGATTCTGTGGAAAAAAATACAAAAGATGAATACAGTAAAAAAGCGGGTGAATACAGTGTGTTTGTTGAGAACAGGCTTTCTGATTTTTTAAGCAGAATTGACGGTGCAGGCGAGGTGAGAGTATACATATCAGTCGTAAGCAGTGAAAAATATATCTATGCAACTGAAGGGCGCAGTAGCCGGTCTGAAAACAAAACAGATGTTGAAGAAAAATGTGTTATTGTCGGTAGCGGAAGTGAGAAGAACGCACTTGTTGAAACTGTTGAAAATCCAAGAATAAACGGTGCAGTTGTTTTATGCAGTGGAGGAGACAGCCCTATAGTATGCGAAAGGGTTTATAATGCTGTATCTGCTGCACTTGGTCTTCCGTTAGGAAATATTTATGTTTCAAAACTCAGATAAAGGAGAATTATTATGAAAAAACCATCAATTATTATCGGAAAAAAGCAGATAATCATGACCTGTCTGACACTGATGCTTGCAGTAGCTGTATACATTAATTACACAACGTCGCCCAAGCTGGTATCAGATATCGATGTATCAAGCGTCAATGATAAAAGTGAAAGTATAAGATACGGTGAAACAGAATTTGTCAGCGCTGATGCTTCTTCGAAGTCAGGTGACTATTTTTCACAGGCAAGGCTTGATAAACTCAGAGACCGCGATCAGGCAGTCCAGACTCTTCAGACTATGATAGGCGGGGGAGATGTTACAGATGAAGAGGCTGTGGTAAATGCGCTTGATGCTGTACAGGTCTCAAAGCTGATCGAAAGTGAAGGTACTATCGAATCACTTGTTAAAGCTCAGGGATTTCAAGACTGCGTAGCCTATCTCGACGGTGAAAACGCCAAAGTTGTTGTAAAGACTGAAGGGCTTGATAAAGCACAGGCAGCTGCCATAAAAGAGATTATTATCGGAGAAACATCAGTTCCTGCAGAAAATATCAGAATTTTTGAAGTAAAATAGTTGAACTGGGAGAAATTATTTGGTATAATATAATAGTAAGGGTGTATGCACAGTATTAGCTAAAATTTACACTCAAAAAAACAAGTGCCTATGGAGGTTCACTATGGAAGTTGAAGAGATGAAGCCACAGGTTTCAAGCAGACTCAAAGTATCAGATGATGTTATTATCGCCATTGCCAGGCTTGCAGCTCTCGATGTAAAGGGTGTTGCAGGACTGGGCGGCGAAGTTGGAAAAATGAGCAAGCTGAGAAAAAATGGTCCTATAAAAATCAGTATGATGGGCGATGTTGCTGCAATAGATATGAGAATTGTAATAAAAAGCGGTGAAAAGGCCTGCAATGTGGCACAGGATGTTCAGACAGTTGTTAAGGAAAATGTTCAGAATATGACAGGCGTTCCTGTTGCGAGAGTTAATGTTACAGTCAGTGGAGTAGTATTTGAATGATAAGTGTCAGAAGACATGGTATCCATGTATTATTTCTTTGAAAAAAGGAGAGTATAAATGACCAGACGTGAAATAAGAGACAGCGCTTTTAAGCTGGTTTTCGAGCAGCTTCTGCGTGATGATGATATAAATGAGCTGTATGAGATAGCTGAAGAGATAGATGAGATAACCGTAAACGATGAGGTCAAGAAAATTGTTGAGGGAACTCTCGACCACGCTGAGGAGCTTGACGGAATAATCTCAAAATACAGCAAATCAAGAAGTATTTCAAGAATATCCAAGCTCAATCTTGCAATATTGCGGATTGCATTGTATGAGTCTCTTTATGATGACAATACACCTATGAACGCAGCTATCAGCGAAGCTATAAAGCTTTCGATGACGTATACCTATAAAGAAGACACTGCTTTTATAAATGGTGTTCTCGGAGCTTTCTCACGAGATTCACAGAAGGAAGATAATAAAAATGCCTGAATATCTCGGCGTTGACACAAGCAATTATACTACTTCGGCAGCTGTTTATATAAGTGAAGAAAATAAGATATATCAGTGTAAACAACTCCTGCCTGTAAAGGAAGGAGAGCTTGGACTTCGTCAGAGTGATGCAGTATTTCATCATACAAAGCAGCTTCCGGATATTATAGAGCAGCTTTTCAGCGAGAACAGTTTAGGCTTGCCTGATGCAGTTGCGGCTTCATGCAGACCTCGCAACGCATACGGATCATATATGCCGTGTTTCCTCTGCGGAGAAGGATTTGCACGTTCTTATTCTGCCGTTACCGGTGCTAAGCTGTACACGACATCGCATCAGATCGGTCACATTCTTGCTGCTCTTTATTCTGCTGACAGGCTTGAACTTGCTAAAGATCATTTTATCGCTTTTCATGTCAGCGGCGGAACGACAGATTGCCTGTTCTGTGAGCCTGACAAGGAAAATATTATAAAAGTTACTGAGATAGGTTCATCTCTCGATCTGAAAGCCGGACAGGCTGTGGACCGTACAGGTCTTATGCTTGGACTTCATTTCCCGTGCGGCGCAGAGCTTGAGAAGCTTGCATATGGTGCAGATAAATTGTTTGATATCAAGCCTGTACTGAAGAATGGAAGCTGCTGTCTTTCAGGTGTTGAGAACAAATGCTGTAATATGCTGAAAAATGGTGAAAAGCCTGAGAATATAGCAAGATATTGCCTTGATTTTATTGCCGGAACAATTATTGCCATGACTGATTATGCAATAGAAAAGTACGGTGAATTGCCGCTTGTTTTCGCAGGCGGAGTTATGTCAGACGCGATAATCCGAAACAGTATTATTTCGCATTTTAGATCAGCCAGCTTCGCGGAACCGCAGTTTTCATGCGACAATGCTGCAGGTGTTGCGATATATGGATATTTAAAAGATATGGGAGTAAGATAGATGCCCGTAATTACAGTTACTCAGATAAACAGGTATATAGCTTCAATACTGAAAAATGACAGAAATATTCAGGGCGTTATGGTGAAAGGTGAAATATCGGATTATGTCCGGCATTTCCGCAGCGGACATATTTATTTCACTTTGAAGGATCCGGAAAGTTCTGTAAAAGCTGTTATGTTTGCCTCATCTGCATCACGTCTTAAATTTGAACCGGAGGATGGAATGGCTGTAATAGTATCAGGAAGTATATCGGTTTATGAACGAGAAGGAGCCTATCAGCTTTATGTAAATGATATCATTCCAGAGGGAAACGGAGCAGCTGGAGCTGCTCTCGAACAGCTGAAAAAGAAGCTTCAGAAGGAAGGACTTTTTGATACAGCTCATAAACGCCCGATACCGGTAATGCCTAAAAAAATAGGGGCTGTGACATCACTGAATGGAGCCGCTGTACGTGATATCATCAATGTACTTTCACGGCGTTACCCTTTGTGTGAAGTTTATGCTGTCAATGCTCTTGTTCAGGGCGAAGGAGCCGCAGATTCTGTATGCAGAGGAATACTTAAAGCCGAAGCTGCTGGCTGCGAGGTTATTATCGTAGGACGAGGCGGCGGATCAAGTGAAGATCTTAGTGTATTTAATACTGAAAAAATTGCATATGCTGTATATAATTGCAAAGTCCCGGTAATTTCTGCTGTAGGTCATGAAACTGACTTTACAATAGCTGATCTCGCAGCTGATCTCAGAGCACCTACTCCGTCAGCTGCTGCGGAACTTGCGTCTCCTGATATAAAATCACTATATGAAAAGTTTTCTCTTTACGAAAGACGTATTGAAAAAGCCGCAATAACTCAGCTGGACAAGGCAACAGACGTTTTTGTTGCAATGAACGCAAGACTTCTGGCTCAATCTCCGGAAAAGAAACTCCAGCTTGCAGGCGAGCGGATCATATCATTGAATAAGCGGCATGAAACAGCGTATTTAAGATATATGGACAAGCTTGAGAGAAGTCTCGCAGAAAATGCAGCGAAACTTGACAGCCTGAGTCCGCTGAAAGTACTTTCGCGCGGATATTCATTGGTATATAAGGGCGATAAGCTTCTCAGCAGTTCAGAGAGCCTTGAAAAAGGTGAAAAGGTAAGTATAAGATTTGGCAGCGGCGGCGCTTCTGCAGAAATAACTGATAAATGGTGATAAAATGAAAGAAAAATCAACCTTTGAGGATAATATGAATGAGCTCGGCAGAATAGTTTCTGAGCTTGAAAAAGGAGACATCCCCCTTGAAAAAGCTGTGCAGCTTTACGCCGAAGGGGTAAAACTTGCAGCATCCTGCAGGAAACAGCTTGATAAGGCACAAATAAAAATAACGGAGGACGGCGGAGATATTTCGTCAGAAAAATAAGCAATGAACAGTTTTAAAGATAAATTCAGCGAGTATATTTCATTTACAGAGGAAAACCTAAAAAGATACAACTCGACTTTACCTTCAATGGAGGCACAGAAAAACCTGATTGACGCAATGAATTATTCACTTGAAGCAGGTGGTAAAAGAATACGTCCTGTTCTTGTTTATGCGTTCTGCAGTGCTCTTTCCGGAGATTACCGAATAGCGGCTGCTCCTGCTGCTGCTATAGAGATGATACATACATTTTCTCTTATCCATGATGATCTTCCCGCAATGGACAATGATGATTTCAGGCGCGGAAAGCCATCGTGCCATAAAGCTTTCGGCGAAGCAATGGCTATTCTTGCCGGAGATGCTCTGTCAGTTCTGCCTTTTGAAATAATATCAAACGATAATGATCTCAGTGACGCCCAGAAAATAAAGATAATTTCATATCTTGCAAAGGCTGTTGGCAGAGAAGGAATGATCGGTGGACAGGTCATTGATATGGAAAACGAAACAAGAAATGATGTTGATGAAGCTAATCTCAGAAATATGTACCGTCATAAAACTGGTCAGCTCATTGCTGTTTCCTGTATGATGGGCTGTATATGTGCAGGAGCTGATGAAGCGAAGATACAGGCTGCAGCTGAATATGGTTTCAGACTCGGACTTGCTTTTCAGATAGTAGATGATATCCTTGATGTTACAAGCACTACGGAGGAACTCGGAAAGCCCGTAGGCAGTGATGAAGAAGAAAACAAAACAACTTTCGTAACACTTTACGGAGTTGAAAAAGCGCAGGAAAAAGCTAATGCAGTAACAGATGAAGCTCTTGCACATCTTGAAAAATTCGGAAATGACAGCTTTCTTGTTGAACTTACAGAAATGCTTCTGAAAAGAAAGAATTAAGATAAAGGAGCTGCGGAGTGTTTTCCGCATTCGTTTAAAATGAAGGATAATACAAGTATGAATGAAAAGGTTACTCTTGAGGAACTCCAGCTTCCGCAGGATCTGAAAAAGCTGACGATATCCCAGTGTTCTGCACTTTGCAAGGAGATACGCAATATCCTTATATCTACAGTTTCCAAAACAGGCGGACATCTTGCGTCAAACCTTGGTGTTGTTGAGCTGACCATGGCATTGCACCGAAATTTCAATTCTCCTGAAGACAAGATAGTCTGGGATGTGGGACATCAGTCCTATACACATAAAATCCTTACCGGCAGACTGGACAGATTTTCAACACTTCGTCAGGAGAATGGCATATCAGGTTTCCCGAAGCCGGAAGAATCGCCCCATGATACTTTTATAAGCGGACACAGCAGTACATCTGTTTCGGTAGCGTGCGGCATAGCCGAGGCTATGAAGCTTCAGGGCAGGGATAATTATGCAGTTGCTGTCATCGGCGATGGCGCTATGACCGGTGGTATGTTTTATGAAGCCATCAATAACTGTGGAAGAGATAAAAGGAGCAATCTTATTGTTATCCTGAATGATAACAATATGTCTATTTCCAAAAGCGTAGGCTCGCTCTCAAAATATCTAACTTCTCTCAGAAACACCGAAAAATACCTTAATACCAAGCGTGCGGTGGAACGCGGTCTCGGAAAGATACCGCTTGTCGGAACAAGCGTTGCCAAGGGCATAAAAAACGTAAAGGATTCCGTAAAATCAAACATTCTTGAGCAGAGCACAATGTTTGAGGATATGGGTTTCATTTACCTTGGTCCTGTAAACGGCCACAGCCTGTCTGAGCTGGAAGAAGTCATACATATGGCAAAATCATATCATCAGCCTGTTTTCATTCATGTTAAGACCGTTAAAGGTAAGGGATACCGTCCCGCTGAGGAAAATCCTGGTGAATACCACGGCATATCAAAATTTGATATTGCCACCGGAAATCCTGAGGTAGCGACTGCTGACAGCTATTCCACTGTTTTCGGGAGAGAGCTTGTTAAGCTTGCTGATAAGGATGACAGGATCTGCGCTATTACAGCTGCTATGAAATACGGAACAGGTTTACAGTTCTTCCATTTTAAATATCCCGACAGATTTTTTGATGTAGGTATTGCAGAGCAGCACGCCGTAACATTTGCAGGCGGACTTGCTTCAATGGGTATGGTACCGGTTTTTGCGGTATATTCAACTTTTCTTCAGCGTTCATACGATCAGCTTATACATGATGTTGCTATCGGCAAGCTTCATGTAGTTCTAGGAATCGATCGTGCTGGAATAGTCGGAGAAGACGGAGAGACTCATCAGGGTTTATTGGACGTCCCGATGCTTACATCTATTCCGAATACAGTTATATATTCTCCTTCATGCTATATGGAAATGAAAATGTGCATGAGAAAGGCGATAAATAAGGACAAATGTCTTGCAGCAGTGCGCTACCCGCGCGGTGCGGAAAAAGTAGAATTCGATCAGTCAGATATCACTACAGACTGGCTGTTCAAGCAGATCTGCAAGAGCGAAACTCTCATTATAACTTACGGAAGGCTATATAACGAAGCCTTCAAGGCTCAGAAAAAACTGAGAAAAGATGATATCAACTGCGATATACTTAAACTAACGAAGATACATCCGCTTGACAGTGAACTCGGAAGCAAGATAATAATGTATAAAAGGGTTATTTTCTTTGAGGAATCTATAGGTGAAGGCAGTATTTCCGAAAAAATCGGTGATATCCTTTCTGAACTCGGTTATTGCGGCGATTACAGCAGAGTAACTGCTGATGGTTTTGTCAAACAGGCTTCCGTCAGATCATGTCTGGAAAAGCTTGGACTTACAAGTGAAAAAATGATCGCATATATAAAAGAAAGGTGCAAAGACGATGCCGAGGCTGGACAGTGAACTTGTAGCACGCGGACTTGCGCGCAGCCGTGAACGTGCAAAAGAGATGATAAGCTCCGGTAGTATATCCGTCAACGGAAAAAATGCGAAAAAGCCGTCGGATGAAGTATCTGAAACTGACGATATCGTCTCATCGGAAAGTGATATTTATGTCGGCAGAGGAGCGCTGAAACTTGAAAAGGCCGCAGTTGAGTTCGAGATTGATTTCAGCGGCATGGTCTGTCTTGACATTGGAGCTTCCACAGGCGGATTTACGGATTATATGCTGCAGCATGGCGCTGAAAAGGTATATGCTGTTGATGTTGGTCATGGGCAGCTTGCAGAGACGCTTGATAACGATCCTCGTGTTATAAACATGGAGGGCACTGATATTCGCAGTGTGACCGCCAATGATATAGGAGGACAGGCGGATTTTGTATCTGTTGATGTTTCTTTTATCTCACTTAACAAGATACTGCCTAAGGTATATGAGCTTCTTGCAGACGGAGCTTCAGCCGCTGTTCTTATCAAACCACAGTTTGAAGCCGGCAGGAGCGATATAGGAAAACGCGGTATCGTCAAGGACAGAAAGGTGCATTTACGTATTCTTTCTGAAATTGACAGTTTTGCTGTATCAATAGGGTTTATAACGGAAAAATATACATATTCCCCAGTAAGAGGCGGAAGCGGAAATATAGAATATCTTGTCAAACTTCGCAAAGCACAGGGAGAACCTGTGATACATAATTTTAAAGAACTGATAGACAGTTCTTTCAGTAAACTATAAGGAGTGCGTTTATGAAGGCAGCGTTGTATCCTAATTTTCAAAAGCCCAATGCGCTCAGCTGCGCCCGTGAAGCTTGTGATGTGCTTGCTGACTGTGGTATAGAGGTCACTGTAAGTGAAATATTCAGAAATGATTTTTCTGATAAACCGCATATTAAATTTGAAGATATAAAAGAGTCAGCTAAAACAGCCGATGTTGTGCTTGCCATAGGCGGTGACGGAACGATACTTCGATGTGCAAAGCTGCTCATTGGCAGTGATACAAAGCTGCTCGGCATAAACACCGGAACCCTTGGTTTTATGGCAGGACTTGAAGCGAACCAGCTTGATAAGCTCAGTTTGCTTACCACAGGGGAATTTGATATTTCACAGCGTATGACGCTTGATGTGGTACATCACAGCTCAGACGGCGATATTACTGCTACTGTTCTGAATGAGGTGTCAGCCCGTTCAGGCAGCTTCCGTATCTGTGATTTCGAGGTATATGCCGATGATTATCTTGTAGGCAGATATCGTGCGGACGGAGTTCTTTTCAGTACGCCGTCAGGTTCAACTGCGTATGCTCTTTCGGCAGGCGGACCGGTCATTGAGCCGGAGCTTGAATGTGTAGAGATGACTCTTATATGTCCTCATTCACTTTTTTCAAGGGCTACGCTTTTTTCTCCCGGAAGAAAGCTTCGTATGGAAGATACAACTGTTCGTGATGACAGTATGGTCATAAATGTTGACGGAGAGCACTTCATAAACCTGAAAAAAGGTGAAAGCATAGAGATATGCCGCGGAAAGAACAATATTAATTTCATTGATATTATCGGAAATTCATTCCATGAATCACTTTGCAAGAAGATGTGCAAGCCCATAAAGTAAGGAGCGCGTTATTATGAAAAATCGCAGACACGAAGCAATACTTGAAATAATAACAGAACAGCCTGTGGCAACTCAGGAGCTTCTTATATCATTGCTTGCAGAAAGAGGCATAAAAACAACGCAGGCAACTCTTTCACGTGATATACAGCAGCTTTCGCTCATCAAGCAAAGAGATGAGCATGGTATATACCGTTATTCACTGCCTGCGGCGGCAGCGGTCGAAAAGTCACTGTTTGAAGAAGCTGTTGTTTCAGTGGACTATGCAATGAATACTATAGTCCTCAAGTGCCGTGCCGGCATGGCACAGGGAACCTGTGCGGCGATAGATTCGGTTGAACATCAGGGGATAGTCGGAACTATTGCAGGTGATGATACGATATTTATACTTGTAAGAAGTGAAGCAGATGCCAAAAAGCTCTCGAAGAAGTTTCGCAGCGAGCTTTTTCCGAGGAGGTAAGCGTTTAGATGTTAAAGGAGATATACATCAGGAACCTTGCTGTAATAAAGGAAGCGGTCATACCTCTTGGTGATAAGCTTAATATCTTCACAGGTGAAACAGGCGCAGGCAAGTCAATACTGATAAACGGAATAAACGCGGTCCTCGGGCAGCGCTGCACCAAAGATATAGTCCGTACCGGCTGCGATAAAGCTGAAATAACTGCTCTGTTCACTGATATTTCCGAAGATGTATGCAAAAAGCTTGACGAACTCGGTATTTCTCATGACAGTGATGAGATCACTGTTACAAGAGAGATCAGCGCAGACGGCGGAAGTGTTTCCCGTATTAATCGTCGTACAGCACCGGTTTCTCTTCTGAAAGAGATAGGCTCCATGTTAATAAATATACACGGCCAGCATGACAATCAGATACTGCTTGACAGTGATAAACACTTACAGATACTTGACGATTTCGGTGGTGATTATACATTGCTGAATGATTATCGGGCAACTTTCCGGGAGCTTCAGCAGACAGCGCGAAGACTCGGAGAGCTGAAAAAGCTTGAACAGTCAAGGGCTGAAAGAAGCGTTTATCTTAACGCCATAATCGACGATATAGGCGAGCTTGAACTTTGTGAAGATGAGGATGATGAGCTGGAAAAGGAATATTCAGCTGCTCAGAATTCGGAAAAAACTATTATCGCCATAAGAAATGCAGTCAGCGCCATTACAGGTGAAGAAGCGGCAAATGATATGCTTGTTTCAGCTGAGACCGAATTGGCAGGCTATACAGACGGCAGCGAAAAGCTCAATTCTCTTTATGAGAGACTCTCCGCAGCTGAGATCGAGCTTGCTGATATAGCGTCGGAGCTTGAGGCTGTAGCTGATAAGATCGAACTTGACGGTAACAGACTTGAGTACCTCGGCACACGCCTTGGTAATATCAATAAACTGAAACGTAAATATGCACTTGATAATAACGGTCTGATAAGGCTTTATGACGATGCTTGCCGTGAAGTAATGCAGCTTGAGGGCTCGGACGGCGAAATTAAGGATTTATCAGAAAAACGCGAGGAGCTTCTGCATAAAGTAACAGAACAAGCCAAAGCACTTTTCAATCACAGAGAGAATATTGCAAAGCGTTTTACGGAGCGAGTTACGGAAGAACTTGAATTCCTGAATATGGCAGGCGTTATAATCCGGGTTAGACATGAAAAAGGAAAGCTTACCGTAAACGGAATGGATTCGGTTGAGTTCCTTATCTCTGCAAACAAAGGAGAAGAGCCAAAACCTATCTCTAAGATCGCTTCCGGAGGAGAACTGTCAAGAATAATGCTTGCCCTGAAAAGTGTCATTGCTGACAAGGATTCCATACCTACAATGATTTTTGATGAGATCGACACAGGTGTAAGCGGCAAGGCGGCTCAGAAAATAGGTATAAAGCTCAGGGAGATCAGCAGAGCCAGACAGGTTATCTGCGTAACTCATCTTTCACAGATCGCAGTTATGGCTGATAATCATCTCCTGATTGAAAAACAAATAGCCGGCGAACGTACCGAAACAAATGTTATTCAGCTTGATACTGATGGCAGAGTTGACGAAATAGCGCGTATAATGGGCGGTGATAACCCAAGCAGACTTATGCTTGATAATGCCCGTGCAGAACTGAAAAAGGCTGAAAAGCTTTAATGGAGGCTGAAATTTGAAGATCTATTCCACAAGACATGGTCAGACATCATATAACAAAAAGGAGATCATTCTTGGAACTACAGATATAACGCTTGACTCCACAGGCAGAGAACAGGCAGAAGTCCTTGCAGATAAGATCGCTGATTTGGGCTGTATCGACCTTATTATATCATCACCTATGACAAGAGCGATGCAGACTGCAAGAACTGTGGCGGATAAGTGCGGACTTGATATTATTATTGAGGAAAGATTCAGAGAGTGGGATTACGGAGAATATGAAGGAAAGTCGCGCTTTACGGAAGGATTTGCCGATAATAAGGTGAATTTCGGTGTAAAAATGGGTAAAAACGGCGAATCTCTTCTTCAGCTTTCTCACAGGGTTTACTCCGCTCTTGATGATATTATAAAGATGTATAATGATAAAACGGTACTGATAGTAAGCCACGGAGGAATATGCCGAGTTATAGAAACATATTTCAACGATATGACCACAGCCGTTTTTTCAAACTGGTTCATGGAAAACTGCGGATTAATTGAGTATAATACAGACTGACAGGAGGGGATATCATGAAAATAGGCGTAGACTATTATCCTGAACAATGGGACAGGTCATTGTGGCAGGCAGATGCGGATCTGATGGCAAAAACTGGTGTAAAGCTTGTTAGGCTCGGAGAATTCTCATGGTCACGTCTTGAACCGAGTGACGGACAGTTTGACCTTCAGTGGCTTGATGAAGCGATAAGCACATTTTCACGTCATGCAATAGGTATTGTGCTTTGCACACCTACAAGCTGCCCACCGCTATGGATGTATGAAACTTATCCTGATATAGTACAGGTCGGAGCTGACGGAAAGCGTATTCCGATCGGTATAAGAGCTCACAGATGTATAAATGCACCTATGTTTCTGTATTATGCCAAACGTATAACAGAGTTACTTGCAAGACGTTACGCCAATAATCCCGCAATTGCCGCATGGCAGATCGATAACGAGATAGAAGCCTATCCCTGCACCTGTGATGTGTGCAGGAATCAGTTCAGGGACTGGCTCTTGGATAAACATGATACGCTTGAAAATATAAACGCTGCCTTCGGCAACAGCGTCTGGAGCGGTGAATACAGTGATATTTCACAGATAAATCCGCCTACTGATTATCCCAAAGCATGGCAGAATCCTGCATTATGTCTTGAATTCAGCAGATTTTCGTCAGACTCGGCTGTGAAATACATTAATGATATGTCTCAGATTATCAAGCTTGAAAATCCGCGTGCAAAGGTAACTGCAAATATATGCTTTACGAAAAATCAGCCGGATCTGTATAAACTGTTTGATTCTCTTGATTTTACGGCTTATGACAATTATCCGCCTATTATTATGTCGGGAGATAAAAAGGCTTCTCACGCATTTGTACTTGATCTTATCCGCGGCGTCAAGCAAAAGAATTTCTGGATCATGGAACAGTTGAGCGGTGCGACCGGCGGTTGGACTCCGATGTCTCCGACGCCTCGTCCTGGTCAGATAAAAGGCTATGCTATGCAGGCAATGGCTCACGGAGCTGATACTGTCATGTTTTTCCGGTGGCGTACTGCAAACAAGGGAGCAGAGATGTTCTGGCACGGCCTTATTGACCACAGCAATGTTCCGTCACGCAGGTTCAAGGAGTTTGCAGATCTCTGCCAGACCGCTCATAAACTAAGCGTGATAGAAACTACGGAACTTGTATCCGATATTGCGATACTGTATTCTCACGATGCTCACTGGGCATTCGGCATACAGCCACAGGTCGAGGGGTTCGACTATCTCGACCAACTGAGATATTTCCATTCAGCATTTGCAAGATATGGTGTAAATATTGATGTAATATCTCCTACGGCTGATCTTACAAAATACAAGGCAGTCATCGCTCCTGCAATGTATATTTACGAAAAGAATGCAGCTGAGAACATATACCGTTACGTTATAAAGGGAGGAACTCTTGTAATGACTGCACGAAGCGGTGTTAAAGATCAGTACAATAACTGTATAATGGAACCGCTTCCTACAGTTTTCAGGGAGGTTATAGGTGCTGAGGTAACAGAATATGATCCTATAGGCGGTCATGAACAGGGAATAAAAGATTTTGCGGGCAATAAATTCAAATGCAGACAGTGGTGCGATATTCTTGAACTTACAACAGCACGCGCTTACGCTGAATATACAGATTTCTTCTACAGCGGAAGCCCTGCTGTCAGCATGAATCGCTATTGCAGCGGAGTTGCATATTATGTCGGAACAGTATGTGATGCTGAATTCTATGAAAGCTTTGCCGGCAATATAATTAAACAGACAGGAATACCTCGTCTTAAAGATCTGCCGCGTGGAGTTGAAGTCACAACACGTACAAACGGACTTGATGATTATATTTTCTTTTTCAACAACTCGGATAAAGAAGCTGATATCGAGCTTCCGAAAGCAATGTTCAGTATAATAAAAGGCAATGACATGGAAAAGCTTCATCTTGATCCCTTTGACATGGAAATTGTCAGAAAGTAGGATTGAATGAGGATAGTTTTGCAACGGGTAACTTCAGCAAGCGTTAAAGTTGACGGAGAAATCATAGGAAAAATCGGAACAGGCTTTCTTTTGCTGTTTGGAGTTGGACACGATGACACGGAAGATGATTGCCGCAGACTGGCGGATAAAATTATCGGCCTGCGCATTTTCTCTGATGAGAATGACAAGATCAATCTTGATCTTGCAAATGTGGGCGGCTCTCTTCTTGTAGTTCCGCAGTTCACATTGTACGCGGATTGCCGTAAGGGAAACCGGCCGAATTTTATACAGGCTGCAAAGCCGGAAAAAGCAAATGAGCTTTATGAATATTTTATAGAGTATCTGCGGAGCAATGGACAAAATGTTCAGACAGGCTCATTTGGAGCTGATATGAAGGTCGAGCTTTTAAATGACGGACCGTTTACTGTGATACTTGAATAAAGCTGTATTAAGCCTGAGAAAAACAATTCTCAGGCTTTTTCATTCACCTCGTATAAAAGAGCTGTCATAGTCCAAAATACACATGAGGTGATGATATGATAAGGAAACGCGGAGAAAACAGAGTAATAATACTTGCAGGCTTGCTTTTTACTTCATTTATTTTCATAATATTCAGATATTATGCAGTTGCATGGAAACAGGAGTATGTCCCGGCAGCCAAAACAGAGCATACATTCACGATCGAGCTGGGAAAATGTCAGGGGACTATCTATGACAGAAATATGAGACCGTTGGTAAACTCCGAAATTGTTACGAAAGCTGCTGCGATTCCGGCATTCCTTGACAGGGAACAGACAGCTGAATACGCAGCAGACAGGGAGAGCTTCTACAGAGAATATGATAAAGGAAAGCCTTTTGTATTTGAATGTAACGATACTGTTCTCGAATCAGACGGACTTACTGTATTTGAAGTGCCTGTAAGATATTCGGAAAATCAATCAGCACGTCATATTATAGGTTATCTCTCCGATGATAAAGGTGCTGACGGTATAGAATTTGCATATGATACTGTTCTGCGAAACAGTTTTCCGGTAAACAGTGTCTCATATATTACAGACGGATTCGGAAATATACTTATAGGCGACGGCAAGACAGTTTACAGGACCAAATCGTACAAAAGCGGTGTTGTGCTGACGATCGACAAGAAAATGCAGGAAATATGTGAAGAATGCGGAAAAAATATAAATACAGGCGCAATCGTTCTTGCAGACGTAAGCAGCGGAGATATCCTTGCAATGTCAAGTTTCCCGGATTATGATCCGGAAAAAATTGAAGCAGCTTTGAATGATACCAGAAGTCCGCTTATAAACCGTGCATTATATTCATATAGTGTAGGCTCTGTTTTTAAGCTTGTAACAGCTGCAGCCGCACTTGAGCAAGGGCTTGAAAACTATTTATATGAATGTAACGGTACAACGGATGTTGAAGGGAAAATGTTCAAATGCCATAAACTTGATGGTCACGGCGTGCAGGATATGGCAACAGCAATGACGAATTCATGCAACACTTATTTTATAAATCTCGCTCGTTGCCTTGATACACGAGAATACAGGCGTCTTGCAACGTATATAGGTTTTGGGAAGGAATGCTGCCTGTGTGCAGGTATTGTCGGTACAAGCGGAGTTCTGCCTGATGAAAAGGAACTTGCTGTACCTGCGGAGCATGCAAATTTTTCATTCGGTCAGGGAAAGCTGACGGCTACGCCTTTGCAGATCACTCAGTTGACCTGTGCTATTGCAAATGGCGGTGAAATGCCATTAATGCGACTTATAAAAGGACTGACCGCAGATGGCGAAAATACAGGTAAAAAGAATCAGATACTGCATTCAAAGGTAATAAGCAGTGAAACGGCTTATAAACTTCAGAATATGATGAAACTTGCAGTAAAGGAGAATAAGAGTTCAAAAGCAAGAAGCAGTAAAGTAAGTATAGGAGCAAAAACATCAACAGCTCAGACCGGAAAGTTCAATAACGAGGGTGAGGAATTATGCCATGCGTGGATAACTGGTTTTTTTCCGGCTTCTGAGCCGAAATATGCATTGACAGTTCTTATTGAGAACGGAGGTTATGGCAACGATGCAGCTGCACCTATATTCAGGGATATTGCTGAAAGGATAACCAGTCTTGAGAAAATAGATTGAATTTTCAAATATAAAAATCAAAATAATATGAAAAATCTGTATAAAGCATTGACAATTGCATAAAACAGAGGTATAATACTAATGTATAGCATTGACGGGAATGACTGTAAATGTCATGATACAGAGAAAAAGCGGATGGTGTGAGCTTTTGCATGATATACAGGTGCTACCCCTGAGCCTCTTCGGGAAACCGGAGCGTATTTCTGCGTTAAGGAAGCAAGAGGAGGAAATATAGTAATTTCCTCAAATTTGGGTGGTACCACGAGAGCCTTCGTCCCATTTGGCGGCGGGGCTTTTTTTGTATTGCTAAGTTTTATATTTTTATTAAAGGAGATATATTTATGCAATGGACAGGTCTTAATGATCTACGTGAAAAGTATTTATCTTTCTTCGAGAGTAAGAATCATACAAGAATGGCAAGTGCTTCACTTGTACCTCAGGGTGACAAGAGCCTCCTTCTTATAAATTCCGGTATGGCTCCTCTCAAGAAATTTTTTCTCGGACAGGCTACTCCTCCGAATAAAAGAGTGACGACCTGCCAGAAATGTATCAGAACTCCTGACATCGAAAGTGTCGGAAAAACCGCTCGTCACGGTACATATTTTGAAATGCTCGGAAACTTCTCATTCGGTGATTATTTCAAGACAGAGGCTATCGAATGGGCTTGGGAGTTTCTTACAAAAACTCTTGCCATTCCACCTGCGAAGCTTTGGATCACTATTTTTGAGAGCGACGATGAAGCTGAGCAGATATGGGAAAAGCATATCGGTATCCCCCATGACAGGATAATCCGCCTTGGCAAGAAGGATAATTTCTGGGAACACGGATCAGGTCCCTGTGGTCCATGCTCTGAGATACATTTTGACCGTGGTGAGGCTTACGGTCCTTTTGAAAGCTTCGAGCAGGCAAGCGACTGTGACAGAGTTATCGAGATATGGAACCTTGTTTTCAGTCAGTTCGACAGCGACGGAAACGGTCACTATGCCGAGATGAAGAACAAGAACATCGATACAGGTATGGGACTTGAAAGACTTGCCTGTGTAATGCAGGGCGTTGACAACATTTTTGAAGTCGATACAGTTCAGAATATAATGAAACACATTTCCTCCATTGCCGGAATTGAATATAAGAAAGATGCGAAGAAAGATGTTTCACTTCGTGTAATAACAGATCATATAAGAAGTACAACTTTCATGGTCGGCGACGGTATCCTTCCTTCAAACGAAGGTCGCGGCTATGTTCTTAGACGTCTGCTTAGACGAGCTGCACGTCATGGCAGACTTCTCGGCATTACTAAGCCTTTCCTCTGCGACGTATGCGATACAGTAATAAATGAGAATAAAAACGCTTATCCCGAACTTGCGGAAAAGCGTGATTATATCAAGAAGATAATCGGTGTTGAGGAGGAAGCATTTGCAAAGACTATAGACAAGGGTACAGAGCTTCTCAATCAGTTTACGGATAAGCTTGATTCTGAGGGCGGAAAGATTCTCTCAGGTGATGACGCTTTCAAGCTGTCTGATACATATGGCTTCCCGATAGATCTTACAGAAGAGATATGTGAGGAAAAAGGATTCACTGTTGACCGTGACCGCTTCACAGAGCTCGCAAAAGAACAGAGGGCAAGAGCCAAGGCGGATCATGCAGCCAAGGCTGGCTCTTCCTGGGCAGACAACAGCATAAAGGTTGACGCTCCTGCGACAGTATTCACAGGCTATACAGACTTTGAAGCCGCTGACGCAGAGATACTTGCTATTTATAAGAACGGCGCCGAGGTCGAAACAGCTGTTGAGGGCGATGATGTTGTTATAGTTCTCGACGTAACACCATTTTACGCAGAAAGCGGCGGACAGGTAGGCGATACCGGAATGCTCATAAATGGTGCAAATATCGCTTCTGTTGATGATACAATAAAATCTGAGGGACATTTCCTACACATTGCAACCGTAGAGCAGGGAAGTATCTCAAAGGGCGCCAAGGTGCTTGCGCAGATCGAAAAAAATCGCAGAATGGCTATAATGCGCAATCATACAACAGCACATCTGCTTCAGCACGCTCTCAGACAGGTTCTTGGAGATCATGTACATCAGGCTGGTCAGCTTGTTAACGAAAAAGCTTGCCGTTTTGACTTCAACCATTTCAGTGCAATGACTGATGAAGAAATTTCAAGAGTTGAGGATATAGTGAACTCTGAGATTATGGAGGCTTTCCCTGTTACAATGCAGGAGATGCCTATAGATGAAGCGAGAAAGCTTGGAGCTATGGCTCTGTTTGGTGAAAAGTACGGCGATACGGTACGTGTTGTTACAGCAAATAAGTCAGTAGAGTTCTGCGGCGGTACACATATATCAAATTCTTCTCAGATAGGTCTGTTCAAAATAGTATCTGAAAGCTCTGTTGCAGCGGGTGTAAGACGTATCGAAGCAGTTACCGGTACAGGTGTACTCGAACTGATGAATGGCTTTAAGGATACTATACTTCGCTCCGCAAAGGCGCTGAAGCTTGCTAATTTAAATGAACTGCCCGAAAAATGTGCTGCTCTTGCTGCTGAGGCTAAGGAAAAAGACAAGAAACTTGAAAGTCTTACACAACAGATAGCTAATTCAAAGACGGCCGCTCTCTTTGATAATGCAAAGGAGATCGGAGGTATAAAGATCGTTTCCGCGCGTCTTGACGGTTCAGCTCCTGACGCTCTCAGGAAGCTTGGTGACAGTGTTAAGGACAAGAATGAAGCCATTGTTGCTCTCTTCGCAGGCACTGTCGGCGAAAAAGGCACTTTCTACTGCGTTTGTACCGGCGAAGCAGTTGCAAAAGGCGCAAATGCAGGCAGCATAGTCCGTGAAATTGCTGCTGTAACAGGCGGAAAGGGCGGAGGAAAGCCGGACGGCGCTATGGCAGGTGCAGGAGATATCTCCAGGATAGATGAAGCTATGTCAAAATTTGCAGATGTAGTTTCTGGTATAATAAAATAACATAACGGACGGTATTTCCGGTTGCCGTAATAAAATCAATAATAAAGGAGAATTACTATGGACTGTTTATTCTGTAAGATAATCGACGGTGAGATCCCAAGCACAAAGGTCTATGAAGATGAATTTGTATTTGCTTTCAAGGATATTGCTCCTATTGCACCGGTTCACTATCTCATCATACCAAAGGTACATATCTCTTGTGCAAATGATATTACTGAAACCAATTCTTCTGCAGTTGCAAAGGTTTTTGAAGCAGCTGCTAAAATAGCAGAATCAGAAGGGATCGACAGCTATCGTATAATTAATAACTGCGGAGATGATGCTGGTCAGACCGTGAAGCATCTGCATTTCCATATGCTTGCAGGCGTTAAAATGGGCTGGGGACCTGAGTCGCTCGGAAAGACGGAATAAGGAGGAAACAATATGGCTGAAACATATAAAATGACTATTGCTGGACTTGAAAGAGAACTTCCTTTATGTCCGCTGAATGATAAAATCGATATTGCTGCGTTTGTAATGTTTTCGGATGTTGAGCTTACAGTGGCAGTTGCAGAAAAGCTTCTGAGTAAATCCCCGTATTTCGATGTTATACTTACAGCTGAATCAAAGGGTATTCCACTTGCTTTTGAAATGGCAAGAGAAAGCGGAAAGCCTTATGTCGTTGCGAGAAAATCAGTAAAGCTTTATATGACGGATCCTATTTCTGTTAAAGTAAAGTCTATTACAACTGCTGCAGAACAGACGCTTTATCTTTCGAAGGAAAAAGCTGATATGCTCAAGGGCAAGAAAGTCCTGATAGTTGATGATGTTATCAGTACCGGCGAATCGCTTCTTGCACTTGAAAAGCTTGTTGCTGAAGCCGGAGGAATAGTTTCGGGAAGATCTGCTGTTCTTGCGGAAGGCGATGCAGCTGACAGAAAAGACATCTGCTTCCTTGAGAAGTTACCGCTTTTCTTTAAATAAGGGTTAAGAAATATGAAGCGAAAAATGATTGGAGCTGCGGCAGCTTATATGGCGGGATTGTTTTTCGCTTCATTTTTTACAGATCCCGCTTTACTGTTAACAACCGCAGCGATTATAGCTGCTGCACTTTTAGCCGGAAGGAAATACGGCTTCAGGACGGCGGATTATATTATGATGACAGTATGCTTTGCCGCAGCCGTTTCTGTTTTCAGTATCTATACTCATATAAAATATGTGCCTGTTGTCAGAATGGACGGCTGTGAAGGAAGTTTCAGCGGTGATGTGGAAGAAGTACAGCATTACAGCAGTAACAACGCCCAATATATTCTTAAAGGAAAGATTAACGGGGATATAAATGCAAAAGTAACTCTTTTTGTTAATGATGTTGAAGCTGAAATAGGCGACAGAATAACTGTAGAAAACTGCATATTCTCCAAGCATTCCAAAGATTATCTTTTTGACAGTGAAAGATATTATAAACCGCGCGGTATTTTTCTTTCCATTGACTCTGCAAAAGGTGTAAATGTCCTGCATACTTCTGAAAGAAGGTTCAGTAGAAATATTGAAATCTTCAGGGAAAGGATCATTTCTGACTTTAATACTTATCTTGGGAAAGACAGCGGCGATTTTCTTGCAGGTATGGTGTTCGGTGAAAAGCGCGGTATGGATTCAAATATAAAAACAGCGGTTTATCGGTGCGGTATAGGTCATGTACTTGCTGTATCGGGACTTCATGTTTCAATTGCCGTTTTTGTAATTATGAGTATTCTGAGATTATTCCATATCAATAAGTTCGTATCTTTTGTGTTGATGGAATTGCTTCTCATGTTTCTTGTTACTATGGCGCATTATCCGGCATCAGCGATAAGAGCGGCTATAATGATGAATTTTCTCTATGCAGCGCATCTTTTCCTGAGGCAGAATGATACCTTCAATTCGCTTGCCTGCGCTGTATTGTTGATATGCCTGGCACAACCGTATATTGTGTATGATACCGGATTTATCCTATCTGTAGCAGGTACTTTCGGAATAGGCGTTTTTGCACCATATATGACAAAAAATATGCCGACTGACACTCGATTGCATAAATTAATGTCAAATGCAGCTGTTATGCTATGTACAACACTCAGCGTGTTTCCGTTTTCACTGTTATTCTTTGACGAAACATCTCTGATTTCACCAATTACCAATTGTCTGATCGTACCACTCTGCTCAGTTTCTATGGTAGCTGGGCTAATTTATGCATTAACAGGCGGTTTGATAGATCTGCTTTTCATTTCAAAGTTCATAAACGATTTCATTCTTCTTTTTTCTGATAAGGCTGCAAGACTGCGTTTTTCGCATTTTTCAAGTGAGAGTACTGCTTTAATCGGCGGTTTATTGATATGCGTAGTTATAACTGCATTGGTTGTTGCTGTTTTCCGCAGAAGATATTTGGTTTGCTGTACAGTTGCGTTATCACTTATATTTTTATTTATTTCATCGGGATTTGTACGCTCAATCAGAAACAGGAGCACTATTATAGGTGTACTCGGAAAAGGAAATAATGCAGTTTTGGTGATAAGCAGCGGCGGAACCGCGAATATAATTGATCTGAGCGGTCACTATCGTTCGGCATCATATGTAAGGAAATACCTTATGAAAAACGGTATAAACAGCGTTGATACCGCAGTTTTTACAAACAGGATACAATCTTCATATGCAAGCTATGCTAAGGAACTTGATTTTATAAGTGTAGGAAAGTGGCTTGTATCGGGAGAAACCAGTATTGCGGCCGCAAATGCCGATATAAGCTGCTTAGGCGATAAAGATGCCGTTCTTTTAATGAATAACTGTAATATTTCTTTGTCTGAAAGCATTGTTTCTGTAAAAACAGATACTGTAAATATTTCTTTCGTATCAGACAACAGTCATACGGTTGAAGCGAATTCTCTGACCGTCAAATACGGAAAAGCTGCCAGTGGCAAAGAAAGCGCAGGCAAAAACACGATTTTGTTGAACGAACAGAATAATTTTGAGATAATACTGTCAGATTCTGGCAGCTGTGATATAAGGAGACTGTAATGCCGCAGATAGATCCAAAGACTTTAAAAGCCCAGCTTTCAAAGGGCGAACTAAGCAATCTTTATTATATTTTTGGCTGTAATATTCCTGAAGTGGAAAAGCTGACCAAGCAGATAATCCGTGCGGCAGTAGGAGATAACGAGGATTTCGCTCTTAATAAGATAAACGGCAAAAATCTTGATTTCTCCGAACTGTATGATATGATACAGATGATGCCGATGATGTCGGAATATAATTGTATTCTTATCAATGACTATAACTGTGAAAAGCCGAGAGAGGTCATGGTAGGTCTGAAAGCTGAAGATCTAAATAAAAAGCTTCTTGATACAATAAAGGAACTTCCTTCACAAACAGTTGTTATATTTAATGTTACTGGATTTGAGATACCTGTCAGATCTGACTACAAAACCGGCAGAAGTATCATAAAGGACAAAAACAAAAAGCTTGCTGACTATGCCGCAAAGGCGGGAATCCTTGTAGAATGTCCTGTCAAGAGTGGAAATGAACTTGCAAAGGATATTGCGTCAGGCGTTTCGGCAAGGGGAAGTCTCATATCACTTGATACGGCACACAAACTTGCAGATATGTGTCAGTACGATGCATTGACGATACGCAATGAAATAGACAAGCTGTGTGCTTATTCAGGTAATAAGGAAATTACAGCAGATGTGCTTGATAATCTTGTCCACAGGCAAAGCGATGCAACATTTTTCAAGCTTGCCGACGCAGTAGCGGCATTCAACAAGAGCTCCGCTTTTGAGGCGCTTGATGAAATGATGCAGGATAAAGACAACAGGGGAGCCGTTCTTGCAAATATAACTGCATCATTTACAGATATGTACCGTGCTGCCTGCGCAAGAAAAAGCGGCAAGCAAGTAAATGATGTCAGGGAAGACTTCGGATATGTCTGGGAATTCAAGGTAAAGAATGCTTTCCGTGACAGTTCGCGTATGAGCATAAAAAGGTTAAGAGAATGTATAAAAATACTGCGCGATACAAATATCATCCTTAATTCCGGTGTTGTCGACGAAAAAGTCATACTTGAACAAGCAATCACAAAAATACTTATGACTAAAAATTAGCGGAGGAAGCAATGATAAAGATCAGTGAAGCTATTATAGTCGAGGGAAAGTATGATAAGATAAAACTTTCCTCAATAGTTGATGCAGTCATAATTATCACTAATGGCTTCGGGATTTTCAAAGATACTGAAAAACTTGAACTGATTCGCTATTATGCCAGAAAGACCGGAATTATAATCCTTACTGATTCGGATGCGGCAGGGAGGAAGATAAGAGGCTATATCAAGAGCGCTGTAAGTGAAGGCAAGATAACAAATGTATATATTCCGGACATTCTCGGAAAAGAAAAGCGCAAAGACAAACCTTCTGCCGAAGGGAAACTCGGCGTCGAAGGAATTGAAACAAAAATATTGCTTGAGGCGTTCAGCAAATCCGGAATAACTGCCTCCGAGGAGGTTAAAACCTCTGATATAACAAAGTTTACCTTATATGAGCTCGGATTAAGCGGAAGTCCGAACAGTCGTGAGCTTCGCGCAAGACTTCAGGAGAGCCTCGAACTTCCGCATCAGTTGTCAGCCGGAGCTCTGATAGAGGTACTTTGTACTATGATGGACAGTGAAGAGCTAAAGCGCTTGACTAATATAATAAAGGAGGAAAACAATGGTATATAGCAGTTTGCTGTATATATACGGATTTCTGCCTGCAGCCTTACTGCTGTATTACATTACACCCAAAAAGCTGCGTGAGCCGGTACTGCTGCTTTTGAGTATGCTTTTCTGCAGCATGATAAGCCTGTATTTCCTCATTTTTTTAGCTGTATTTATTTGTGTAAATTACGGATGCGTCAGATTGATAAACAGATTGCGTAAAAATGAGAATCTTGCTGCAATTCCTATGACTATAGGAATAATCTTTGACCTGCTTGCGCTGTTTGCCTTCCGTACAGCATATTTTTCGTGGCTGCACAGAATTATCAAGGCACCCTATAGTTTTTATCCGATAGGGATATCTTTCTTTACACTTTCGGCTATAGGTACTCTTATAGACGCATATAAAGGCAAGGTCAAGGCAGAGATATCTTTTATAAGATTTGCACTTTTTATTATTTTCTTTCCCAAAATCATAATGGGACCTCTTCTTAGATACAGTACCTTTTCAAAAATCATAGACAAGCGAAGATTAAGTTTGTCAGGCATCGGCATTGGGATGACAATTTTTGTAAAAGGATTTGCCAAAAAGGTTATCGCCGCAGATAATCTTTATATGCTTTTCCAGTCAGTTCAAGCCGAAAATGCAGAAGATTTATCCGCTGCAACAGCATGGCTCGGCATTATAGCCTACGTTTTCTGCCTCTATTTTACACTTTCGGGATTAGCCGATATGGGTACTGGTTGTGCATACTGTTTTGGTATTAGAATGCCGCAGAGCTTCAATTATCCATTGCTCAGTCCAAGAATAAAGTATTTCGCGGCACGGTGGCAGTCACAGGTAGTACAATGGTTCAGGAGGTATATAACCAAGCCGCTGTACAGTATCTGCCGCAGAAAAATAGTAAGAGAAATAATTTTTGTTTTCGGATGGGCGCTATTCGGATTTTGGTACACATTTGAACTCAATGGTATGATATGCGGCAGTATACTCGGATTATTCCTGATAATCGAAGCAAGGCTGAGAGAAAAGAAAATCATGGAACTGACCGGTATTTTCTATACATTTCTCGTTGTTGTTCTGTGTGCTGTTTTTTTGTCAGGAGACAGTCCTGCGTATTCGGGACGATACCTTCTCACAATGATCGGCGCATATGGCAATCTTGCCGATTCTCAGACATTCTATCTGCTCAAGTCCTATATTGTACTGATCTTACTTGCAATGTATGCTTCTACTGATCTTTTCAGGAATCTGATGTTGAAATCAGGCAAAAGAAAAATCAAAGCAGCTGTAACCATTGTATCTCCGTTAATTGTTGTTGCGCTTCTAATTATCTGTACCGCACTTATTTCATACAGCGGAAGCTCAGGAATACTTCTTATGAAACTATAAGGGGAAATCTTATGACAAAGATCGCAAAAGTAACAAGCAGGATAACTGCGGTTCTTACACTTTCATTTATAGCGGTTATTTCTTTTGCAACTATTTTTCGTGAAAAGGAAAAATTTTCAGTTACAGAAAACCGTGTACTGACAGATTTTCCGGTTTTGTCCGCAAAAGGTCTTTTAGATGGTTCTGACATTGAACAGCTTGGGAACTATATTACGGATCATTTGGCGGAAAGAAGCAAATGGATATCGGCAAAAACCGTTATGCAGACGGAACTGTCTGAGCAAATTGTAAACGGAGTATATGTGAGCGGCGCAAGACTGCTTGATGCAGATACGTCTCTCCGTACTCCTGCACCATTCAATGCTGTTGTATTGAACAGCTATTCCGAGTATTATAACGGAACAGTTTATTTCACAACGATACCAAGTTCTTCCGGAATTTATGCCGATGTTCTGCCTAAAAATGCAAATGCACGTTCAGAAAAACAGCAGATATCCTCATTTTATGAATTACTGTCCGGTGATATAAAAAAGATCGACGCATACAATATCCTTAAAATGCTGAATGAAAACTATATTTTTTACAGAAATGATACTAAATGGACATCATACGGAGCATACTGTGTATATAAAACTGTTATTCAGAAACTGGGATTCAAGCCGATCTCATATGATAAATACAATATAGAACATATTACTGATAAATTCAGAGGCAATCTCTATACAAGAACGCTTTCTGAAAAGACAAAAGCTGATACAATAGATATTTTCAAATGCCGCGATGGTGCTTCTGTAGTTTCTTTCAAGAAAACAACCGACAGTGGTTGTACAGACGTATCAGATCTTTATGACAGAAGCAAACTCGATTCAAGTGATATGTATTCGGTATTTCTCGGTGATCCGGCTCCGTTTATTGTAATAAACACCTCTGTAAAAAACGGAAAGAAAATACTTGTTGTCAAGGACAGCTACGCGAACTGTTTTATACCGTTTCTTACACAGCATTACAGTGAAATTGCTGTTTTATCTCCTGAAGATATGAACGGAACACTTTCGGATTATGTAAATATCAATGATTACAGTCAGACGCTTTTTATGTTTGGTATTGAAAATCTCGTAAACAGTAAAGAGCTTGAAAAAATAACAGAAAGGAACTGATTTTATGAAAGCATTGATAACCGGCGCAACATCAGGTATTGGACAAAGCTTTGCAGCAAAACTTTCAAAAAAAGGCTGGTCTCTCGTTCTTACGGGAAGAAATGAGGAAAAGCTGAAAGAGCTCCAGAAATCTCTCGGCGGCTGTATCGAGATAATTGCCGCTGATCTTTCCACACGTGAAGACGTTTTTAAAGTTTATGAATTTTGTCGTAACAAGGATATCGATATGCTTGTAAATAATGCAGGATACGGACTGTTCGGAAAATTTGACGAAACGGATCTTGAAGATGAAGTCAATATGATAAATGTTAATGTGACAGCTCTTCACATTCTCACAAAGCTTTTCTTACGTGATTTCAAGAAGAAAGATCATGGTACCATTCTTAATGTTGCCTCAGCAGCTGGTTTTATGTCAGGCCCTCTTATGGCAGCGTATTACGCTTCAAAGAACTATGTCCTGAAACTTTCTGTCGCAATATATGAGGAACTGAGAAGAGATCATTCAAATGTAAGTATAACTGTTCTTTGTCCCGGACCTGTTGACACCAATTTTAACAACCGTGCTGGGGTAAGCTTTTCTGTAAAACCGATCACAGCTGATTATGCAGCAGGTTATGCTCTTAAAAAGGCATTTAACGGGAAGCTTTTCGCTATACCGGGACTTACAGTACAGCTTGGAACATTTGCTTCGCGTTTCCTGCCTGATAAACTTCTTGCTGCTATTGTATATAACATTCAAAAAGCCAAAAAGACTTCTGACGGAAAGGAAAAGGCTCTTAAACAATGAGAGATATAAGCTACAGGGTCGCGCTGGGCGGTATAGTATCCGCACTTTGCCTTGTGACAATGTTCATGGCAGGAATACTGCCTGCGCTGTACCTGCTTCTCCCAGGAATAGCCGGTATCCTTCTGATGATAATAGCTGTTGAAGTCAGTACAGGATGGGCTTTCCTTACTTATCTTGCGGTAAGTCTGCTCGCACTGTTTATAACCTTTGACAAAGAGGCGGCTTTGATATTCATTCTTTTTTTCGGACATTATCCTATTCTGAGATTTTATATACAAAGAATAAAGCCTGATTTTATAAGACTTTTTGTAAAACTGATTATATTCAACAGCTGTATAATTGCTTACTTTTATACAACTGTTTACATACTTGGTATGCAGGAAATGCTTGAAGAATTTGATGATTTCGGAAAATATGGCGCATATATCATGCTCGGGATATCAAACCTTGTTTTTTTGTTTTACGACTTTGATCTTGATCTGACGTATAAGATATACCGTAAAAGACTTATGCCAAAGTTCCGCAAAAAAAGATAGATCGTACCGTTTATTGCTTTAAATGGTACGATCGTTTTATTATACTTGATTTGTTTATAAATATATGCTATAATAAAAACAGTAAATTTGATTTGGAGTGATAAAAATGAACACAATTGCGATTATCGGAGCAATGCCGTCAGAACTTACGGATATACGTGAAATGCTCGGCATAGGGGAGATAAAGCACATCTCCGGTTTCGATTTTTATATCAATGAAAAAAGCGGCAAAACAATTATAAATGCTTGCTGCGGCATTGCCAAGGTTAACGCAGCACTCTGTACACAGGTGATCATCGATAACTTTCACCCTGATTGTGTGATTAATACAGGTATAGCAGGCGGAATGAACAGTGCAGTCAAGGTATGTGATATCGTAATCTCTACGGAAGTTCTGCCTCATGATCTTGATCTTCATTTTCTCAAGGATTATCCTCCTTATTGCGGTATTTTCAAGGCTGATGAAACACTGATGAGTACCGCTGAGAAGGTTTGCAGGGAATCAGGCGTAAAGTCATTCAGAGGTCGTATTGTTTCCGGTGAGACATTTATTTCAAGCAACGAAGTAAAAAATGCTATACTTGAAAAATTTGATCCATATGCTGTTGATATGGAAAGCGCTGCAGTCGGACATTGCTGTTATCTCAATAAGCTTCCCTACGTCAGTGTTCGCTGCATTTCCGACAATGCCGATGATGAAGGTGCAATGTCATTTGACGAATTTGAAAAAATTGCAGCTAAGCGTGTTGCTGAGATCGTTCTTCGCATGGCTGAGCTGCTTTGAAAGGAGTAACATATTATGAAAAAAACTATCTCAATTATCACATCAACTGTTCTGGTCGCAGGTATAACTGCTTCATTTGCGGCAAATGCTGCAGATACAGCAGATGTACCGGAATACAATCCGTACTTCAATTTTCAGGTTGACGAAGGAAGTGACTACGAAGTTTTAAGAGGCGGTGTTGTTTTTATCAATACAAAGGCAGCATCATCTGACAGTATATCTGTTCCATGCGCTATTTACCTTAATGATGAGCAGAAGCTTGCCGGAAAGGTTCTTGCAAAGTGGCAGTGTGAAAAGAAGGGAATCGTGCTAAAGGATCTGTCAAATCCGATAGATAACAAAAAATACGGAAAAGCACCATTTTCTTACTTCAATGAAAATCCGGACGAAATTCTGCTTAAGGACTATAATGAAAACGGCTTAAATATTCATGCTGTAGCATATTCAACTATGTCCGGTGATCCTATGGCTCTTACAGGTGATTCCGCAGCCGATTATCCTATCGCTTGTTTTAACGCTGCTCTTGAAAAAGATGCTGAATTCGGAAGATATACTGTCGAAGTTATAAGCAAGCCTGATTATTATTCATCTGTAACTCCAAGATATGAAGATAAAACTATCATTAAAAGTGTTGATATGGCCGGAAAATGTGAAGATCTCATCATAAATGTTTCCGACAGAAAGCTTGGAGATGTTAACGATGATGGTTTTGTAGATGCGGTAGATGCATCAAAGATACTTTATGAGTATGCAGTTACATCAGCTTCCGGAGAATCATCAATGACAGAAAGTCAGAGGGCAGCTTCAGATGTTGACGGAAATAAATTTGTTGATGCTGTTGATGCAAGCCGTGTTCTCGGATTCTATGCATATGTTTCAAGCGGCAGCGAGGATATGACGCTCAATTCATTTATCAAAAAGAATTGAATCCATAAATAACCAAGAAAAAAGCTCAGTTTTTACTGAGCTTTTTATATTTACTATTGTTTAAGGATCTTATCAAAATCAAGGATATTTTCCCAGTCCATAAAATCCTTTGCGGTAGATGCGACAGCATAATACTCAAGAATAATCGAAGCGTCAAGCACGTCAACTTTATTGTCCATATTAACATCGGAAAGCTTTTTTAGCTTTTCTGTAGGCTTATATGTCCTTGATGCGGCAATATTGGCATAGATGTTAAGGACCATGGAAGCGTCAACCGAATCTATCATTCCATCTTCATTTACATCGCCAAGATCTCTGAAACATATTATGTCAAAAGAGAAAATCGGCTTATTATCACCGATGGGATATACAGATATAGTGGCTTTGTCACTTTTTGCGAAAGCAGCAGACAGCGCGACAGGTTTAGCGACACAGCTTGACGAAATATCTATTGTTTTTTCTTCGGATATAAATTTTCCGTCTTTATCCTTTTGGGGAGTCTGTACAGAAAGATCTATATATACCTGCATTCCGTCAAGGAGCACTTTTCCGTTAGTAGAAAAATATCTGTACTTGTCAGGCTTCTTTGTATAGTATATTTTAGCTGTTTTTGAAAGGGGATGTAAAGTATAGTCTTTATCTGCCACTTTAGGAGTTATATCCCATGAAGAAAAAGCCAATTCAGTATTGGAATCCAGATGTTTATCAAGTGAACTTGTATCAACAAGGCTGTAATCAATAGCTGAACCTTCTTCAACTTCGATAGTTTTCAGAGTTTTACCTTCAAAATCAAGAAATGTTATATTATATTTTTTTACAGTTGTCGGCTCAGTGGTAGTTGTGGTTCCTGATGCAGATGAGGTCGCAGTTGCAGTAGAATCAGCCGATGATGTACTTGTAGTCGTTGAAGCTGCTGCTTCGGATGCTCCATAGACTTCATAACTGTCATGTGAAGCAGTATTTGCTGCAATGTAAACCAGCGACAGAAGAACAGCCGAACTTACAGCTGCAAGTATATTTTTCATTAACATATATATTCCACCTAACTGTTTCCAACGCAGAATAATCTGCAGAATTTTGAAAGCCTTTCACAAACACGGGCATAATGGTCGAGCTTTAGCTTTCTCATCATAAAATTAGCATATAAAAAGCGTTGCGTCTCTTCATCAAAGGCATATATAGCAAACAGAATGATCTCATCCTCAGCAAGATCAGCCGCAGCTTCCTGAGCCATCAATGAATATTCATTAAAGCGTTCTTCGATATCATCAAGCCTGTAAAAGCCATGATATACGAAATCGATATAAAGATCAATATCCATAATAAGATTCGTTAAGATTATTTATCATCGTTTCTGTTTTGATTATTATTTTTTTTCGCTGTTATTTTAAAAGAAATATAAGCGGTTATCACTGCGGTAACGATAAATACCGTAACCATGATAAATATAATCATTCCCTTGGAAACTTTTTCAGATGATGTGCCATCTGCTGCAAATGCGATTGCTTGCGAGAAGGGAACAGATAAACATATTAACATACTTGATAAAAAAACCGATATAATTTTTTTATAAAGCTTTTGCATATTACCAACTCCATTATATTATTATATCATATTCTTTTTGTTTTGTCCATAGAAAAGCGGTTTAATATGTTCGCTCAAAATATTAATTTTTCGTAAAAACTGCGTAAAATCGTACAAAATAATATTTGATTCAAAATATACCAAAAATTTTTTCAGAAAATACTTGACAAATCAAGGATATGGTGATATAATATATATCGTTGATTGCGATGATTACTCGTCTGGGTGTGGCGCAGTTGGTAGCGCGCTACCTTGGGGTGGTAGAGGCCGTGGGTTCAAGTCCCGTCACTCAGACCAGATGCGATCAGCATAACCCCGTAAACCGGTACTCAATGAGTACCGGTTTTTTTATAATCAAGTCAGATAAAAGCAAGTCCCTTAAACTTTATAAATGTTTAAGGGACTCTTTTATTTGTATTTTTATTCCTGATAAATTATTTTATAACTATAGGCTCTGACCAGTAGCTCTGGTTGTATATATCAGTGAAGCGATAGAGAATATGGCAAGCGCCGCTTCCGACATCAGTGTTGCTGATAGTCATATTATCAGTAACAGTTACTACATCGCCTATTAAATAGCTATCCTGATATTCCATATCGTATGAGTAATAGTCACAGATGAATTCAAGAGTGTCTCCTACGTTTATTTCAGTAAGATTCTTTGCAACAGCTTCTGTTTCGCCGCCTACATAATCAGTTGAAGCTCCGACGATAGAACCGTTATCATCATTTACAAACTGGATTATAAGATTTACCCTTTCACCATTAAGGAAAGCAGGAACATAACCGGATATAATAGTATCATTGCCGCTCTTTGTTGTATCAGTATGATAATATGCAACAACATTACCGTTGATAGACAGCCAGTTCTTTTCAGTATCAGCTACAAGGTTACCGTTGTCAAACGAATAGATATTATCAAGACCGAGATCAATATAACCTTCACCGTCATCGTAGAACATATTGAGGTCAAGCATATGTACCATTTCCCACTGGGATTCGGCAAGCTTCATCGTGTAAGTACCATTTTTCTCTTCCCAAGTGAGCTTTGAAGAATCAAAGTAATGAGTTGAAAGATAATCTGCCGTGTCGCTTACATCTGTATCTTTCATAAACTCGGTATTTGTCTCGTCAAGTCCGGCGATACTTCTTCCGCCGCCCAGGAAAGATGAAAGAAGTGAACCGATCATATCAGAGCTGCCTGATGAACCTGATGATGCAGTACCTCCGAAGAGTGAACCAAGTACAGAGCCTGTACCGCCTGCAGCGATCTGTCCGCCTGTCTCAACTTTAGCAAACTGCTTTATGCACTTTGAGTATTCCGAATCCATTCCTATATCTGAATAAGTGCTGCACGCCTTGTCTACATAAGAAGCACGCTGATAAGGGAAATAGATCGATACACCATAAGCATTGGTCATATTTGAAGAAGTACGATTGTATTTTACTGAATTCTTCAGCGATTCAGCAAGAGCCTTTGCTTCGGGTGTTCCGATATTCTCAGCAAGATTTACCAGGTCGACCTGATCTATTCTTGTACTTTCAGCAAATTCACGTGTTGAATATCTCGCGTTGGAGATATCCTTATATTCGTCCTTGGCGATTTTGTCGCTTACAGATTTTGCAAATGCGGTAAGATCCTTAGGAACTGTGTTTGAAAATTCAGCAAGGTCAATAACCGAAAGAGTTGTCTTCTGACCTCTGCATTTCTTTGCACATTCTGTTACAAAGTCATCAACGATGACTTTTCCGATTTCAAGTGTAGGAGTTGAAGTATTGCTGCCGAGTTTTGTAAGCCAGTTTGTATAGTACCAGCCGATGCCAGGCTCAGTTTCTTCTGAAGCAATAAGGTAATCTGCGTGCTCATTGAGCATTAGAGCAGTTTCAGCCGTTGCCATAAGGCAAGCATCAAAGCCTACAAAGTCAAACTTTACACCGCCGCTCTTGAGAGCCTGATTTACGCCTGCAAGTGACATGGAACCGCTTCTCTGGTTCTTCTCATCATAGCCGTAGCCGGTAACTGATCCGCCGCCGTGATCCCAGAGAATAAGCTCATTTCTGTTTGCAGGGAAATTCTTTGAACAGAACTGTATAAATGAAGCAAGATTGTTAGGATCAGTCATAGCCTTATTTCCGGCATCTTCAACGATCCTTCCTATCTGACCGTTCTTTATCTGGTAGATCTGATTTACGCTGTTGCTTATAACGCTTACCTTCCATTTGGAGCATCCGCCGGTAAATATAATTACATTTACATTATCGCCGAATGTTGCAGATCTCATTTCTTCCATATCGGAAGAAGCCATACCATACTTTGACTCAAGATCAGTACCGCACATATAAACCATAAGAGTAACGACATCTTCGCCGTTTCCTTTGATAACTGTACGTTTTTCACGTGAGCCGGTGGCAACTGATGTATCAACCGCACTGTCACTTGTATCACTTCCGACTGCGGTATCATCAGTACTGAAATCGAATCCGGCAGGAGCAGAACCGCCGCCGCTTCCGCCAGTAAGTGAACCAAGAAGATCTCCAAGACCGCCGCCTCCGCCGCTCATCATCTTGAAAATGAAAAATCCGATGATGAGGAGAGTAATAAGACCGCCGCCTCCGGCTGCAGCTCTTTTCGCATTGCTTCCGCCGCCACCAGTCGATCCGCCGGAATAGCTGCCTGATCCGACAGGTCCTGTGCCGAGGCCTTCGCCTCTTCTATGTGCTCCGCTGCCACCGGATGTGACGTTTTTACGTCTGCCCTGTGGCCTGTTCTGATTAGGATCCATATTAACCTCCATAAAACAACTATTTAGCAGATTTATATTTCTGCATACAAATACATTTTACACGCTTTCACAGAGAATGTCAAGTTAAAAGCGGTTACAAATTGGTTATTTGTCAAAAAATGAGTGCAGCCATTCGGCTGCACTCGCATATTACTGGGTTATCAGGAGTTTTCTCAGTGCAACACTGTCGAAAACGTCCACATAGCCATCTTTGTTAACGTCTGCTGTAAAAGATTTTATCAGATTACCGGCTTTGAGCAGATATTTTTGCAGCATTACAAGATCAGCCATGCTTATAATACCATCATCATTTACATCTCCGATGACAGGCGATACTATTTCTTCCGGGACAATCGGCTCCAGAACAAATTTACAACTGTCAGCTCCTGTAATTGTGTTAAGGCAAAGAGATGATTCAAAATTTTTACTGTTGTTTTCTGTGCCGATGTACTTTTGCGACTGTATAATAGAATATGAGCCGTCTTTATTGCATATTACATTGAAACGCTGATTATCAGAACCGGTAAATTCCATAACACTAAGATGTAATGCACTGTCGGATGAAATAGCTTTTCCTTTCTGATTCTTTATAAAGTAACTACCGTCACTATTTTTGTTAAATGTCCATATCTGATCGTTCACATTGTACGGAGGAGGAGCGCCTGACGGATCATATTCAAATGAAATACGGTAAATATCCGACTGTACACAGCTTCCGTTCTTGTCAAATAAATAAAGTCCGCTGTCAACATTTCGCACCATATAACTGCCGTCGGATACGGTTGGGTAAACAGGCGTGATACTCCATAGCTGGCAGCCGCCTTCCCAGTAATTCCACTGGTTTATATTGCCGCCGTTTTCCTTTGACCATTCATAAACGTCAAGTCCGGCAGTATTATCAGAACATTTCGATATGATTCCGTAATCTGTACCGCATTTTCTCAACATGAAAAGCTGCTCGTCACTGCCTTTGTATTTCTGCAGTTCGATGTTGATACCATCGTCGCCGGAATTTTCAGCAACAGCAATACACATTGCTTCGTCACCTGACGAAACGATCCGGCAGTAGTTTTCATCAACGGAGATAATCCGCCATTGCTGTGCCCAGCTCCCATTGCGTTCCCATTGCTGAATATTTGTACCTTGATCGAGTTTGCCATTAGGAATATCAATCGCAAATCCGCTGTTTTGATTGATTATGTAATAAGAAACTCCGCTGAGTAATTCTGTACTGCTTAGTCTTGAAAAAGTACCTGTTCCCGAAACATTATCCGGATTGCCTATAAGCTGGGAGTCTGTATCAGTATAATCGGCGGAAACTGAACGCTGTATGCCGGTGAAATCTTTTGTCTGCACACCCCATACAGAACGATTGTTACTGCCCACAGCTGTAAATGACATAACTTTTTTACCGTTTTCGTCTATTGCAGCGAGGAAGCAGCCGTAATACACCTGATTGTTTATTGTTATTTCAACATCTGAGTTGTCCTTTGACTGCTGCCATTTGCCGGATACGCTACCGCTTATAGTTCCGTCAGAATTAAGTCTCACAGAAGAATAGTTTATTATTTTACCATCGGTAGCTGTTCCGTGATCTATAAATTCATATTCTCCGCAGATATCCTCTGTATTGTAACCGGATGCTGATATTTCATCTCCTGAGTATTCATAAGGCGCCACGACCGGCCATCCACGCTCATTGAAGTATATGGAATGTACACGTACTTCATGAAACTCAGCGCCGTCATCGAAACGGGTATGATATATAAGATACCATTTTCCGTCATCATCGTGAAGAACCGAATTATGACCGCAAGCCATATACGCTTTGCTGAGGGAACTGAATTTATAGTTGCCCATTACTTTGAGGCCGATAGAGTCAAGATCAGAATTTGAAGATAGGACAGCTTGTCTGCCTGCCGGATCGACAAACGGACCAAGAGGGGAGAGTGAACGAAAAACACGCATATTATAGCCGCCTGCCGATGTAAGGCCGCCGTATGTTACCCATAAATAATAATATCCTGTTTCAGAATTGTACTCGATAAACGGACCTTCGCCAGATTTGCCATATCCTCCCGATAGCTTTGTTCCAAAATAACTGTCTGTCATTCTTCCGTCGGATGTCTGTCCTGTTTCCGGATGTATGCACTGACCTGTTTTTTTATCAATTTCAAGAGCAAAAATGCCTCCTGACCATGAACCGTAGCACATATACATTTTTCCGTTACTATCCGTATATATCGTCGGATCAATAGCATTAGGATAAAGCTGATTGTTATAATTATCATTTCTGAACCAATTGCTGTTGAATGTGACCCTACCTTCAGCGATAAGCTCGTCAATATTTGTTGACGTGTATTTACGGTTTACGTTTTTGGTGCTGCTCCTTGCGTAGCTGTCATTATTTGTAAAACCAGAATAAATAAGAGTATCGGCAAACACATAAGGTCCTTCTATGTATTTTGATGACGCATAAGATATAACAGAACGCATATATGTTGATGAAGTACAGAAATACATAAGATACGCGCCTTTGCTTCCGTCACTGTTTATAAATTCATCATCCCACACCACATCCGGAGCCCATACCGCAAAACCTCCTTCACAGTCTTCAAGGTCTTCTCCTGCCCATGCAAATGCTTTCTTCAGATTCTGAGACAAATTACCGAATTCTGTATTGTTTGTTGTGGCATAACCGTTGGAAAAGCGTTTCCAGTTTATAAGGTCAGATGATCTGGCTGCTTCTGTATGGGAGCCGAAAACATAGTATGTATCGTTTGCCTTTATTATTGAAGGATCATGCACTGATACCCTGTTGCCTGATGCATATACATCAGTTTTGCCTAATAATGAAAGCATAAGACAGCACGAGAGGACAGCTGAAATAAGCTTTTTTATTTTCATGGGATTTCCTCCTATAGATTTTTGTTGATAATATTATATTCTTTTTTGTGCAAAATGTCAATCGTTAGGCAGTGCAGAAAAGTATTCTTACTGTTACATATCGTATCCAAAAACTGCGGATAATGCGTATATACATTTTTATCCTCAATTTTTAATGTTTATTTGTAGATAATTCCGATTTTTCGGCTTTCTATTGGAATTACAGCTGAACTGTGATATAATAATTCACGTATTCATGAATATTAAAAATGGTAAGCGGTGCTTTCATTATTTAGCAATGAAAGGTAAAAGGGAAGCGGGTGCAAATCCCGCACGATCTCGTCACTGTATACAGACAGCATTCTCCACGCATTCATGCAGCCACTGAATCAAAACGGGAAGGCGGAGCAATGTGTCATTGTCTGCAAGTCAGGAAACCTGCCGTTTATCGGTACAGGGCTAAAGCTCGGATCACGAGGCATTGATCGTACCATCGCTCTTTACCAGAGCTTTTTTGTCATGCCTTCTGCCGGGTGCGGAAGGTATTTTTTGCGCACGAAATAATGTCTCCTAAAAAATAGGAGGAAAAGAAAATGAATATCAAAAAGTTTCTTGCAGCAGTTGCTGCTATCTCGCTCACAGCCTGTGAAGTATCATGCGGAGCTGAATCAAATGTCAGCACATCTGAAAAAAGCACCGAAGTAACAACTACAATTGTAACCACAACAGCAGAAAACACAACAGAAGCCGAAACAACTACAGAAGCTTCTGAAGAAGAGGACGAAGAAAACTATAATACAGGCGACGCTTCTCTTGATAATATCAGAAATCAGGATAATATCGGAGAAAATGAACTTCTCGTTATCAGCTTCGGAACAAGCTTCAATGACAGCCGCAGACTTACCATCGGAGCTATCGAGGATTCACTTGAAAAAGCTTTCCCTGATTATTCTGTTCGCCGTGGTTTTACTGCCAATATCGTTATCGATCATATTCAGAAGCGTGACGGAATCCTTATTGATGATATCGATGCAGCGCTCGAAAGGGCATCTGAGAACGGCGTAAAGAACCTCGTTGTACAGCCGACACATCTTATGAACGGTCTTGAGTATGAGGAACTTACCGAAAAAATCGCAAGCTATTCAGATGCATTCGATAAAGTATCAATCGGTGAGCCTCTTCTTACAAGCGATGATGACTTTAAAAGAGTCGAAAAAGCTATAATCGACTGGACAAAGGAATATGATGACGGTCAGACAGCTATCTGCTTCATGGGACACGGTACGGAAGCTGCCTCTAATTCAGTTTATCAGAAAATGCAGGATCTCCTCACAGCCGATGATTTCAAAAATTACTATGTTGGAACTGTTGAAGCTGAACCTACGGTTGAAGATGTTATTTCAAAAGTTAAAAAAGGCGGCTACAAGAAGGTAATTCTTGAACCCCTTATGGTTGTTGCCGGCGATCATGCAAACAACGACATGGCAGGCGATGATGAGGACTCATGGAAATCGCTGTTCGAGGCTGAGGGTATTGAAGTAGAATGCCTCCTCAGAGGTCTTGGTGAAAACGAAGATATCCGTAAGATCTATATAGATCACGCACAGAAGGCAATTGATTCATTAAACTAAAAATAAAGCCGACATTTTGTCGGCTTATTTGATAAAAGGTGATAATATGAAAAGAATAACAGCTTTAGCCTCGTGTTTATTAATTGCAGCACTGATGTGTTCATGCTCCGATAATGCGGAAAACACTTCCATTTCTGTTACAACTGCTGTAACTTCAAGTGAACCGGAAACTCTTGCCACAACAACAGTCACAACTACTGAAAAAGCAACTGCACCTCAGCTTAAAGTCGGATTTTCAGGAATGAAGGCAATATATGCTGATTCTGTAAATGAAGGCGAATATGACATTGATGTCGATTCAAGTTCTTCAATGTTCAAGATAACTGCCTGCAAACTAAGAGTTTCAGGTGGTAAAATGACTGCTGAAATGACGATGAGCGGAAACGGCTATGAATTCCTGTATATGGGAACGGAAGATGATGCAGAAAAAGCTACAGAAAGTGATTATATAAATGCGGTACCGTCAGGTGAGACTGTATCATTTACCGTGCCTGTTGAAGCGCTCGACAAAGAGATCGACTGTGCAGCTTTCAGCAAACGTAAAGAGCAGTGGTATGGCAGAAAGCTTGTGTTCCGGGCAGATTCGCTTCCTAAGGAAGCTCTTGGCAGCGGTGCGATAACGTCTCTTGAATCGCTCTCGCTTGAAGACGGTGTGTATGAAGTAAATGTCAGGCTTGACGGCGGTTCAGGCAAGGCGACCGTACAGTCACCGGCAAAGATGACTGTAAAGGACGGTAAAGCATATGCAGAGATCATATGGAGCAGCAACAAATATGATTATATGGTAGTTGACGGAGAAAAGATACTGCCCGTCAGCACTGACGAATTTTCAGTGTTTGAAATACCAGTAAGTGCTTTTGACTACAGAATGCCGGTTTCTGCAGATACAACTGCAATGAGTACACCTCATGAGATAGAATATACTCTTACCTTTGATTCAGATTCAATAAAAAAGTAAAATGATAAAACGGTTATTTTTCATATGTTCAATGTTCTTGCTGTGCAGCTGTTCAAAACTGCAGGCTGAAAATCAAACAGAAGCCGGCACAAAAAAGCTTTATCTGAAATATGCCAAGGAATTTACAGCCGAATTTCTTGATAACGGATGTACCTGTGTAAAAATTGGGACAGATAATTATATCATAGTTCCCGAAAATGCTGATTTTACGGATAATACAGACGGTGCTGTTATTATCAGACAGCCTCTCGGAAATGTATACAATGCCGCTTCATCGGCTATGGATCTTATTGACAGTACAGGTTCTCTCGGTAAAGTTTCAATGACATCAACAAAATACGAAGACTGGTATCTTCCGGCTGTAAGATCGGCTTTTGACAGCGATGAGATGTTTTACGTCGGAAAATACAGTGCTCCTGATTATGAAGCACTTATAGAATCCGACTGTTCACTTGCTATTGAATCCACTATGATATATCATAGTCCGGATGTTAAAGAAAAAATAGAATCACTTGGTATTCCGGTTCTTGTTGAACGTTCGAGCTATGAAAAGTATCCGCTCGGAAGAATGGAGTGGATCAAGCTCTACGGTATTCTTTTTGACTGCAGTGATGCGGCAGAAAATTTTTTTGAGGAAAAGTGTTCTCAGATCGACAGTGTACTTTCCGATGAAAAAACTGGTAAAACAGTCGCTTTTTTCTATATCAACTCATCCGGTGGAGTCGTTGTGCGGAAGCCTTATGACTATGTTCCGGAAATGATCCGTATGGCAGGCGGTGAATATGTTTTCTCAGCAGATGACCTTAAAACTGACGAAAATTCACTTTCAACCATGGTCATACAGCCTGAAGTATTTTATGAAAAAGCCTGGGATACAGATATTCTGATTTATAACAGTACAATCACAGGCGAGATAAATACACTGGAAGACCTGACAGAAAGATATCCGATGCTGAAAGATTTTTCTGCAGTCAAAAAAGGGGATGTCTGGTGTACTGAAAAGAATATGTTTCAGCAAACCACAGGTGCAGCTGATATGATAACCGAACTTCACAGTATATTTACTGAGAATTGCGAAAGCAAAATGAATTTTATGTACCGCTTGGGGGAATAAGTAATGGAATCACGCAGATCACGCATAGTTGCCGGTTATATATTCCTGACGTTACTCTTTACATTGCTCGTGATAATGAATATCTGCATCGGAAGCGCATCCATATCACTTTCAAGACTGTGGAATGCTCTGCTTAATCCGGATACTGACAAAGCGGCTTATAATATCATAACCGGACTGCGTATCCCTAGAACAGCTGCGGCAGCTATACTCGGAGGCGCTTTGGCTGTATCGGGTTTCCTATTGCAGAACTTTTTTGCCAACCCTATAGCTGGGCCATATATACTTGGTATCTCTTCAGGCGCAAAACTGGCTGTTGCCGTGTTTATGGTAATATCGCTTTCACATGGATTTACAGGAAATTCAGCTGAAATGGTCGCTGCAGCATTCATAGGTTCAATGGTATCTATGGGGCTTATCCTTCTTATTTCAGGAAAGGTAAGGCGTATGTCCGTGCTTATAGTTTGCGGAGTCATGATTGGTTACATATGTTCGGCTATAACCGATCTTGTTGTCAATTTCTCAGATGATTCCAATATAGTAAATCTGCATAACTGGTCGATGGGCAGCTTTTCAGGTATTGATGGTACGGACACACTTACTGCTGCATTTATTGTTTTCCCGGCTTGTATCTGTGCTTTTATGCTTGCCAAACCAATGAACGCTTATCAGCTCGGAGAAGAATACGCTCGTAATTCCGGCGTTAATATAAAAATGTTCAGAACAGCGCTGATACTTCTGTCAAGTTTGCTTTCAGCCTGTGTTACTGCTTTTGCCGGCCCAGTTTCTTTTGTTGGTGTTGCAGTGCCGCACCTTGTAAAATCTCTTTTTAAAACTGCAAAGCCTATCTGTATTATCCCCGCCTGTTTCCTTGGCGGAGCGGTATTTTGCCTGTTCTGTGATCTTGTCACAAGGACACTTTTTGCTCCGACTGAACTCAGTATCAGCACTGTAACATCATTTTTTGGAGCACCTGTGGTTATATATATGCTTCTTTGCAGAGAAAGGGGAAAGAAAAATGTGTGAAGCCTGGTTAAGTACACACGCTCTTTCAGCAGGTTACGGGAAAAAAGCTGTTATAAACGGAGTTGAGATATCAGCTGAAAAAGGAAAGATACTTACACTTATCGGTCCGAACGGGGCAGGGAAGTCCACAGTTCTTAAAACTCTTTGCAGGCAGATAAAACCTCTTGGCGGTACAGTTTTTATCGGAAATACCGATCTGCGTAACCTGAGCGGAAATGAACTTGCAAGATCAGTTTCACTTTTGCTTACCGACAGGACAAAAACCGAGTATATGAGGTGCATTGATGTTGTTGAAACAGGCCGTTATCCATATACCGGCAGACTTGGAATACTTTCAGCACATGACCATGCAATGGTAACGGAAGCAATAAAAAATGTAGATATCGAAGATATTGCGTACTGTGACTTTGAAAGAATTAGCGACGGTCAGCGTCAGCGCGTATTGCTTGCGGGAGCAATATGCCGTGAACCTGATGTGCTTATACTTGACGAACCCACCACATTTCTTGATATAAAATACAAACTTGAGCTAATGAGTATTCTGAAAAAAATTGCACGCGAGAAGAATACCGCTATTATTATGTCACTTCACGAACTTGAGCTTGCACAGCGTGTTTCTGATAATATCCTATGTATCAAAGGTGAGCGTCCGGATCGTATCGGCACTCCGGACGAGGTTTTCTCAAACGGATATATCGAGGAGCTTTACGGGATAACAAACGGCAGTTTCTGTGAAAGCTATGGTTCACCTGAACTTGGAAAATGCGAGGGGATGTCTGAAGTATTTGTAATAGGCGGAGGCGGAAGCGGAATTTCTGTTTACCGCAGTCTTCAGCGTATGGGCATACCGTTTGCGGCAGGTATAATACATGAAAATGATATTGAATTCCCGGTAGCGTCCGCACTTGCTTCAGAACTGATAACAGAAAAAGCTTTTGAATCTGTATCTAAGGAAAGTTTTGAAAAAGCTCTTCAGGTAATGAGACGCTGCAAACGAGTGATATGTGCTGTAAAAGAATTCGGTACAATGAATGAATTCTGTCTTACGCTTGCGAAAGAAGCAGAAAAGTCAGGACTAATAAAAGAAGGTGCTGTTTCTTGACTGGCAAAAAGCTTCTCACAAATAAAGCTGTTGTGTTTTTGATTGCTATGATATGCTGTCTTTTATGGGGGAGTGCATTTCCTTGCATCAAACTTGGATGCCAATTTTCGGGTATATCAGCAGGAGATACTTTTTCACAGATACTATATGCCGGTCTGCGTTTTATTCTTGCCGGTATATTTGCATTGATCATCGGCAGTGCTGTTGTCCGCAGACCATTGATTATCAGTAAAAATTCGCTTCATAAGGCAATTAAACTTTCATGTTTCCAGACAATACTTCAGTATACTTTTTTCTATATCGGACTGTCAAGAAGTACCGGTATGAAGAGTTCAGTCATAACAGCTTCCAATGTTTTTTTATCAATAATTGTTGCAGCGCTGATTTTTAAGGCTGAAAAGCTGACATTCAGAAAAATAATCGGCTGCATTGTTGGTTTTTCCGGTGTTATTATGATAAATCTCAGCGGTATAAGCGGAGGTTTCAGACTTACTGGAGAGGGATTTGTTTTTCTCTCAGCGCTTTCGTATGCTTTTTCAGCGGCGCTGATGAAAAAGTACTCTCTGACCGAGGATCCTGTTTTACTCAGCGGGTGGCAGTTTATTATCGGCGGTTCATTCATGACTGCAGCAGGTATATTTTTAGGCGGCAGGATCACGGTTATAAACAAAGAGGGAATACTGATGCTTTTATATCTTGCATTTGTTTCAGCTGCAGCTTTTTCACTGTGGGGAACTCTGATAAAGTATAATAATGTTTCTACAGTGTCGGTATTCGGTTTTATGAATCCTGTATTCGGGGTAATACTGTCATCTGTCATTCTGTCCGAAAAAAGTTCCGCAGGATTTACAGGAATTACAGCTGCACTTTTACTTGTTGCAGCCGGTATTGTCATTGTAAATATTCCGTTTAAGCATAACTCTGATCAGGATATGTAAGCAATATCAGCTTTAAAAGCAGCTCTTGCGAGCTGTTTTATTTTTTCGTTGCTTTTTTAGGTTTATTGTGATATTATAGAAGAGTAAAGCCGGATCATACGAAAATAATATTTGAACGGAGCTGAGATACATTGAACAGAATACTTCTTGTTGAAGATGATAAGGAAATAATCGTTAATCTTACGGAATTTCTCACAAAAGAGGGATTCAGCATAAAAAATGCAAAGGGACAGGCCGCTGCCATTGAGCTGGTAGAAAATGAAACTTTTGATCTTGTCCTGCTGGACGTATCTCTTGCAGACGGAAACGGATTTGCAGTTTGTTCAGCAATAAAATCAAGCACCTGTCTGCCTGTTATTTTCCTTACAGCCTCAGGCGACGAATACAGTACAGTCACAGGTTTTGACCTTGGCGCAGATGATTATATCGCAAAGCCGTTTCGGCCGCGCGAGCTTGTTTCACGTATAAAAAACGTACTTAGACTTACCGGCTCCTCCGGAAATATAACTCAGCTCGGTGATGTTATGGTTGACACTGTAAAAGGAACAGCAAGCAAAAACGGAAAAGATTTTTTTCTTTCGGCACTTGAATACAGACTTCTTCTTGTGTTCATAAACAACAGGGGAGCAGTAATGACAAGAACAAAGCTTCTTGAATCAATATGGGATATTGCCGGAGAATTCGTAAATGACAATACTCTTACTGTTTATATAAAGAGACTTCGTGAAAAGATCGAGGACGATCCTCAGAATCCCTGTATTATCAAAACAATCCGCGGACTCGGCTACAAGGTAGATGTATGATGAAATTATTCCGTAACAGTGAAGTGATCAGGTCAGCATACGCATTCATACTGATCTCTTCTATAGCATTGCTTAGCGCATTATTATATGACAAAAGAATGTTTATTCCTGTTCTGTGTCTTTGTGCGGTATTTTGCACAGCTCACATTATTCTTGAATATGTCAGATACAGAAAAATCTCTGATCTTTCAATGAAGATCGACAAGATACTTCACGGAGATGAGAATGTTTCCTTTGAAAGCTGCTCTGAGGGAGAAATTGCTTTACTGAGCAGCGAGGTCTATAAAATGACAGTGTGTCTGCGGGAACAAAAGTCAAAGCTTCTTGATGACAAGGTATATCTTGCAGATCTTTTGGCAGATATCTCTCACCAGATACGAACACCTCTTACGTCAATAAATCTGCTCGTTTCCATGCTTGCTGAACCTGATCTGACTTTTGAAAAAAGAGAACAGACAGTACATAAACTGTATGGTCTGCTTTCCAGAATCGACTGGCTTATCACAGCACTTCTGAAACTTTCAAAACTTGATGCCGGTACTGTCAGATTCAATAAGGAATCCGTATCTGTAAAGGATTTGCTGGAGAGATCATGTATGCCTGTACGAGTTCCGATAGAGTTGCATAATCAGATGCTTGAAATCGAGGCAGACGGAGAACTTTCCTGTGATGTTGCATGGACCTGTGAAGCCATCGGCAATATCATAAAGAATTGTATGGAACATACACCGGACGGCGGAAGTATTACAATAACCGGAACACAAAATCCGCTTTTTTCGGAAATAAGGATAACAGATAGCGGAAACGATATTTCAGATGAAGATCTGCCGCATATATTCGAGAGATTCTATAAGGGCAAGGATACGGATGATAAAGGCGGTTTTGGAATAGGCCTTGCACTTGCGAGAATGATAATCACCGAACAGAACGGAACACTAAAAGCCGAGAACTCCTCAGAAGTAGGAGCAGTGTTTACAGTAAGATTTTATGAAAGCACGATCTGAAAGCGGGAGTCATCCCGCTTTTTCTTATGTGACATAATTGTTATTTTTAAGTCACCTGAAAGTCATATTGACATGATAGAATATTTATATAAACTTCAGAAAAGGAGAGTACGGAATGGATATCTTGAAAGTTGAAAATCTGTGTAAAATTTACGGGAATGGTGAAAATGAGGTCCATGCTCTCAGCAATGTCAGCTTTTCAATAAAAAAAGGTGAATTTGTTGCAATAATCGGTCCGTCAGGTTCAGGAAAGTCAACGCTTCTTCACATTCTTGGAGGCGTGGATAAACCTACATCCGGAAAGGTTTATATGGACGGCAGTGATGTATATGCGCAAAATGATGAGCAGCTTGCAATATTCAGGCGCAGACAGGTAGGGCTGATATATCAGTTCTATAATCTGATACCTGTATTTAACGTAACCGAAAACATAACCCTTCCCGTGCTTATGGACGGACAGCAGATAAATAATGACCGCTTGAACGAGCTTATTGATACTCTAAAGCTTAACGGACGTGAAAAACACCTTCCTAACCAGCTTTCAGGCGGACAGCAGCAGCGAGTTTCGATAGGAAGAGCACTTATAAATGCACCTGCTGTTGTTCTTGCAGACGAACCTACCGGAAATCTTGACAGTAAAAACAGTCAGGAAATTGTTGAACTGCTGAAATATTCCAATCAGAAATACAATCAGACTCTTGTAATAATCACACATGATGAGAATATCGCACTTCAGGCTGACCGTATTCTCGCGATCGAAGACGGTAAAATAACCCGTGACGAGGTGATGCGCAGATGAACATATTCCACAGGCTTACAATCCAGTCGCTGAAAAAGAATAAAACGCGCACACTTGTAACTATTATTGGTATTATGCTTTCTACGGCGCTGATATGCGCCGTTACGACCTCGTTCGCTTCAGTAAGAAAGTTTGCCATAGATTTTATGGAGTTTTCTTACGGCAAATTTGATGCATCGGAAATAAATACAGACCTTGGCACATATAAATTGATAAAATATTCCGATAAAGTCAAGAGTACAGGTGTACTGAGCTATATAGGCTACGCTGATATAAAAATTTCTAACACATATAAACCTTATCTTTATATATCCGGTGTTCAGGAGGACGAAAACGGGATTATACCGATACATATTACTTCGGGAAGAATGCCGCAGAACAGAAACGAGATCATCATTCCGGAACATCTTACAGAAAATGGCAATGTTGTACTTCATGCAGGTGATAAACTAACACTGGAGATAGGAGACAGAAAAATAGATCCTGAAAAAATAATCGGGACCGGTATAGCTGCGAAAGAAGAAATTACAGATCAGGAGATTGATTACAATGATATCAACCTTATCCAGTATAATTCCTTCACAGTGGTAAACGATGAGGAAGGAAACAGTATTTCCGCTGAATATCTTGATATAAGAGAGAAACGCGACTATACAGTTGTCGGAATATATGCCCGTCCATATTTTGAAGAAGCGTCTTCTCCGGGCTATACGGCCTTGACTGTTCCGGATGATTATTCTGAGAATATACAGTATGATGTATATTACACCCTAAAAAACACAAAGGATATATATAAATTCAGAAAAGAAAACAATCTGTCAGGTAATATCAATACATTTCTTCTTTTATGCAAAGGAGTTTCAAGATATAACAGGTATTATGCGGTAATATTCGGTCTTTTTTCTGTTGTTGTCGGACTTATTATGTTTGGTTCGATAATGCTTATATACAATGCATTTGCTATATCGATATCAGAAAGAACAAAGCAATTCGGGCTGCTCTCCTCGATCGGAGGCACCAAAAAACAGATACGCAGAATGGTGCGCTTTGAAGCTGCTGTGCTAAGTGTTATCGGTATACCGCTCGGAATTATTCTCGGCATTGCTGGTATGTGGATAACTTTCCTCGCAATAGGCAGCAAATTTCTTTTGTTCTTGTCAAATGACGATTTCAAAGAACCACTGCGTATATGCATATCTCCGGCGGAGATCATAGCCGCAGCTGTCATTGCTTTTATAACTATAAGGATATCTGCATGGCTGCCTTCCAAAAGAGCGACAAAAATATCAGCAGTTGAAGCGATTCGGCAGAATAACGATATAAAGGAAACAAAATACATAAAAACGCCTAAAGTGATATATAAATTTTTCGGTCTGCCGGGAATAATGGCACATAAAAACTTCAAACGCAGCAAGAAAAAGTACCGTGCCACTATAATCAGCCTGTTTATGAGTGTAGTTCTTTTCATTTCAGCATCAGCATTCACGTATTATATTACCGGCGGAGCTAATGACGCATTCAGCACTTATGGATATGATTATAAATTAATATGGGATAACGGCGATTACGGAATCAATGATATTGACGAAATTCTCAGTATAATCAAGAATACTGAATATATAACAGATGCTGCTTACTGTTTGTATGATTATAATGTAGTTTATATTCCGGAAAATGATATTGAAGCTAATATACTTAAAGATCATCCTTCATTATTTGATAATTTCAATATCACTCTTCCGCAGCGTGACGGTTATAAAATGATCGTCCTGCCAATAATTTATGTTGATGATGCAGCATATCTTGAGTATATCCGTCAGGAAGGACTTTCTGAAGCTGAATTCTACAACAGGGAAGCTCCGCTTGGCATCGCAGTTGACGAAGGACTGGAATTTGATTTTGACGCAGAGCGATATATTGGTTTAAAGCTGTTCAGCAGCGACAATTCACGTATGAAATCTGTTGCCTATAACAAAATAGATGGATATCCATTTATACAGCAAAGACAGGACACGGTGATATATTATAAACCTGGCGGCAGGTCAGATGACACAATTGAAGTACCATACGAAGAAAGCATTCATGACATTGAACTCAATATCGGAAAGGTTGTTACCGGAAATCCATATTTTACAGAGTCCGAATACATCTCGGTAATATATCCATTCAGTTTTATGGATGATCTTACCGGTTCGAATGCATTATGTATGGAACAAAGGCTCTCATTTATGGTATCCCCGTTTCGGCAGTCATCACATATCTTATTTACGATACGGTCAACAGGGGAATTGAAACGGCCTTCGTTATGCCGTGGAAAGCAGCCGGAACAGCTGTTTTAAGCGTATTTATCGTTGTATTTTTAACTATGATGTATTCAATGAGAATGATAAAAAAAGAAAATCCGATAGACGCTTTAAAAAATGAAAATCTATAATCCGCATTAATAATTTATATAAGTATTATTTGGAATATAATCTGTCATGTTTTGGGTTATTGAAAATAAAAACAGGGAGCAGATGCTCCCTGTTTTTATCACAGAATATTATTCTTTATTGCAAATACAGCAAGCTGTGTGCGGTCCTTGAGTCCTAATTTTTCAAGAAGTCTCGAAATACCGTTCCTGACAGTGCCTTCTGCAAGATACAGCCTTGACGCTATCTCTTTATTATCGGCGCCTTCACAGATAAGACGGAGAAAATCGATCTCACGATCAGTAAGATCAAAGTTTTTGGCATCCTGCTGCACAAGAACATCTTTTTTTATGGATCTGAAGATATTGTCACAGAACACATTTATTCCGCCTGCAACAGCCTTAATCGAGTTTATGATCTTATCGTTGTCCATTTCCTTGAGTATATAACCGTCAGCACCGCTGGAAATAGCCTTGTCAACTGTTTCTTTATCGTCAAACGTAGTAAGGACAAGCACCTTGACGTTCGGAAGAGTATCCTTGATCTTGCGTGTACCGTAACCGCCGTCATAATCAGGCATTCTCATATCCATAAGAACAACGTCAGGCTTCAGCCTAACGCTCATTTCGTAAGCTTCCTTGCCGTCTGAAGCTTCACCAACTACTTTTATCTCACTGTCACTTTCCAGAACAGCACTTAATCCTGCACGAAGAATTTTAATATCGTCTGCTATAATCACATTAATCATGACTGCACCTCTTTTATTGGAATTTTGACTACTGTATTAAACCCTTCGCCTTTCAGCGAAGTAAATTTTACTGTTCCGCCAAGAGCTTCTGTACGCTCACGTATCCCTCTGAGTCCGTTGTTTTCGGAAATACTGTCACAGCCTTTACCGTTATCGAGAATATACATCTCTATTCTGTCAGCAAGAAATTTAAGGATTATATCAATTCTTGTTGCTTCTGAATAACGAAGAGCATTTGTAACAGTTTCGCGGCAGTTGTCATAAATTTCTTTTATACAGAAACGATAGCGTTTATCTTCTTCACCCTGAACACAGAGATCAACATCAACGCCTCTTACAGCTGTTATGATCGTCTGTACAGCTTTGGTTACCGAAGTCATGAATTCATCGTCGCGCAGATTGTTTATAGTACAGCGCAGCTGTGTTACGCCGCTTCTTGAAAGTCCGTCTATTTCCGATATATTTTTCAGCATATCATCAAAGGATGGATTTTCCTTGCCAGCCTCATATTTAACCAGCTTTGCAAGCGAACTTATCATAGTAAATGTATGACCGGCTGAATCATGCATTTCCTGGGCGATCCTGTTGCGTTCCTGCTCAAGACTGAGTTTTTTTTCAGCAGCGGCAAGTTCGTGATATTCCGTAACATCACTTATTGTCACGACTCTTGCGACCTTATTTCCTGTCTTATTTGCGCAATAAGACTGATTGAGGTTATAAAAGCAGTTGTTGTATACAAATTCTATTGACTCAAAATTCTCGTCAAACTTTTCATTTGTGATTTTTTCAATTTCCCACATAAAGTCGTTCATGGAACTTATTTTTTTAATAAAAGGGAGAGCAGCCGCAAATGAATTCTTATATGAAACAGCTCCGTTGATATCAAAAATAATAACACCGCTGCTGATATTCTGTATTGTGTCACGTATAGCGATGCTGTTGATATTGAGCAAACCGTATTTGCCAAGCGCTATAAGTATGAGCAGACTTGAAAAAACAAAAAACAGGGGAGTAATATTGATCCTGGACTGAAGTATTCCGGTAATCGAAAGGGTATTTATCCCCAGCGGAATAGCAGCTGAAAGGATCAGAAGGAACGACTGCATACTGATCTTATCCTGTCTGCGCGTGTGCTTCAGGCATATCATGGTTATACCTGTGATTATGCATACATAGTATATCGCCTGAAAAACGTAAAACAGAGGACCGTGCACAACATTTCCGATAACAAATGTTGAATAATACATATAGTGCCATGGATTTAAAAGCGTCAGCGTCAGAGCGAGCAGTGAAATACAGGGCATGAAGTTCATAAGCTTCCTTACCCTTTTTCCTGCACTGGCGTATTCGGCTGAAAGCATGAGCCACAATGGTCCAAAAAAACTGATGCCTATATTGGATATAACATAACTGCCCCAGAGCTGCTTTGTGTTCACGGAACATAATATAAGAAGCTCAGAAACAAGCCATAATACGATAGAAAGCTGACAGCTGATGAATAAATATGTAAGTCTGTTGCTATTGCCTCGTCTTAAAATCCATGTGACAGAACCAAGCATACCGAACAAACCGAGAAAATTAAGTACAGCTGAAATGATATTCGCTGTCATAAAGCACCTCTGATTTTTAAATATTCAAATTTATTATATCATGCGAATGAAAAAAAATCAATATTAGCACAATAAAATTAACGTAATATTAAAAAATAAATGCTCTGCATTTGCAGAGCACCTTTCCCTCAGGTATGTAAAAGTTCAAAGATGATATATTGCTCAAAATGGTGTTATAATAAGTAATATGCAGTAAAGCTGCTGTAAAGGTTTATTCATTGTCTATAGTGTTATGATCTCTGTCCGCCGGTGCGGACGGAAGGCGGTTTGTCTTTCTGATCAAAATATTTTACAACAATGATAGCAATAAACGGAACAATAAAAGGAATAGCAATAAGTAAAGCTGTGAGCAGACTGATCGTTAACATATATATCATCCTTTCTTCAGAGAGTTTTTTTATACTAATATGATATCATTTCAACGTAAAATATGTAAAGTGAGAAATGTCACTGCTTTAGTGACATTTGTCACTTTATCCAATGCCTATGTAATTTATGGAAATTATCAGATATATCTTGAAAGTCTAGATACAAGATGTTATAATAATTTCATGACATTATAGATCGCTATATTGCACTTCTATTAAAAAAATATATTGCTATTTTGATTTTAATAATAACAATATGTAATTTTTATAATGTGTTCTACTTGTGATAATGATGTGATAGAACAGTTTTTTGCATAAACAGCTTAAAAGATTATTCGTATTTGTTAGTTTCGCTGAAATTATGTTTATTTTTTTATTGATTTTATATTTAGTATTGATTTTTTAAGTAACAGCAAGTATAATAAAAACACATAAATATATTATAGAAGGGCAATATATATTTATAAATATTTCGTATAATTCTTTTATCAATTGTTTTATTTGTTGCTTTAATCGTTCCAGTTTACGAAGTATTGCTTATCACTGCTTTTTGTGATTTACATTGGAGGGATTACATAATGAAGGATTTATTCAAGATTTTCAAAGTGAGAAAAACCATTCTTGCAGCAGCAGATATGTTTTTTGTTGGGGTATCGGCGCTTATTGCCAATTTCATTCTTTCTTTCCGCAATATGGAAATAGAAGAATCAGATCTTATCATATCCGTAGCTGTCGGTTCGATATGCTGTATAGGTGGCCTGCTTATTACAGGTGCATACAGCAAGCTGTGGAGATATTTTAACCGCAGGGACTATCTCAGCTGCGTATATGGAGTTATAGTCGGAATCGCAGCATCGACAGCAATTGTGTATATGATCGATAATTCGTTTTATCCCGCTTTTTCAATTATGCACACTGCTGTTCTGATATGCGCAGTTTGCCTTTTCAGATATCTGTTTAAAACGACTTTTATTACTATAGCCGCTCAGAAGAAGTTCAATGGCAAGCGAACAATGGTGATCGGCGGTGGACAAGCCTGTAAAACCATTCTCAAAGAAATATATAATGCAAAAAAATCTCCTTATACTGAAGACAAGCAGGTAACTGCGATAGATCCTGTATGTATCATCGATGATGACAGATCAAAGGTCGGAACCGAGATCGAAGGTGTTGAGATAGTCGGAACCACTGCGGAAATATACAGATTCGTCAATGAAAAAAGGATAGAACAGATATTGTTTGCGATTCCTTCATGCCTTGAGGATGAACGCAAGAGAATACTTGATATCTGTACAGATACAAAAGTTCCGGTCAAGATGGTGCCGTTCATAGGCAATCTCGTTTTTGATGAAAAGAATAAAACTATAGTTAATCAGATACGCGATATCAGAGTTGAAGACCTTCTCGGACGAGATCCTATAAAGTTTGACAATAAGGATATCAGGAGCTTCATCAGCGGAAAGGTATGCATGGTAACCGGAGGAGGCGGAAGCATTGGTTCCGAGCTTGTCAGGCAGATAGCCAAGTATCAGCCGAGCCGCGTAATAATTGTTGATATTTACGAAAATAATGCCTACGATATAGAACAGGAGCTCAAAATGGAATACGGAGACGAGCTTTCTCTTGTTACTCTTATAGCTTCCGTCAGGGATTATTTCCGCATGAACCAGATATTCAATACATATAAACCTGATGTTGTCTTTCATGCTGCCGCTCATAAGCACGTTCCGCTTATGGAGGTTTCTCCTATGGAAGCAATAAAGAACAATATCATTGGTACTTTCAATGTTGCAACACTGGCGCAATTCCATGATGTTGAAAAATTTGTTATGATATCTACAGATAAAGCAGTTAATCCTACAAATGTCATGGGAGCTTCAAAGCGCTGCTGCGAGATGATAGTACAGTATCTTGCACAGCAGCATGAGGGCAGAACTGAGTTCGTTACCACACGTTTTGGTAATGTTCTCGGTTCAAACGGTTCTGTTATCCCGCTGTTCAAGCGGCAGATCGAGCAGGGAAAACCTGTTACCGTTACACATCCTGACATTATACGATATTTTATGACCATTCCTGAAGCAGTCAATCTTGTTATGGAAGCTGCTGCCATTGCAAACGGCGGTGAGATATTTGTTCTTGATATGGGCAAACCAGTCAAGATAGTAACTCTTGCCGAAAATCTTATCAGAATGTACGGTAAGGAGCCTTATAAAGATGTTGAGATCAAGTTCACAGGGCTTCGTCCGGGCGAAAAGATCAAGGAAGAGCTTCTGATGAACGAGGAGGGACTCCAGAAAACTTCCAATAAACTTATATTTATCGGGAAACAAATTCAGATTGATGAAGCTACGTTTGCCTCAAAACTTGACGAGCTGCGAAATGCCGCTCAAAAGAATAATGAGAAGCTTGCTGTTTCGGCACTTCACGACATGGTACCGACATTCACAACTCCCGAAAAATTCAACAGCAAGGAGCTCAAGAACTCCAAGCTCGAAAAAATGGTCGAGTCAGCATAATAATCATTTTATGTCATATACTGCCGTTCATCTGAACGGCAGTAATTATATATACATTTACAGACTGCTGTCTGAATTTTATATTGTCAGAATACACTTTTTTACTGACTATCAGACTTCTATTTTGTATCAAGATGAAAAACTGTGTTCATTCTTATAGCGTGATATTGACAAAACGTCGCAGCAGTGGTATAATTTTGAATTATAATGGAGTATTGTATATATGAGCTTATAAGCTCTGAGGAGGAAACTATATGTCAGTGAATATTCCCGAAATTTTTGCCTGCAATGTTTTCAACGAAGACGTCATGAAGACAAGACTGCCAAAGAACGTCTACAAGGCGCTTAAAAGAACAATGCAGAACAATGAACCGCTCGCAGATATGGAAACTGCCGATGTTGTTGCCAATACTATAAAGGAATGGGCAATTGAGAGAGGCGCTACACATTACACACACTGGTTCCAGCCTATGACCGGTTCAACAGCTGAAAAGCACGACTGCTTTATCAATCCCGCTCCAAATGGTCTTGCAATAATGGAATTTTCGGGCAAAGCACTTGTAAAAGGTGAGCCTGATGCTTCCTCCTTCCCGTCAGGCGGACTCAGAAGAACAAGCTCAGCAAGAGGATATACTGCCTGGGATCCTACATCCTACTGCTTTGTTAAAGAGGGCAGCCTTTATATCCCCACTGTTTTCGTTTCATACACAGGTGAGGTGCTTGACAAGAAAACTCCTCTTCTTCGTTCTATGCAGGCACTCAGCAAGACAGCAGTACGTTTCCTTAAACTTTTCGGAAATGACAGAGTAACGAGAGTTACTTCCACTGTAGGAGCAGAACAGGAATATTTCCTTATTGACAAAAAAATGTACGACCAGCGTGAAGACCTTATTCTTACAGGAAGGACGCTTTTTGGCGCAAAACCTCCCAAGGGACAGGATCTTGACGACCAGTATTTTGCAAACCTTCGTCCGCGTGTTGCAGCATATATGGCTGATCTTGATGAAGAGCTGTGGAAACTTGGCATATATTCAAAAACAAAGCATAACGAGGTTGCACCTGCGCAGCACGAAATGGCTCCTATATTCACTACTTCAAATCTTGGCACAGATCAGAACGAGCTTGCGATGGAGGTCATGGAAAAGGTCGCTCTCAGGCACGGTCTTGTTTGCCTTCTCCATGAAAAGCCCTTTGAAGGTGTTAACGGCTCAGGAAAGCATAATAACTGGTCCATGTCAACAAATGACGGTCAGAATCTTCTTGATCCCGGCGATACTCCGATGGACAATCTTCAGTTTCTAACTATACTCTGCGCTCTTATCAAGGGCGTGGACGAGTACGCTGACCTTATGAGACTGTCAGCTGCTTCAGCCGGAAACGACCACAGACTTGGTGCGGATGAAGCTCCGCCTGCTATCGTATCAATGTTCCTTGGAGAAGAGCTTGAAGCCGTACTTCAGGCAATCGAGGACGATACAGAGTACAAGACCAAGACCCGCGCTTTCAAGATCGGTGTTGACGCTCTTCCTTCTTTCCCAAAGGATTCAACTGACAGAAACAGAACATCTCCCTTTGCTTTTACCGGAAACCGTTTTGAATTCAGAATGGTAGGCTCTTCTGATAATATCGCTTGTCCTAACGTACTTCTCAATACTATCATGTGCGAAGAACTCAGCCAGTTTACAGAGATCCTCGAACCGTTCAAGGGAAAGGATACTTTTGACGCTGAAGTCAGAAAGCTCCTCAAAAGTGTCATAAAGGAGCACAGAAGGATCATCTTCAACGGTGACGGATATTCGGCTGAATGGGTAAAAGAAGCAGCCAGAAGAGGTCTCCCGAACTATGCTTCCACTGTTGACTGTATGCCGCATTATACTGATGAAAAGAATCTTCGTATTTTCCGTAAATTTGAAATATACAACCAGAACGAAGTTGCGGCAAGAACCGAGATACACCTTGAAAAGTATTCCAAGACAGTTCGCATTGAAGCACGTACTATGATAGAAATGGCAAGGAAGCAGCTTCTTCCGGCAACAATGGATTATGTTCAGTCGCTCTGCGAGGCTATTGCTACCAAGAATCAGATCGGTTTTACCTGTAAAACAGATGAAAAGATCGCAAAGAAGCTCAATGAACTCGCGGACAGTTTCTACGAATCAATTGAGAGGCTTGAAGATCGCGTTGCTGAAGCAAACAAAGTCAACGGCATCCAGAAACAGGCAGAATTCTTCCATGATGTTGTTCTTGCTGAAATGGATATAATGAGAAACATAGCTGACGAGATAGAACTTAATATGCCGGCAGCAAAATGGCCTATCCCTGCATATTCAGAGATCATATACAACGTTTGATAAAATCAAAAGGATCTTTTTCACATTAAATCTGAAAAAGATCCTTTTCTTTGTTTTCTGGGGGTACATTCAGCCTGAGCGGTTATAACCACTGTAAAAACAAGGATACACCCTATAATTTCCCTTATGTTCATTTTTTCGTGCAGTATGAGCCAGCCGGACAGAGCCGCAAATACAGATTCAAGGCTCATGATAAGCGTTGCGACAGATGGCTCTGTATATTTCTGTCCGGCTATCTGCAGCGTATACGCAACAGCACATGACATTATTCCGGTATAGAGTATCGTATACCGTGCTTCAAACACATTTTTCAGCGCAGGAGCTTCAAATATGAACATACATACCGCCATTATGATTCCCGCAGTGAAAACTGTATACATGACATCAGTATACAATCAGCTTTCCTTGCGTTGAAATAGTCTATGGCAATAATATGAAATGCATAGAAGAATGCGCTTATCAGAACATAAACATCTCCGTTTGAAACAATGAAGCTGCTTTTTACGCAAAGGAGATAGAATCCGGCTACAGCAACAGCAGCGCATACCCATATCTTAATATGCGGTCTTTTTCCCAAAAACAATCCTGTTATCGGTACTATAATGACATACAACGCTGTAATGAATCCTGCTTTTCCGGCAGTTGTAAGACTGATACCGAGCTGCTGAAATGAACTTGCCGCAAATAGTATGATACCGCAGCATATCCCGCCGATAACTGACACTTTACCATTAGGACCGGAGTTTTGTGAAGAACTTTTGCTCAATACCGCATTAACCGGAATAAGAGCTATACCACCAATGAGCGTTCTGACGGAATTATATGTAAAAGGTTCAACATAATCCATTCCCTTACTTTGGGCAACAAAAGCGGTTCCCCATATTACAGCAGCTAAAAGCAGCATTATACTTCCGCGAAATCTTTTGAACATCAGAATATATCCGCCTTTTTATCAGTATCATCAAATTTGTTCGTTCCCTTTATACTCAGTCCCTTTTCAAAATCATCAAGGAAATGATGGAAACTGTCACCGCGGTGATAGGAGATTAGCGTCTGAAGATTGACGTTTTCTACACTTCTGAAAATATTCATATCAACAGCCGGATTTATCTTTCTCAGCTGACACAGCAGCTGCTTTATTTCAGCACGTTTTGAACTTCCGTGATTTTGGGTAGTCTGACAGGCGCATTGAATAAAAGAAAGCTCATTATACTCTGCCCATTTTATTATATCCGCCTCACGTACAAGGTACATAGGACGAATGACCTGTACCGGATAGTTTTCGCTGTGGAGTTTTGGCATCATTGTCTGTACCTGCGAACCGTAAAGCATTCCCATGAGTATTGTCTCTATAACATCGTCAAAATGATGACCCAAAGCTATTTTATTACAGCCAAGCTCCTGAGCTGTCTTGTAAAGCCATCCGCGCCTTAACCTTGCGCAAAGGAAGCACTTATTCTTTTTTTCCTTTGCAGCTGATTCAAGAATATGCGTATCGTATATATTCGCTGGAAGTCCGAGCAGTTCAGCGTTTTTGATTATTTTAGACCTGTTTTTGGCAATGTATCCCGGATCCATGATAATATACCTTGCTTCAAAGCACAAATCCGAATATTTTTGCAGCCGCTGTATGCATTTTGCCATGAGCATTGAATCTTTTCCGCCTGAAATACAGACCGCAATCTTATCTCCGCTTTCGATCAGCTTATAATCTTCGATGCCCTTGCGGAATTTAGACCAGATAGACCTGCTGAACTCTTCAGTTATTGATCTGTCGATATTATTGTTCATATTATTCCTCACCAATATGTATTATATAATAAATATACCGCTAAAACATAAGATTGTCAAGAAATATCAGAATATGTCACGGAGACTTACAAAGCATATTGACTATGTATGAAAAATGCAGTATAATAAAAATGTTAAATTGGAGTAAACTTAGTTTAATATGAGGTGAATATAAATGCATAAACTTGAAGACAATATCAATTCTCTCACAAAGAACATACTTGCTGATTATGAGAACAGCAGGACTATTGATGAAGTTAAAGCGTTCGATCATCCCGATAATGATGATATCGTTGATATAATAGAAGCCCTCAGAAGGGTCGTTTTTCCCGGTTACTTCCGCAACAGGAACTATAGGGTCTACACTGTAAGAAATAATATATCCATGATACTCGAAGACGTTATATTCAAGCTTATCCGGCAGATCTCGATCGTTCTGCGTTATGACGAAAAAAATGAGCATCTCGCTGAAGATGAGGTAAACAGAACTGCAGAACAGATCACATTCGAGTTCCTCGGACGAATCCCAAAGATAAGAGCCCTTATTGAAACAGATGTTCAGGCAGCATATGACGGAGATCCCGCGGCATATAACAAGGACGAGATCATTTATTCATATCCGGGACTTTATGCCATACTTGTAAACAGACTTGCACACGAGCTGTTTTTGCTCGGTGTACCACTTATCCCACGTGTTATGACCGAACACGCCCACAGTAAGACAGGTATAGATATCCATCCCGGAGCGACAATCGGAAAATATTTCTTTATAGACCACGGTACAGGTATAGTTATTGGCGAAACTACCGAGATAGGGGACTATGTCAAGGTTTACCAGGGCGTGACCCTCGGTGCACTTTCAACAAGAGGCGGACAGTCACTGCGCAATAAAAAGCGTCATCCTACTATCGAAGACAATGTTACTATCTATTCAGGAGCCTCTATACTTGGCGGTGAAACAGTTGTAGGTAAAAACGCTGTTATTGGCGGTAACGCTTTTATAACACGTTCAGTGCCTGCCGGAGCCAAAGTCAGCATAAAGAATCAGGAACTGCGCTTCAATTTTGATTCATCAAATCTTGTACACAGTTCGGATCTTGATCCTGACGAAGCATGGTTCTATATAATATGACAAATTATTTTCTAAAACAATTAAAAAATATCCGAGGTTTAATTATGCAAAAAATGTTCTTGATTTTTTGTGCATTATGATGTATAATGGATATTGCATTATAAATAAAGGAGATAAAACTATGGTCAATATAGGTTTTATTGGTGCAGGCAATATGGGTACTGCTATAATGAAGGGAATCGCTTCGAGCAGTCTCAGCTCAGAAGTAAGTCTTTATGCATTTGACCCCTGCATTGAAAAGGTTCAGGCTCTTAATGAGTACAATATTTCAGCTTGTTCATCTGAACAAGAGATAATGGATAAATGTAAATACGTATTTCTTGCTGTTAAGCCCCAGATAATTGAAGATGTACTCGATGCTGTTTCCGCTCATACAACAAAGGATACAGTTATTATATCTATTGCAGCAGGTATCGGAGATGATTTTATTGCAAGAAAAACCATTCCTGACGCAAAAGTTATTCTCGTAATGCCAAATACGCCTCTGCTTCTCGGAGAAGGAGCTTCAGCTCTCTCAAGAAATGAAAATGTTACGGACGAAGAGTTCGATATAGTCCTCAACATATTCAGGATCTGCGGAAAAGCCGCAGTTATCCCGAAGGATAAAATGAAGGAAATAATCGCAATTAACGGAAGCAGTCCGGCGTTTATTTACCTTTTTGCAAAAGGCTTTATTGATTATGCTGTATCTGCAGGTATAGACAGAAAGGCAGCGGAAGAGCTGTTTACGCAAAGTCTGATTGGTTCTGCGAAAATGATAACAGATTCAGGCAATACTATCGATGAACTTATCAAGATGGTATCCTCACCGGGCGGAACTACTCTGGCAGGTCTTGACAGGCTCTACGAAGGCAATCTGACTGATGTTGTAAAAAACTGCTGCGAAAGCTGTACAAAGAGAGCTTACGAGCTTTCAAAATAATTCTAAATAATTTTTCATGCGCATATTCTTGATTAAGAAAGGAATGATGTACATGAAAAACATAAGTATATATAACGAGCAAAATGAGAAAAGTACAAGCCTGTTGCTGTATGTTGCTGTAATAATTTCAGGAATAGTTATTGGCTCGGTATTTCGGAATGAATCTTGCTTTAATAAGATCACATCAGCCGTATTAAGCGGTTTTTCTCAGAATTGTACATGGATCTCCGAGATAAAGGATACTTTTGTATGTCTTTTCATTTTTGCAGCAGCAGCTTTTGTTATAGGTTCATCCGTCATAGGACAACCTTTAGCTTACGGTCTGCTTTTGTATTCAGGTATTTATATCGGACTTATCACTGCTTCAGCATATCAGTTATATGGTAAAGAGGCGATATTGCCGGTATTGACAACTGTTTTACCAAGAGCATTCGCCTTGACATCTGTTGTTATCCTTGCTGCAAAAGAAGCTCTCAGAAGTTCTTCTTACCTTTTCAGCTTTTACCTTCACGGAGATATACGTGAAAACAAAAGAATTTCCCTGAAACTTTACTTAGTAAGGTTTCTTGTGATTATTATATTATCATTAATTTTGTCTGTTGTGTCAGGCGTACTCTATTATTTACGGCTCATGGCGAACAGAAAGTAAACGGAGGAATCAAAAATTGGGCTTATTTTCCAAAAACTATGAAACCGCAGGTGTCGGCATAGCCAAAGACGCCCCGAAAAAGAAAGGCTTATCTCTTTTCTTTGATATATTCGGCAGAAAAATATGGAACCTGATGGAAATCAATCTGCTTTACATGGTATTTTTTCTGCCGCTGATACTGATGATCCCGGCTATCTATCTGCTTGGCGACTTCTATAAGCTTTCTTTGGCAGTTAACATTCTGCTGATGGTCGTATTTATGATCTTTATCGGACCGGCTACTGCCGGAATGACAAAGGTAATACGCTGCTATGTTCTCGGAAAGCACACCTTTATCTGGAGCGATTTCTGGAAGGGCTTCAAATCAAACTTTAAGACCGCAGCAATTGTTGGTTTTGTTGATTGTCTTATTATATTATCGGCTTTATCGGCACTATGGTTTTACCCGCAGCTTGCCGAACAGATGCAGTCGAAGGCTGTTTATATTCCTATGGTAATAACTTTCAGTCTGTTTCTTGTATTAATGATAATGAATTTTTATATATTCCCGATGATGGTGGCAACGACTTTAAAACCGAAGAATCTTTTCAAAAACTCTTTTGCTTTGGCATTTGTTGCGCTGAAACAGAATTTTATTACTTTTATTATCATATTGATAACCATAGCAGTTATGGTTGTATTAAGAATTTTCCTGATGTCAGTATATCTGCTTCTTCTCCCGTTCTTTCCGGCAGCATTCCTTTGTCTGGTTTCATGCTTCAACAGCTATCCTGTAATACAGAAATATGTCATTAATCCTTATTATACAAGTATAGGTCAAATCAATCCTGAACTTGTAGACGACACCGACGATGAAACTGAACGTATTTTCGAGGATATGGGCGGAAAAGAAAAGCCCATTGAAAAACGTGAAAAAAGCAGGGGTAAAAGAATATCTTAAAAGGCGGCGCATTATGCGCCGTTTTTTGCGTGATAATGCCGCTGATAATTTCATTTCGGTGCAATTATAGATATATAAATCAGGTCCTCATGAACTTCAAAAGCTCATGAGGACCTGTCGTTTATGTAACATATATAATGCTTATGCATAGAATATATCAATGGAGAGATTATACATCTGCAATATTAAGAACCACTCCAGCCGGAGAAATGTCGATATGCCCGAATGAAGGTTTGCTGCCATCGCGCGGGATCGAGGCGCTGCCCGGGTTAAGAAAGTATATCCCGTTTTCATAGCTTTCGTATTTCATATGGGTATGACCAAAAAGTACAATATCACATTCATTTGCAAGTGCAAGTTCTCTGAGTTTGTCAAGAGAACTGCTGACACCGTACAAATGACCGTGAGTAGCAAGTATTTTATGATCCAATACCGGGAGAACAAAATATTCATGACTCAGGCTGTCGAAGTCACAGTTTCCGGCTACATGAATTATTTTAGGGGCAAGTTTCTGATGAGAGAGTATAAAATTATCAAGCTCGCGCTCGCCGTCACCAAGATGAAAGATCCAATCAGCGTCTGTGTTTCTTAAAATGACACTTTCGAGAGCATAAGAATTACCATGTGTATCAGATAATGCAACAATGCGCAAGTTCGATCCCTCCAAATTAAATGATAATTTATTATATCATATTTTTCTGAAAAATGCAATATAATATTATTGCATACATCATTTTTAAGGAGATAATTATGAAACAAGAAATTGATAAATCAAAAATAAACGGTTTGCTGAGTGTTATAAGCAAAAAAATCGGTGTTCCGCCGGAAAAGCTGAAAACCGAACTTGAAGAAGGCAAATTTGACAGCGCATTGAATGCTATGAATAAAAATGATGCTGCAAGATTTCAACAAGCTGTCAACAATCCTAAAATCGTTGAAAAAATGATGAGCAGTCCGCAGGCAAAAGCGCTGTACGAAAAGCTTTCAGGCGGAAAAAAGATGCAATAATGTTTAAAAATGGATGATATAATCTATAAGATAGGCGATCTGCTGTCAGATGATGAGAGCGTTAAGCAGCTTTCCGAGCTTGCTCAGATGCTTGTAACAGAAAATGAAAGCAGCGGAAAAAGTAATGAAACAGCTGAAATATCAGGTCCTGACATCGAAACTGTAGTTAAACTTACCGGTCTGATAGGTGAAGCCTCAAAACAGGACAAGAACGCGGAGCTTCTGCTTGCTTTGAAGCCTCATCTGGGTGAAGAAAAACAAAAGCGCGTTGATAAGGCATTAAAGCTCCTGAAAATACTTGCTGTCTGGAACATCGCAAAGGACAGCGGTCTTCTCAATGATATAATTTAGAAAGGAGAAAAAGTCTGATGGCAGTATACAGCTATGGACATCCACGCCGCTTTAATGATAGCGTGGATATATGTCAGGGCTTTCACAAGAAAGCTGCCGCAGATATTCCTCCTGATCCGGTTTCGTATGAGACAGATGAAGCTGCTCACGAAACCAAAAAGCGATTATTTGATGATATTGCTGAAGAATTCTTCGGAGGCAACATTGACAGTGACAAGCTTTTTGTTGCTCTAATAATATATTTACTTATAAAAGAAGGCGCCGATATCAAACTGATATTGGCGCTTGGATACATATTGCTGTGAGAGGTCGAAATATGGATTCAGAATGGATTTTCAGAGTGCTTTGCGTATCGGTGATTTTAATAATGGGGATATATTATTTCAGACGTGAAAAAAAGCTCCTGTCATTTTTCACTGGCGCAGTTACGGGCAGTGCAGCACTTTTTCTTTTAAATAAATATGGTGAGATACTTGGAATAGTGATACCTCTTAATCTTTTTAATATTTCAGGGAGCTTAATTCTTGGAGTACCTTTCGTACTATTTCTTGTAATAATGAACTTTTTGTAAACACTGTGCTCGTTTTCACAAAAACTATTGATATACAGCATGATTTATGTTAAAATATACACACGGGAGGTGGATCATGAACATTATTGATATAATAAACAAAACAAAGAAGTCACAGGAACTGTCTGAGGACGAGATATTATGGCTCGTAAACGGCTATACTAATGGGGATATCCCAGATTATCAGATGTCCGCATGGCTTATGGCTGTATGTCTTAACGGCCTGACAGAAGCAGAAACATTTGCGCTTACCGCTGCAATGCGTGACAGCGGGGACATACTTAAACTTAATATTCCTCTGACTGCGGACAAGCACAGTACAGGCGGAGTAGGTGATAAGACATCTCTTATTGTCGGGCCTGTTGTAGCTGCCTGTGGAGTCTGTGTTGCTAAAATGTCAGGACGCGGTCTTGGACATACAGGCGGAACTATTGATAAGCTTGAAAGTATCGAAGGTTACAGAACAGATCTGTCCATCCCTGAATTTGAAAAGATACTCAGCCAAACCGGTTTTTCCATTATTTCACAGACTGGTGAGCTTTGTCCTGCCGACAAGAAAATATACTCATTAAGAAACGCTACAGGTACTGTTGACAGCATTCCGCTTATATGCGCAAGTATAATGAGCAAAAAGCTCGCAATGAATGCAGATATCCTTGTTCTTGATGTTAAATACGGTTCCGGAGCGTTTATGAAAAACAGGAAAGAAGCTGAAAGGCTGGCAGACCTGATGGAGAAGATAGGTGCAGCGGCAGGGAAGAAATGCAAAGCTGTGGTTACTGATATGAATTCGCCCTTAGGTAAGAATATCGGCAACGCACTTGAAGTCAGGGAAGCCATTGAGCTGCTTCAGGGAAAGACAAAAGGAAAACTCTATGATATATGCATAGAACTTTCTGCAGAAATGCTCAGACTTGCCGGAAAAGGCAGCTTGCAGGAATGTATTCAGCTTGCAAAGGAAGCTGTATCCTCAGGAAAGGCTCTCGATGTACTTCGTTCCACTATCAGGCTTCACGGAGGAAACGAGAGGATATGTGACGATACCTCAATTCTGCCGCAGCCGCAGCTGAAATACGAGATACGTGCGACAAAGGAAATGAAGATACTCGGATTCAATTGCGAAGAGCTCGGAATGACGTCGCTCCTTCTTGGTGCAGGCAGGCTCAATAAAAATGATAAGCTTGACATGAGCGCAGGAATAATTATGAACTGCGAAATCGGAGATCATCTTAATGCTGACGATATTATTATGACACTTTATTCAACTGTATGCAGTGATTTCTCGGACGCAGCCGTTAGAGCTCTGAATGCTGTTAAATTCGAGATCACTGAAAAGCCAAGTTACACTTGACTAATCAGTTCTTGTGTGATAAAATAATATTAACATATACTTTAAGGAGGTAACTCAATATGGGATTTTTTGATTCAGTTAAAGACATAGCAGGTAAATTCGGAGAGTCTGTTGAACGAGGTGCAAAAACTGTATCCGACAACTCAAAGAAATTCGCTGAAAAAAACAAGATCAAGCGCGAGCTCTCTTCAATCGAATCAAGTATCAACAATGATTACATTGTTCTCGGAAAGGCGATGTTTGAAAAGATATGCAATGACACCGACAGCGAATTCGCAGAGACTATTTCCGGTATCAAAGAAAAGAATCAGAAACTTGAAGAGTTGAAAAACACGCTTATGTCACTTGAGGACAAGTCTTCATGTCCAAACTGCGGCGCACAGGTCAGCAAGGATCAGGTATTCTGCGACAAATGCGGTCAGAAAATCGCATCGGAAGTAACAGCCGAGGTCACAGATGTTGTTGAGACTTCCGGAGAAGAAGTTACAGCAAGTTCAGAAGATTCCGAAAACGAATAAATTTAAGGCGCATCTTTTTTGGTGCGCCTTTATTTATGCAAACTGTTAAAAAAACGTGGCTGTAATTTGGACAATAAAACATTAACTGGGTATTTACTTTTCAGCTTTTTTGTGATAAAATAAAAATAGTTTATCGCTTTGCAGCTTTTTGACTTTTATACATAAAAGCAATGCTGCTTTTGCAGAAAGGATTTACATAATGCCTATTACAGAATTACTTGAAAGAAATGCAAAACTTTACGGCAATGATGTAGCACTTGTGGAGATCAATCCCGAAATAACTGAAGTCCGCCGTATCACTTGGAAAGAATATGAGCTTATCGAGCCTAATCCGGAATGTACCTACAGACGTGAGATAACATGGAAGGTATTTGATGAAAAGGCAAACCGCTTTGCTAATATGCTCCTTGAAAGAGGAGTACATAAAGGGGATAAAGTCGGTATACTCCTTATGAACTGCCTTGAATGGCTGCCTATATATTTTGGCATACTCAAGACCGGAGCTCTTGCGGTGCCGCTCAATTATAGGTATGCATCAGATGAGATCAAGTATTGTCTTGATCTTGCTGAAGTTGATATACTTGTTTTCGGTCCTGAATTTATAGGAAGGATCGAAGAGATCGCTGATGAGATCAGCAAAAACAGACTCTTATTCTATGTTGGTGAAGGATGTCCCTCTTTTGCCGAGCATTATGACAGCCTCGTAGCTAACTGCGCAAGTGCCGCTCCTGACGTAAAAGTCAGCGACACCGACAATGCGGCAATATATTTTTCATCAGGTACAACAGGTTTCCCTAAGGCTATCCTTCACGATCACACAAGTCTGATGCATTCGGCAAAGGTTGAACAGAATCATCACGGACAGACAAGAGATGATATTTTTCTCTGCATACCTCCTCTTTACCATACAGGAGCAAAAATGCACTGGTTCGGAAGTCTTTATTCAGGCAGCAAGGCTGTTCTCCTAAAAGGAGTTAAGCCAAAGTCGATAATAGAAACCGTTTCCGCTGAAGGCTGCACCATCGTATGGCTGCTTGTTCCGTGGGCTCAGGATATACTTGACGCAATCGACAGAGGTGAAATAGACCTATCAAAATATGAGCTCAGTCAGTGGCGGCTTATGCACATCGGCGCCCAGCCTGTTCCGCCGTCACTTATCGCTCGCTGGAAAAAGGTTTTTCCGAATCATCAGTATGATACAAACTATGGTCTCAGTGAGTCTATTGGTCCAGGCTGTGTTCATCTCGGAGTTGAGAATATTCATAAAGTCGGCGCTATCGGTAAGGCAGGCTACGGCTGGGAGATCAAGATAGTTGACGAAAACGGAAACGCAGTTGAGCGCGGACAGGTCGGAGAGCTTCTTGTAAAAGGTCCGGGTGTTATGAAATGCTATTATAGAGATGAAAAAGCAACTTCCGAGACTCTGAAGGACGGCTGGCTCTATACAGGTGATATGGCGCAGGAAGATGAGGACGGATTCATTTACCTTGTTGACCGTAAAAAAGACGTCATTATAAGCGGCGGTGAGAATCTGTACCCTGTTCAGATTGAAGACTTCCTCAGAAGTCATCCGGCAATAAAGGATGTTGCAGTTATAGGACTTCCGGATAACAGACTGGGTGAAATAGCAGCTGCTATAATTTCCGTCAAAGAAGACCATAAATGCACAGAAGATGATATCACGTCGTTCTGTCAGAAACTTCCAAGATATAAAAGACCTCATAAAATCATATTTGCTGATGTTCCGAGAAATCCGACCGGCAAAATAGAAAAGCCTAAGCTTCGTTCGATATACTGTGGAGAAAGCCTTGTGGCTAAACAAATAAAGAACTGAATCAAAAAAGAACAGCGTAAGCTGTTCTTTTTTGCATTATTCGACAAAACTCGTCACTTTACGACTATATTCGCTATATGCGTAAAACGCACATTATGGTATAATTTGTCTGTAAGCACTTTTTAAGAGGTGAAAAAAATGACAGACAAACTCTCAGCAATTATTGTAAAAATTCTTCTTAACTTTGGAATATCGCCGAATACAAAAGGATACCATTACCTGCGTGACTGTATCTATATCTGTGTGACTACAAAAGAACCCATCAATGCAATGACAAAGATGCTTTATGCAAAAATGGCTGAAAATTATCATACCTCTGAATGTTCAGTAGAGCGTGCTGTAAGACACGCGATAAAATCAGGGTGGTACAGGCATAACGCGGAACTTGCAGATACAATCTTTCTAAACGTGCTTCAGTGTTCAAGTGATATTCCGACAAATTCTGTTTTTATTTCGACTATATCGGAAGAGTTATGTTCTTTGGGATTAGCGGAGAATGTCTTTCCTACTCCAGGAGCACCTTGTAAAATGACATTTTTCTTCCTAATTACAAGGGAACGAAGTTTATCATAATCTGATTCTGTAATGAATACCTCTTTGAGGAAATCATTTTTTGTGTATTTATGGTCTTTTTGTTTCTTATAATATTGCGATAGATCCCGTGGTGTAATCCCACAGCCGAGCAAAAGGCAAAAATAGAAAAGACCGCACAGGCTATCCTCGACGCAAGAGCACTCTACCCAGACAGCTCCCTCGCAGACCTCTACGACGAGCTGACGATGCCTCCCGAACTCCGCAAGGCTCATCAGGCTAACGATAAGGCTGTCATGGAGGCTTACGGCTTCTGGGGCAAGCTCAACACCGAGAGCGAGTGCGTGGCTGAGCTGATGAAAATGTATCAGAGGTTGACGGAGAAGTAATATGGATTTTATTTGTAAATCGCCTGAATCTGTTCTAAAATCATTGTCTGATTGGTTTAATTGCTCTGTATCTGATATAATAGCGATACTTTCAAAAGATTGGGAATCTGAATATGAAAGTGCAATAAAGCAACGAGAGAAGCACTATTATGATTATGATTTTGACGAGGACGACGATAAGATATACGAAGATTTTGGAATCTATATATTATATAAAGGCTTTACTGATTATCCCATTACTCACAAGACGGTCAATATTCATTGGTTTCATGGTAGTCGTGTAATCGATACAAACTCTTTTAAAATTGGAGGAATATTACCTTTAACATACATGCTCCCAAAAATAAAAGAGCTTATTGATTCAATCGCCCTGCATCTTGGAATTCCCATGTGTGAAGATACAGAATCATCATGGACAAAGCAAAGAATTGAATTCAAATTAGAAAATGCTGCCGATCACGGTCCCTGTGCAATGTTGATGTATGAAGCTGCTATAAACGCCAATGTATTTGATTGCCATAGTTATATTAATGAACCCGAAATTGTATCTGATTACGCTCTTGCGAAATACGGAAAAGCAGGGAATGAAATCGTATCAGAATTTAAAAGGATGAGTAAACCAGTTGTAGTTGAATTCATAGAAGTTATAGATTGCAATGAACCATCCGTAATGGACGAAATACTTAGAGCGGCTCTAACGTATATGTATGATTATTTGCACAATGAAGAAAAAAGTATAAATGGTAATACATGTTATTCAGGGTACGGTAGAACTGTCTCTCAAGATAGAATTATAGATATTATTGTTTTATAATTTGCCTAGCAGGATATCGAAGCCGAAGGGATGCGATGACTATTTTTATACAAGAAAGGAAAGATGTATCATGTATGGTGGTATAAGGCGAGGTTTAGAAACTTGGGAAGATTGGTATTATTGTAAAGCAACGCCGGAGGAACAAGAAATCTACGATCTTATTTTTCGATATAGCAACTATTTTAATGATTTGACAATTCAAAGAGATTCTATTACATATACAATGTTCGAAACAAATGTGGATAATCCATCACAAACTTTTTATAATAATCTGATAGTTCGTGTTCGTGAAATTGGAGATCCTGATTTGAAGGCTTATTATGAGTCACAATATCATACTGTCACAGTTTCTCCAAAAGCCAGAACAGAAGAATACTGTATTCTCCACGAAATGATACACATGTTTGACAACCATTATGATTATTTAGGTGGCTTAAGAGATGCAGTTGCATGGAGACTGTATTATGATTTGCAAAAAAAGATAAATGGATTGGATAAAGCAATTCTTGACTTTACTAAAGTAAAGTCATTAATGAGTATAAACCGGTGTCCAGAAAATCCGAGAGTATTTAAAGGGGGACATGATACATTGTTCCTGTTAAAAAGCTTTGATTTAGATATGAAAATGAACTACCCATTTGGAACTGTTTTGGGATATGGTTATACTGATAAATTTAAATATCTTGAGAAATACTAAAACAAACAATATATCGACAAAAAATCACAGTTTGGATGTATGTACTGCTTCAATAAAATGATATATCTAATAGGAACGCCTTAGAGGCGTTCCTTATTTATATTGACAAAGTTATCTTTATATGATATAATCTTATAAGAACATATATTCTACTTTGACGCTGAGAGGTGGTCTTCATGTGTATGTCTCTGCGTATAGAGCCAAGAGAAATGGCTGAGGTACTCGTAAAGATAAGGAAAATGGCATTAGCTCAGGAAATATCTAATAAGCTTGGAAAGAGCTTGATTATGTCCGGCGACTTGTATCCCTCCGATATTGCGCCAGTTCTTGCACCGAATAAGTATGGAAATATGGCAGTATTCCCAATGGCGTGGGGATTTACGCATAAGGCTACGCCTAAGCCTCTTGCCAACTGCCGCTTAGAGACTGCAGATAGTAAGCCATTGTGGCGGGATTCATGGTACAGACGTAGATGTGTTATCCCTGCTTCGTGGTATTATGAGTGGGGATATCCTGTATATGAGAACGATAGCCGCAGCATGATTGAGCATCTCAATTCCAAGAAGGTCAAATTCGCTATACAAACAGAAGGCTCAGACATCACATATATCGCAGGACTTTATCGATATGAGAATCATGATGATATGCAGATACCTATGTTTTCTATCCTTACACGAGAAGCAGCAGGTACTGTAAGAGATATCCATGATTGTATGCCGCTGATACTGGATAAGGAGAACTTGCAGGACTGGATACGTCCAAACGGAGATCCCAGTGCTATAGTTGAAAAAGCACTGTCAAACATGATATTTGAAAGAGCAGTGGAGTACTATAGATCCCCAAATGAGTTCATTACAATGTAAGATCAAATATATTTGATGGCGGCTTCGCGCCGCCTCATTTCATATACTTGAGAAAGATGAAAACGCAGAGTATAAATCGGACTTTTGTTAACATATAATAGATTTTGTTTACAAAATATTCATTCAAACACGAAAAGATTGTGGTATAATATCACTATAAAGAATTTGTTTATCTTCATATTATATAAATTCTTTATAAAAATTAGGGGGAAAGAGTTGACAGTTATGCCATACCGTGTTACAATGCGACAGCACAGCACAGCACAGCACAGCACAGGCTATAACTGCGCCCTTTTGCAATTTAACATGGGTAATACAAGCGTATCACATGGGATAGGTTTATCCTGTGGGGTGCGCTTTTTGTGTTATCTAAAAATAAGGAGGTATGAAATTTTATGAGAAACACATGGAAAAAGACAGCGGCATTTGTTCTTTCACTGGCTCTTGTAGCGGGTAGCTTGCCCGCAAACGTGGGAGGCTTTTTGACAGGAAGTACGGGCATTGTTGCTAATGCGGAGACAGAAATAATTGACAGCGGCAATTTCGGAGGTGTAAAATGGACTCTTGACAACGAAGGTCTGCTTTATATTACTGGTTCAGGTTCAATTCCTGACAGGGCATTTTGTGGCAATGATTGGGGAAATGCAAGTAAAGTAAAGAGAGTAGTCTTTGCTGAGGATTGTGCTATTTCTTCGATTGGAAACTGGGCTTTTGTTTCTTATGTTGAAAGTTCGCAGATGACATATTTTGAAATTAATTCAACAGTTCCAATTAGTCTTTCAGAGGAATTCATTTTTTGTTATTATGATAACGATCCAATTGTTGATATAATAATTACTGCCCCTGAGATATCAAACCCACTTTATAATCCGATTTATGTGGATACCAAATTAAAATTAATTTTTAACGTAAAAAAACCTGTTGCTTTTTCAGAGGGTGTATTTTCAGATGCTTATTTTCGTGATGATTCTATTGTAGCAATTCCATCAGGTTCATATATATACGAAAGCGGTCACTGGCATTTTGACGATGAATTTATTCAGGAACGATACAATGACGATCCTGATAACTTCTTCTGGTGGCTGAGGGAGGATCCTGACTCCTTTGAGGAACTATACGGGTGTAATCCGAATGACTTGGTAGAAGGGCAGAACTATCGCTTTGTAGACGAAAGAAAGGAAGTTATCACATTTGCTAACAGGGGCAGCTTATTTGGTGAATACTCGGACGGAATACTTGCAATTTCTGTGAATGCTAAAGATCCTACTTGTATGGCTGAGGGAAATACAGAATATTACAGCGGAAGCAACGGTGAAGCCTATTTAATTGAGGGGAAAGAATTCAATTTGACTCCAAAGGAGGCTGTGACAATTCCTGCAACAGGTCATACCTACAAAGCTCCGAAATGGACATGGGAAGAGAGCGAGTTCGATGACAGCTACATCGCAAGTGCTAATTTCACCTGCGAAAAGGACGATGATGTTCAGACTATCGAAGCAAAAGTAACTTCTGAAACCATAGCTCCAACCTATACTGCCGACGGAAAGACTATCTACACTGCTAAGGCAACTTTTGAGGGTGTAGAATACACCGACACAAAGGAAATCTCTATTGCTAAGCTGCCTCTAACTCATCATGAAGCAGTTGCACCTTCCTGCACCGTAGATGGTTCAATCGAATACTGGTATGATGAAGCTAATAAAAAGTACTTCACAGATAACGCGGGTAATAACGAGATAACCCAGGCTGATACTATTATCGAGTCTTCTGGTCACAAGTACGGCGAGCCTGTATGGACATGGAGCAATGACTTCAGCAAGGCAAGTGTTAAATTCGTATGCGATAAATGTGGCAGTGAGGAAACAACAGATGTTCAGCTTTCCGAGCCTGTTATAACAAATGCAACTTACGATTCCGAGGGCAGCATTGTTTACACAGCAAAAGCTACTTTCCTCGAAAAGGAATACACCGATACACAGACAGTCGTACTTGCCAAGCTTGTACATCCAGATATCGCAAAGGCGGAAGTTGCTTTTACAAACGGTGATACATTCACTCAAACAGGCGATTTAATAGATGTTGACTATGCTCTTATCTACAACGGTAAGGTTCTTGTTGAGGGACAGGATTATGAAATGTTCGAGGGTGATAAATCAGCAACTAAGCCTGGTACATACATGGTCAAGATAAGAGGTATAGGTGAAGATTTCGTGGGCGAAAAAACTATACCTTGGTATATCATCCCTGCTGCTGTTAATATCTCCGTAAACGGTGCACCCGTTGACGGTTTTGAGTTTGGAAAGTCCTTTACTGTAACGGCTGATGCTGCTCCCGCTGGACAGAAGTTCTCGCACTGGGCTGTAAATAATGAACCCGTATGCTACTCCGAGGAGTACAGCTTTATCGTAAATGAAAGCGTTGACCTGACACCTGTTTATGTTGCGGATACAGCTGTAGTAGAAGCAAAGCCTGTTCTTACACTCGGTGAAATTCAGACAGTATATAACGGCAAAAATGCAATCAGCTTTGAGTTTACACATACAACTCCCGACAGCTATACTATCGAGGAAGTTGGTCTGCTGTATGCTACAAACAAGCTGGCTGGTGCTAATACATCTGATCCTAAATACGCTAATACTGTAGATCTGAGAACAACTGACTTTGATGTTGAGACTTCTGTCAAGAACAATATAAGCGGAAAGGTCAAGAAGTTTGTAGCTGCCTACACAAATCATAACGGTACTATCTCATTCAGCTATGCGATCGGAAATAATACAGATTGCTACGTTTATGCAGTCGGCTATATCAAATGCAAGAATGATAACAACGAGGAAGTTACACTTTATACTAACTTCACTGCTGTTACATATAATTCAATAAGCTAATGGAGGCTATATCAATGGAAAAAATGAAGTACACTTCTCCTGAAATGGAAATTATCGAATTTGAAACAGAGGACGTTATCACTACAAGTCCTGCCGGCAGCAGCGTTGGCGGTGATAGTGGCAGTGGTAACGATTTTGGTTAATTCTAAGAAAAAAGCAAGAATTAATAGAAAAGCAGGCGGCTTTGTGCCGCCTGTTTCCGTTATACTTAATTCAATTGATAAATATGCTTCAAATCTGAGTTGTAGTATATAGATTTAAGTTAGTTTGTTAATTGTAAGGAATTATCGAAGTTTTACAAGATAACCGCTCATAGTGACAGATTTGTTTTATGTATTTACATTGTATTGGTGATGTGCTATAATAAGTGATAAGAAACGAAAAGGAGCTATATATGGGACAGAAAGAGATCATCGACAGGGACACTTACCGAAAGATCAAGAAAATGAACCGCGAGGAACTTACAAAGTTCATTCTGCAGTATGGTGATCAGTTACTAGGAGAACAAGGCAAAACAATAGATCTTCTGACTCTTGAAGCAGAGCTGAGTAAAATCAAAGGTATCGGTGGTAAGAGACTTGAGGAGATTATGGTCGTTATAGAGCGATTCCTAGAAGAATAAAAGTTAAGGACGGCGTATGCCGTCCTTTAATTTTAATAGTATTTGGTTAATATCCGTGTGACATTCGTGTGACAAACGCTGTATTTTTAACTGATTTCATGTATTTTTAGCTTCATATTCGTAATTTAACTTGAAGACAAAGCAAACGAAAAATGCCGATATTCCAAGAATTACTCGAAATACCGGCATAAATAAAAGTGGTGAGACATGAGGGATTTGAACCCTCGACCCTACGCTTAAAAGGCGTATGCTCTACCGACTGAGCTAATGTCTCGCAACAAAATTAATTATATCAAATTTGCATTGTCTTGTCAAGTTGTTTTTTATCTTTTTATATATTCGGTTATTACACCAACATTAATTATTCTAATTAGTGCAAATTGACGTTTTTTATATTTGTTATTGACTTTTACTTCGTTACATGATATAATATTTAAGTCGTCAAAAGATGTGCTTGTAGCTCAGCTGGATAGAGTGACTGGCTACGAACCAGTAGGTCGGGGGTTCGAATCCCTCCAGGCACGCTCAAAAGCCTTACGTAAAACGTAAGGCTTTTTTATATCTATTTGCAAATTTTTCAATAAAAGTTTTATGTAAAAATACTTTGTTTAATTCTTGACAAACTGATATAAATGATGTAAAATTATAATGTATTTTTATATTTTGAAAGGAATGATCTTCAATGGGTTTAACTTTAACTGAAAAGATCCTTAAAGCACACCTTGTTGACGGCGAGTATGTAAAAGGGCAGGAGATAGGTATACGTATCGATCAGACTCTTACACAGGACGCCACAGGTACTATGGCATATCTTGAATTTGAGGCAATAGGAGTTCCTCGTGTTAAAACCGAGCGCTCAGTTGCTTATATAGATCATAATACACTTCAGAGCGGCTTTGAAAATGCTGATGACCACAGATTCATCGGCAGCGTTGCAAAGAAGCACGGTATTTATTTCTCACGTCCCGGCAATGGAATCTGCCATCAGGTTCACCTCGAAAGATTCGGTATTCCCGGAAAGACTCTTATTGGTTCCGACAGCCATACCCCCACAGGCGGCGGTATCGGTATGATAGCCATCGGCGCAGGCGGACTTGATGTTGCTGTAGCTATGGGCGGCGGAGCTTACTATATCACATGTCCGAAGGTAGTTAAAGTTGAACTGACCGGCAAGCTCAGACCCTGGGTAGCTGCAAAGGACGTTATCCTTGAAGTGCTCAGAAGATTATCCGTTAAAGGCGGTGTCGGAAAGGTCATTGAGTACTGCGGTGAAGGCGTAAAGACTCTTTCTGTTCCTGAAAGAGCTACAATTACAAATATGGGTGCAGAGCTTGGCGCAACCACATCTATATTCCCGTCTGACGAAGTAACAAAGCAGTTCCTCAGAGCACAGAAACGTGAGGAAGTATGGACTCCGCTGTCTGCTGATCCGGATGCAGTTTATGATGAAGAGCTGAAGATCAATCTCAGCGAACTTGTTCCTCTTGCTGCCTGTCCTCACTCTCCTGATAATGTGAAGAGCGTTGAGGAGATAGGCAGACTCAAGATAGATCAGGTTTGTATCGGTTCATGTACTAACTCTTCTCTTCTGGATATGCTCAAGGTGGCTCATATACTTAAAGGCAAGACTGTTAATCCGGACGTTTCCCTTGCTATAGCTCCGGGATCAAAGCAGGTCCTCAATATGCTTGCACAGAACGGGGCGCTTTCAATACTTATCGACGCCGGCGCAAGAATTCTCGAAAGTGCCTGCGGCCCGTGCATCGGTATGGGACAGTCACCTAATTCCAAGGGAATCTCTCTCAGAACATTTAACAGAAACTTTGAAGGACGTTCCGGAACAAAGGACGGACAGATATATCTTGTATCACCTGAAATGGCTGCTGTTTCAGCTCTCACAGGCTATCTCACAGATCCTCGTGAGCTCGGCGATATGCCTGAATTCAAGCTTCCGGAGGAATTTGTTATAAACGACAACATGATCGTTCCTCCAGTACCTATTGAGGAAATGGACAGCGTTGAGATACTCCGCGGACCAAACATCAAGCCTTATCCTGAAACGGCTCCTCTTCTTGAGAGCATAGATGCTCCTGTTTCACTGAAGGTCGGTGACAATATCACTACAGATCATATCATGCCGGCAGGTGCAAAGATACTTCCGCTTCGTTCAAATATTCCGAAGATATCACAGCACTGCTTTGCAGTCTGTGATGAAAGCTTCCCAGAGAGGGCAAAATCTCTTGGAAAGAGCATAATTGTCGGCGGTTCAAACTATGGACAAGGCTCATCACGTGAACACGCTGCTCTTGCGCCTCTTTATCTTGGCGTAAAGGCTGTACTTGTAAAGTCGTTTGCACGTATTCATCGTGCTAACCTTATCAATGCCGGTATACTTCCTCTTACATTTGTAAATGAAGCTGATTATGACAGTATATCACAGGGCGACGAACTTGTGCTTGCCGATGTAAGAAAGGCTGTAGAGTCAGGCAAGTCTGAACTTACCGTACTCAATAAAACAAACGGCAAGTCGATACCGGTTCTCTGCGAGCTTTCCGGACGTACAAAGGATATAATGCTTGCAGGTGGACTTCTTGACTTTACAAGAGAGTCAATGAAATAATCTGATATTACTTCTGATGAGGCTTGAACAATTATGTTTTTTGAATTATTAAACGGTAACTTTGTTACAGCTGCCAGAAGAGTAAGGATCCCGACTACTCCAAGAGGCTGGCTTTCCGTTTTGATTATCGGACTGATATATGCAGCGGTTTACTGGCTGCTTGGGAAGCTGAAAACTCCGTTGTCGCAGAAAGCGAGAAATTCAGCTGCATTCTTCATTACACTTGTATTGTTTATAATCTGTATGCTCGCTTTTGACATCAGAATAGATTAGGAGGTATAAACCAATGGCAAAAATCACCATGAAAACGCCGCTTGTCGAAATGGACGGCGACGAAATGACCAGGATCCTCTGGCAGTGGATAAAGGAGACTCTCCTTGAACCTTATGTAGAGCTCAATACAGAATATTTTGATCTTGGACTGAAGCACAGAGAAGAGACCAAGGATCAGGTAACTCTTGATTCTGCCGAGGCTACTAAAAAGTATGGTGTAGCAGTAAAGTGCGCAACTATTACTCCGAATGCTGCAAGAATGCCGGAGTATAATCTCACACAGATGTGGAAGTCGCCTAACGGTACTATCCGTGCAGCGCTTGACGGAACTGTTTTCCGTACACCTATTATTGTAAAAGGTATTGAACCGTATATCCCCACATGGACAAAGCCCATAACCATTGCCCGTCATGCTTACGGAGATGTCTACAAGAATACGGAAATGCGCGTCAGCAAGGGAAGCAAGGCTGAACTTGTTGTAACTGATGAGAACGGAAATGAGACACGTGAGCTTATCCATGACTTTACAAAGAGTGACGGAATCATACAGGGACTCCATAATCTTGACGCTTCTATTGCCGGATTTGCGAGAGCTTGTCTCAACTACGGTCTTGATCTTAAACAGGATGTATGGTTTGCTTCAAAGGATACTATTTCAAAGAAGTACGATCATCGCTTCAAGGATATCTTCCAGGAAATATATGAGAATGAATACAAGGATAAGTATGAAGCTGTCGGCATTGAATACTTCTATACTCTGATTGATGACGCTGTTGCGAGAGTTATTCGCTCAAACGGCGGATATATATGGGCTTGCAAGAACTATGACGGTGATGTCATGTCTGATATGGTCTCAACTGCATACGGCAGTCTTGCTATGATGACTTCTGTTTTGGTTTCACCCGACGGAATATACGAGTATGAAGCCGCACACGGAACAGTTCAGCGTCATTATTATAAGTATCTCAAGGGCGAAGAAACATCCACAAACTCCGTTGCAACAATATTTGCGTGGAGCGGAGCTCTCCGCAAAAGGGGAGAACTGGACGGCACTCCTGAACTTTGCTTGTTTGCTGACAAGCTTGAAAAAGCAACTATCCAGACCATTGAAGACGGAGTTATGACAGGAGATCTTTACCTTATTTCTAAGCTTGAAAACAAGAAAAAGGTCGATTCAAAGACTTTCCTTGACGAGATAAAGATCAGGCTTGATAAATTAATGTAATAAGAGAGAAGGCATACCGCAATGTCAAAGGACTCAATATCAAATTCAGTCATAAGAAGGCTTCCGCGTTATTATCGCTTTCTTGGGGAACTTGAGCACAATGGATATGTTCGCATATCATCAAGAGAGCTTTCTGAAAAAATGGGGCTTACCGCTTCTCAGATAAGACAGGACTTCAATTGCTTCGGTGAATTCGGACAGCAGGGATACGGTTATAATGTCAGTGATCTCCGCCTTGAAATAGGCAAGATACTTGGCCTTGACAAGCAGACACCGATGATACTTCTTGGTGCCGGAAATCTCGGAAAGGCTATTGCAACCCATATTGATTTCCGAAATAAAGGCTTTGATCTGATAGGAGCGTTCGATGTAAATCCAGAAATTATCGGTAAAAAGCTTGGCGAATTAACGGTTCAGAGCGCTGAAGAGATAAGCTCATTCTGTGCTGTTCACAAGCCTGTCGCAGCAATTCTGTGTGTTCCTATGGTAGCAGCTGAAAAACTTGTGAATACACTGATAGACTGCGGAATCAAGGCATTCTGGAACTTTACGCACTATGATCTGAAGGTTACACATAAGGGCGTGGCTGTAGAAAATGTTCATCTTGGAGACAGTCTTACTACCCTTTCTTATGGACTTAACAACCTCGAAAACTGTGAAAAAGATAATTAATATCTGCTTGTTTGCTGTTCAGGGCAAAATCAGTACGCTGATTACCGGCGGAGTTCAGTATTGAACTCCGCTTTTTATTGATTGAATGTGAAAAAAATATCAAAGTTTCACTGAACTATATATATAATGGAATAGATGTATTCGAGCTCGTTATGAGCAATTATATGCATTGCATAAAAATGTATATGTGTTTTATTGCACAAATTATAATTAGAAAAATATCTGCTGAAACTTCGCCGACTATTTCACTCAATATACATTTATGAAATACAGCCAAAAACAAGTTAACTGCCGTAAAAATAAAATGCTTCTTAAAGTTTATGAAAAAGTATTGAAGTTACAATATAAAAAATAATATATCATATTAAAATAATATTATGCTTTTAATGAAATAATAATTGTTAATTAGATATCAATATCAGAATAGCGATATTCTTAAAGTGAATTTGAAATTAGTGAAATATATTGGTATACTATTAATGTATACGTTTATAATAATGGAGATAGTGCCCTCAAAGAGTATTATCTCCGACAAATCTGTTTGGGAGTGAATGTTTAATGGATTACCGCATAGAACATGATTCAATGGGCGAAGTAAAAGTGCCTGCCGACAAATACTGGGGTGCTCAGACTGAACGCAGTCATGAGAATTTTCTTATTGGAGTGGGGCTTGAAACAATGCCCTGTGAAATTACCCATGCTCTCGGAATTCTGAAGAAGGCTGCTGCAATAGCAAATCATGAACTAAGACATGAAAAAATGACTGATGAAAAATTCCGGATCATTTCAGAAGTTTGTGATGAAGTAATAAGCGGTTCACTTAATGAACATTTTCCTCTTGTCGTATGGCAGACAGGAAGCGGCACTCAGTCGAATATGAATGCTAACGAAGTTATTGCCAACAGAGGAAACGAGATCGCGGGAAGTAAGCTTCTCCATCCGAATGATGATATCAATATGAGCCAGTCTTCAAATGATACATTCCCGACTGCAATGCATATTTCCGCCGTTCTTGCACTGGAAGACAGGGTCGTTCCTGCTGTTGATGAGCTTATCAGTACATTCAGGCAGCTTGAGAAGGAAAATGAAGGTGTTGTAAAAAGCGGACGTACTCATTTGCAGGATGCTACACCGATTAAATTTTCGCAGGAGATCAGCGGCTGGAGATCATCACTCGAAAAGGATAAAAAAATGATACTTACTGCCTGCGAAGAACTGAAAGAACTTGCACTTGGAGGAACCGCCGTTGGTACAGGACTTAATGCGCCGAAAGGCTTTGCTGAAAAGTCAGCAGAAGCTATTGCAAGTCTTACAGGAAAGAATTTCAGAACGTCCCCGAATAAATTCCACTCGCTCACTTCCAAAGATGAAATAGTGTTTGCACATGGCGCACTGAAGGCGCTTGCCGCTGATATGATGAAAATAGCAAATGATGTAAGATGGCTCGCGTCAGGTCCGCGTGACGGTCTCGGAGAGATATTTATTCCTGAAAACGAGCCGGGATCGTCGATAATGCCAGGCAAGGTTAATCCCACGCAGTGTGAACAGGTAACTATGGTGGCTGTACAGGTAATGGGCAATGATGTTACGGTTGGAATGGCTGCATCACAGGGCAACTTTGAGCTTAATGTATTTATGCCGGTATGCGCGTATAACTTCTTACAGTCTGCAAGGCTGCTTTCCGAGTCGATAACCTCGTTCAATAAAAACTGTGCGGTGGGTATAAGAGCAAATAAGGAAAAAATGCATCATAATCTTCACAATTCTCTTATGCTTGTTACAGCTCTAAATCCGTATATTGGCTATGAAAACGCTGCTAAGACCGCAAAAAAAGCTTTTAAAGACAATATCTCCCTTAAAGAAGCCTGTGTTGAACTCGGTTTCCTTACTGCGGAAAAGTTTGATGAAGTATTCCATCCTGAAGAAATGGTCTGATAATACATGAAAGGATGCTGACGTATGGAAACGTTTACATATTACCCTGGCTGTACGCTGAGAACCAAAGCCAAAGACCTTGACAAATATGCAAGATTGTCGGCAGAGGTCCTTGGCATCGCCCTTGAGGAACCGTCTGACTGGCAGTGCTGCGGCGGTGCGTATACTACAGCTAAAGATGAGATCGCCACAAAACTTTCAGCTGTCAGAACGCTTATTGCTGCAAAAGAAGCTGACAGACCTCTTATCACCGTCTGTTCAGCCTGTCATAATGTTATAAAGCAGACAAACTATGATATTTCCAATGATGAGGATATGGCATCAAAGGTAAAGAACTATCTCGGACTTGAAGAGCCTTACTGCGGAGAGACAACGGTATATCACTATCTGGAAATGCTTCGTGATGTTGTGGGCTTCGATGAACTTGCAAAAAAGGTTGTAAATCCGCTTACAGGCAGGAAGATAGCTGCGTACTACGGCTGCCTGCTTCTCAGGCCTTCAAAAGCTCTTGCTATGGATGATCCTGAGAATCCTACAATTATTGAGGATTTTATCAAAGCTGTCGGCGGTACTCCGGTTATATATTCACAGAGAAATGAATGCTGCGGCGGATACATAGCTCTTGAAGACAAGTCGCAGGCTCATAAAAGAAGCTCAGCGGTAATTAAGTCTGCTGAAGATCAGGGGGCAGAGATGATAATTACTGCCTGTCCACTATGTATGTATAATTTAAGAAGAAATTCCGGCTCGGATTTGCCGGTATACTATTTTACCGAACTCCTTGCTGAAGCTCTTGGAGTAAAGGGGGAGAGCAATGAATAAGAATCTTAAAGAACAGGTGATGCGTTCAAGCGGAGTTAATGTGCTGAAATGTATGCGTTGCGGAAAATGTTCGGGAACCTGTCCGTCTTATGACGAAATGGAGTATCATCCTCATCAGTTCGTATATATGGTAGAGCGGGGAGATATCGAGACTCTTATGAATTCAAAGTCCATATACAAATGTCTGACCTGCTTTGCCTGTGTGGACAGATGTCCAAGAAATGTAGAACCAGCCAAGGTGGTCGAAGCTGTACGTCTTGCTGCTGTTCGTCAGCAGGGCAACAATCATATGAATCCTAATCAGTTACCTGAACTGCTTGACGAGGATATGCCGCAGCAGGCTATAGTCACAGCATTCAGAAAATACATAAAGTAAGGAGGAGATAAGGACTATGCAGAGAATAGGTGTATTTGTCTGTCATTGCGGAACAAATATTGCTGCAACTGTTGATGTAAAGACTGTTGCAGAGACCCTCGGACATGAGCCCGGAGTCGTTATCTCCCAGGATTATCAGTATATGTGCTCCGAGTCGGGACAGAACCTTGTAAAAAATGCTATCAGGGAGCATAAACTTACAGGAGTTGTAGTATGTTCGTGCTCACCAAGAATGCATGAGAATACATTCAGAAAAGCTGCCGCTTCGGCAGGACTAAATCCATACCTTGTCGAGATAGCCAATATCCGTGAACAGTGTTCATGGATACATAAGGATATCGCGTCAGCGACCGAAAAAGCAATTATACTCGGCAAGGCTGCGGTAGCAAAAGTCCATCTCAACGCTCCTCTCACAGCAGGTGAGAGCCCAGTAGCTAAAAGAGCACTTGTTATCGGCGGCGGTATAGCGGGCATTCAGACCGCTCTCGATATCGCTGAGGCAGGATTTGATGTTGATATCGTCGAGAAACAGCCGACTATAGGCGGTAAAATGGCTCAGATAGACAAGACTTTCCCGACTCTTGACTGTGCTGCCTGTATACTCACCCCTAAAATGGTTGAGGCTTCTCAGAATGAACATATAACGATACACTCATTCAGTGAAGTAACTGATGTCAAAGGATTTGTAGGCAACTTCACAGTTACCATAAAGAAGAAAGCACGTTTTGTTGACGAGACAAAATGTACCGGCTGCGGTCTTTGTACAGAAAAATGTCCCATGAAAAAAGTCCCCAACGAGTTCAATATGGGACTTGATAACCGTACAGCTATATATATTCCTTTTGCTCAGGCTGTTCCTAAGGTTGCAACTATTGATCCGAATCACTGCATGATGCTGCAGAAGGACAAGTGCGGTATCTGCTCATCTGTATGCTCGGTCGGTGCTATCGACTATAAGCAGGAGGACAGATTCATAGAGCAGAAATACGGTGCTATTATAGTTGCTACCGGCTTCAATCCTATTAAGCTTGATAAGTACGATGAATTTGCATACAATCAGTGTCCTGATGTTGTTACATCACTTGAGCTTGAAAGACTTATGAACGCCGCAGGTCCAAACGGCGGTACACTCCTTCGTCCCTCGGATAAGACTCACCCGCACAAGATAGTTTTCGTACAGTGCGTCGGTTCAAGGTGCGACGACAGCAAGGGCAAGCCTTACTGCTCAAAGATATGCTGTATGTATACAGCCAAGCACGCTATGCTCATCCGTGAGAAATATCCGGATACAGAGGTGTATGTATTCTATATAGATGTCCGTACACCGGGCAAGAACTTTGATGAGTTCTACCGCAGAGCTGTTGAGCAGTACAATGTTCATTACATAAAGGGCATGGTGGGCAAGGTAACACCTCGTTCTGACGGAAAGATCGACGTTCAGGCGTCTGATCTTCTTGCCAACGAACAGCTTCATATCGATGCTGATATGGTGGTCCTTGCTGCTGCAATCGAGCCTGACAAGACTGCTCGTCCTCTTGCTACAATGCTTACAACTCAGATGGATACAAATGATTTCTTTACAGAAGCTCACCCTAAGCTTAGACCTGTAGAAAGCGCTACGGCCGGAATCTTTCTTTCAGGTGCCTGTCAGGGACCGAAGGATATCCCCGAAACTGTTGCACAGGCAAGTGCTGCGGCTGCAAAGGCTATAGGACTTCTCGTAAAGAACAGCATCACCTGCAATCCCTGCGTTGCTCATTCTGACGAGCTTATGTGCAACGGCTGTTCATCATGCGAAAAGGTATGTCCTTACGGAGCTATAACATATATCGACAAGGAATTCAAAATGCCGGACAGGACGATCGCTGTACGCAGAGTAGCAAGTGTTAACCCTGCTGTATGTCAGGGCTGCGGCGCTTGTACAGTTGCTTGTCCTTCGGGAGCTATGGATCTCAACGGATTTTCTAACAGTCAGATAATGGCGGAGGTAGATGCAATATGCAGGTAAATGAGAATAAAGAGTTTCAGCCGCTGATCGTTGCTTTCTGCTGTAACTGGTGTTCATATGCAGGAGCTGATCTTTCGGGAACGAACAGACTCAATTATCCGGCAAATGTTAAGATAATCAGAGTGCCCTGCTCATGCAGAGTAAACCCCATGTTCATTCTCAGGGCGTTCCAGCGCGGAGCTGACGGAGTTATCCTCTGCGGCTGCCATCCGGGAGACTGTCATTATACATCAGGAAATTACTTCACAAGAAGAAGAATGACTCTTCTGTTCAGTATGCTGGATTTCCTCGGCATCGAGCGCGACAGGACAAGAGTTGAATGGGTATCGGCAGCTGAGGGTGCAAAATTTGCCGCGACTATGAATGATTTTACTGAAACTGTAAAAAAACTCGGACCCAACCGTAGACTGGAGGATTTACGATGCAGGAAGCAATGATAAATAAAGCAAAACAGCTTCTGGCTGAGGGTACCGTAAATCGTGTCATCGGCTGGAAAAGGGGAGAGTTCGCATACGATATCACTCCTGCTGTATTTGATACTGCTGAGGAACTCGAAAAAGAGTTCATATACGATGATTTCACATCTGCAAATGTATCCAAGTATCTCGTCAAAGAGAGCAGAAAAGAAGGAAAGATACTTGCTTTTCTGAAGCCATGTGATACATACAGCTTCAATCAGCTGATAAAGGAGCACAGAGTTGTACGTGATAATGTGTACATAGTAGGCATACCGGGCGGTCCTAAACTTGACGCTGAGAAGATAAAGAAAAAAGGTATAACAGGAATCCTCGGCGTAAAGAATGAGAATTATACTCTTAAAATAGAGACTGTTTACGGTGAAGAGACAATGCCCTTCTATGAGGCTGTCCTTGACAAGTGTGCTTCCTGCAAGAGCAAGAAGCACGTGATCTATGACGAACTGATAGGAGAGGACGGAGATGTTCTCGATTCCAACCGCTTCGATATGGTGGAGAAGCTTGAAAATATGACTGCTCAGGAGCGTTTTGACTTCTGGAGAGAGCAGCTTTCCAAATGTATACGCTGCAACGCCTGCCGTAACGTCTGTCCTGCCTGCACCTGTGAGAAGTGCGTATTCGACAATCCAGATTCAGGCGTTGAAAACAAAGCTCCGGCTGACAGCTTCGAGGAGAATATGTTCCACATAATCCGCGCATTCCATGTTGCCGGCAGATGTACGGACTGCGGTGAATGTTCAAGAGTATGCCCTCAGAATATACCTCTCCACCTTCTCAACAGGAAGTTTATAAAGGATATTAATGTATTTTACGGTGAATATCAGGCTGGCGAAGACAGTATATCTCGCGCTCCGCTCAATGATTACAAACAGGACGACTGCGAGACAAGCATAGTTCACGAAAGGGGAGTGGAATAATGCTGAAGATATCTCTCGATAAACTTGATAAGCTTTTTGATGCAATATCTGCTTCTCAGGCTCTGTATATTCCAGTTGACCGCAAGGACGGTGCAGCTGAGTATAAGAAGTACGAGAGCGGCATGAAGCTCAGCAGCTCTCTCAATACTGTCAGAAGCGCCAAGGACTTTTTCTTTCCTCAGATAGAAAATCTTGTGGACTTCAAAATGGAAGGCAAGAACATAGAGGTTGTTGACGTTCGTGAAGAGTCCGAGGATTTTGTGATATTCGGTGTCCGCGCCTGTGACGCGAGAAGTTTCACTATTCTTGATAAGGTATTTCTTGCTGATCCTGTGGACAGTTTCTACAAGAACCGCCGTGAACACGGAACTGTTGTAACTATGGCCTGTACACGCCCTGCCGAGACCTGCTTCTGCGGAACTTTCGGTATTGATGCAGCTGCTCCTGAGGAGGGCGACGCTGCCTGCTACAGCGACGGTGAGAACTTATTCATTGAAGCTCATAACGGAAAGGGACAGAAGTTCATCGACTCCGTTTCCTCGCTACTTGAAGAAGGAGATACCTCAAAGCTTGAGAGTGTACGTTCAAAAACAAGAGAGATTTTAAAAAAGCTCCCTCTTGCAAACCTCACTACAGATAACTTCGGTGGTGACAAGCTGAATGAATACTTTAATTCTGACAAATGGGGAGAGCTTTCGGAAAGCTGTCTCGGCTGCGGCACATGTACTTTTGTTTGCCCTACCTGTCAGTGTTATGATATAAAAGATTTCGACACAGGTCATGGCATAAAGCGTTTCCGCTGCTGGGACTCATGTATGTATTCCGATTTCACGAAAATGGCACATGGAAATCCGAGACTTACTCAGCTTGAGCGCTTCCGTCAGAGGTTCATGCATAAACTTGTATATTTTCCTGCAAACAATAACGGAGAATTCGGCTGTGTCGGATGTGGAAGATGTCTTTCAAAATGTCCGATTTCCATGAATATCGTTAAAGTCATGAAAGCATTGGAGGTAAAGTGATGAACAATGATACATTGATACCTTATATCGGCGTTGTAACGGATATAAGGCAGGATACCCCTGATGTAAAAACATTCAGAGTCATTTCTCCAGAAGGCGGCAAGGTATTCGAGCATATGCCCGGACAGTGCGCAATGCTCTCTATTCCTGGAGTTGGCGAGGCTATGTTTTCAATAACATCGTCTCCCACCAATAAGGAATTTATGGAGTTCAGCATTAAAAAATGCGGTTGTCTCACAACATGGCTCCATGCCATGGACGTTGGTCAGCAGATAACTATACGCGGACCTTACGGTAACGCTTTCCCTGTTGAGACTGAACTCAAAGGAAAGGACCTTCTCTTTATCGCCGGCGGTATAGGTCTTGCACCTCTCCGCTCGGTCATCAACTATGTACGTGATAACCGCTCTAACTACGGTGATGTACAGGTTATTTACGGTTCGCGTTCAAAGGACGATCTGGTAGATTACAAAGAAATAATTGACGAGTGGATGGCTGATCCCAATATCGAAGTAAACCTGACTATCGACAATCCGCAGGAAGGCTGGGACGGTCATGTGGGCTTTGTTCCTAATTATGTCAAGGAACTCAGTCCTTCCACAAGCAAGACAGTTCTTGTCTGCGGACCGCCTATCATGATAAAGTTCACTCTTGCGGGACTTAAAGAGCTCGGCTTTACAGAAACACAGGTTTACACCACTATGGAGCTTCGCATGAAGTGCGGTGTAGGCAAATGCGGACGCTGTAATATCGGTAACAAGTATGTTTGCAAGGACGGTCCTGTTTTCCGTTTTGACCAGCTTGGAGAACTGCCCGACGAATATTAATAAGGAGAAATTCGCATGGATAATATGTTGAATGTTTACCTGTTCGGCAAAAAATATGAAGTGCCCGCAGGTCTTACGATAATGACAGCTATGGAATATGCAGGCTATGATCTTGTAAGAGGCTGCGGCTGCAGGAACGGTTTCTGCGGTGCCTGTGCGACCATCTACAGAATAAAAGGGGAGATAGAGCTCCACGGCTGTCTTGCCTGTCAGACGGAGGTACAGGAAGGAATGTATGTTGCAACACTTCCATTCTTTCCGCTTGAAAAAAGAACCTACAATATTGAGGAGATAAAGCCTGACCAGCAGATAATGATGCAGCTTTATCCCGAAATATACAGCTGTATAGGCTGCAATGCCTGTACCAAAGCCTGTACGCAGGAGCTCAATGTTATGCAGTATATCGCATATGCCCAGAGAGGTGAGTATGAGAAATGCGCAGAGGAGAGCTTTGACTGTGTAATGTGCGGAGTATGTTCGTCACGATGTCCTGCCGGTATCTCACACCCTCAGGTAGCAATGCTTGCAAGGCGTCTCAATGGTAAGTACATCGCTCCTGAATGCGGACACCTTTCCGACAGGGTCAAGGAAGTAAACGAAGGCATTTTTGATAAGGATATCGAAGAGCTCATGACAAAAGCGGTAGATAATATCGAAGAGATCAAGGATATGTACAACCACCGCGAGATAGAGAAGTAAGGAGGGGAGAATATGTACAAGATAGAAAAGCTTAATGAACTTGCAAAAGTTGTTGCTGAAAAAAGAGCTGAAAATGCAGATCTTGAACCAAGAAGAATGACTGCTGAAGAAAAAGATGAACTTCTTGCCAATTTTCACCCCGATTATAAACAGGATGAGTTCACTGTTCTTTCTGCAGGTGTAAACAAAGGCGATAAAGTTCCTACACAGCTTGCTGCTCTGTTACAGGGCAAAAGCCGTATCAGCGCTGAAGATGTTGACCTTACATCTCCGGATTATGAAACAGATGTACTTATTATCGGAGGAGGCGGCGCAGGAGCTTCTGCTGCGATCGAAGCCGATGAAGCAGGTGTAAAGGCAATGATCGTCACAAAGCTCCGTATAGGCGACGCAAACACGATGATGGCGGAAGGCGGTATACAGGCTGCGGATAAGCCCAACGATTCTCCCGCAATACATTTCCTTGACGCTTTCGGAGGCGGTCACTTCGCCGCAAAGCCTGAACTTGTAAAAAAGCTTGTTACCAAGGCCCCGGAAGCTATCCAATGGCTGAATAAGCTTGGCGTTGAATTCGATAAAGAGCCCGACGGCACAATGGTAACTACTCACGGCGGCGGAACTTCACGCAAGAGAATGCACGCTGCAAAGGATTATTCCGGCGCAGAGATAATGCGTACACTCCGTGATGAGGTCATAAACCGCGGTATTCCTGTTATCGACTTTACTGCTGCTGTAGAGATAATTCTCGACGGAAACGGTAAGGCAGCAGGTGCAGTTCTCATGAACATGGAAACAAAGGAACTTCTTGTTGCGAAGGCAAAGACTGTTATTATAGCTACCGGCGGTGCAGGACGCCTTCACTATCAGGGCTTTCCGACCTCGAACCATTACGGTGCAACTGCTGACGGACTTATTCTCGGCTACAGAGTAGGAGCAAAGCTTCTGTACGCTGATACATTGCAGTATCACCCGACAGGTACAGGTTATCCTGAACAGATCTTCGGCGCACTTGTTACGGAGAAGGTTCGTTCTCTCGGTGCAAAGCTTGTAAATATCGACGGCGATGTATTTATGCATCCGCTTGAGACAAGAGATGTTACAGCTGCTTCTATTATACGTGAGTGTACTTATAGGAACAAGGGCATCGAGACCTCTCTCGGAAAGGCTGTATGGCTTGATACTCCTATGATCGAGTACAAAAACGGAGAGGGAACTATTGAAAAGCGTATTCCTGCCATGATGCGAATGTTCGGCAAATATGGCATAGATATACGCAAGGAGCCTATACTTGTATATCCTACGCTTCACTATCAGAACGGCGGCCTTGATATCTCTGACGACTGTTCTACAGGAGTTGAGAATCTCTATGCAGCCGGCGAGGTGGCTGGCGGTATCCACGGCAGAAACAGACTCATGGGCAATTCTCTTCTTGATGTTATCGTATTCGGCAGAAACGCTGGTATCAACGCTGCTGCCAAAGCCAAGGCGACAGCAAGTCCGGAAAAGCTTACTCTCGCTCATATAGAAAGCTTCAACAAAGAACTTGAAGCTTCAGGAGCTGCAAGCGGTGCTGTTTCACCTATGCTTCTTCCTCATTATTCAAGAAAGAAATAAAAAAAGGGGCGCTGAATAAGCGCCCTGAAAAGATATTAATAAAAGAAAGTAAAGTGATAAATAATGGAACTGTTTAATGGAATTCTGTCAATTCATGGCGTTTCCTTTCTTATGATATCTGTTATAGCTATAGCTGCATTAGGTTATGTTCTGGGCAGAATAACTATAAAAGGCATTTCCCTCGGTACAGCAGGTGTATTCATCATAGCGCTGATTTACGGCTGCGTTTTTTACAAACAGCTTTCATCAGAGATAAATACTGATTTTGTCGGAAGCGCTTTGAAAATAGTTGATAACCTCGGACTTATACTCTTTGTTACAGCTGTAGGCTTTATTGCAGGCCCTAATTTCTTCGGAAACTTCAAGAAGAACTTCAAGTCCTATGTTCTTCTTGCAATTATAATAATTTTCAGCGGAGGACTTGCCTGTGCAGGCTGTATATTGGTCGGCAGAAATTTCACAGATCTCTCAAATGAAGAGTTTACGGCAATGCTTACAGGAATTCTTTCAGGTGCGCTTACAAGTACACCTGGTTTTTCTGCGGCAAAGGATGCGGTCGGAACAGATCATCTTCAGAGCATAGTTTCGGTTGGTTATGCTATCGCATATATATTCGGTGTTATAGGAGTTGTTCTCTTTGTACAGGTAATACCTAAGATAATGAAAGCAAATATGGAAAAGGAAAGGGAACTGCTTGCACCCGCTTCAAAGGATTCTGCAAAGGCTAAGAAAGCTGATAAGCTCATAGAAATGGACAGCTTTGGTATCATGCCTTTTGCGTTGGCGGCGTTCTTTGGAATAATTGTTGGTTCTTTCAAATTCGGCAATTTTTCGCTTTCAACTACAGGAGGATGTCTTCTTGTCTCACTGATATTCGGTCATTTTGGCCATTTCGGCAGATTCTCCCTAACTCCAAAAGAATCGACTTTAAAGGTGTTCCGCGAGCTCGGACTGATGTTCTTCCTTATCGGCGCCGGTGTTTCAGGCGGTGCAAAATTTGTTCAGTATTTCGACGCAGTATACTTTATATATGGAATGATAATGACTATCGTTCCCATGATAATCGGTTTCCTTTTTGCAAAATATGTGCTCAAGCTGAGCCTGCTCAATAATCTCGGTTCAATAACAGGAGGAATGACATCAACTCCTGCCCTTGGTACTCTTATAAGCACTGCCGGTACAGAAAATGTAGCATCAGCTTATGCCGCAACATATCCTGTAGCTCTGATATCAGTAGTTCTTGTATCACAGTTCCTTATAATATTATTCAGGTAACAGAAAAGCGCTTCCGAAAAAAGGAAGCGCTTAATTTTTATTTCACACCGTATTTTTCACGGTATTCAAGCATTTTATCAAGATATTCCTTTCCTGGAACTATCTCCTTCTTTATTGCATCTATTATATCCTCCATCGTAACAATAGGATAAACTATAACGCCAAAATCACGCTTTACTTCCTGTACAGCGGAAAGCTCGCCTGTGCCTTTTTCCATACGGTCTACAGTAATGACCATACCGGTAACATTAACATCTGCAGCTGTCATAAGCTTAGGCATGGACTCTCGGAGAGCCTTGCCTGATGTCATAACGTCGTCTATGATAACCACTCTTTCACCGTCTCTGAGAGTTTTTCCGACAAACATACCGCCTTCACCGTGATCTTTTGCTTCCTTTCTGTCAAAGCAGTATGATACATCTATACCGTATTTATTGCTGAGGGCTACGACAGCTGAAACAGCAAGCGGAATTCCCTTGTATGCAGGTCCGAAAAGTGTATCTGCAGGGATATCATTTTCTTTAATGCATTCAGCGTAGTATTCACCAAGTTTTGCGAGCTGAGCTCCTGTTTTGTAGTTGCCGCAATTTATAAAATAAGGAGCTTTTCTGCCGCTTTTAAGAGTAAATTCTCCAAAAGTAAGCACTCCGCAGTCAACCATGAATTTTATGAAACTTTCCTTGTAATTCATTTTTATAACCTCCGTTATGTATATTTCCTGCAAGCAGGTCATCAGCTTTATATTTCTTCGTATATATGACCGCAGAAAGGACATCTTGGATAATCAAGATCTATTTCTGCACCGCATTCAATGCATATCTTTTTAGGGAGTACGTCTATACTCTCATCTATATCCTTGTTGAACTCACCGGCAAATCCTGTCGGGTGAGTCAAAGGAAATACACCTATGAGCATACCGCATTCAGTACAATAATATCCGATGGTAGTATCAACAGGCACTTCGCATATCATAGTATCATTTTCGTAGAATGTTGATACCGGATATCCGAAAGGTGAATTCCTTCCGCGGTTTTCAATTTTGAAAGTTCCCTTTACCATGGGCTTGCCGCAGTGTAACATATCTGATCCCCCTTTTAACGACCATAGTAATATTATAGACCTTTTTTTACCGGAATTCAAGACTCTTATGAAATAAATTATAAATGTTTGGAAAAAAACTAAAATCTATTGCAAAGATGTTAAAAAAGAGGTATAATATATTTGTGTATAATTAGCAGGTTTACGTATCCCGTTTGAAAAAGAAACGGCATTTCTTTATTGAAAAGGAGCCGAATATGGCAAAAAAGAAAAGTATTACTAGAATATCTGACAAAAAAAGAGGAAGACCAAAGATAAGATTCAGCTTCTGGGGGCTTATACTAATCTTTGTTCTTTCATTTTCAGGATGTTTTGCAATATATATGATAGCAGCAAATATGAATGAAAACTTCTGGAATGAAGAGTTTGATAAAGTTGTCGTAGAAAAAAAGAATGCTAAAGTTCCGAATATTGATGACATTTCGGATACCGAAGATAAAAGTGAGGAAAAAAGTGAAAACGAGGAAGTAAGAACTTCAGTTATAAATCCGATTTCTCAGTCTGAGGCGAAAGATGCCTCATATCTCAGTTCCTGCTGCCTTGTTACGGATTCTACTCTGTTAGGAATAGACAAATTTACAGATTTAAATGATGTAATCGGAAGCGAGTCGCTCAGCGCAGCCGGCTGCAACTCTGTTACCATCGAATCCCCATACGGAAACAAAACTGCTTATGAGATTCTTCAGGCAAAAAAGCCGGAAAAAGTCTACATTATGATCGGGAGTGATATTTCCACAGCTTCTGTGGATGACATGATCATAAATTATACTGATTTTGTCAAAAACGTAAGAGGATATCTAAATTCTGCTGATATTTACATTATGCAGCTTCCGCCGCTTAGGGCTGACGCTGAGGGGATCAGCAACAACACTGTCAACGAATTCAATACAAAACTTCTTACTATTGCCAATACAACAGGAGTTTACTGTCTTGATACCAATACTGCATTAAAAGGAGTTGACGGTAACATTTCAGAGGAATATGTGGATCTCCAAAACGGTAATCTCAACGAAAAAGCCTATAAAAAAATAGTTGAATACATACTTTGTCATACTGTATAATTTTTTAGTCGAACACTATATATAGTGTTCGACTTTTTTACATTGAGTAGACGCTTTTAAACGCCGCAAAATAGCTGAAAGTCTATTTTTTAAATAATTTATACGCATATTTGCACAAAAATTCAAATATTATCGTGCTGTGAATCGTGCAAGTGCTACATTGACATATCTTTGATAATGCTATATACTTGTATATGAGCAACAAGAAAGCAGACACTATATATTGTGTTTGGAGGTATGGTATAGAAATGATAATACACATTATTAAAAGAGACGGACGAAAAGTTCCTTTTAATATAGAAAAGATAGCAAACGCTATTTTCAAAGCAGCACAAGCACGTGGCGGTACAGATTTTAATGTTGCTATGGATGTTGCAGTAGAAGTTTGCAGACTTTATGAGGAACAGAATCCCGGAAAAACTCCAACTGTTGAAGAGATACAGGACCTCGTCGAGAAAGTCCTTATTGAAAAGGGCCACGCCAAGACAGCAAAGGCTTATATTCTCTACCGTTATGAGCGTACACGCTCACGTGAGATGAAAACCAATCTGATGTGCGTACTCAACGAGCTTACCTTCAGTCCCGCAAAAGACAGTGATATAAAGCGTGAGAACGCAAATATAGACGGTGATACCGCAATGGGTACGATGCTCAAGTACGGTTCGGTATCAGCCAAGGAATATTATGAGATGTACGTCCTGGAGTCTGCTCATGCAAAGGCTCACCGTGAGGGCGATATTCATATACATGATCTCGATTTTTACACACTGACTACTACCTGTACACAGATCGACCTGAAGAAGCTTTTTACTAACGGCTTCTCCACCGGACACGGCTTTTTAAGAGAGCCTAACGATATAGCAAGCTATTCGGCACTTGCCTGTATCGCTATCCAGTCCAATCAGAACGATCAGCACGGCGGTCAGAGTATCCCTACATTTGATTATGCTATGGCTGACGGTGTCAAGAAGACCTATGCATCAAGATACAGACAGAATGTTGCAAGGGCATTGTCACTTTTGGGCGGCGTTGAAAATGAATTCGAGATAGTTGACGAAATAAAGAAAGAATTATCCGAAAAATGTGAACTGAAACCGATCCTTGCAAACGATAACGGCTACAAGGAAAAGGAAATGGAACTGCTGCTGAAGTATACAGATAAGGAAACTGCTGAGAAAATTCAGGCTTTCGCTACAAGAAATGCTGAAAAGGAAACAGACAGGGCTACTTATCAGGCTATGGAGGCACTTATCCACAACCTTAACACCATGAACAGCCGTGCCGGCGCACAGACTCCGTTCAGCTCAATAAATTATGGTACAGATACATCTCCTGAAGGAAGAATGGTAATAAAGAATGTTCTTCTTGCTCAGGAAGCTGGTCTCGGAAATGGTGAAACTCCTATATTCCCGATCCATATTTTCAAGATCAAGGAAGGAATCAACTATAATCCTACCGATCCGAACTATGATCTTTTCAAGCTTGCCTGCAGAGTATCCGCAAAGAGACTCTTCCCGAATTTCTCGTTTATTGACGCACCATATAACCTTCAGTATTACAAGGAAGGCAATCCTGATACAGAGATAGCATATATGGGCTGCCGTACAAGAGTTATCGGAAATAATTATGATCCTTCAAGAGAAATAGTTACAGGCAGGGGAAATCTCAGCTTCACATCTATAAATCTCCCGAGACTTGCAATAAAGGCAGATCACAATGTTGGGCTTTTCTTCGATATGCTTGAAGAGAAAATGGAGCTTGTCATTGCTCAGCTAATGCATCGATTCAATATCCAGTCACAGAAGAGAGTAAGGAATTATCCTTTCCTTATGGGACAGGGTATCTGGATAGACTCTGACAAACTCGGTCCTGATGATACAGTAGGCGAGGTGCTCAAACACGGTACGCTTTCCGTTGGATTTATCGGACTTGCTGAAACACTTAAAGCTCTTATCGGTGCTCATCATGGTGAAAGTGAAGAGGCAAGAGAGCTCGGTATTGAGATAGTTACATCAATGAGAAAACGCCTTGATGAAGAATCAAAGCGCACAGGACTCAACTTCTCGCTTCTTGCTACTCCGGCAGAAGGACTTTCAGGACGTTTTGTACGCATGGACGCTAAAAAATACGGCGTTATCGAAGGTGTTACAGACCGTGATTACTATACAAACTCCTTCCATGTACCGGTTTATTATCCTATCAGCGCTTTTGATAAGATAAAGATCGAAGCTCCTTACCATGAGCTTACAAATGCCGGACATATAAGCTATATTGAGCTTGACGGCGATCCTCTTGAAAATCTCAGTGCCTTCGAGAAGATAGTACGCTGCATGAAGGAATCAGGCATAGGCTACGGCGCTATCAATCACCCTGTTGACCGTGATCCATGCTGCGGATATACCGGTATAATCGGTGAAACTTGTCCATGCTGCGGCAGGAAGGAGCATTCCGACAATGTAGCTTTCGACAGGATACGCCGTATAACAGGATACCTTGTGGGAACACTTGACCGTTTCAATAACGGTAAACGCGCGGAGGAACATGACCGCGTAAAGCATGATGTATAAGGTGATATAATGAAACTTAGAATTGCCGGAACCGTTAACGATTCTATCGTTGACGGTCCGGGAATAAGATTTACTGTATTTGTTCAGGGCTGCCCTCATAACTGCAAGGGCTGCCACAATCCGCAGACCCATGATTTTGAAGGCGGTACTGTTGCGGATACTGAGGAGCTGCTTGAAAAAATAAAAGGTAATCCATTGCTGGACGGCGTGACATTCAGCGGGGGAGAGCCTTTCTGTCAGGCGGAAGCGCTTGCTTCGCTCGGTAAACAGATCAAAGAGCTTGGACTCAATATCGTTACGTATACGGGCTATACTTTTGAGAAGCTCTATGAAGAGCGAAGTCTTAATAACTGGGATGAGCTTTTGGGTGTTACTGATATTCTTATTGATGGACCTTTTATCCTTGAACAGAAGGATTGGGAAATAAAGTTTCGCGGAAGTTCAAATCAGAGATATATCGACTGTAAAAAAAGCCTTGAAACAGGAAAAGCAGTCGAAACTGAACCATAAATATTAAAAAGCAGACCGCAAAGGTCTGCTTTTTCTGTATAATACAAGATAATGGCGGTCAAATGACCGCCCGAATTATTGGTATATCAGCCCTGTCTCTTGGCTTCAATCTCAGCAAGTGCGTCCTTGCGTGAGAGGTTGATCCTGCCCTGACGGTCGATCTCAGTAACCTTTACAACGATCTCGTCACCGATAGAAACAACATCTTCGACTTTTTCAACTCTCTGCTTGTCAAGCTTTGATATGTGAACAAGTCCGTCCTTGCCTGGTGCAATCTCGACAAATGCACCGAAATCCATGATCCTAACAACCTTGCCCTTGTAAATCGCACCTACTTCGGGATCGTTGGCAATAGTGTGGATTATCTGGAGTGCCTTGTTTGCATTGTCAGCATCAACACCGCTGATAAATACATTTCCGTCATCGTTTATGTCGATCTTGACGTCACAGTCAGCAGAGATCTTCTGGATGACCTTACCGCCCTGACCGATGACCTCTCTAATCTTGTCAACAGGGATCTTTGTCTGAAGCATCTTGGGAGCGTACTTATTGACTGTAGGTCTGCTTTCCGGAATAGCCTTGAGCATGATCTCGTCGAGAATATAGATACGAGCCTTTCTTGTCTTTTCAAATGCCTGCTTGATAATAGCGGGAGTAAGACCGTCTACCTTGATATCTACCTGTATAGCAGTGATACCCTTATGAGTACCGCCAACCTTGAAGTCCATATCGCCGAAGAAGTCCTCAAGGCCCTGTATATCGACCATGGTCATGAAATCATCACTGTCGGGAAGAGTGATAAGTCCGCAGGATATACCGGCTACAGGCGCCTTTATCGGAACACCTGCGTCCATAAGAGCAAGTGTTGAGCCGCAGATAGAGCCCTGTGAAGTTGAACCGTTTGAAGAGAGTACCTCAGAAACAAGTCTCAGAGCATACGGGAAGTCCTCAACCGAAGGAATAACAGGAGCAAGAGCTCTTTCAGCAAGAGCACCGTGACCTATCTCACGACGACCGGGACCTCTGCTCGGCTTAGTTTCACCGACAGAATAGCTCGGGAAATTGTACTGGTGCATATATCTCTTTGAGTCCTCTTCATCGAGACCGTCGATCTTCTGGCAGTCGCTTACAGGACCAAGTGTACAAACTGTAAGAACCTGTGTCTGACCTCTTGTGAAAAGACCAGAACCGTGAACACGGGGGAGTATACCGACTTCTGCGGCAAGAGGACGAATTTCGTCTATACCACGTCCGTCAACACGTTTGCCTTCATAAAGCCATGCACGAACGATCTTCTTCTGGAGCTTGTAGATACACTCGTCGATCATAGGGATCTGCTCAGGATACTTTTCATCAAAGTTTGCGTGGATATCGTCAACGATAGGAGCAAGCCGCTCATCACGAATGTTCTTGTCGTTGGTATCGAGTGCAAACTTAACACGCTCTGAAGCGAATGCTTCGATAGCGTCGAACATATCATGGTCAACTTCCATTGATTCAAAAGTGAACTTGGGCTTACCGATCTGTGAGCGGATATCGCTGATGAAAGCTACCATTTTCTTGATCTCTTCATGACCTTTAAGGATAGCCTCAAGCATTGTGTCCTCAGGAACCTCGTTAGCGCCGGCCTCGATCATAACGATCTTCTCGGCAGTACCTGCAACAGTAAGGTTAAGATCTGTCTTGGTTCTCTGCTCAAGAGTAGGATTGAGAACGATCTCACCGTCAACAAGACCTACGTTGATTCCGGCGATAGGACCGTTCCACGGAATGTCCGATATTGATATAGCAACTGAAGTAGCTATCATACCTGCGATCTCAGGTGAATTGTCAGGCTCAACTGCGAGGACGGTCATTACAACTGAAACGTCGTTTCTCATATCCTTCGGGAAAAGAGGACGTATAGGACGGTCAACACAGCGTGAAGTGAGGATAGCCTTTTCGGAAGGCTTGCCCTCGCGCTTTGTGAACGAACCGGGGATTCTGCCTACAGAATACAGTCTTTCCTCATAGTCAACTGAAAGAGGGAAGAAGTCAACGCCTTCTCTCGGCTTTGCGCTTGCTGTAACATTTGCCATTACGACAGTTTCGCCGTATCTTACCCAACAGGAACCGTTGGAAAGTCCGCAGGTCTTTCCAGTCTCAACTATAAGCGGTCTGCCGGCATAAGTTGTTTCAAAAGTTCTGTAATTTTCAAACATCTGATTTGCCTCCATTTTCAGAAAATTTTCATCAGAGGAGAGCTTTTAGAAGTTAGAGGTAAAAGTCAGAAATATAAGATTTCTGACGCTTGCCTCTGACTTCTAATCCCTGCACTCTGATAGACGTAAAGGCAGAAGGGTACAGAACCCCACTGCCTTCATACACATGATTACTTACGGAGACCGAGCTTTTCTACGATAGCGCGGTATCTGTTGATATCCTTCTTCTTGAGATATGCAAGAAGGTTACGTCTGTGACCAACCATCTTCAGAAGACCTCTTCTTGAGTGGTGATCATTCTTGTGGCTCTTGAGGTGGTCTGTAAGGTCGTTGATTCTTCTTGTAAGAATAGCGATCTGAACCTCAGGTGAACCTGTGTCGTTTTCGTGTGTTCTGTTAGCCTCAATAACGGCTGTCTTTTCATCCTTCAATAACATTTGAAGCACCTCTTGATAAAATATTCCGTAAACTCAGTAGGGGGTGAAAGTCGAGGACAAGCCCCGGACCAAGTACACGGTGATAATATTATACCATATTATTGTATTTTTGTAAAGCCTTTTTTTGATTTTTATCGTATTTTTCTTGTAAAAATCTGTCAGTTAAGATGAAAAAAACATATACTGTGCCGGCGCATGATGTTTTATTAAAGAATATAGTTGACTATTCAGACGTAATGTGTTAAAATAGATATACAGAGAATGCATGATAAACGGATTGGAGGATCAATAATGAAAAAAAATGCTTTTGAATATGTATGGACAGACAAAAAAAGATCCATTTTCGGTCTGCCTCTTACTTTTACTCGTTATTATCTTACAGAAACCAAATTTATCACCCGTACAGGTTTTCTGAATGTTGATGAAGATGAAATTGATCTTTACAAGGTCACAGATAAAAAGGTTAAATATCCGTTCTTTCAGCGCCTCGTTAACTGCGGAACGATAATTATATACAGCCGTGACGCTGATACTCCCTCAAAGGAAGTACACTGTGTAAAAAATGTCAGAAAAGTTTCAGAACTTATAGACAAATATCTTAACATTATGCGTGACAGATACGGCATAAGAGGAAGAGATATGATGGGCTTCCATTCAGATCACGATCATTATGATGATTTTGACGACGCCCACGATGAAGACGGAGATTTTTGATTTCAGAGGTGATTTGGCAGATGCTCTCGTTTATTACTGAAAAACAATCCAGCTGGGACAGACTGAAAGAGGAAGAACGTCCTATATTCATATACGGAATGGGCGACGGAGCATTAAAAATAATGTCTGTTTTCCGTGAAAAGCATATAACTGTAGCAGGTATCTTTGCAAGCGACGATTTTGTAAGAGGACATTCATTTGAAGGATACAGAGTACATAAACTGTCAGAGATAGAAGAGGCTGTAGACGATTTTGTTGTAGTTCTTGCGTTTGCCGCCGGATATCAGGAGATCGTTGATAAGGTTCAGGAGATCGCAGCGAAACATACACTGTATGTTCCGGATGTGCCTGTAGTGGGCAGGGGACTTTTTACTTATGAATACTGCCAAGAGAATGCAGAAAAGATACAGCAGGTCTATGACAGTCTTGCAGATGACTATTCGAGAAAAGTCTATGCAAATATAATTAATTTCAAAATAAGCGGCAAAATAGAGTATCTTTCAGAGGTTACGACTACAAAAGCAGATATATACAAGAAGATTATAAAACCTACATTAAACGAGGTATATGTCGATCTTGGAGCATATAACGGAGATACTATAAAAGAACTTTTAGAGTTTACCCACGGAAAGTACGTATCAATATATGCACTTGAGCCTGATAAGAAGAATTTCAAGAAGCTTGCAAAATTCATTGACGGAATGCCTCATGTTTATGCATACAATTCCGCTGCATGGTGTATCGACTGCGAACTGCCATTTGCTTCAAAGGCTGGTCGCCAGTCATCAATAAGTGCTGAGTCTGAAAATGTTGTCGGAGCGCTTTCTGTAGACAGTATACTCGCAAAACGTCCTGCAACCATAATAAAAATGGACGTTGAGGGCTTTGAGCGTGAGGCTATATGGGGTTCATCCATAACGATAGCTCATTATGCTCCAAAGCTTATGGTATCACTTTATCACAGAAATGAAGATATTTTTGAACTGCCGATACTGATAAAGAAGCTGAACCCTTCGTATAAGCTCTATATACGTCATCAGCTTTACATACCGGCATGGGAAACAAATCTGTATGCGACAGTATAAATATTAAAAGCGATAGACCAAAGTCTATCGCTTTTCTTTATTATATAAGCTTTCTTTCGTCGCAGTATTCACATTCAAGAAGAGTTTCATCTCCGCTTGAACGGAAACTCTTCGGCAGGTATTCCTCATGATTTGTAATACAATTCGGATTTGAACACTTTACGCCGCTGAAAACCTTTCCCCTGAGCGTTTCGGAGGCTTTCTTTTCTTTGAGAATAGTCATAATAAGTGCCATGCGCACAAACATACCATATTTTGCCTGCTTGAAATACATAGCCCTTTCGTCATCATCAACCTCAACAGTTATTTCATCAACACGGGGCAGGGGATGCATAACGATCATATCTTTTCCTGCGCTCAGCATTTTTTTCTTATCAAGTACATACGTGTTTTTCTGAGCGAGATACTCTTCTTCGCTTGCGAAGCGTTCCTGCTGTATTCTTGTCATATACAGCACATCGAGACTGCCTATTGCTTCTTCAAGAGTATGTACTTCCTTATAACTGCTTCCGTTTGCCTTGATTATATCCTTGATATATGCCGGCATACCAAGTTCATTTGTAGATATGAAAACGAATTTGTTGTCAGGGAACATACTGAGAGCCTTACAAAGTGAATGTACTGTCCTTCCGTTCAGAAGATCACCGCACATTCCGACAGTAAGTCCGGAAAGCTTTTTCTTCTCTATTTTCAGTGTAAGAAGATCTGTAAGAGTCTGAGTAGGGTGAAGATGACCGCCGTCGCCTGCATTTATTACTGAACAGTCAGCTGTAAGAGAGGCAGCTTTTGCAGCACCGGCAACAGGATGACGTATAACAAGAACATCTGAATAGTTACTTACGATCTTAGTAGTATCCTTTATTGTTTCTCCCTTTGCGACTGAAGAATTGGCAGGATTATCGAATCCGATGATCTGTCCTCCGAGTCGTATCATAGCTGTCTGAAATGACATCTGTGTTCTTGTGGAAGGTTCATAGAAAAGAGTTGCCATGATCTTTCCGTCACATACGTGTGCGAATTTTTCAGGCGCTTTATAGATCTCCTCACCAAGTTCAACCACCTTTTTCCACCAGGAAACTGGATAATCATTCAAGTCAATAAGGTGCTGATATTCTGAAAACATATTTTTGACCTCCGGTACGGTTTAAAGTATTTTGCTGCCGTTTATTATCATTTCAAACTGTACTCCGAGATATTCGGAAGCTCTTCTGCAAAGCAGCATACGTTTCATAAATATCTCAAAATATTCAAGTACAGAGGATATTTCTGTATCAATCTGAAGTTCGAGTATAATTGATGATTTATCTTCGTTGAATCTGACCGCAGACTTTTCAACAGCATAATTTACACGGTCGTGTATATCAAAGGTAAGAAGATCGGTATTCCGGACGCGGCTTCTTCGTACATCCGTCTTGTCACCGATTATCATTGCTGCGGAAATAGCGTCAAGAGGCTGACCTGTGCCTTCATCATGATTACCGATAGCCGAAATAATAGAACATATCTCATCTGCTGGCATACTGAGGCAGTCAAGAAGTCTGAAAGCCATTACAGCACCGCTCTGAGCGTGATCGACACGGTTTATAACATTTCCGATATCATGCATTATTGAAGCAATACGAGCAAGTTCAACAGTACGTTCGTCGAATCCGAGCCCTTCAAGTATCATTGCAGATGTGTGGGCTACACGTTCAACGTGAGGAAATGAATGCTCTGTATATCCGAGAGCTTCAAGTGCCTGATCTGCACGCCTGATATATTCCATAATATCAGGATTCTGTTTAATATATTTATAGGTAACTATACTTGCCATAATCTCTCCTGTTAATCAATATTTCCCGTCATTTTCAAAATACACCTTATACCATACAAGGAATATGAAAACTGTCCAGATCTTTCTGCTGTTATCAGCTTTACCGTCACGATGATCGTAAAGCAGCTTTAGCAGGGGAGCGGTATTGAAGAATTTCTTTGAACTTTCACTCTCAAAGCAGCTCTTTACTATATCATAGTATTTTGCTTCCTTTAACCATACTCTTATGGGAACAGGAAAGCCGAGTTTCTTTTTGGCTGCTGTTTTGGCGGTCTGTTCAGGAGTATCTTTCTTTGCAGCAAGTCTCATAGCATATTTTGTGATATATTTTGTTTCATCTGTACTTTTGTCATGTGTAACTCTGTATTTAGTCGGTATCCTTTCAGCAAGCGCCATGATCTCTTTATCGAGAAACGGAACTCTGAGTTCAAGTGAATTTGCCATACTCATTTTGTCTGCTTTGAGAAGAATATCTCCTGCCATCCACATATGAAGATCAAGGTACTGCATTTTTGTAACGTCGTCTTTTCCTCTGACATTATCATAGAAAGGCTTTGTCAGGACTGGTGGGTCAGGTGCAGCTGTGCTGATCTTCAGAATCGATTTACGTTCCTCAGGTGTAAACATATATGCGTTGCCGATAAAGCGTTCTTCAACATCCTTGCCTTTCCGGACAAAGAAATTAACGCCTCTTTTGGCAGGTAGTTTTGATGCGAGCTTTCCGATGCTTCTTCTGATTGTTCTTGGGAGCTTGTCGTACAGAGTGCCGTCAGGATCGCTGTAAACATTGTATCCGCCGAATATTTCATCTGCACCTTCTCCGGAAAGGACTACTTTAAGCTTTTCGGAGGCTATATTGCATACAAAGTACAGAGCTACAGCTGACGGATCTGCAAGAGGTTCGTCCATGTGATACTGTATCATTGAAAGACTGTTCCAGTATTCCTCTGGAGTAATCACTTTGCTTGTATTCTCTTTACCAATATATTTTGAAAAGTTTTTAGCCCAGCCAATCTCATTATATTTTTCATCGTTCCCAAAACCGACTGTAAAGGTCTTGTCAACATCGGCGACAGCTGCAACATAACTTGAATCTACGCCGCTGGAAAGGAAGGATCCGACTTCCACATCTGCAATTTTATGAGCTTCGACCGAGTTATGAAACGTATCTGAGATTCTGTTTACCCATTCGTCAAGATCCGGAGTTTCATCTGCGTTAAAGCGGACGTCCCAGTAACGCTTGGATTCAAAATGTCCGTCTCTGAATCTGAAGTAATGTGCAGGAGGAAGCTTGTAAACATTTTTAAAAAATGTCTCGGAAGCAGGGGAGTACTGGAAAGTTAAATAATTCTCAAGTGCTGCAGTATTAAGCTCTTTCACAAATTTGGGGTGTTCAAGAAAACTCTTTATTTCCGATCCAAACATAAGAGTTCCGTTCATATTCGCATAGTACATGGGCTTGATACCGAAAAAATCACGTGCGCCGAACAGTTCTTTTCTATTTTTATCCCATATAACAAAGGAAAACATTCCTCTCAGCATATCAAGAAGCTTTTCACCGTATTCCTCATAGCCGTGAATAAGAACTTCAGTATCCGTATTCGTTCTGAACCTATGACCTGCTTCGATCAGCTTTTCTTTTATTGACATATAATTATATATTTCACCGTTAAAAATAATAACAAGTGAGTTGTCTTCATTGAAAATAGGCTGATCTCCGCTTGAACTTACATCAATAATGCTCAGTCTGCGATGACCAAGAGCAATATCATCATCGATATATTTTCCGTATGCATCCGGACCTCTGTGTTTGATCCTGTCCATCATTTTGCCGAGAACTTCGTCAGAATTGCTGATATTATTCGTAAAACCTACGATTCCGCACATATACTGTGACCTCCGATTAGATAAGCTATTAAATCTCCCAAAATATTATACTACAAAAAAACATAATTTGCAACAGTAAACCGGTAAAACAGTATACTATTTTTTATCGTTTGATTTGATTTTTGAAAGGGGATTGCTCTCAATTGCATTTCTGACATTTTCATCATTAAGATGTGTATATATTTCTGTTGTGGAGATACTTGCGTGTCCAAGCAGTTCTTTAAGCGTCAGGACATCAGCATCACCGTATTGATACATTAATGTTGCAGCAGTGTGGCGGAGTTTGTGAGTGGTTATGCCTTTTCCGTCAAGTCCGGCTTTGATAAGAGTATCCTCAACGATCTGCTGAACTCTGCGCTTAGATATGCGACGATTCTGATTACTTATGAAAAGAGCCGGTTCATCTGCAGCTTTAGGATTATTTTTCCTTACAGAAAGATATTTGTTCAATGCGTCAACACAGGCAGAATTAAGATAAACCATACGTTCCTTACTGCGCTTTCCAAGAACTTTCAAACGATTTTCATAAAAATCAATATCTTTGATATTTATACCTACAAGCTCGCTCAGACGCATACCGCAGTTCAAAAAAAGTGTTATAATGCAATAATCACGCTTTGAATCTGCTGAATCCGCCGTTTCAAGTAGACGTAAGCTCTCATTAAGAGACAGGAACTTTGGCAATGAAGTTTTAGGTACAGGCACATCAAGATCTTTTGTAGGATTATCCTCAATGATATGAGCGACTTTTTCAAGATATTTAAAGAAACTTCTTAACGAGGAGATTTTTCTGTATCTTGCTCTATCTTTGTTATGTCGTTCATCAGATGTATAGAATATAAAATTGTAAATATCAGATACTGAAATTTTCCTAAGTTCTGATTCGGACATATCATGTATGTCTATTTCTTCAAGAGTCATGCCTGTATTATGATTATTCTCATAAACAAATCGTAAAAACAGTCTGATATCTGTATAATATTCTTCAATTGTACGTTCTGCAAGCAACTTAACTATTTTCATATGCACAAGATAATTGTTGAGAAACTCCGGATTGGAATTGCTGTTATAGTTTTCCATATAATCACTTCCTTTTTCCGTTTGAACTAAAACGTCAAACTCCAATTCAATTCATTCTATCTATATTATACAAAGTTTCACCAAACTTTGATTTGGTGAAACTTTGTCTTAAATTTCATTATCATCATTATAGCACTTTCCTTTAATATATTCAAGAACAAATTATATGACAGGATATAAAAAAGCTCCCATCAGGGAGCTTTTTATCATTTTTTCTTCTTTTTATTGTTTGTGCCTGAAGAAGCTTTCTTTACGGTTTCAGTTATCCTTTCAGGAGCTGCTTTTTCAGCTGTATGCTTTACAGTCTTATTTGATGACTCAAGTGCTTTATAAATAACTGCTGCAAGTATTGCTCCAATAAACGGTCCTATAATAAATACCCAAAGATCATTAAGAGCATCGCCTCCGGCAAGTATTGCAGGTCCGAGGCTTCTTGCCGGATTTACAGAGGTTCCTGTAAGTCCTATTCCGAATATATGAACCAATGTAAGAGTAAGACCTATAATAAGTCCGCCAAATGAGCCATGATTGGATTTCTTTGATGTTACACCAAGTATAGTCATTACAAAAATGAATGTGAGAACTATCTCTACTATAATACCTGCACCTGAACTTCCGTTTACACCGGCAAGCCCGTTTGCGCCGTAACCGCCTGTTTTATCCACAACATTGCCGAGATCGAAGATGAGCTTTAAAACGCCTGTTCCCGCAATTGCGCCTACACACTGCGAAACTACATAGCCTACAAAATCTGTAAATGTCATTCCACCGCTGATAAGAACACCAAGTGATACAGCCGGATTGATGTGACAGCCTGATATGTTGCCTATGCAATAAGCCATACCTACAATTACAAGGCCGAACGCAAGCGCTGTAAGGATGTATCCGCAGCCGTTTGCAGAATCACAGCCTACAAGCATCGCTGTACCGCAGCCGAGAAGTACAAGTACAAATGTACCGATTACTTCTGCAACGTATTTTTTGATTGATTCCATAAAATTGCCTCCTTAATAATAAAATATCCGGTCGAACCGATAAATTAATTATATCATCATTTATAGTTTAATGTCAATATTTTCTAATAAAATCGCCAAATTTATATTGTTAGATGTTGCAAACATTATAAATTTGGCTTTATATTTTATTTTTAATTGTTAAGTACACAATGATTATTAATCAATTTGTGTAGGCTTGGTATCCGGATACTTTTTCTTTTCACCTATTATACCATATATAACGACCATAGCGATTCCGAATACGAGTAAGGCGATTTGTATCGCCATAAATGCTTCTGTATACTTATACATAGCGCTTGTGAACGCTGTAAAGACAGCCGGCTGCTTAATTGAAAATGAATCATAGTATCTGCTTGTGATAAGGTATATGCTTGGTATCATTCCGAGGATCCCTGCAATTATTGCAGAAATTCCTGTCCAGTACATCACAGTGATCTTCCTTTTGCGATTTATCAGGAAAAGAAGCAGTATAATACAAACAACTGCTCCGATAAGAAGTGCGGTTATTGCGTTTTTACGGGAGTACACTCTTGCAATTTTTGGAAAGACTCCCCTGCTGCTCATTGCGGAAAACTTGTAGACATCACAGTATGAACCGATTGTTGAATATGCGCTGTCCTTGGTATTGCTGAGCTTGCTGGTAAAGTTTTCGTCCTTTTTATAGTTATTCTTATCTGCAAAGTCATTAAAGAAGATGTCAATATTATTTTCGAGTTTTTCATTTGCCGGATGAATATCCGCCATTATACCATTGCTGTTAAGTGCTTCAAACGCCGAATCAATATAAGCTTCTTCAAAAGACCTGATATATCGAGTATCTATAGCATCCATATATACTTCAGCAGGGATTCCTGTTGTATTGTACTTGTCAGTATAATACCTTTCTATTTCTGTGTATATTTTTGATTCAAGTTCGTTTTTCTCTGCAAGGCTTTTGATTTTCGGAGCTGATACATTTATATCGACAAGTAAAATTGCAGAACATGCTATAGTGAGAAATACAAGAAAAACAGAAATTATAAGTGAAGGAAGATAAGTACTTACCTTTTTCATTTTGAATCTCCCTCCCCTGCTTTTCTGTAAAATTTTGTCTCAGTAGGCTCACATATAACACCTATACGTTCGTCAGAGTTTCCGAGGACATTCTTTTTGCAGGTATAAAGTGTGAGCTTGGATTTTTCAGATGGTGAAACATATTTTCCATCACTTTTATTAAAGCTTATTGTTTCGGTAACTGTATAAACAAATTCTCCGTAATTTGTTTTTAAGGTGATCTTATCGCCTTTTTTCAGCTTATAAAGGTCAGCAAAATAGGTATCCTCATGAGCGCTGATGACAGAATTGCCCTGTTCTCCAATTATCTTAGAACCGGACGACTGACAGGCGCCCCGTTCAAACAGCTCGGAATTGCTTCCCCAGTATACAGGTATCTGAATATCAAAAGCAGAGGCTGTCATTACTGCATACATCTCACCGAATTTCGGACGTATAAATTCGCCCTCTTCATACGTTTCTCCACTATAGTCATCTATGATATCATTTTCTCTGATTACAAGTCCGGAACCTGCTGCCTCAGGATTACTTTTCAGGTTATCCATAAAAGCAAGGTTAAAGTATACCTTTAACTTATCAGCCGGTTTTATCATAGCTGCTATAAATATACCAACACATATAAAAAGCAGTATAAACGGTGTTGCAACGTGGATTAAGCGTTCGTCTTTACTTTGTTGTTTATTCATTCAGTTCTCCGATCCGTTTCTTTTCATTCTGCGTATAAGAAGATATGCTGCAGCTGTTCCTATGCTGATAAAAGCAGCTGATGCAGCAAGGATACCTCTTCTGTCATATCCTGTGTCTTCAACAGCTGCACCTGCTGTTGATACATTCAGAAGCTCTCCTTTTTCATTTCGCATAGCAACAGTAAGGGAGTTATCCGTTATCTCATCAACAGTAACATTAAGCCCCATTTCTTCTGCTGCTTCGGAAAGTTTTCCGACTATCTGTATCTTCTGATCGGCAGGACTCTGTTTTATAAGGCTTTTATATTCCTCAGGACTGAGATCATCGATTATCGCCTGCTGCTGCGCTGGTGTAAAGCTGTGTACATACGTCATTTTTTCATCATAAGCCATACTTATGAATTCTTCACGGCTTATCCTTATAAAAGATGAGCCGTCGGAAGCTGTAAGAGTAATACCGTTATCAGGAGGCGGCTGAACTTCTTCAGCTGGTTCGCCTGAAGGCGCAGTTTCAGTAGTAGTTGTAATAACAGGAGCTGCTTCCTCCTGAGGAGCTGTTGCGATTATCTGATTTCCTGCTGCGTGAAGATATGCTATAACCTGATCAAGTATATCAGGCGTATATTTGTCAGGATTTTCATAGTATGCATTATAGCCTGCCTGGATATCTTCTTCCGAATAGCCGTATGAACGGGCAACCGCGGCTACATCATCAACTGTAGCTGCATTGGAAGTTAAGGAATAAAGGGCAGCGCTGACAGCTGCAGCTGCAGTGATACCGCTGAAAATTTTTCTTCTCTGCATATAAACTACCTCCTCTTCGTATATATACAAAATTATTATATCCCTTTGTTTAATAAATGTCAAGGATTCTTTTATCGAAAGATTTCCCAGCAAAATTTTTTTCTTAAAAAGCTTTGCACGTATTACGGGCAGAAAAATAACTGAAAGCCGAACATTATGTGCTTTCAGTTATAAAAACTCATTTATGCTGTTTGTCCAGCTTATCAGCTATTCTGAGACAGGCTTCGGTATGCATTATCCAGTGCCTAGAAAACGGCATTTGTATAAGCCCGCGAATGTCTTTCCCGCACCAGTAATCTATAAGCCAAACAGCGTTTTCGTATTCACTCACGACCTTTGATCCTTTGAGCTTTTCTTTCATTTCATAAGAAACTTTCTTTTTCAGCGAATCATATGATAAATAATTTAACATACTTTCGGTGTGACTTTTCACCTCTTCAGCATACAGATATAGTTCGTCAAGATTCAGCTGCTTTGAAAAATCAGAAATCTGCTCTTTTACAAGCTCATTTCCTGTTGTGATTATCGGCGAATTTATACGCTCCTTGTAGTCTCCTGCAAAGAAAACCTGATCATCATCAGCAATAAGCATATTAGCTGTAATATCCTCAATACGGAAAATATGCCATATTGAATATGCCATTGTTTTAGAGTGATAGCCATCTGCGTTAATAAACGGTATAGCATTGAATTCTTCTCTTGTATACCGGCTTTTCAGATCTTCCATGACCTGCATAAGCTTTTCTCTCAGTTTTAAAAGAGTTGCTATCCCGTCCTTGTATGTTTCTTCCTTTTTAAGTTGAAGCTGGAATGTTTTATTGAGCTCTGACCATTCTTTATTCATTGTGATCCACCATAAATACAAAAAATTTTATTATTATGATGCAAACTGGCTGTTATAAAGCTCTGAATAAAAACCACCCTTTTGCATCAGCTGTTCGTGACTTCCCTGTTCTATTATATCACCATGCTTCATGACAAGAATCACATCAGAATTCTTTATAGTAGAAAGCCTGTGAGCGATAATAAAGCTGGTTCTGCCTTTCATCAGCTTTACGAATGCTTTTTGTATGCGCTGTTCAGTTCTGAGGTCGATAGAACTTGTAGCCTCGTCAAGTATAAGCATAGGAGGATCCATAAGCATTATCCTTGCAATACAGATAAGCTGCTTCTGTCCCTGGGAAAGTCCGCTGTTTTCATTTATTACCGTATCATAGCCCTTTGGAAGTCTTTTGATAAAACCGTGAGCATAAACTGCTTTGGCAGCCTGTATTATCTGCTCTCTTGTTGCGTCCGGCACACCATAAGCTATATTTTCAGCAACAGTTCCTGTAAATATCCATGTTTCCTGAAGCACCATTCCAAAATTGCTGCGCAGGCTGTTACGTGTTATCTCCGAGATATCCTTTCCGGATACTTCTATCTTTCCACTGTCTATATCATAAAACCGCAGCAGAAGATTGATGACAGTTGATTTTCCGCAGCCGGTAGGACCAACTATAGCTATACGCTGTCCCGGACTGACATCAAGACTGAAATTCTGTATCAGCTTGACCTTGGGATCATATGAGAAAAAAACATTGGAAAGCTTTATACTTCCGTCACATGATTCGAGTATCTCCTTGTCAGAATCATCAGGTATCTCTTCTTCATCAAGGAGAGTAAAAACTCTTTGAGCAGAAGCAACAGCATTCTGAAGCTCAGCTATTACACCTGATATTTCGTTAAAAGGCTTAGTATACTGATTTGAATAAGCAAGAAAACTTGACAGCTTACCTACGGTCATTGCACCGGTAAACGAAGATCCGCCTATAACACCAAGAGCTCCAAGCATTCCGACAGCTGCATAAATAAGTCCGTTAACAAATCTTGTAGTCGGATTTGTCATGGAACTGAAAAATGTTGCTTTAGCTCCGATCTGACCATAAGCATTGTTGACCTCGTCAAATCGTTCTTCGGCTCTTTTATCATAAACAAATGCCTTGACGATCTTCTGGTTGCCTGCAAGCTCTTCAGCAAGTCCGACCATATCTCCGCGAAGCTTTGACTGCTTCATGTAAGAATCATGAGAAGCCTTTGTTATCCTTGAAGCCGCAACAAAAGACAGAGGTGTAAGTATTACAACAACTATCGCGATCCTGTAATTTATTGTCATCATAAATATCAAAGTTCCTATAATAGTTATGACTCCGCTGAAAAGCTGCGCAAATCCCTGAAGAAGCCCGTCGGATATTATCTCTATATCATTTATAACACGGCTTGTAAGCTCTCCTTTTGTATGACCGTCAATATATCTGAGCGGTACCCGTTGGAGTTTATTGAAAATATCAGCCCTCAGATCGCGAATTGTCAGGAATGCGAGTTTATTTGTATAAAGGCTCATTAACCATTGGAAAAGTGTACTTGCGCCAACTGCCGAAGCAAGGGCTGTAATTATTCTCAGAAGGTCGGAAAAAACAACTTCTCCTTTACCCGTACAGCAATCAACACCTTCACCGATAAATACAGGCACAGCTAAAGAAAGAGAGACTCCGGCAGCCGCAAATATAATTGTGAGAACAAAATATTTCAGGTAAGGGCGTGCATAAAGGATAACTCTTTTAAGTATTTTTGCCATCAGCTTCACCCTCCTTCTGATTCATCTGCGAAATATATATTTCGTTATAAACATCACATTTCTGTATAAGATCGTCATGTTTTCCGATTCCGACAGCTTCTCCGTCCTCCATAACGATTATCTGATCGGCATCTTTCAGAGAAGTGGTTCTCTGTGATATCATAACAACTGTAGTAAACGGAAGATCACTGCGAAGAGCTTTTCTGAATGCGAAATCCGTTTTGTAGTCGAGTGCGCTTGTCGAATCGTCAAGTATCAATATATCAGGCTGTCCAACAAGAGCACGGGCAATGGAAATACGCTGTTTCTGACCTCCCGAAAGATTCCTTCCTCCCTGTGATACAACCGTATCAAGTCCGTCGGGCATCTTGCTGACAAATTCCCAGGCCTGAGCGGTTTTTAACGCCGAAACGATCTCATCATCGGTCGCGTCTGCCTTCTGCCACTGCATATTCTGACGTATAGTACCGGTAAAAAGCACCGCCTTCTGCGGAACCGTACCTATTCTTTTTCTAAGTACATCAGGCTCTATTCTGTCGACTTCAACTCCCGAAACTGCCACCGTGCCTTCAGAAGCTTTATAAAAGCATGGTATCAAATTGGCAAGCGTTGTTTTTCCGCAGCCGGTACCGCCTATAATTCCAAGCATATCGCCGCGCCTGACAGAAAAACTTATATTTTTTAAAGAATAATCACCTGCACCTTCATATGCAAAGGAAACATCTTTGAATTCAATGATATTTTCAGCATCTTTTTCAAGAACAGTTACATTTCCGTTCATTTCAGGTTCAAGAGAGAATATTTCGCTTATACGGTTGGCAGAGGCGAAAGCCTTTGTAAATATAACTATAAGATTTGCAAGCACAACAAGTGCAAGCAGTATCTGAGTCATATAATTTGTAAATGCGGTGAGCTCCCCCTGCGTAAGTCCGCCTGTATTTATTCTTTTTCCGCCGAACCATATAACGGCTACTATACCGAGGTTCATTACCATGAACGCGACAGGATTCAGAATTGCAGATATTTTACCAACAGCAACCGAACAGGATGATATCTCATCCACAGCATCCCTGAATTCATCCACCTCTTCCTGCTGTCGTGAAAAAGCTCTTATTACTCTTGCGCCTTCAAGAGATTCACGAGTGAGCATAGATGCACGGTCAAGACATTGCTGATTTTTTCTGTACATTGGGACGGTTTTCTTCATTATTAAGAAAATTATTACAGAAATAAGAGGAGCGACCACAAAAAAGACAAATGAAAGCTTTCTGTCTATAGTTACAGCCATAACAGCAGCTCCGATGACAAGAAAAGGGGCTCTGACAGCAAGTCTTATAAACATATTCACGCCGTTCTGAACTGTATTGGTATCATTTGTCAGACGATTTACAAGGGAAGATGTTCCTATTCTGTCTATACTGCTGTACGACAGAGAATTGATATGCTTATACAGCGCCGCCCTCAGTTCAGTACCGAAACCGTATGCGCATCTTGCCGCAAGATACTGACAAGTCAGAGCGAAGCATAACCCGCATACGCCAAGCAATACGATAAGTCCGCTCATTTTTATCACATATCCGGAATCACGACAGCCTATTCCTCTGTCAATGATTTTTGCCATGACTACCGGAACAATCAGTTCAAAAACAGCTTCAAGCAGCTTAAAAAAAGGACCTAAAACAAGTTCCTTCTTATAGTTTTTCAAAAATACGAGTAAATTTTTCATATTTGTGTCCCATCACCTGAATGTTTTCATATATACAGCGACACTTCCGAATATCCGGAAGTGTCGCTGATTATCATATTTCTACTCCGTTTGCTTTAAGAAGTTCTCTTGCAGTTTCGACAGAATCAACACCTACAGCGTTTTTTACCGGAGCAAATTCCTTTTCACGTACTACCTCATATGCCAGACAGCTGTCCTGCATATGTACCATATCAAGGACAAGCGTTTCAAATTTATGTCCATTGGGAGATTCAGGTGTAATATATTCTCCTTTTTCATTCATAAAGGGTATTTTCTTGTCAACTATATGTACAGGCAGCTTCTTGTCACATATCTCCTCAAGCTTTTTTACATTGAAAAGATAGTTAAGTATAACGCCGTATTTATAAGCAAGTTCACCTTTTTCATCAAGCAGGGTTCTCATTTCGTCAGTCATCTCATAATACTCAACGATCGAAGGCATACCGTCCTCAAGGCAAAGAACACCGACCTTTTCTTCAGGCGCAGCCTTGCTGACCACTTTTCCGCCGGACTGGAGCCCCGATTTGATCACAGCTCCTATAAATCCCGGATCTGCAATACGCTGAAGTACGTTATCGACTGCGAAAACATTGAGCCACTCCACGCCTTCTTTCTTGATTTCATCAAGCATTCCTGCACGTACAAGTGAAGAAAACCAACCGCCGTTGCCATTGGGCGAAACCGATATCCTTGATCTGCTTTCCATCAGTATCTTACCGTCAAAATCAACTGAAGGCGCCATGTCCTGCATAAAGAAGTGAACATATTCAGGATCATAGCCAAAATAGTTCTTCTCTGCAAAAAAATCAACTGTATCCCTGTTGTTCTTAACGCTGGTCATAATGTATAAAGGGATAAAACTGCCTGCAAGTTTTACCACATCCATAAGATTGTTTATAAGGCACTCAAATATATAAAGTTCCTTGTCAACGCCTATATTGAACATTCCCTTGGGCTTGTCAAAGCCAAGTCTTGTGCCCTGTCCTCCGGCAAGAAGCACAGCAGCCGCCTTACCTGCTTTTATTGCTTCAATACCGGTTTGAATATATTCCTTACTGTTTGATGCGATATCATCAATGGTAACAGCTCCGAGAGGTTCAAATCTGCCACGCACTGCATTAACATTTTTATCAGCATCAAGATTTTCAAGCACCGAAAAGTCGATGAGCTCTATCTGTCCAAGAAGCTCCTTCTTTTCATCACTGCTCAGTTCATCAAAATGATCAAGTAAATGCTCCTGCCCATATTTTGAAATGATATTCATTGCTTCTTCACGACTTATCATAAACTCCTCCTTCAAAATTATTATCTCATTTATTTATTATACATTATAACATAATCAATATTATATGTCAATCATACTAATAACCAAACTCGTACTTTACATAGACCTGATACTTAAAAAAGCCTGATAGATATAGCTTCACTGGCAAAAACAATATTGTAAAAAAATAAAAATAATTAAACAAAAAATATTTACACTTGACATTACTTCCCGTTTGTAGTATAATATTATTGCTGTCGAGGTGTGGCTCAGTTTGGTAGAGTACTACGTTCGGGACGTAGGGGCCGCAGGTTCAAATCCTGTCACCTCGACCAGAAACGGCGGTATATCGTCAATGTGCGATATACCGCTTTTTAAGCCGCTGTGGTGGAATTGGCAGACACAAGGGACTTAAAATCCCTCGGTAGCAATATCGTACCGGTTCAAGTCCGGTCAGCGGCACTTACGATCGCAGGTTTTTGAAGCCTGCGATTTTTTGTTCTGTATCTTTGGGTTTGCGCCATATAACAAAATAAAAGTCTGTTTTTCGAGGATTTTTTTAAAATTACTATTGACTTTACATTTATTATATAGTATAATATTACTCGGCAATCACTTTATTCATTTAAAGCTTTACAGGTTTATAACAAAAAAACGTGAAGCATACAGAAAGGTCGAGATATCAATGCAATCCCAAACCGCTACAACCGCAACATTCGTAATACTTGCCATTTATGTAATCATTATGGTAGGCATCGGAATCTATATGTCAAGACGGACCAAGTCATCTGAAGACTTTATGCTCGGTGGCAGAAATGTTGGTTCATGGCTCACTGCTTTTTCATATGGAACAACTTACTTCTCTGCTGTCGTATTCATCGGTTACGCCGGACAGTTCGGCTGGTTATACGGCGCGTCAGCATCATGGATAGGCGTCGGTAACGCTATAATCGGAAGCCTTATCCCGTTCTTTCTTATCGGTAAGCGAACACGTCTTATGACAAATCATATCGGCGCAAAAACTATGCCTGAGTTCTTTGAGCGCAGATTTGATTCCAAAGGCTTAAAGACAATTGCTGCACTTATAGTTTTCATATTCCTCATACCATATACTGCTTCCGTTTACAATGGTCTTTCAAGACTTTTCGGTATGGTATTTGACCTTGGAGATAACGGAGCAACTTACATAATCATCGCAATGGCTGTTCTTTCAGCTGTTTATGTAACACTTGGCGGATACAAAGCAACAGCACTCAATGATTTCTTCCAGGGAATCATTATGCTCATAGGAATTATAACAGTAGTTGCTCTTACAGTACAGAAAAAAGACGGTATTTCTGCTGCATTCGATGCATTAAACAGGATCTCAGACAGCAAGACGGAAACCGGCACACTGGGCTCTTTCTTCGGACCTGATCCCATAAATCTGCTTGGCGTTGTAATACTTACATCTCTCGGTACATGGGGACTTCCTCAGATGGTACAGAAGTTCTACGCTATAAAGGACGAGCAGGCAATAAAGAAGGGCGCTTTCATTTCAACATTATTTGCTTTTGTTGTAGCAGGCGGTTCATATTTCATGGGCGGATTTGTCAGACTTTACTGCACACTCGGCGGCGATAAAGATAAAACCTATATTGAAACCGTGAACGGAAAGCCCGTCTATGATACAATGGTTCCTGCACTTCTTCAGCAGGCACTTCCGAGCATTCTTATCGGACTTGTAGTCGTACTTGTACTCTCCGCTTCGCTTTCAACTCTTTCATCACTTGTTCTCACCTCAAGCTCAACGCTGACAAACGACCTTATCAAACCACGTATCAAGAATTTTGACGATAAGCACCAGGTAATGTTCATGCGTATTTTTATTGCAGTATTCCTTTTGATCTCTGTTATTATCGCCTGCAATAAAAATGCTTCCATTTCAACGCTTATGTCTTATTCATGGGGCGCACTTTCAGGTGCCTTCCTCGGACCGTTCCTCTATGGTCTTTTCATGAAAAAGGTTTCAAAGGCTGCCTGCTGTGCAAGCTTTATCACCGGTGTCGGAATAAGCGTTATGCATATGATACTTTTCAGTCTCAATATTGAGGCTTTCAGCGGTATCAAGGAAGCTATTATCGGACTTAACTGTCCTCTGTCTCTTCTTTCACCGATCAATGCAGGTGCTTTCTCTATGATAGTTTCATTGATTATCGTACCAGTTATAAGCGCATTTACAAAGGCTCCTGACAAAAAGATAGTTGACAACGCTTTCAGCAGTCTTGAAAAATCTGTTTAAAATATAATTCAATGCCCCTCTGAAAATACACAGAGGGGCAATCTGTGTTATATGCCGAATTTCAACGGAAATTCCGCTATTTACATGAGAATTTACATTACAGGCAACTTTTTTCAGTTTACCTATTGAAATTTTTCTAAAGTTAATGTATAATTATAAAGTAATGCATTTGCGCAAATTCACTATTTTAAAGGAGTGCTTTTATGTACAACGATCTTATGGATTCAATCGGCTTCGTTAAGAGCTACGATCCAGCAGTAGGCGAAGCAATGGGCAAGGAGCTTGCTCGTCAGCAGAGAAACCTCGAACTCATCGCAAGCGAAAATATCGTTTCTCCCGCAGTAATGGCTGCTATGGGAAGCGTTCTTACAAATAAGTATGCTGAAGGCTATCCCGGAAAGCGTTACTACGGCGGCTGCCAGTGCGTTGACGAGGTAGAAGCTATAGCTATTGAAAGAGCTTGCAAGCTTTTTGGTGCAAAGTTTGCAAATGTTCAGCCCCACTCAGGTGCTCAGGCTAACACAGCTGCATATTTCGCAGTTCTTCAGCCAGGTGATACCGTTCTCGGTATGAGCCTTGCAGACGGAGGACATCTCACACACGGTTCGCCTGTAAATCTTTCAGGTAAATACTTCAACTTCGTTTCATACGGTCTTGATGATGAGACTGAAATGATAAATTATGATACAGTACAGGCTCTCGCAAATGAGCACAAGCCAAAGCTCATCGTTGCAGGCGCAAGCGCTTATCCGAGAGCAATAGACTTCAAGAGACTTCGTCAGATAGCTGATTCAGTAGGAGCTCTTCTCATGGTAGATATGGCTCATATTGCAGGTCTTGTTGCAGCAGGCTGCCACGAGTCCCCTGTTCCTTATGCCGATATCACAACAACTACTACACATAAGACTCTCCGCGGACCAAGAGGCGGACTTATCCTCACAAATGACGAGGCTCTTGCAAAGAAGATCAATTCTGCTATCTTCCCCGGAACACAGGGCGGACCTCTGATGCACACAATCGCTGCTAAGGCTGTATGCTTCGGTGAAGCTCTCAAGCCGGAGTTCAAGGACTATCAGCAGAGGATTGTAAAGAACGCCAAGGCTCTTGCTGACGGTCTCGTAAAGAGAGGCTTCAACCTCGTATCAGGCGGTACAGACAACCACCTAATGCTGGTTGATCTCCGTCCTTTCAGCATCACAGGTAAGGAGCTTGAGCACAGACTTGATGAGGTTTACATCACAGTAAACAAGAACGCTATCCACAACGATCCTGAGAAGCCTTTCGTAACAAGCGGTATCAGAATCGGTACTCCTGCTGTTACAACAAGAGGTCTCGGTGTTGAGGAAATGGAAAAGATCGCTGAGTACATCTACCTCTGCGCTACAGATTTTGAGAACAAGGCCGACGAGATCCGTGCAGGTGTAAACGCTATCTGCGAGAAGTTCCCACTTTACAAGTAATCAATAGCCAATAAGGGACGGACGAGCTGTCCGTCCCTTGATTTTTATAATTATAGGAGTATACTATGAAACGCGAACTCGGAATAGCCAGATGCGGACTGGCTTGCTGCCTGTGCTCTGAAAATGTTGAATGTAAAGGCTGCAAACGTGACGGTTTTCTTGATCTTTCATGGTGCAATGACGCAGAATGGTGCGTTAACAGAAAATGCGTAATTGAAAAGAACATAAACGGCTGCTATGAGTGTGAACCGAAAGACTGCCGCAAAGGGTTATATGCGGATAAAATAAAAGCTCGCGCTTTTGCGGAATATGCAAGAAGATTTGGCGTAGATGAGCTTCTGAACTGTCTTGAAAAAAACGAAAAAGCAGGTATTGTTTACCACAGAGAGGGTATTATCGGCGATTATGACGATTTCGACGACATCGAAGCCCTGATACGTTTTATTCAAACAGGCAATCGCTGATTCATAATATGAGAATTAACATAAAGTCGCTCTATCTGTGCGTTAAAGAAATGTAAAGATTTATAAAGTTCTACGAGGAGCTTTTTGAGCAGAAAGTAACCGAAAAAGACGATGTTTACAGCGTTTTCGATGTAAATGGCTTCCGTTTGGGTTTATTTGCTTATGAAAAAGCTAATGAACCGCATACTTTCGGCAGCAATTGCCTGCCAAGCCTAAGCACTGAAAATCTTAACGATTTAAAAAGGAAACTAACCGGGAAAGAAATATGTTTTCCACTTACCCGGATAAATGATAACTGGGTAGCGGAATTTGTCGATTCAGAAGGAAATCATATTGAAATAACCGCACCTGTAAAATAAACAGAAAGGAGAACTGCTATGCCCGCGCCATTAGCTGATAAGATACGTCCGAAAACTCTTGCCGATGTGGTCGGTCAGGAGCATATCCTCGCAGAGGGCAAGCCCCTTCGCCGTATAATTGAAAGCGGTACTGTTCCGAATATGATTTTCTACGGTCCGTCAGGAGTCGGCAAGACAACTGTAGCCCGTATCATTGCCGAGAACTGTGGAATGTCTCTGTATAAACTCAACGGCACTAACGCTTCACTTTCCGATATCAAGGACGTTGTCGCAGATATCGGCACTTTTGGCAGTGAAAACGGTATACTGCTTTATCTCGATGAGATACAATACCTGAACAAAAAGCAGCAGCAGAGTCTTCTTGAATATATTGAGAACGGTGACATCACCCTTATTGCTTCAACTACCGAAAATCCTTATTTTGCCGTATATAATGCAGTTATAAGCAGAAGCACGGTATTTGAGTTCAAACCGGTTACTGCCGAGCAGCTTGTTCCCGCCATAAAACGCGCTTTGAAAATTATGTCCGGTGAAAATAACTATGAGATCATTGCTTCAGAGGATATTATCAAACGTATTGCTTACAGCTGCGGCGGTGATGTGCGTAAAGCAATGAATACAGCCGAGCTTGCTGTCATATGCGGAGAACCTTCCAACGGGAAAATTACAATAACCGAAGCTTCTCTTGATGTTCTCGCTCAACGCAGCAATATGCGCTACGACCGTGACGGTGACCAGCATTATGATATACTGTCTGCATTTCACAAATCAGTGCGCGGTTCTGATGAAAACGCCGCCCTGCATTATGCAGCAAGACTTATCGAAGCCGGAGATATAATCTCTCTTTGCAGACGTATGCTCTGTATCGCTTCCGAAGATGTCGGACTTGCCTACCCTATGGCTGTTCCGATAGTAAAAGCCTGTGTGGACTCCGCTTTGCAGCTTGGACTTCCCGAGGCAAAGCTTCCCATAGCAGAAGCTGTTATCTTAATGGCTACAGCCCCGAAATCCAACAGTGCCTGTATGGCTATTGATGCTGCGCTTGAAGATATAAAGAGCTGTGACGCACTTGATTTCCCGCGTCATTTACAGAATATTCACTACGACGGCAAAGGAGCAAAAGTGATCGGACAGCATTATCTTTATCCTCATGATTTTCCAGGACACTACGTAAAGCAGCAATATCTTCCCGATGCTATCGCAGACCATGTGTACTATAAATTCGGAGATAACAAGCAGGAACAGTCCGCATATCAGTACAGACTGAAAATACTCGAAAAAACTGAAAAGTAAGCAAAATAGTCCGCGTGAACAACGCGGACTATTGTCATCTTACATAAAATATACGTCTTCCGCTGTAATTATTTAGTCTTGACAAAACATCAAAAAAATGTTATAGTAATTATATGGTAAACAACTGTTCACCGTAGGCGGACGATTTATACACTATCTATCAAAAGGTGATTTCTTATGGATACCAAATCACAGCTTATAGTTGCCGATTCAAAGATACTTCCCGAAGTCTTTACAAAAGTTCTGGAAGTCAAGAAGCTAATGGCACAAAAAGGCGAAAAAAGCTTTGCTTCCGCCTGTAAACGCATCGGCATATCAAGAAGCGCTTATTATAAGTATAAAGACAGTGTTTTTTCTTACGAGGAGCTTTTTAACAGAAAGATAGTGAATATCTACCTGTTACTTAGCGATAAACCCGGTATCCTGTCAAGCGCTCTTGTCTTTCTTCACAACCTGAATGCCAATATTCTTACAGTTAATCAGAGCATACCAGTTGATGGTGCTGCAGCTGTAAATATTTCACTCAGGCTCACGGGCGAATCCACCGAAGAACTCGCTCAGCTTAATTCAATTACAGAACTTGACGGCATTTTAGAGTGTAAGATACTCTCTGCCGAATAGTTTACGGAGGTTTCTTTTTATGTCAGTTAAATTTGCAGTTTTAGGTCATGGTGTTGTTGGTTCAGGCGTCGTTGAACTCTTTTACAAAAACAGAAAGAGTATTGAAAAACACGCCGGTACTGAAATGGATATAAAATATATACTCGATCTCAGAGATTTTCCTGATTCTCCTTACGCTGACAAATTCACCAAGAACTTTGACGATATAGTTAATGATGACGAAGTCGTATCGGTAGCTGAATGTATGGGCGGCGTTGAACCTGCATTCACTTTCGTAAAAGCTTGTCTCGAAAAAGGAAAGAGCGTTTCAACTTCCAATAAGGAACTTGTAGCTGAAAAAGGTGATATTCTCCTGAAAACCGCAAAGGAGCACAACTGCAACTTCTTCTTTGAAGCGAGCGTAGGCGGTGCAATCCCAATAATCCGTCCTCTTCACAGATGCCTTGCTGCCAATGATATTTCCAAGGTGGCAGGTATACTTAACGGTACCACTAATTTTATACTCACAAAAATGTATAATGATAATATGCCGTTTGCTGAGGCTCTGAAGCTTGCTCAGAAACTTGGCTATGCTGAAAAGGATCCTACAGCTGATATCGAAGGCCATGACGCCTGCCGCAAGATATGCATAATCTCTTCCCTCGTATTCGGTAAACACGTTTATCCCAAAAGCGTTTACACCAAGGGTATCACAGATATACAGCTCTGTGATGTGGAAGCTTCTGACGTTCTCGGCTATGCTATAAAGCTTGTTGCTTCAGTTTCAAAGCTTGATAACGGCAAGATTCTTCCGTCTGTTATGCCTATGCTTGTTTCTTATGACAGTATAATGTCTGGAGTTAATGACGTTTTCAACGCCGTCCTCGTTTATGGTGACGGTATAGATCAGACAATGTTTTATGGACGCGGAGCAGGAAAACTTCCGACTGCAAGCGCTGTAATGGGCGATGTTATCGAAGCTGTAAAGCATAAGGTAACTGTCTTCTCCCAGACATGGGAATCTGCTTCTGATGATTCATTCGTTGAAAAGATAGACAATTTCTCCTCACGCTGGTATTTCCGTTTGCCCGGCGGTTCGGAGATCGGTGGAGTTGAAGTATATAACAGCGAAAATGGTCTTTCTTACATAACAACAGATACGCTCTCATTTGCTGACGCTCAGGCAAAGGCAAAGGAACTCGGTGCACTTGCATTTCTTCCTGTATTTGAATAAATAAACTACAGCCCGAAAAAAAGACTATTTCGGGCTGTTTTATTATATTTTTTCAGTTTTGATCTTTTTGAGTGTATCTTTTAATATCTCATCTCTGAGCTCTGTAAGCCAGTCTGAAAACTCAACGGTATCAAAAGCATAGGTCTTGTTCAGCTCAAATTCATTATCCGACCACGTATTGATCGGTGATTCATTATGCTGGATCAGCGCTTCAAGTTTATCAAGAGCCTTGCAGATCTTTGCTTCCTTTGTTTCCTGTGCAGTCAACTCAGCAAATAAAGCCAGCCACTCTCCGGACACTTCATCAGGTAATGACCCTATCCACTTATTCAGAAGCTTATCTTCTGTCACTCTGTCCTTATCATTTTTCAAAAATGACGGTATATCACCTGTAAAACACTCTCCGAGGTCGTGTATAAGGCACATTTCTATCACCCTGCTTATATCTGCATCAGGGAATTCATTCTTTAACAACAATGCCATCAGAGCCAAACGCCAGCTGTGCTCCGCAACACTTTCATTCCTTCCTTCTGAAGTCGTACAATGTCTCAGAGTATCCTTTAGCCTTTCAGCTGTATGCAGTATTTCAAGGTATTCTTTTACATTCATATATCTGCTCCTTTTTATAGTTTCCCAAATAACCATAACAGCACCTTTGAGTGAAAGTTCAAAGGTGCTGTTATATATTATTATCTTTTTACAAAATATTCCTCGTACCAGACAAGGAAGGTATAAATCGTCCATACCTTCCGCCAGTTATCGGAATTTCCACCGACATAATCGTTGAAAATAGCGTTTATCTCGTCAAGATCAAAAAACTGCGCAGCCATATCGCTTCTGAATTTAGCACGCACATCAGCATTGTAGCGCTCATCGGCAAGCCATATCCTGATAGGAACTATAAAGCCGAGCTTCTTTCTGAAAGCGATCTCCTCCGGAAGTACCTTTGCCGCAGCTGTCCTGAATGCAACCTTGTTCGTTTCGTCGTTTACCTTGTATTTTGAAGGCATACGTGAAGCAATATCAAATATCCTGCGATCAGTAAGAGGCATACGTATCTCAAGTCCGAAAGCGGTACTCATTTTATCCACATTAAGGTAGATATCTCCTTCAAGCCATATCTGTATATCAACATCTGACATCTTTGTAAGCGGATCAAGGCCTTCCGTTTCATCATAGATATACTTCACAAGATTTATCGGAAGTACGTCAGGGTTATAATGCCTGAGTATCTTCTGCTTTTCTTCTTCCTTCATGATATTGGTATTTCCAACATAGAAAGTTTTGAGATTATCACCGTAGCGCTCAGCATTGCGATACATATTATAGCCGCCGAAAAACTCGTCTGCGCCTTCGCCGGAATAGCAGAGCTTTGTATGCTCGGCAGTAGCTTTGCAGCCAAGGGTAAAAACAATTGCAGAAGCATCTCCGAGAGGCTGCTCCATGTTATACATAACAAATGGTACGATATCAAAGAAATCCTTAGGCTGGATATTTGCAATACTGTGTTCAACATTGAGGAGCTCAGCAGTCTTCGCTGCGACACGGGACTCGTCAAATCTTTCCTCGTCATAGCCGCATGAATCAGCTCTTTTAGCATCAGACATGGCAAGAACATAAGATGAATCAACACCACCTGAAAGGAAAGATTCAGCTGTCTCGTCCTCGTCCTTTACCTCATGGAAAATATTGCCGAGTGTTTCATGTATCTCGTCTGCCCACTCATCAAGAGTCCTAGAATCATCAGGTTTGAATACAGGAGTCCAGTAGCGCTCTACAGTAAGAACTCCGTCCTTGAATTCAAGCCAGTGTCCAGGCATTAGCTTCTTTACTCCCTTGAAGAAGGTATCCTCCCCTGCTACATAGGTAAGCGTCATATAAATCTGGAGCATATCTATGTTCAGTTCTTTGACAAAGCCTTCCTGTCCGATTATCCTGCTGATGTTGGTTCCGCAAAGCAGTCTGTTGTCTTTGGTTATGTAATAGTAGAACGGCTTTGTTCCGAACTGGTCTCTGAGACAGAAATACTTTTTTTCTTCTGTATCATAAAGAGCAAAAGCGAACATACCATAAAAATGGTCTGCCATTTCCCTGCCCCATTTTTCATAAGACTTTATAATGATCTCTTTTTCACGGTCTTCACGTGAAAGATCTGTTTTTATTCCAAGTTCGCTGCATAGTCCGCGCCAATTGCGTATATGGCCTCTGTAATCGCAGATGCTGATCAATTAAGTTCACCTCTTGATTGGTATGATTATATTTCTTCAGAATTGAGCGGACGATTCATAAGAGCTCCGAGAGCAAGCCTTATATCTCCGCCGTTGAAAAGAACTTCGTTAAGCTGTTCTGTTATAGGCATTGAAACGCCCTTCTGTCTGGCAAGTGAATATGCGGCCTTGCAGCAGAAATATCCTTCGACTGTGCCTACACGTTCTACTGCTTCTTCAGGCGATACGCCCTGACCTATGAGTATACCGGCACGTCTGTTTCGGCTGTGCATACTTGTACAGGTAACTATAAGGTCGCCAATTCCGGTAAGGCCGCTGAAAGTATTAGGATTGGCTCCGCAGGCTTTTCCGAGACGAGCTATCTCGTGTATACCTCTTGTCATAAGTGCTGCCTTTGTATTGTCGCCGTAGCCGAGACCGTCACAGATTCCGACACAAAGAGCAATGATATTTTTTAATGCCCCGCCGATCTCACAGCCCTTGACGTCATCATTAACGTATATCCTGAGATACTGATTTCCGAATTCACGCTGCACATACTCTGCCGCCTCACGGTTATCAGAAGCAGCTACGATAGTAGTAGGAACACACCTTGCGACCTCTTCCGCGTGAGACGGTCCGGACAAAACGACCATTTTATCAGTCTTTATCTCTTCACGTATGACCTCACTGAGAGTTTTGAGACTTCCTTCTTCAAGGCCCTTTCCGGTATTTACTACGACCATATTATCGTCCACAAATGGGGCAGCTGCTTTTGCGACATCTCTGACAAATGATGAAGGGATACCGAAAAACAGCATATCACATCCCTTTATACATGATATATCACTTGTCATTGCGATACTTTCAGATACAGGCACACCCGGCAGCTTCTGAATATGCTCGCCATGTGAACGTATCTCATCGATCTCAGACTGGAATTTTGACCATACAGTGACCTTATGTTTTCCGCAGTGCTCAGCCATTATAGCAAGACTGAGACCGAATCCTCCCGAACCGAGTATAACTATATTCGCCATCGTGATCCACTCCTATCAATATATCAGTCTCTGCTTATTTATATGCTGTTGAACGAGAACTTATTCTCGTTTCCTGCAACGAGCCTTTGAATATTGGAACGGTGCATCCATATTACCATTGCTGCCATCGGTACAGATAAAACCATATACAGCAAACTCCTGCCGAACGAATAATTATCAACGATAAGTGACATCATGAATGTTGCGATAGGACAATATGCTGTGGAAATAATCGATGAAAGGGAAACATACTTTGAAAGCGCAAGCATAACGACAAATATCGCCAAAAGTGCAATAAATACCTTATAATCTACTGCAAGGAACGATGCAGCTCCGACAAGCACGCCCTTTCCGCCCTTGAATCCGTAATAGATAGGAAATACATGACCTATGATCGCAAAAAATCCGGCAATATAACCTATATAATGCGTATCATTTCCCGGCATGAGTCCTGTATTCATAAGATGACAGAAGCCTCTTGCAAGTGCAACAGCAATTACACCTTTAAGAAGATCCCCTATAAGCGTAATAAAAGCACAGCTTTTGCCTGCACATCTGAGAGTATTGGTAAGGCCTGCATTTTTACTGCCCATATCACGGATATCTCTTCCTGTCATCATTCTTACAACGATAATTGAAAAATTCAGACTGCCGAGAAAATAGCCAAGACCTGCACTCACAAGCAAAGTTATAAACATTTTCATTATTTATCATTCCCTCCTCTTTCACGGACTATAAAGCGAACTGGTGTTCCCTCAAGACCGAATGTTGAACGTATTTGGTTTTCGATATATCTTCTGTATGAAAAATGAAACAGATCAGCTCTGTTAACAAACGTAACGAAAGTAGGCGGTTTTGTAGAAGGCTGAGTCATATAATATATTTTGAGCCTTCTGCCCTTATCAGACGGAGGCTGAACTCTTGTAGTCGCATATGCAAGCACATCGTTCAGCATACCGGTGGATATCCTCATACTATTCTGCTCAAAGGTATATTTTATCAACTCATAAAGCTTGTTTATGCGCTGACCGGTTTTGGCAGAAATAAAAACAAACGGAACATATGACATAAAACTGAAATCATTTTCAAGCTTTGTCCTGAATTCCTGCATTGTTTTATCATCTTTTTCGACAAGATCCCATTTGTTTACTGCAACGACGCAGGCTTTTCCCTGTTCATGCGCATATCCTGCGACCTTTGAGTCCTGCTCGGTAAAACCTTCCGTTGCGTCAAGCATAATAACGCATACGTCAGCACGGTCAACAGCCATATAAGCTCTGAGAACACTGTAATGCTCAACCTTTTCAGTAACTTTTGATTTCTTTCTGATACCTGCTGTATCGATGAAAACAAACTTACCGAATTCATTTTCGATAACAGTATCCGTTGAATCGCGGGTGGTTCCGGCGATATCCGAAACTATCACACGCTCTTCACCTGCGATTTTATTGATAAGAGAAGACTTTCCTGCATTCGGCTTGCCTATTACAGCAACCTTTATATGATCTTCATCATATTCAGTTTCTTCGCAGTCTGGCAGACTTTCATACACCTTATCAAGCATATCTCCCGTACCATGACCATGTACAGACGAGATGGGATAAGGTTCTCCGAGTCCGAGATTATAAAATTCATATAATTCCAAAGGAGGATCACCGAGTGTGTCCACCTTATTTACGGCGAGAACTACAGGTTTGCCGCTCTTCAGCAGCATTTGGGCAACTGCATAGTCGTCAGCAGTTACTCCGCAGCGTATGTCAGTCACAAAAACAATAACATCGGCTTTTTCTATCGCCAGTTCTGACTGTCTTCTCATCTGAGAAAGAATTACATCATTGCTGTCTGGTTCAATACCGCCTGTATCAACGACCATAAACTCCTTGCCGCGCCATTCACATTTTGAATAGATACGGTCTCTTGTCACACCCGGAGTGTCTTCTACGATTGAAAGGCGCTGTCCGATCAGCTTGTTGAAAAGTGTAGACTTGCCCACATTAGGACGTCCGACAACAGCAACTATTGGTAATGACATTGATGCCCTCTCCTTTCTTTTCAATAAAATATATTTAAAGAAGCAATATGCTTCATGCTTTCATTTCAATAAACAGTGACAGAGACGGTCAGTATGTTACTCCCATTATTGCGTCAAGCAGCTCATAACCGTCACTGTTGGTGGATTTTATCCTTACTTTTATTTCGCGTTCCACGTCCTCTACAGTAAGATCGTCAAGAAAAACATCTGAATCACGTCTTAACATAGAAGATGAAATCAGCAGCTCTTCTCCAAGTTCCTTGCCCTTTAGCTGAGCAATGAGATCCTGAGCTGTTATAAGACCGGTAACTGTGATCGTTTCGCCGAAAAAATCATTGCGGATACGATATACGTTGCATTTAAGCAACGGGAAACGCTTTTCCGCCATTTGCGCAAGCATACTTATCGTATTAAACGGCGAATAACCTGTTGCGATTGAAACGCACCTTTCTCCGCCTTCCCATTCAGCCATATCAAGAGCTTTTTCAAATTCATCAATAAGAGACCTGAGCATTCCTACGCCGTTTTCATACTGTGAAAAATCCTCATATGCTTCCATCGGCGGCAATTCTCTCTCGGCAATGAGATAGAATTCGTCGGAAGGAAATACTGTTCTTGTTCCGAATTTCTTCAGAAATATCTGCTGGAACTCTTCAATAATGTCGATCGTCTCGCCTGCAGTTTCTTTTGTAAAGCTTACAAGCGGAAACAAACCTTCCCTGAATTTTGTAAGTCCGACCGGAACGACTGCCATACTCGTGACATTAGGCATTAACTCACCAAGATCTGTTAGTGATCTTCTTAACTCATCGCCGTCATTCAGTCCGGGGCAGCACACGATCTGGCAATTCAGCTTGATACCGTTCTCTGCGAGCTGACGTATAAACTTCAACTTCTCTCCCGCAAAACGGTTATTCATCATTTTTACTCTGAGTTCGGGGTTGGTCGTATGAACAGAAACATTGATATTCAGCTTCATTTCAATGATCCTGTCGATATCCTCCTGTTTCATATTGGTAAGTGTAACATAATTTCCCTGCAAAAATGACAATCTTGCGTCATCGTCCTTAAAATACAGGGTCTCTCTCATGCCAGGAGGCATCTGATCTATAAAGCAGAAAACGCACTTATTACTGCATGACTGCTTCTGATCCATGAGAAAAGTTTCAAATTCAAGTCCAAGGTCGTCATATTCATCCTTGGAAATATTTATTGTAAGCGGCTTGCTGTTTCTTTCAAGCTTAATAGTGATTTCCGTATCGGCAGCATAGTACATATAGTCAAGTACATCTTTTATACCATGACCATTTATTTCAACGAGTATATCGCCACTTTTTACTCCGGACAAATCTGCCGGAGAGCCATGCATTACGCTGTTGATCTTAACCATATATCTTCTCCAAAAACTTAAAAAGGAGAGAAGGTTCACTCCTCCTCTCCTTCTCTTTTATCGGATCAAGCCGATTATTCAGCGTCGATCTTAAGGACCTCAACGCCCTTAT